>Ga0181536_10000262_pt1 | contig 62934 bp, 60 predicted proteins | sample PEATcosm2014_Bin_41_FD_121105 | JGI IMG/M metagenome (GOLD analysis project Ga0181536, IMG submission 121105) | Peatland microbial communities from MTU Mesocosm Facility, Houghton, MI, USA - PEATcosm2014_Bin17_60_metaG | ecosystem: Environmental > Terrestrial > Soil > Wetlands > Peat | place...
CACCGTCGCGCCGCACGCCTTGGCGAGTTGCACCAGCACATGCCCGACACCCCCCGCCGCGGCATGGATCAGACAGGTCATGCCCGGTGCCAGCTTACCGGTATCGTGCGCCAGATAGTGCGCCGTGGCGCCCTGCGACGGCAGGCCCGCGACGTCGCGCAAATCAATCCCATCCGGCACCTTGGTCGCCCGCCACGCCGGCACCGCGATATACTCCGCGTAGGACCCGAGCTGCTCGCCATACACCACGCGATCGCCCGGTTTGAATACCGTGACATTCGCACCAACCGAGACCACCGTTCCGGCACCGCCGCCGCCGATCTTCAATGGCGCCTCGCTTTCAGTCAGCGTCTTGTTGGTGCGGTAGACGCCCTCCCGCTGGTAGACGTCGGCGAAGCCCACCAGCGCGTATTGCAACTTCACCACGACCTGATCCGCCGCCGCGACCGGCATCGGCGCGTCGATCAGCGTCAGCACCTCCGGCCCACCCAATCTGGGCACCACGATCATCCGCATCGCGTCATATCCTCCCGTTTCACCGTGCCACTTATCCCCCAAACCCCGCCCGCTTCAGCCGCACGATCGCCAAATCCAGCGCCGACAGAAACGCGGAGCGGTCCCTCGGGGTAAACGCCTTCGGCCCGCCGGTGAGTTGTCCCGCCGAGCGCAAATCGTCCATCAGATTGCGGGTCGCCAGCGTCATGCCGATGGACGCTTCGGTGAATGGCCGCCCGGTGGGTCCAATCACGTCCGCCCCCGCTTTCACCGCGCGCGCCGCGAGCGGGACGTCGGCGGTCACCACGATGTCGCCGCGCACCGCCCGCTCGGCGATCCAATCGTCGGCCGCGTCCGGCGCGGCGCCGACGATCACGCGCTCGATCCAGGGCGCGGGCGGAATCGCTATCACACTGTTGGATACGACGAACACTTTGGTGCGGTGGCGCTCGGCGACCCGGTAGATCTCGGCTTTCACCGGGCAGGCGTCGGCATCGACGAAGATCCGGATTGGCGCACGATCCATCGCCCAGATCTACCACGCCGTGACCAGAACAACCATGCGTTCAACGCGCCGGTTACAGCCCCAGACCGCCGTCCAGCAGAATCGTCTGCCCGGTCATGTAATCCGACGCATCCGACGCGAGATACAACGCCAGCAGCCCAACCTCCCGCAGCCGCCCAGGCCGGCGGAGCGGAACGGTCGTCCGGGCGCGTTCGGTGCTCTGCCGGACCCGCTCCTCGCCAGATGTCACGACATCCGGGAAAATGCCGGGCGCGATGCAATTGACGTGCACGCCATAAGGCGCCCATTCGAGCGCCTGCGCCCGGGTAAATCCCGCCAGCGCGGTCTTCGCCGTCGTGTAGATGACCATGTCGCGTCCGCCCTGAAGCGCGGTCCACGACGCGATGTTGATCACCTTGCCGGAGCGCCGCGCCAGCATGTGCGGCCCAACGGCGCGCGTGCAAAGCAACGCCTCCGTCACATTGATATCCATGATGAACCGCAGCTCGTCGTCCGACACGCCGGGCGCGCTGTCCTTGTTGTCCGGTAGCGTGACCAACGGCTTGCGGATGGAATCGCCCAGCGCGTTCACCAGAATATCGATGCGCCCGAAGGTCGCGAGAACCTGATCGACGGCACGCCGGACCTCATCCGGTTTCGTAACATCCGCGACGATGGGAACCACGCGCCGCCCGGACGCCGCCGCGATCTCCGCCGCCGCGGCCTCGACATATTTCGTTGTCAGTGCATTAATCGCGACATCCGCGCCTGCCTCCCCCAGCACCTGGGCGATTCCTTTCCCAATGCCGCGGCCGGCGCCGGTGATGAACACCACTTTTCCGGTGATATCGAATTCGGCTGGCATCATGACCTGCTCTCCCTGATTCAGCCGTTGCTCAGCAGGCGCGTCAGTTCATCCGGCATGCTGAGCATCGGATAATGCCCGGTATCCAACTCGAACCATTTGGCCTTGAGCCGTTCGGCCCCGCGGCGTTGATGCGCCTCGCCCGGGTTCGCCGCGCGCCGGCACCAGATCACCGTCGCGTCCCAGGTCTTATCCCAGAAGTCCGTCAGCTTCACCGGCGTCATCGAGCATCCGACCGGATGCGGCGTGTAGCGGTCGAGCACCCAGTCCCGCGTCGCCGGCTCCAGATCGGCGAACAAGCCGTTTTCCGCATCCTCGCGCGACGGGCCGGCGGCGAGGCCGTATGGCGCCGGGGCCGAGCGGTTGACGATGTCCCGGGTGCGCTCGCCATTGAACAGCGCCAGAGCGTCGACCAGGACCAGGCGGCCAACGCGGTCGCGCATCTGTTCCGCCGCGCGGCAGACCACCATGCCGCCTGAACTGGTGCCGACCAGCACGACATCGCGCAGGTCCTCGTAAAACAGCAGTTCCGCGATCTCGGTGGCGTGCATCGTGGTGTCGATGCCGGCGCGTAACTGATGCCGCCGCTCCGCGCAGCCGTCGAGCGTCGGCGCGTATACCGTATGTCCCGCCGCCCGGAGGCGCGCCGCCACGTGCTGCCAGATCCAGCCGCCCTGATAGGACCCGTGCACCAGTACGAAGTTGGTCATCGTTTCGGTTCCTCCGATTTTCTGAATTGGTCGCGGCCATCGTCCTCCCGATAGGCGGGCGTGGCAACCGGCGCTATCCTCTCGGGACCCCTTTGAGAGTGAGACCCGCCATGCCGAGTGATCCGTTCATCGATACCGCCGCGCTGCCCGCTCTGGGCGCCATCCGCTACCTGGATGCGCGCGACCAGGCGGCGTTCGACGCGGGCCATGCGCCCGGAGCGGTGCGCGTGCCGATCGATGCCTGGGACAAGGCGGCGAAGGCGGCCGACATCGGATTTAATAACACAACCTTCTGGGATGAGGCGCTGGGCTCGCTCGGGCTCGATCTCTCAGGCACCGCTGTGGCCTACGACAGCGGCGCGATGACCAATGCCGCCCGGGTTTGGTTCGTGCTGCAATATTTCGGCCTGAACTGCGGCATCGTGAATGGCGGCTGGCCCGCGTTGGCGGCGGCCTCCGGGTTGCCGGCGGGTGCCGGGCCGTCAGCGGCGACCGTTCGGACAACGCCCGGCGTCGGAGCGGTCGGCGTGGTCGACCGGGAGACGCTGAAGCGGCAACTCGACGGCGCGGCGCATGTTTTCGATTCACGGACCCGCGCGGAGTTCACCGGTGAGGACGCGCGCGGCCGGCCGCGCGGCGGCCATCTGCCGGGAGCCCGGCATCTGTCGCATGTGGACCTGATGCGGAGCGGGGTGGTCCATTCGGCGCCCGTCCTGCGCGCCATGCTGGAGGGCGTGGGGTTCGGCCCAGGGGATCACATCGTGACACATTGCGAGGGCGGCGGGAGAGCGGCGTTGGCGGCCGCCGCGGCGGTGCGCGCCGGGTTTGACGACGTCCGCGTCTACTATCTCAGTTTCGCGGATTGGGCGCGCGACGAGAGCTGCCCGATCGTGAAGGATTAGGGGACTGTTGGGGGGCTTTGCGATATACTTTGGGTTTGGAAAGGGTCTTCATGCCCACGGATTTCTCTCCCCGCCTCGATATTCTGCCGCCGTCGCAACGACGCCTGTGGGACGAGTTGTGCGCCGTTCCGCCGGAATTCGTGCTGTATGAAGGCACGACGCTCGCACTGCACCTCGGCCATCGCGTCTCGGTGGATTTCGATTTCTTCGGTAACAAGCCACTCGATCCGGCGCGACTGGTCCCCGCGGTGCCGTTTCTTGTCGACGCCGTCGTAACGCAGCGTGAGCCGAACACCTTCAGTTGCACGATCGATCGCGGCGGTTTGGTGAAACTGTCGTTTTTTGGGTTACCAGGGATTGCTCGCCTGTCGCCGCCGCTGATCGCGCCGGATAACGGGTTGCGGGTGGCTTCGTTGCTCGATCTCGCGGGAACAAAAGCGTCCGTGGTGCAGATGCGCGCCGAGGCGAAGGACTACGTCGACATCGATGCTCTGCTGACCGACGGTAGAATTGACTTGCCGACGGCGCTCGCGGCCGCGCGCGCGATTTACGGGAGAGCATTCAATCCGCAGATCACGTTGAAAGCGCTCTCCTACTTCGACGACGGCAACCTTCGTCAGTTGCCCAGGTCGGTCATGGATCGTCTGGCCAAAGCCGCTCGGGAGGTCGATCTTGATCGTCTGCCCGTGATCGGTCCGCCACCGTGAAGACCATTCCCTTGACACCTGCTACGGAGGCTCTCGCGCGTCGTCTGGTGTGGTTCGAAGAACCGGCGGAGGCATTGGCCGATACCTGCCGTTTTGTTGCCTATGCGTTGGCGCGCGCCACGCATGAGGACATGACAATCCTGCGTGCTTTCTTGACCGAGGACGATTTACGCGAGGCGATCGACCACGCGCCGCCGGGAATTATCGATCCCCGCTCATGGGCGTACTGGAATTCCAAACTGGGGCGTTATCCCGCGCTTCCCATGCCGGTGCGTCGTTTCGGCGAAGGAGAAGCTTGTTAAACGGACCCGCTGTGGGCACGTGTCGCGGCCCTGTTGGCGGGAGCATTTTGGTGCGCGGCTCTGTTCGCACCTGCCTATGATGTTATCCAAGGCTCCCACAATGGGTTGATTGTTCCCTCTCGCTTTCCCGGTTGGTGGCTCGCGGTGGCGGGGTGGCTCAGGCCACTCGCCTTCGCACCTGGCTGGTTCGCCAGGGCCTGTCGTCAATTGGGGCCACTTCCTTATGGGTCACACAGCGCTGGTCCTCGCGGACATTGAAGACACCAGCGTTATGAAACGCTCCAGCGCGGCGGAGCGATTGTCCTGGCGCCACGCCAGTTCGATCCGATAGTCCAGTTTCAGATCCACCACTGGCTTGAGCACCACTGCACGCATCATTGGCGGCGCCGAAGTCATAGTGATAAAGCCGATTCCCGCGGCCAGTTCAACCAGACTGAGCAGGATCGCAAGGGTACTTGCCTCCTGCACGATTTGTGGCGTGTAACCGCCCAGGATGCAGGCAGCCATGAGACGCTCATGAAAACGCGGATTCAGCGGCGGAGAGGTCCAAACCAGTGGCTCGCCGCTTAGATCCGCCAGACGAAGAGTCTCCTTAGGGGCCAGCCTGTGACCGGCGGGCAACGCGATCATCACGCGTCCGATCTCCACCAATCGGGTTTCGATACCTGCCACCTTGGTGCCCAGTTCATAGAGAAACGCGGCATCGATTCGGCCTTCGGTGAGGCCGGATAGCTGGCTAGCGGAATCAAGCGGCAGCAAGGTCAGATATACATCCGGTTCCGCCGCCCTGAATGCCGCGATGGCACTGGGCGCGATGCCGCCCCAGGACCCCGGCTCGGTAAACGATACGCGCAGAAGACCCGCGTGACCTTGGGCGATACGACGAGCTCGGTGCTCCGCCTCCTCGAGTTCCGCCAAGATGCGAGTGAGATCGCGGGCGAAGGCTTCACCTGCCCCTGTCAGCCGCACGCCACGCGGCAGACGCTCGAACAGTTGCACGCCCATCTGCTTTTCCAATTGGCCGATCTGGCGCGTGAGAGCCGGTTGAGCAATGCGCAGATGATCGGCGGCGCGGCGGAAATGCTGCAGCCGGGCGACAGTGTGAAAGTAGCGGAGTTGGCGCAAGTCCATCGCCAACTGATACCAGAATGCGATCAGACCCCGCAAGATTCGGTATTTGACATATCGGACTACCTCATCTCAAAGTCTCATCAGCAACGGACTCCGCCGAGAACCGGAGCAGCCGGAGGTGGATGATAATGGGGGGTGAACAAGTCCATGGCCGCGCTCGCCGATGATACGCTCAGCACGAAACCTTTGCATTCCGCCATCGGCGTCGAAGTCATCGGCATCGATCTGTCGAGGCCCCTCAGCGATGACGCTTTCCGTCAGGTCAGCGACCTGTGGGACAGATATCAGTTGCTGCTGTTCCGCGACCAGTCGCTGACTGAGGAGCAGCAGATCGCCTTCAGCCGCCGTTTTGGCGACCTGGCCGTGCAGACCGAAAGCGACAAACGATCCTCACGCAATCCAGAGATCCTGCGCATTTCGAACGTCGACGAGAAAGGCAGTATCGATTTAGATACGCAACGTTTTTTCGCCATATTAACTGGACTCTGGCATACTGATGGCTCCTATAAGCCATTACCGAGCCACGGCTCGATCCTGCATTGTCTTGAGGCGGCGGATATCGGCGGAGAAACCTGCTTCGCGAATATGATCGCAGCGTACGAGGCATTGCCAATGGCGATGAAGGATCGCCTCGCTAACAAACACATGGTGCATTCCTACGAATTCACCCGGCAGTTTGCGCCCGGTATCAAGCCCCTGACCGACGCGCAGAAGGCTGAACTGCCGCCAGCTACACACCCTGTCGTGCGCACCCTGCCGGATGGGCGTCGAACGCTCTATATGACCGCCAACGTTGGCTACTATATTGGCGGCATGCCGCTGGAGGAAGGCGAGGCCCTGCATGCCGAACTCTTGACCTGGGCGACGCAGCCGCGGTTTGTCTACGAGCATAAATGGCGGGCTGGCGATCTGCTGATGTGGCAGAATCCCGGCACGATGCATCGTATTCGTCCCTACGATCCCCAAATACGGCGCGTGATGCAGCGTACCGAAATTGTTGGGCACGAGATTCCAGTCTGACCGGAACTAACCGACTCGAACAAAAACAACTCTCAGGGGAACTTCCACATGACACTCTCTCGACGCCAGGTGGTCGGCGGCGCAATCGGCGGCGCCTCGCTGCTAGGCCGTAGGGTCCGGGCTGAGCAAAAAATAATCCGCATCGGTGTCATGAACGACCAGTCAGGGCCTTTTCGCGACCTGGCCGGCACAACGTCGGCCGTCTGTGCCCGGCAGGCTGCGCGCGAGTTTGGACAGGGCAGCTTCGCGATAGATGTGGTCTACGGGGATCACCAAAACAAGCCCGATGTCGGCGCCGCGCTGGCTCGACGCTGGTTTGATCAAGACGGGGTCGACGTGATCATTGACATTCCGACCTCGTCGGTCGCGTTCGCGGTCTCCACGCTGGCTCGTGAGAAGAACAAGATTTTCATTGCGTCCGGCGCCGCATCACCCGATCTGACGGGCAGTAAGTGTTCACCTAACACGCTGCAATGGACATTGGACGCTTACATGCTGGCCAAGACCGTCGGAGGCGCAATCGCCCGGCGAGCCCCCACAAAGTGGTATTTTATCACGGTGGATTATGTCTTCGGCCACCAATTGGAAAAGGACACAACGCGGTTCGTAACCGAGGCTGGCGGCGAAGTGCTGGGCGCCTCCCGCTATCCGTTGGCGAGCACGGATTTTTCCTCGTACCTGCTCAAGGCTCAGGCCAGCGGTGCGAATGTCCTCGGCCTGGCACTGTCCGGCCAGGACATGATAAATTGTGTCAAACAGGCTCATGAATTCGGTCTGAACAAGACGATGCAGATGGCGGCGCTATCCGTTTTCACCACCGATATCCACAGCCTGGGGCTGGAGACGGCACAGGATTTATTGCTGACGGAGACGTTTTACTGGGACCTGAACGACCGCACGCGCGCATTCACCGAGAGGGTCCGACCCGAAACCCCTAACAATCTGCCAAACATGATTCACGCCGGGTGCTATTCCTCGACTCTGCACCTCCTGAAGGCTATCGCGAGCATTGACTTTGCGACCGCCAAGGGGAGCGGCCGGGCGGTAGTGGAACGGATGAAGGCGATGCCGATCGATGACGACGCCTTTGGCAGAGGCTCCATACGAGTCGATGGCAGAACATTGTTTCCCGCCTATCTGTTCCAGGTGAAGAAGCCCTCAGAGAGCACGAACCCCTGGGACCTCTACAAGCTGGTCAGCACGGTGCCCCCGGAGCAGGCCTGGCGGCCGTTGAGCGAAGGCGGTTGCGACATGGTGAAATCCTGACGCGACCGGTCGGAGCAGCAAGTATGACCAAACAGACAAACATTCAGTTCAAGCCTCTTCACCCCGTATTCGCCGCTGAAGTCAGTGGCGTCGATGTCAGTAAGCCGCTTTCGGATGCCGACGTCGCGGTGTTACGGAACGCCAGCGCCCAATATGCGGTGCTGGTGTTCCCGCGGCAAAGCATCACCAACGAACAGCAGATGGCCTTCGCCAGGCATTTCGGACCGTTGGAGCGCTATTCCCTGTCCCATCGGCGGGGGCAACATCTCCGTCTGAAGCATCCTGAAATGGTTGACGTCTCCAACCTGGATCCCGTGTCCGGTAAACCGCAGGATCGCGAACACCGCCTGCGAATGATCAACATCGGCAACAGGCTGTGGCATTGTGACAGTTCGTTTTATAATCCATGCGGCGCACTCTCGATGCTCTACGCACACACGATCCCGCCCGAGGATGGGGAAACGGAGTTTTGCGATACCCGGGCTGCGTATGAGGCGCTTTCAGACAAGATGAAGAGGACGATTGATGGTCTCGAAGCGGAACATTCCCTGATCTACTCACGCGCGATGATGGGATTCACCGATTTTTCGCCCGATGAACGGGCGGCCCTGGGTGGAGTGACGCACCCGGTGGTCCGAGTGCATCCAATTAGTGGAAGGAGGGCGATCTATCTGGGGTCGCACGCATCGCACATCATCGGCATGCCAATACCAGAAGGCCGAGTGCTGATCATGAATCTAAATGAGCACGCATCGCAGCGTGCGTTCGTGTATCGTCACACTTGGCGCCGCGGTGACCTGGTGGTCTGGGACAACAGATGCACGATGCATCGCGCGTTGCCATATGATGAGGCGTATCCGCGGGATATGCGCCGGGTCACCACGTCTAATATAGCGCTCGAGGCGGTCGCCTGATCTGTGAATCGGCGCTGAACAGGACCCCGACCAAGGCCTGTCGCCAAATCGAGCACTCTGGCGCCGGACCATAATCGGCCGTGTTTATGGTGAGTCTTGTTTACCAAACCCCAGAAAGTTCATTGCGTGATGAGAAAAAGAGGATTCCGGCGGGGCATCTGATCGAGAACTTATTTGCCAGAAGGAAACAGTTTCGTGCGATCGCCACACGCTACGACAAGACCGCGTGCAATTTTCTCGCGGCCGTCCACCTGGTCGCCAGCGTTATCTGGCTCAATTGACGACAGGCCCTAACGTTCCATTCATCATTTGTGTAATTCGAATGGCAAGCGGACGAACACCTGGCGACAAGCTTCCTTTGATCGGGTCCATGGTTTCATTAACTATCGTTTTCCCCCATGGACTTTGGGACCTGGAAAACAGTGGATTTGTATGGAGTACATTTCACGGCCCCGCGGTTTGGCTGTGGCTCTGCTCTTATTTGGTTGTCTTGATGTTCTGGGTGTTATGCCATCATGTTCCTGTCAGGTTCAGGGAAGGCAATATAAAGGCTGGTGGTCGGCCAACCCAATTTTCCCCGTCAGATGATATTTGAAACGGAGTATTCCAATTATGGAGCTGTGTCACCGTATTCAAATGCACGATCAAATCCCGACATTCCCCGACCGGCGTCGCGCCGCCAGCAGCTTGTTGGACTCGAAGAACCGTTCCACCGCCGCGGCGTGCACCGCCCGCGAACCGGCATCGAAATCCCCTGTCGGCCGCGGCTCCGGATCGAAATGACCATAATCGTCCCGCCCGCGCACCAAAGCCGCGCTCACCCGCACATCGTTGATCAGCCGGCAATGCGGCGGGATGTAGCTGACGCCGATGCCGATACGGCGCTCGTCGGTCCGGTTCGGGTCGGAACAATGCACGATATGCGTGTGGTGCAGTGAGATCTGGCCGGCTTTCAACGGCATCAGGACGAATTTCGTATAGTCCAGCTTGTGGTCGATGGTCTGGCCGCGCGACAACAGGTTGCCTGGCGTGGATGTGTCCTTATGCGGCCGCTGCCCGATCGCCTGGCTCCCGGGAATGATCTTGATGCAGCCCATCTCCGGCGTGGAGTCGGTCAGCGCGATCCAGGCGGTGATCTGCTCGTACGATTCCAGGCCGAAATAAGTCCCGTCCTGATGCCAGGAGACATGCGACGGCTCGTGCGGCTCCTTCAGCCACGAGGTCAGGTGATAGATCAGAATGTTCGGCCCGATGATGCTTTCCACCGCGTCCAGCACCTTCGGATGGCGCACCAGTGCGTCCATCCAGGTGAACAGCAAATGCGATTTCGACCGCACCAGATTGGGCAATTTGCCGAACGTGTCGCCTTGCGCGCGCTCGAAATCCTCCAGGCGGCCGCGGAAATAGCGCACCTCCTCTGCTGTCAGGCAATCCACCGGGAACAGGAAACCGGCACGCTGGTATTGGGTGACTTGCGACGGTGACAGGCTGGCGGGCATTGGCGGGACCTCCGGGATCAGCGGACACTGGCACATCAGTGGTGCGGTGGGACGCGAAAGCAAGGTCCGTGTTTCCCGATCACGGAGATTGCTTCGCTGCGCTCGCAATGACAGGGGGGGGCGCGGTGAAAGGGGTCGCGTTGGCGGCGGGGCGAAAACACGTTAAATGATACCCCGCGCGCGCAGATCGGCGATCGCCGCGGCATCGTAACCAAGTCCGGCGAGGATGCTGTCGGTGTGCTGACCGAGTTCCGGGGTCGGGCCCAAAGCCTCCGGCTGCGGGTTGTCGCTCAGGTTGATCGGCTGCCCGACCACGCGAATGTCGCCCAGTACCGGATGATGCACCGCCCGCGCGATGCCGAGATGTTGTGTCTGCGGTTCGGCGAACACGCCGGCGATGTCGTTGATCGGGCCACACGGCACGCCGGCCTTGTTGATCGCTTCCAACCAGTACGCGCTCGGCCGCGACCGCGTGATCGCGCCGATCCGCTCGTTCAGCGCCTTGCGATTCTTCGAGCGCAGGCCACCGTTGGCATAGTCCGGAATGGACAGCGCCTCTTCCCAGCCGATCGCTTTGCAGAACCGCTCCCACAGCCCCTGCCCGGAAGCGGCGATGTTGATGTGCCCATCCGCGGTGGGGAACACGCCGGTCGGAATGCCGGTGGGATGATCGTTACCCGCCTGGCCCGGGACCTCATGCGCGATCAGCCAGCGGGAGGCCTGGAAGTCCAGCATGAAAATCTGTGCTTCCAGCAACGACGTATGCACCCACTGGCCTTTGCCGGTTTGCGCCCGTTGCATCAGCGCCAGCAGGATGGCCTGCGACAGGAAGATGCCGGCGGTCAGATCGGCGATCGGAATACCGACCCGCACCGGCCCCTGACCCGGCAGCCCGGTGATCGACATCAGCCCGCCCATGCCCTGCGCGATCTGATCCACCCCGGGCCGCGTGGCGTCCGGCCCGCTCTGCCCAAACCCCGAGATGCTGCCATACACGATCCGCGGGTTCACCGCCGCGATCGTGTCGTAATCCACCTTCAACCGGTACTTCACGTCGGAGCGGTAGTTCTCCACCACCACGTCGGCTTTCTCCGCCAGTCGCATGAAGATGGCGTGCGCCTCCGGCGTTTTCAGGTTCAGCGTCATGCCGCGCTTGTTGCGGTGCAGGTTCTGAAAATCGAAGCCATGCCGGTTGCCGCCGACCACGTCGCCCTTGGCCTCGCCGGGTGGCTCGATCTTGATCACGTCGGCGCCCCAGTCGGCCAATTGCCGGACCGCGGTCGGGCCGGCCCGGTGGGCGGTGAGGTCCAGCACCGAAAGACCGTTCAACGGAAGATTGGCCATCACGAAACTCCTTGCGCATGACGCGGCGGCGACGCCGCATCATCGGGCAGTCTGGCCCGGCCGTATAGATCAAGGCGATCGCGCGCCCAGTCGGTCACCATGGCAAACCAGCGCTGATGCATGCCGCGGGGCTGGCCGCCGCCTACTGGGCGCGCGGCAGCCGGATGGTGAACTCGGTGAACGCGCCCTCCCGACTGTCGACCGTGATCGTGCCGCCGTGCTGTTGCGTCACGATGTCGTAGCTGATCGACAGGCCAAGTCCGGTGCCTTCGCCGGTCGGCTTGGTGGTGAAGAACGGCTGAAACAGCTTGTCCCTGATCTCCGCCGGAATGCCGGTGCCGTTGTCGCGCACGCGAACCTCCACCGCATCGCCAAGATCGCGTGTCGTGACCGTGAGTGTTGGCTCAAAGTCCGGCGCCGCCGCGTTACGCTGGCGCTGTCTGGCGGCGTAAAAACCGTTGCCGAACAGGTTCAGCAACACCCGCGTTATATCCTGGGGGTTCACCTCGATCGCCGCGATTCCCTCGCCAAAATGCCGTTCCAGGGTGATATTGAAACTCTGGTCCTGCGCACGCGCGCCATGATAAGCGAGATTGAGTGCCTCATCGACCAGCGTGTTGAGGTCGATCGTCCGCCGCTCCCCGGACGCGCCGCGCGAATGTTCCAGCATGCTCCTGACGATGCCGTCGGCACGCTTGCCGTGCTCGGTGATCTTTTCCAGATTGCTGGTCAGCATCCCACTGACCTCTTCGATTTCGGCGCGCCTGGCCGCGTCCAGCACGGCGAAACCCGGTGCCGCGGCTTCCTTCAACTCGTGCAACAATTCCACCGACAGAATGGCGAAGTTGTTGACGAAGTTCAGCGGGTTCTTGATCTCGTGCGCGATGCCCGCCGTCAGTTGACCCAGCGACGCCATCTTCTCCGCCTGGATTAAATTGGCCTGGGCCGCCTTCAGTTCGCGGAACGCGGCTTCGATCGCGCGGCTGGCTGCTTCCGCCGCATCCCGGGCGGCGCGGATTTCGGCCTCGTTGCGTTTGCGTTCGGTGATGTCGGAGAAGATCAGCACGAAGCCGCCGCCCGCCACCGGGTTGTGGCGGATTTCGATGACCCGCCCATCTGGACGGACGCGTTCATAGGCATGGTATTCGCCGGCCGTTTCGGTGAAGCGGCGGAGTTGCTCCGCCGGGTCCACACCCGGACCGAAATCGCCGCGGGCGGCGAGGTAACGAATGTAGTCGGCGTAGGTCCGATGCTCCTCCAGCAGTGCATCGGGCACGTCGAAGATCTCCTGGAATTCGCGGTTCCATGCCACCAGCCGAGGCGTCGCATCAAACATCGCGACACCGTCGCCCATGTTCTCGAACGTGACGCGCAACTCGGCCTGACGTTGCGCGAGTTCATTGGTGCGGGCGCGCAGTTCGTGCAGCAACCGCGCGTTCTCCATCGCGATCTCCGCCTGGGCGCCAAAGTTCTCCAGAAGCGCGACCTGTCTTTCGCTGAACTCCTTGACCTCCTGACGGTAAATCATGATCGCGCCAAGCAGAGAATCGCCTTTGCGCAATGCGACAAACAGCGCCGTGCGTGCGCCGCCGAGATCAACCAAAGCGCGGCGGTAAACGTCGCCGCTCAGGTAAACTTCATCGGCCGTCAAATCGGCGATGTGCACGACCTTGGCTCCTTCGTGAAGGACTCTCCAGCTCGCCGAGCCTGGCGTCGCTACGAGTGGGGTATGCCTCCGGAAATCAGCATAGGCGGATGGCAGGCCGCGGACGGCCACATCCGTGTAAATCTCGCCATTGAATTCGGCGAATGCTCCGAACGCCGCGCCGCACAGCCGCATCGCGCGATCCAACATCGTATCGAACACCGGCGTCAGATCGCCGGGCGAGGCGTTGATCACCTGCAACACCTCGGCCGTCGCGGTCTGCTGTTCCAGCGCTTCCTGTTGCTCGGTGATCAGGCGTGCGTTTTCGATCGCGATCACCGCCTGGTCGGCGAAGGTGGTGACAAGCTCGATCTGACGGGCGGAGAATGGTGCCACCACCGTCCGGGCCAGGGCGAAGACGCCGATCAACTCCCCGCCCCGTAGTAGCGGAACGCCCAGCATGGAGCGGACATCGCCAGTCTCGGCCGCGTCCTTGGGGCCGTAGGCGGGATCGTTCAGCGCATCGACGATCTGGACCGTCTTTCGTTCCGCCATCGCCCGGCCGACCACGGTTCCCCGGTCGGCGACGATCGGCGAGGCGCGCTCCAGCCGTTCATATTCGGGCGACAGGTTGCTCCCGACCTCGAAATGACACGCGCCGTCGCGGTAACGATAGAGGATCGCCCGCTCCGCCTCGCAGAGAGCGACGGCGCTGGTGACAACAGTCTGCAGCACGGTGTTCAGGTCGAAAGCCGAGCGGCTAATGACCTTCAGCACGTCGCTGGTCGCGGTCTGGTATTCCAGCGATTCCCGCAGATCGCCAGTACGCGCACGCAATTCGTGTAGCAGCCGCGCGTTCTCCATCGCGATCACCGCCTGGGCGGCGAAGTTCTTCAGCAGGGTGATCTGTTTGTCGGAGAACGGCCGCACTTCCTGGCGGTAGATTCGAAGCACGCCGAGCAACGCGTCGTCCTTGCGAAGCGCGACCCAGATCGCGGTGCGCGCGCCCACGGCGGCGAAGGCGTGACGGAACGGGTTCCCCTCCTGATACAAAGCGTCGTCGGTAATGTCCGCCACATGCACGACATCTTCGCCGTGAGCGATCCTGTCGAGGGCCATTCCCGGGGTAGGACGCAATGGTTCGCGCAGGTAATCCGCCACGCCTGGCGCCGCACCGCGCATGCTGACGGTATGAAAGGCTTCCCCATCATAAGTTTGCAGAATACCAAACGCGGACTCGCACAGCCGGATCGCCTTTTCCAGGATCGCGTCGAACACTGGCGCGGGATCGCCGGGGGATCGGTTGATGACGCCCAGCACCTCGACCAGCGCGGCCTCGCGGGCCAACGCCGCGTCGCGCTCGGCACGTTGTTCTTCGAACTGTCGCCGCAACGCCGCGATATCACGCTGGAGTTCGGCGGCGTCCCCCGTCGCGGTCATCGGCTTACCCCGCGGGATCCCGTGTCCGGCCCGCGCCGCCCGTTGTCATCGCGGATAGCAAATGACCATTGGGCCGGGCCCGACGGCGGGAGCCGCTCATCGCCGCGTGGGAGCGGACCGTGATGCAACGTCATTCCAACGCGACCGAAACGCCGGTGGCTCCGGCGAGCAGTCGTTTCAAATGGAAACTGACCAGCCCGTCGCCGCTGTCCTGTCCCAACAGAGCGGCGAAGGCGGACAACGCGGCCGGGTCGCGCGCGGCGGCCCTGCTGTACGCCTCCAGGTAGGCGGCGGTGCGCGGGTCGGCGTGGCGTTCCGGTGTCAGCGGTTCGTGCGCGGGCAAGGCTTCGTGGCGGCCGCGCAGCATCACGCTGCCGACCGGGCGGCCGCGGAAATCGGGAATCCGCTCGACCACGCTACCGCTGACGCAGATGCGCGTGCCGAGTTGCTTATTCGCCGCCTCCAGCCGCGCCGCGATGTTAATGGTGTCGCCGTACGCGGTGTAGTCGAAAAACCGTCCGCCACCGAAACTACCGACCAGCGCCGAGCCGGCGCAGACCCCGATGCGCGTGATCCCGACCGCGACCCCTTTCGCATGCCAGCGCGCGCGAAATTCCTCGGCGTAAACATCCAGCGCCAAGGCGCAGGCGACCGCCCGCGCGGCATGGTCCGGTTGATCGGCCGGCGCGCCGAACAGCACGTTCAGCGCATCGCCGATGATTTTCACCAAGGTGCCGCCGTGGTCGAACACGATCTCGGTCATGCCGGTCAGGTATTCGTTCAACAACGGCCCGATGACGTGCGGTTCCAGACCCTCCGCCAGCGTCGTGAAGCTGGCGATGTCGGTGAACATCGAAGTGATGTCGCGCCGTTGCGGCCCCAGATCAATTCCGTCCGCCGACGCCGCCAGACTATCCGCCAAACTGGGCGAGAAATACCGCGCCAGATGCGCCCGCGCCCGCTCCGCCTCCTGCTGGCGCCGCTGATAGCCTCGCGTGATCTCCAGATTGCGCAACGTCTTGGCGATGGTCGTTTCCAGGTCGGCGAAATCGATCGGCTTGGTGATGAAGTCGAAGGCGCCGCGGTTCATCGCGGTGCGGATATTCGCCATGTCGCCATACGCCGACACGATGATCGTCGCCAGCTGGTCCTCCCGCTCCTGCAACCGCCCGAGCAGCGTCAGACCGTCCATCCGCGGCATGTTGATGTCGCTGACCACCATGTCGATGTCCGGGTCCTCGGCCAGCGCCGCCAGAGCGTTCACCCCATCTCGCACGAATGAGAAAATGAACGATCCATCGCGGATCTGCCGGCGGAAGCGCTGGACGATCAGTAACTCAAGGTCCGGCTCGTCATCAACGACCAGAATGCGTGCCATTATCCGCCTCCACCGGTGTCCGCGATCACCGCGCTGACATCCTGCTTCAACCGTGGAAAATCCACCGGCTTGGTCAGGAACCTGGTGGCGCCGCGTCGCAGCGCCGTGGCCACCGTGCCGGCGTCGCCATAGGCCGAGATCATGAACACCGGCAGATCGGGTCGTCGTTGCTTCACCTCGGGCAGCAGTTCCAGTCCGCTCATGCCGGGCATGTTGATGTCGGAGACCAGCAGAATGATCTCGTCGCCGACCTGGCCTCCGAGTTTTTCCAGCGCCGCCGCGCCGGACAACGCGAAGTCGAGGGCGTACAGACCCTGGCGCATCTCGCGGCGGAATTGCTGACGGAACATCGTTTCGACATCCGGTTCATCGTCGACGATGAGAACCTTGACGGTCATACCCCGCCTCCCGCCATACGGCGAGGCAAGGTGATGCTGAATTCGGTGAATGAATCGATCTGGCTGTCCACGGTCAGTTGTCCATTATGCTGTTTGACGACGATATCGTAGCTGAGCGACAGGCCGAGCCCGGTGCCTTCGCCGGCCGGCTTGGTGGTGAAAAACGGTTCGAAGATCTTTTCCCGAACCTCCTGAGGGATGCCGGTGCCGTTGTCGCGGACGCGAATTTCGACCTGAGCGCCAAGATCGCGGGTGATGACGGTAAGGGTCGGTTCAAAGCTCGTGCCGGCGGTGGCAATCCGTTTGCGTGCCGCATAGAAACCGTTGCCGATCAGGTTCAACATGACCCGGATGAATTCTTGCGGAAATACGTCGACCGTCCCCGCCGCCGGGTCGAGGTGTTTCTCCAATGTGATGTTGAACCCGGGAGTCTCCGCCCGCGCGCCATGATAGGCGAGGTTCAACGCTTCCTCGACCGTCGCGTTCAGATCGATCGGCCGGGGCTCGCTGGGATCGGTCCGGGAATGCAACAACATGTTCTTGACGATGCTGTCAGCCCGCCTGCCATGCTGGGCGATCTTTTCCAGGTTGCCTTTCAGGGTCGCGGTGATCTCGTCGATTTCGGCACGCAGTTCCGGCAGCAGATCGAGTTTCTCCGGCGCCACCGCGTCGTGCAGCTCGTCCAGCAGATCGACGGACAAATCGGAAAAGTTGTTGACGAAGTTCAACGGATTCTTGATTTCGTGCGCGATACCAGCGGTCAACTGGCCCAGAGACGCCATCTTCTCCGATTGCACCAGCCGGTCCTGGGCTCGGCGCAGATCGGTCAGCGTGGCCTCGGCGGTGACGCGGGCACGGCGGGCTTCCTCGCCTCGCGCGGCGAGTTCCTGGAACAGACGCGCGTTCTCGATCGCCAGCACGCACTGGCCTGCGAAGGTTTGCATCAGCGTCACGGTGGTGGGCGCGAAACCGCCTTCGACGCGGCGGCGGATCACCATGCCGCCGATCACCTTGTCCTCGCGCAACAACGGCACCGCGAGCACAGCGTGAATCCCGCGCAACAGATCGCCGGCGTCGCGTATGCCCGGGTCCTGTTGCACGTCCTCGACGTAAACCGGCGCGCGTTCCACCGCGCTGCGGCCGAGCCAGGTTTCGCCCAGTTTGATGCGAAGTTCGCGGAGGCGGGCGATGCGGTCCTCGGTCATGCCGTAGGCGGCCCTGGGCACGAAGACTTGTTCTGTCTCGTCGAACTCGTAGATCAGGCCTTCATCGGCGCGCGACAGCCGGACCGCGCGGTTGATGATCGTCGCCAGCACGGTGGCGAGGTCGAGTGAGGAATTCACCGCGCGCAGCACTTCTTCGAGCGCCTGGAGTTCGGCGACGGAACGAGTGAGCTCGGCGGTGCGTTCGCGCAACGCGCGGAAGTTGGCGACTGACGTGATGGCGATGACGGCTTGTTCGGCGAAGGTTTGCAACAGCCCGACCTGGCTGTCGGAGAAGCCGCCGGGTTCGGTGGCGCCAAGGCTGATGGAGCCGATTGCCTGACCGTCGCGCATTAGCGGGATCGATACCTGCGACCTCTGCACCGCTTTGAGGAGGTCCCGTACGACTCCAGTTAGTTCGGAGTCCGCTTCCGTGTCTCGGATATGGACGATCTGTTTGTCCAGAATCGCCCGGCAGGAAATGGATCCACGTGTTGGCGCCATGGGGAACATCGCCGTGTAGGCTTTGTATGCCGCCGGATCGAGGCCCTCCCTGTGATACAGGGCGCGGAAGTGGACGAGGTTGCCGTCGAATTCGAACAACCCGGTGCCCAGGCCATTGCAAAGTTCCGTCGCCCGGCGGACGATCAGGTCGAACACCGGCTGCGTATCGTCCGGCGTGCTCGACATGACCTTCAACACGTCGATGGTAGCGGCCTGTTGCTCGATGCGCTCGCCAAACTCGCTGTTGCGTTGCGCCAACGCCGCGGTGCGCTCCTGCAACTGTCGGTGAACCGTGGCGGCGCCAATCGCGATGGAAGCCTGCTCGGCCAGGGTTCGCGCAAGCGCCTTTTGCGACTCCGTGAGGCCACCGGGCTTGCGGACCGCGATCGACATGCCGCCTACGACGCGGTCGTGAACCAGAAAAGGCAGCGTGATGATGGAGCGATTGCGGTGCGAGTGCACAACCGGCGCAAGATCCGGATCGGCGTCAGCATCATCGATTTCGATCGCCTGTCGTCCGAGGATGGCGCGCCCGATGGTGTAGTCTCGTGCCGGAGCGCGGGGGAAACTTCTGAGATAGGGTTCGAGACTGTGCATATCGACGGAATTGACACAGCTTACGGAAATCATCTCACCATCAAAAGAAAAGATCCCCGTGGTTTCCGCATCGCATAATTCGCGCGCACGGCGAGCAATCAGTTGCAATACCGGCTGCGCGTCGCCGGGCGAGCCCGACATCTCTTTCAGCACGTCGATGGTGGCGGACTGGTGCTCGATCCGCTCGCCGTACTCCGTATTGCGCTCGGCCAGCGCGGCGGTGCGTTCCCGCAATGCGCGATAGGTCTCGGCGCTGCCGATGGCGATCACCGCCTGCTCGGCGAAGGTTTTCAGTAGTTCGACCTGGGTGTCGGAGAAGCCGCCGCGTTCGCGGCTACCCATTTGGAGCGTGCCGATCGGCACGCCCCCGCGCATCAATGGGACCACGACGCTCGACTTCACGGTGTCGAAGACCGCGGTGCGTAACAGCCCAGGCTCCGTGTCATGATCCCGGATGTGAATGATCGCACGGTCCAGGATCGCGCGGCCGATGGGCCGATCGCGCGTCGGTGGCAGCGGAAATGCCGCTTTGGCCGCCTCCCGAACCGCGGGGTCCTCGCTGACGCCGGTCGCCGCCCGCCAATGCAGCAGCGAGCCGTCGAATTCACACACCGTCACGCCGTAAGCGCCGCAAATGTCGCGGGCACGGACCGAGATCAGGTCGAACACCGGCTGCGGATCGCCGGGCGAGGCCGACATCGCTTTCAGCACGTCGATGGTGGCGGCCTGGTGTTCGATCCGCTCGCCGTATTCGCTGTTGCGCTCGGCCAGTTCCGCCGTCCGCGCGCGCAGTTCGCGCAAGGTCGTGACGCCGGCGATGGCGAGCGAGGCCTGCTCGGCGAACGATTCCACCAGCGCGATATCAGCATCACTGAAGCCGCCGGCCTCGAGCCGTCCCAGTGCGAGCGCGCCGATCACTCGTCCGTCATGCAGCAGCGGCACGCCGACAAACGAACGGGCACCAAAGGCACGCCCCAATTGGAAAATGCCGGCATCGCCGCTGATGTCGCTGATATGAACAAGGCGCCCGTTCTGTACAACCCGGCCGACGATTGTTTCCTGACCCGGCGGTCGCGGAAATGCTTCTCGGAACCGTTCGGTCGCAACGGGATCAACGCCCTCGATCGCGCGTACATGGATCAGAGCACCATCATACACGGCCGCGACCACGGTCCGCGCATTGCACAGTTCCCGCGCATGGCGGACAATCAGTTCGAACACCGGTTGTGGGTCGTCGGGCGACGCGGAGATCGCCCGCAGCACCTCGATGCTGGCTTCCTGGCGGGCGATCAGCGCGCGGTTCTGGGCTTCGTGTTGTTTCGCCTCGGTGATGTCGGATACGGTGCCGGTCAGCCGCGTGACCCGGCCTGTCGCGTCGCGCTCGGCCAGGTAGTGCAGCAACGCCCAGCGAACCTCGTTGCCGCGGCGTATGAAACGATAGGTGAACTCGGCGCGATCGGCATCGCTTTTGAGATAACCCACCAGCGCCGCGCGAAACCCAGCCCGGTCGTCCGGGTGGATCCATTCGTACAAACGCTCCACGCTCCAGTTGCCGGGATCGAAGTCCATCATCTCGGCCAGCGCCGTGGACACTCGAATCTGGTCGTCACCGGCCGTCCAATCCCAATACGCGACGTTGAGCGCCCGAATGACGCGTTCGAACATGTCGGGCGAGGTGTCGATTGTCCCGGGTACGGCTCGCGTGGCGCTCACCCCCCGCCTCCCCGGCGATCCGCGATCACCAGGCTGACATCCTGCTTCAATTGAGAAAAATCCACCGGCTTGGTCAGGAACCTGTTGGCGCCACGTTGCAACGCCGTGGCCACCGTGCCGGCGTCGCCATAGGCGGAGATCATGAACACCGGCAGATCCGGCCGCCGCTGCTTCACGATCGGCAGCAGTTCCAGCCCGGTCATGCCGGGCATGTTGATGTCGGAGACCAGCAGGATGATCTCCTCGCCGACATGATCCGCGAGCATGTCCAGCGCCGCCTTCCCCGATAGCGCGAAATCGAGCACGTAAAGGCCCTGGCGCACCTCGCGGCGGAACTGCTGGCGGAACAACGTTTCGACATCGGGTTCATCGTCGACGACGAGCACGCGGACAGTCATGGCGAGACTCCTTCCGCCATGCGGCGGGGCAAGGTAACGGTAAATTCTGTAAACGAATCGATCTGGCTGTCCACCGCCGCCTGGTCGCCATGCTGCCTGACGATGATGTCGAAGCTGAGCCACAGGCCAAGGCCGGTGCCCTCGCCCGCGGGTTTGGTGGTGAAGAACGGGTGGACCAATGCGCCGGCATACTCGAACCACCCGACATTCGGGACATCGAGCAGGTTCTGAGCCTGGCGCACGATCCGATCGAATCCCGGCTGGGCGTCGCCGGGAGAGGCGCTCCGCCCCGTCTGTCGCCCCGTTTGCCGCCCTTGCGGCGTCGGTGTCGTGGCCATTGCGCCCCCTGGCTGGCCAAAGCCGTTTCGCGTGCATCGCCAGCCAGCGGCACGCTAGCCGACCGCTGGCTTTCGGCAAAGCGTCCGCGGCGTCCGCGGCGAAATCACGCCAATCGGAAACTTGCTAATCCCGGGCCAGATCCGTTCCGGGGGCCCACGACGGCCATCGCTACCGTCCCAACGGCCGGCCGCGGCACTCCGCCGCGCCGCCCCCGGGGACCTGATCCTCACGCGCCGATGCCGGCGTCCTTGTAAAATCGTGTCCGCCGCATCACTTTGCGCTGCCGCCAACGCGTCACAACCGGCGGAGCAGCCTGCCGCGGCGAAATCGCTGGACCCGCGATCCCGCGCCCGTCTTGAATTCCTTGGACCGGCTGAAGCAAGAGGAAGCCAACAGGTGACTGACATGAACCCGGAGCCGCCGGCGCCCGGGAACGAGGATGGGATGACCCCACGGTTCTGGGGCGTGCGAGGCAGCCTGCCCACGCCTGGAGCCGCGACCCTGCGCTATGGCGGCAACACGCTCTGCGTCGAGTTGCGCTGCGGCCCGCATCTGTTGATCCTCGATGCCGGCAGCGGCTTGCGCGAACTCGGCGGCGCGCTGGCCGCCTCCGGCACGCCGGTGGACGCCGATATTCTGCTGAGCCACACGCATCTCGACCATATCTGCGGGCTGCCATTCTTCGCGCCCATGTTCGACCCGCGATCGCGCCTGCGTTTCTGGGGCGGCCATCTCGCCCCGCCGCGGGGTATCGCCGAGGCGCTGCGGCGCGCCTGGCAGGCCCCGCTGATGCCCGATCTGGACAAGGCCTTTCGGGCGGATATCACCTTCCATGATTTCGCCGCCGGCGACGTATTGGCGTTGCACCCTGGATTGCGCGTGGGAACGGTGGGGTTGAACCATCCGGGGAACGCGATCGGCTACCGTGTCGAATGGGCCGGATCGAGCGTTTGCTACATCACCGACACCGAGCACCCGGCGCATGGGCTCGATCAGAACCTGCTGCGGTTCGTAACGGGCACGGATATCATGATCTACGACGCCAGCTTCACCGTTGAGGAATACAAAACGCGGGTCGGCTGGGGGCATTCGACATGGCCGGCGGCGGCGGACCTCGCCGACGGGGCCGCGGTTGGGCAATTGGTGCTGTTCCATCACGATCCGGACCACGACGACGCCACGATGGATACGATCGCCCAGGCCATCGCGGCGCGACGCCCAGGGTCGCTGGTCGCGATGGAGGGGATGCGGCTGGTCGCCGGGGCGCTGGTGTCAACCTCGGGCGGCGGATGACGCACTGATCGCGGCGGCATGATTCTCGAACAGGCGTTCGCTCACCAGACGCGGGAAATAGAAGCCGAATTTCGGGTTCTGGAAGTAGAGTTCCTTCAGGCTGTCATAGGAAATCCGCGGCAGGACGCCCGCTTCCTGGCACCGCGAGGTCTGGGTTCGCTGGTTGCCGGGCGACAGAAATCCCAGCTCTCCGACAACGGCGCCCTGCCGCGACTCCATACCGGATTCCACCACGCGAAGTTTGATAATGCCATCCATCGCATAGCTGAGCAAAAATACCACCATTCCGAGATAAGCGAGCGTGGGTAGTGTCCGAATTAGGATGGGGAAAATAAACCTATGCGATGTTTGGCTTGACTCTTGTTGGTGCATTAGCGTTCGATCTGGCTGCACCGGAGACGAAATAAAATGCCAAGAGGGAAACCGAGTGGACTGAGTCTCAGCAAAAACGATGCTTGTGATGTGCTGGGCATGGTGAAGCGAGGCGATCGTGCGCACGATATCGCGGCATGGTTCGGAGTAAACCAAGGCCGGATCGCAGAGGCGCAGGACGGGGCTCATTTCCCGACCGCAACCGCAACGCCGAACGCCCAACTTCCTCCAAGTGGTCCTCCAGGCGTGAAGGGGCGCGATTTATACCAAGCTGTCACAAACGCTCTCGTGATTCTCGACAAGCAGGGCGCCGGCGGTCTGAAGGCAGCCGAGACGGTGCTTCGTAAAGCTCAGGAACGCTACGACACCAACACATAGCTAGGCTAGTTCCAAGGCGCGTTGAGGGGCTGGGTTATAGTCGCCCTTGCGTTCGAGACTTCTTCGGCATGGCGGTATCCACATTAGCCTTGGCCACTCATTACCGACCCTCTTTTCCCAAACGAGCCATGCGTAGCTGGTCGCTGTAACCGCTTTCGGATCGACGCGCCCTTTCACCAATGGCACCCGCTCGGTGAACTGCGCAAACTTTGAGGGTGGTGTGCGTTCAAATATGTTACGATATCGCCCAATGCTTTCGATGAATACGCTGCGAGCAAAGATAGCAACCCCCTCGCGGGCAATATCGAGCGCCCGTAATACGAACTCTTCACCGAGCTTGAACGGCGGGTTGGTTATGACCCAATCAAACGACCCTGACGTGAACGGGTGAGAGAGAAAGTCACGCACCTCTCCATAACCATAAACATGCGCATCCGAAGCTTCGACAGAGCCAAAATACTCTTCCAAGACTTTCGCCATGTGACCCGCGCCGCACGCGGGCTCCAGGCAGGTCTTTTTCCGAAAGGTGCGCCGGTCTTCCAGGATATGCTCAATCAAGGCGCGTGTAGCCCACGGCTGCGTCGGAAAATCATCATGGCTGTCTTTCGGCTCCGTCCTCTGGGCCATGACGGCATGAGTCGTGTTTTGCATCCCGCGTTCCGATTCCATTATGAGTAACCGGAACTCATAGATTCGACAACCTATCGGTATGTCAATCACAAAACTAGATTCGTTATCGAATCTAAATGAGTGAGTCTTTCGCGCAACACATGGATTCTCCGTCTTGGAGCCTGATTACGCTAACCCTCCCTGGATCACCCGCAGTTGCGGGCGCCCACGCACAGGTGATGGAACTAATGAAGTCGGATCAGGGGTGGTGTCTGGCCCAGACGGTTCATCCCTTCCCGCCGCCAGTGCCTCATCCACCAGTTCCGCGATGGACCACACGTGATTTGTGATTCCCATCGCGACCGCTGGTGTGGTTTTCAGTGCGCTATGCACGCGGGTAAGGTTGTATGCCGCCACGAATAGCGCGACCGCCGCCTCATGGTTGGCTAACTTCTTGCTGTAGCCGTTTGACAGTCGCGTGAATCGGCGGCAATCCATACGGACATTCAGGTTGCTGCGCTCTATATATGATGTGCTGATCTTGTCCTGCCGCGGCCGACCCGAGATCACTCGCTTGTCTACCGCTACAATCCAGCCAGGCGAATCCCGGCGCGCGGCGTTTACCGGCGGTTCTCCGTTGTAGCTTTTGATGATCTGGCCATAGTCGCAGTCCTCGAATGCGCGGGCGAAAGCCGGTTCATATGCGGGCCAAGCGTCGCTGCTGATCTGAGGGCGACCAACGACCCGTTTCCGCAGATCGCGGACAAACGCCTCGGTATTTTCCATGTCCCGCTTGCCGACCCGGTAGCTGATGATCAGCTTGTTCAGCGCGCCGATCGCCACGAACACATACTGGTCGCCCAGGTCGGTGGTGTCCGTCGGCTGGACCCGGCGTTGTTTTTTGCCGACGTAGCTCCACAACTCGTCTAACTCGATCATGGTGACCGGGAGGTCGCGCATCCATTCATCATGGAGCGCCGCACACCCGCGACCAACCTTCGCGCCCAGGCGCATGATCGTGTCGCGGTGGATTCCGGTCAGGCGCTCGACGCTGCGGATGCTCATGCCTTCGGTCAGGGCGGGGATCACGGCGATTTGCCGGCCGCGGGGGAGAATGTTCGCCATGGGGCCAATCCCAGGTTGGGGGAATCGGCCTGTCGCGTCGCACTGGAAACAAGGCGCCAACCCTGCTATATATGTACGAACGATCACGACGCTCGGGGCCAATCCCGGTTGTTTTGATCCAGGGGCCGGTTACCGCGCCAACGGTTTCCGGCTCCGCTCTTCCTTGGTTCCCCTGCGTGGATTTGGACCACGGTTCCCTCGGGCGTAACTCCGGGTGTCCTACCGCTAGACGACAGGGGACCAAGACGTAGGCCAGTTAGGGGCCGTTCCCGCTCGATGTTGAGCCGCTCGGGAACGGCCCTGCCTATTTCATCCTCACCCCCACACCGGCCGCGGAATGCGGGGGCTTGCCACTTTTTTCGTCATAGCACCCTCCTTCTGCTAAACCCAGCTATAACACAGATTTCTGGCCTGTCAAGAGATTTAGCATCTCCCGGGCGAAACATCTTGCTATCCTGATAAATCCTCACTAAATGAAGGAGCGTGTTATCTGGAGGTCGTCATGGCTCGCGTGCGTAGTCCTAACCACCCAATCATAGGGTTGCCGGAGGCAATCCAGCGGGTGAGACAAATCCATACGGCAGAACGGCATCTGGCTGCTCCAAAGGAGGTCATTGCCCAACACATGGGGCATAGTGGCCTAAATGGACTATCAACCCGGCAGATTTCTGCCCTTCAACGGTATGGTCTTCTGGAAGAGGTCAACGGGGACAAGGTGAAGGTCTCTCCCTTGGCGATGCGTATATTATTCCCGGACAACGATGCTGACCGCCTAGCTGCGATCCGCGAAGCTGCCTTTAAGCCCCCTCTATTTGCCGAGATGCGCGCCGAATGGGGTGACCGAACACCTAGCGATCCATTACTACGCTCTTACCTCACGCGGCGGCATTTTGCCGAAGATGCCATAGACAGAGTTATAGAGACGTACCGAGGCACCCTTGGGCTCCTAACTGCTGGGACAGCAGCGGAATCGCTTGCGGATAACCCCGATATACCAGATAATCCTGAAACGTCGCCAAGCCCCCTGGCGGCGCAACGGGAGAGAACTATGACCGCATCAATCGCGACGGCAACCGCCTCGCAGGCGGCCGCCACAACCACTGCCCGAGGTGGTGTAGTTCCTGGTCATCCACATGCGGGGGTCTCCCGTGCGACTTTGCCGTTGTCCGAGGGGATAGTCTCCCTGGAAATGCCGGACAGGCTCTCCCCAGAAAGTCTGGAAGACCTGAAGGATTGGATGGACGTGATGATTCGCCGGGCTGAGCGGGTGATGAAGCGCACCCTACAAGCGAATTTATCAGCGGATTCAGAGGACTAAAGTCAGCACAAGATGTCCTGTTCCTGCTCTGCTCCAATAAAATAGGACACCTATGGATAAATTCGGACATTACCCGTCAGACACACCCGGGCCTGACCGCGCCGGGTTACGCCGGACCCTCGCTCACCCCGGCCAGCCGCAGGCTGTCCAACAGGTGCGCCATATCCTCAGGCCGCCGGAACACCTGGAAATCGCCGCGGAACAGACTGGCCATGAATTCCGGCGCGAAGCCGTTCAGCACCGCCAGTTCCTTCGCGGCCCGCGCCTGGTCGCCAAGCCGCGCGCGGCAGGCGATCATGATGACGCGCCGCAGCGGCACCGCGGGTTCCGACTGGATCGCCAACTCCGCCAGGCGCGCCGCCTCCGCGTAATCGTGCTCGCGGAAGCTCACCATCGCCAGCGCGACATGCGCCACACCGATCCAGAAATCGCGCGGGTTCAGCCGGAGCGACAGCGTCGCGTGCGTTCTGGCCGCCTCGCTTTGACCCGTCATCGCCTCGCACAGGGCCAGCCACATCAGCGAGAGGGAGGAATTCGGATTGACCTCTAGCGCCCGCCGCAGATCGGCGAGGCCGCGGTCCTGTTCGCCCCGCACCACCCGCAGCACGCCGGAAATGGTCAAAGTCCGATGGTCCAGCGGGTTGAGGCGCGCCATCTGCTCGACCGCGGCGGATATCGCGTCCAGTGCCTTGGCGGGCTCCGGCCCCCACCGGTACAGGTGGCAAGAAAAACTCGCCCAGGCGAGCACGTTATAGGCGGCGAGGAAGGCGGGATCGGCGGCGAGCGCCTGCTGGGCCGTGGCGATGGAGGCCAGCACCAGCGAGGCCTGGCCCGTGCGGACCCCGTCATGCATCAAACCCTGCGCCCGCCAGGTCAAATGCAGCGCGGTGTCGTTCGGGCTGACGCGGCGCGCATGGGCCATCTCCGCCAGTTCCACCTCCGGCGCCACCGCCGCGACGATGCCGCGCGTGACATCCTCCTGGACGGCGAAGACATCTTCCAGTGTCCGGTCGAAATGTTCCGCCCACAGTTGATTGCCGCTGACGGCGTCGACCAACTGGGCGCTGATCCTCGCCCGGTTGCCGGCCTTGCGGGCGCTGCCCTCAAGCACGTAACGAACGCCGAGTTCGCGCGCCACCTGGCGGACATCGGCGGGTTTGTCCTTGTAGGTGAAGGTGCTGTTGCGCGCGATCACGAACAGCGCCTGGAACCGCGACAATTCCGTAATAATATCCTCGGTGATGCCGTCGGAGAAATACTCCTGCGCGGGATCGCCGCTGAGGTTGGCGAAGGGCAGCACGGCGACGGAGGGTTTGTCCGGCAATGGCAGGATTTCCGAAACCGCCGCGACCGCGCCCGGTGCCGGGGCAGCGATGGCGGCCGCCGCCGCGGGGTGGCCGCGCGACCGCAGCCAGACGAGGTCGCCGGCGATCAGCACCAGTCCGAGCGCGGAGAGCACGATGCGCAGATCGATGTCGGCGTCCCAGAGATGCAGCGCGTCGGGCGACAGATGCACGCCGCGAAACAGGTCGGCCAGCCAATGTTCCGGCGCCGCACCGGTCGCCGCCAGGATCACCCCGGCGGCGATCCAGTGCGTCAGGTATTCCCGCCCCAGGCGAATGGTATGTTTCAGGGAGTGGTGCATCGTCGCCTCACCGGTCACGCCGGCCGGCGTCGCGTGGGGTTTCGGGCCGCGCCACGGGCGGACGGCGGTCCGGCGGGCGCGGGCCGGGAGGGCAAAACGGAACCCTATCGTGCGCGCATCGCATCGGCGGCGGAGGCATATCCCGCGCGTGCCGCGCCGGCCAGCGGCCGGACGCCACACCCGTGGCCGCCAGCATGGCACCAGCGATGGACTGATGGGTCCTGTCCTCCGGGGCCATTGGCCTAAGGCGATGCCGGCTGATCTGCATGGCGGCAGCGTAACCGGGGTGCACGATCCTTACCATCGGCGTCGCGCCGGCGCCCGGCCGCGGGCTCAACGCGCGACCCTCGCCCCTGACGTAACGCGCGACCCTCGCCCCTGACGTCATGGCCCGGCATCCTCGCCCCCGACGTCATGGCCCGGCTTGTCCGGGCCAACTGATCCAGCACTGTGCCACGAGGGGCCGCACGAATGAGCCCGGCCATTCTCGCCCCCGACGTCATGGCCCGGCTTGTCCGGGCCAACTGATCCAGCACTGTACCACGAGAGGTGGCACGAATGAGCCCGGCCATCCTCGCCCCCGACGTCATGGCCCGGCTTGTCCGGGCCACCTGATCCAGCACCGTGCCACGAGAGGTGGCACGGATGAGCCCGGCCATCCGCGCCCCCGACGTCATGGCCCGGCGTGTCCGGGCCACCTGATCCAGCACTGTGCCACGAGAGGTGGCACGAATGAGCCCGGCCATCAGCGCCCCCGACGTCATGGCCCGGCTTGTCCGGGCCACCTGAAGCAGCACCCTGCCACGAGGGGCCGCACGAATGAGCCCGGCCATCCGCGCCCCTGACGTCATGGCCCGGCTTGTCCGGGCCACCTGAAGCAGCACCCTGCCACGAGAGGTGGCACGGATGAGCCCGGCCATGACGCGGAGGCACCGGCGGCATGCGCTGAATCCGCTCAAGCAAATCGGACATGACGTTGGCGTATCGACAACGGCGCGTCCGCGATACCGTCCGAACCACCCAAAGGGAAAATCATCATCCCTTGGCCGGTGCTGCAAATCGGCCCGCCGCCATCGCCGCGATGGGTTGGCGGTACGGCTGACGCCGTTCACCACGCGCGCATGCGTCCGGATTTACCCGCAGGCAACCGCCACCGTCGAACCGGCCGCTTCCGGCAGATCGTATTCGCGCCAACTCTCGCCGCCATCCAGCGTGCTGAACGTCTGACAGCGGCGGGTGACGCAATGCGCCTGGTCGCGGTCATGCCGCGGCAAGGCGACGGCCATCATGGTGCTCCGCACCTCGATCGCGTGGTCGAACTGAGCCCAGTTCCGCCCCAGGTCCTGGCTGCGATATAGCCGGCCCGCCTTGCCGCGCGCGGCATCGGCGACGCAGGCAAACAGCGTCATCGGATCCCAGGGCGCCACGACGACATCGCGGCCATAGCGCAAATGCGCGGCGTGCTGGCCGATCCCAAGATCGTGCCACGCCGATCCACCATTGTCGCCGCGGAACAGCCCCATGCGGAGCGCCAGGAACGCGGTATCCGGCGCGGCCGGCGACACACAGATCGCATGCACGTCCAGCATGCCCTCGGCCGTGTCCTTGGTCAGGATCGCGCTCGCCAGATGCGGCTGCCGCGACAGCCGCACGAGTTCGTCGCTGAGATCCGTCCAGCTCTCACCGCCGTCGTCGCTGCGCATCGCGCCGTTCACTTCCATTCCAGCCCAGATCGTATCGGGCCGCGAGGGCGCGATCGCCATGCGCATGATACGCGAGGGAAACGCACCAACCATGCGTTCGGCGATCGCCGGCCGCGGCATGCGGCGCCAGGTTTCCCCGTCATCGTCGCTGCGATAAACCCCGAGCGGCGCACAACCGGTCAGGATGGTCCGGTGGTTGGACGGATGCACCAGAACGGACCACATTTGCTCACCGGGCGCGGGTTCCACCAGGCGGGTCCAGCGTTCGCCCCGGTCGCGGCTGCGATACAGGCCCGAACTCGTGGCGGCGAAGACCGTGGCGGGATCGTCGGGATGCACGGCGATCGCATGCACGTGATTGTCGTCGGGCATCCCGCTCGTGGCATGGTCCCAGTTGTCCTGGTCCACCGCGCGGCGGAACAATCCGCTGATCGTGCCGCCGGTGCGCGCCGATACGCCCGCGTAAACATAGGTCCGCATGAGACGAATCCTTCCACCGCGTTCGCCAGGTTCACTCCTGGGGCTGGTATCCTCCGCGGCAGGTCCGAGCTTGCGGCGGTGGTCCGGGAACCGTCAAGCACCGGCGTGACGGCGCCATCGAAGGGTTCTAACCTTCCGCCCAACGAACCAGAGGAAACCCAGACATGACCGCGACGATCGGCGCCGCGCGCCACGGTCCGCCATCCAGGAAGCCGGGCCGCCGCGAGATTCTTGGCGCGGCGCTGGCGGTTGTCGCGCGATCCGGCTTCGATCCGGTACGCGCCGCGGCCGCCGGTGGTTTCGATTGGCGCCAATGCGCCGGCCAGCATGTGGAGGTGGTCTGGCAACGCGCCGCCGACGTCGAACACCTGCAAAGCCGCATAGCCGAGTTCCGCGACCTGACCGGCATCGATGTCGCCTGGGACGTCGCGCCCGAGCAACAATTCCGCCAGAAGCTGGTGATCGAATTCACCTCGGGGCGGCCGAGTTTCGATATCTGCTACCTCGCCTATACGTCGCAGAAGCGGCTGTTCGGCAAGGGCAAATGGTTGTTGGACCTGCGGCCTTTGATGGCCGATCCGTCGGTCACGGCGGCGGACTTCGATTGGGCCGATTTTCCCGCGCCGTCGGTCGCGGCGGCGACCCAGGCGGACGGCCGGATCGATACGTTGCCGATCACCTTCGGCTACAACATCCTGATGTGGAACAAAGCGATGTTCCGGGCCAAAGGCCTGACCTGCCCGACGGATTTTCCCTCGCTGCTGGCCGCCGCCAAGGCGCTGCACGACCCGAAAAACGGCATCAGCGGTTTTGTCGGCCGCGGCATGAAAAACGCCAATACGCCGATGTGGACAGGCTTTCTGATGGGGTACGGCGTCGATCCGGTGGGCCCGCGCGGCGAATTGTTCACCGACGGCGCGGCCTCGGTCGACGCCGCGGCGTTGTATCAGGCACTGGAACGGGAGTGCGGGCCGCCCGGCGTGGTTGGCTACAACTGGTACGAATGCCAGACGACTTTCATGCTGGGGCGGGCCGCGATCTACCTGGACACATCGACGATCGGCACCAAGGTCTATGACCCCTCGGTGTCGCGGATCGCCGATTCCGTCGGCTACGCCGTGTTTCCCGCCGGGCCCGCGGTACGGCGCGCACCAACCTTCGGCGACGGCCTGGGCATTGTGCCGGGCAGTCCGCGCAAGACCGCCGCCTGGCTGTTTCTGCAATGGGCCACGGGCAAAACCATGCAGGCGCGCCAGTTCATCGGCGGCGCGGGTGCACCGGCGCGCGCCTCCGCCTACGCCGCCGCGAAAGCCATCCCGCCACGCGGTCCGGCGGAGGCCGAGTGGCTGGATGCGGTGACCGCCTCCCGCGATATCGCGTATCCCGCGATGCCGGACATCGTCGCGGTGAACGAGTTCCGCGATGTCTATGGCGAGGCCTTGTCGAACATGCTCGGCGGCGCCGATCCGGCGGCGGAATTGAAGCGGGCGACCGCCGTCTTCAAAGGCGTCTACGAGCGGACCGAGAAGGGCTGAACCCACCGCGGCAACCGTCCCCCGCCGTGCCGGCGTGGGATGTCGTCCGGGTGCTCCGGCCCGCACAAGGACGCGGTCCGCGCCGCGGTCGCTCAGCCGACCGCGAGCCGGTAGCCGCCCGCTTCGGTGATCAGCAGGCAGGCCTTGGCCGGGTCCGCCTCGATCTTGCGCCGCAGCCGGTAGATATGGGTCTCCAGCGTGTGCGTCGTCACCGCCGGATTGTAGCCCCACACCTCCGTCAGCAACTCCTGGCGCGCCACCGCCCGCGCGCCCATGCGATGCAGGAAGGCGAGGATCGCGGCCTCCTTCTCGGTCAGCCGGATGCGGAGATTGGCGTCACCGTGCCGCAGCGCTTTGTCCTCGGGGCTGAACTCATAGGGTCCGATCCGGATCGGGGCCGGCGCATCGCCCAGTGAGTCGAGTCTGGCTCTGGCTTCCAGACTTGCGCGCAGGCGGGCCATCAACTCGCTGAGCCGGAAGGGCTTGGCGATGCTGATCGTGTCGTCGGACGCGCCGCACCGGTTCGATCCGTTCATCAGGATGACCGGCATCGACAACCCGCTGGCGCGCAGCCGGGCGCATACCGCGTGGCCATCGCCGTCCGGCAGCGCGGCATCCATGATCACCGCCGCGAACCGCGCATTCTGGGCGAACAGACAGAGTTCGGCGTCCTGAGCGCTCGCGGCCTCGACCACGGCGAAGGCATCGTCGCGCGTCAGTTGCTCGCGCAGCGTTTCGCGCATCGCGGGATCACCGTCGACGATCAGGATCGTCCGCAGACACGGCATCGCGGGTTGGCCCCCTTGGCTGGGCGAAACCGAGTCCGGGCTCGCCACGCCCGATCTGCTATAGATCAAACGTGACGAAATTCGGACGGGATTGTTCCAAAGTGGTTCAGTCCCCACTATCAGAGGGCCATGACCGCGCCCTCCCCAGCCACCGCCGGTACCGAGACCCTGATGCGAACCCTGCGCCGCGTGCACCGGGCGGTGTCGGATCTGCGCCGGGGCGTCCCCGTCCTGCTGGAGGGAGACAACCCCTTGCTGCTGCTGGCCGCCGAAACCGCCGGCGCGGAGAGCCTCGCGGAATTCGCCGCCCTGGGCACGGCGCCGCCGGTCATCCTGTTCGCGCCGGTACGGGGCGCCGCGGTATTGCGCCGGCCGGCGGATGGGGATGCCGCGGTGATCGCCGCGATCCTGCCGGCGGCCCTCGCCCATCCCGACGCCTTGCGCGGCCTCGCCGATCCCACGGTGAAACAGCCGGCCACGACCGGGATGACGCGGGTCGACCCGCCCCCAGGCGCCCCCGCCGCCCTCGCCCTCGCCAAACTGGGCCGGCTGCTGCCCGCCGTGCTCGCCGTGACGCCGGCGTCGCTCGCCGACCTCGCGGAGCGGGCGCTGATCGGCGTTGCCCCGGACGACGTGCTCGCCTATCCGGCCATGGAGGGGGCGGGCCTGCGCATCGTCGCCTCGGCCCCGGTGCCGCTGGTGGACGCGCCGGATTCCCGGGTGGTGGCGTTCCGGGCGGAAGGCTCGGCGATCGAGCACTTGGCCATCGTGATCGGCCGGCCGGAGAGTGCCGAGGCCCCGCTCGTCCGCATCCACTCCGAATGCTTCACCGGCGATCTTCTGGGCTCGATGCGCTGCGATTGCGGCGAGCAATTGCGCGGCGCCATCCATCGCATCGCCGCGCACGGCGCCGGCATCGTGCTCTATCTCGCGCAGGAGGGCCGCGGCATCGGCCTCGTCAACAAGCTGCGCGCCTACACGCTGCAGGATCGCGGCCTCGACACCATGGACGCCAACCGCGTGTTGGGCTGGGGCGCCGATGAGCGGAACTTCCTGGTCGGCGCCAACATGCTGCTCGCTTTGGGCGTGACCAAGGTTCGGCTGCTGACCAACAACCCGGACAAGATCGCCGGCCTGACGGCGTGCGGCGTGGAGGTCGTCGGCCGGGAAGCGCATGCCTTCGCGCCGAACGCGGTGAACGGCGCCTACCTGGCGACCAAGGCCGTCCGGTTCGGCCACCTGCTCGACTGACCGATGGAAGCCGCCATGGAAGCAATCGTTCATCCCGACGGCCGGCTGATCTGGCGCGACCAGACCATGCGGTGCGCCCTCGGCCAGGGCGGCGTGCGGGTTGAGAAAGCGGAAGGCGACGGCGCCACGCCCGCCGGCCTGCTGCCGCTGCGGCGGATTTTCTACCGCGCCGACCGGGTGCCGCCGCCCCGTTGCGCGATGCCGATCGAGCCGATCGCCGCCACCGACGGCTGGTGCGACGATCCCACGCATCGCGATTACAACCGCTACGTCCACCTGCCGCACGACGCGCGGCATGAGGAACTCTGGCGCCGGGACGAGATTTACGACCTCATCGCCGTGCTTGGCTGGAACGATCAGCCGGTGGTCAAAGGACGCGGGTCGGCGATCTTCTTGCACGTCGCCCAGTCGGATTACGCGCCAACCGAGGGCTGCGTGGCCCTGGCCTTGCCGGACCTGTCGCGGCTGCTCGCCGAGGGTGTGACCGCCCTGCGGGTTCTCGCTGGTTGATCGCATTTGGCACATTTTTCGCGTTGGTGACCCAATCAGGTCAGCGGGACTCCCTGAAGATTTGTTGCAAGAGATGACCCTGGCGGTTTCAACCGCACATTGCATCCTGCCTTATCCCTTCTTATCGGCGTTCATCCGCGGTAAAATTCTTGCGTTGCCGCACCACCGCATCGTTCCGGCGGGCGTTCCGTTTCGCCGCGACGAAAGTAAGATTTTTTGACCGCGGATGAACGCCGATAAGAAGGGATAAGAACGGATACACCGTGCCATGCCGGGGCCGGGGGGGCCGATTGGCGAGCGCCCGGCCCTTCGAGACGCGGCAGCCTCCGACGGTCGAGCTCCGGTCCGGCCTTGGGGTTCAAATGCGATTGCCCTGATGCATGCCGCGTTGGCGCTTGCCCGCCCGGCGCGTTTGGCGTGACACTGAACGCGGAGCGGAGTGACCGGCATGACAGCGCCCAGCGACCGGGTCCTGAGCCATGACACGTTACGAGGATTGCAGGCGCGCTCGGACGCCCGCGGCGCGGCGCGCCTCGGTGCGCATCTCGCCTGTCTGATCGTGGCCGGGTGGTGGGTCGCGGCCGCCACCGGCTGGTTCGAGTTGCCCGCCGTCTTTGTCCTGGGACTTGTGCAGGTCGCGCTGTTCGCTCCGGCGCATGAGACGATGCATCAGACCGCCTTCGCCTCACGCCGCGCCAACGCGATTGTCGGCTGGCTGACCTCGGCGCCGTCGCTGCTGAACGCACAGTTCTACACGGCGTTTCATCTGGCGCATCACCGCCACACGCAAATCCCGGGCCTGGATCCGGAACTGCTGTCGCCGCCGCCGGAGACTCTGGGCTCGTATCTCGCCCGCGTTCTGGGATGGCCGTTCTGGCGGCTGCGGCTGACCGTCGTGTTCGACAGTTGGCGCGGCGATCTGCGCGCGTATCCCTACGTCACCGAGGCGGCGGCGCCCGCGATCATCCACAGCGTGCGGGCGATGAGCCTGGTCATGGTTGGCGGCGCGATCGGCTCCGCGCTGCTGTTCGGTTGGGCGACACCGTTGTTGTTCTGGATTGGGCCGCAGCTGCTGGGTCAGCCGCCGTTGCGGGCGTATTTGCTCGCCGAACACACCGGCTGCGCGCATGACCGCGACGGCCTGACGAATACTCGCACCACGCTGACGACCTGGCCGGTACGGTTGCTGATGTGGAATATGCCGTTCCACGCCGAGCACCACCTTTATCCGTCGATCCCGTTCCACCGGTTGCCGGATGCACACGCGGCGATCCGGGCACGGCTTGGGTTCCTGCAACGCGGCTATGTCCGGTGGAACCTTGGTTTCGTTCGCGCCCTGTCGCGCCGCTCAGATCGCTCCGTCGCGCTGTAACGCCGCGACGCCGTCGGCGCCGAGGCCGAGCCAGTCGCCGTAGACCTCCTGGTTGTGCTGACCGAGCGACGGACTTGGCACCGCTTCGGTCCGGTCCGCGCCATGCAGCCGCAGCGGCGAGTTGGGCAGGATCACATCGCCGAGCGACGGGTGGTTGACGTGTTGCAGCATGCCGCGGGCGTGCATGTGGGCATCGTTCATCACCTCGATCGCGTTGCGCACCGGGGCGCAGGGGACCCTGAAGCGCTTCAGCGTGGCGGCGACCTCGGCCTTGGTACGCATGGACGTCCAGGCGGTGACGACCGCTTCAGTGGCCTCCATGTGGGCGGCGCGGTCGGTGTGGGTCCTGAACCGCGGATCGTCCATCAGGTCCTCGCGGCCGATGGCGCGCAGCAGGTTCGGCCAGTGTTCCTCGGTCACGACGTGAACCGCGACGTGGCCGTCGGTGGTCTCGAACGCGTTGTACGGCGCGCTGCTCAGGCCCGCCTGCCGATTGCCGGCGCGCGGCGGCGGCTTGCCGGTGCGGCGGTAGTAATCGTAGCTGGAGGCGAGGGTCGGGTAGACCGTCTCCTGCATCGCCACTTCGACCAACTGGCCCGCGCCGGTCGTCGTTCGCTGGAACAGCGCGGTGACGACGCCGGCGTAGAGATGAATGCCGCCCATGAAATCGACCAGCGTCGGCCCCGCCTTCATCGGCGGACCAGACGGATCGCCGGTGACGCTCATGATGCCGGAGGCGGCCTGGATGGTGAAATCCATCGCGAGGTTGTCGCGATCCGGACCCGAAATGCCGAAGCCGGTGCCGGTGGCGTAGATCAGCCGCGGGTTGACCGCTTTCAGCACGTCGTAGCCGACGCCGAGACCGTCCATCGTGCCGGGCGAGAAATTCTCCAGCAGCACGTCGGCCCGGCTGGCCATCTGCTTGAGCAATTCCTTGCCGCGGTCGGATTTCAGATTGAGCGTCACGCCCTTCTTGTTGGCGTTCAGCATCGCCATCGGCAGCGTGGTGTCGCCGCCGCTCGCCATCACGCGCCGGCGCAGCGGCTCGCCTCTGGGCGGCTCGATCTTGATCACGTTGGCGCCCGCCTTGGCCATCAGGAAGGTGGCGTAGGGCCCTTGATAGATCTGGCCGAAATCGAGCACCGTGATGCCCGCCAAAGGAGTCGTCATCCTGGACCTCTGCACCGTTCTGGCGTCAGGATAGAGCGTTCCGCCGCGTCTGGCGAACCAGGGAAGGGGACGGAGTCCGATGGGGTGGTATGGGTTGCTGAGAGCCGTGCACGTGCTGTGCGCGGTGGTGTGGGTGGGCGGCATGTTCTTCGCCTATGTCGTGTTGCGGCCGAGCCTTTCGGTGTTGGAGCCGGCGCAGCGCCTGGCACTGCACGGTCAGGTATTCCGGCGATTTTTCCTGGTCATCTGGCATGCGATGCCGCTGATCGTGCTCAGTGGCCTGGCGATGATTTTCACCGTGTTCGGCGGTATGGCGGCGGTGCGCTGGAACGTGAACATCATGATGCTTCTGGGCTTGGTGATGGCGGCGATCTTCCTTTGGATCTTTTTCGGCCCGTATCGAACGTTCCGCGCCGCGCCGGGACCGGCATCGCTCGACGCGATTCGTAAACTGATCGCGATCAACCTGGTGCTCGGTCTTCTCACCAGCGTGATCGCCGTGCTTGGATAAAGCACGAGCAGGGGAGGGCAGGATGGTCGACCGGTCGAACTGGGATCCGGAAATGGCCGCGTTCGCCGCGGCGGGTGAGGCAGAGGCGAAGGCCTACCCCGCCATCCGGCTGGAGATTCCGCTGGAGCCGCACCGCCGGGTCAACGACGCGCTCAGCATGCGCACCGCCGAGGGCGGGCCAACGGTGGCCGAAACCACGGACCGTTGGGTGGCGGCGCGCGGGCGGCCGATTTATTGCCGGGTCTATCGGCCGCGGACGGACAAGGCACTGCCGGTGCTGGTCTGGTTCCATGGCGGCGGCTGGGTCTGGGCTTCGGTCGACACGCATGACCGGTTGTGCCGCGAATACGCCGCGGCGGCCGGCGTCGCGGTGGTGAGCGTCGATTACGCGCTGTCGCCGGAAGCGAAGTTTCCCCAGGCGGTGGAGGAATGCGCCGCCGTCGTGCGCCATGTCGCCGAACACGGTGCGGACTGGGGCCTGGATGGGTCGCGCATTCTGGTCGGCGGCGATTCGGCGGGCGGCAATCTGTGCCTCGCCGTCGCGCTGCTGCTGCGGGATTCCGGCGGGCCGGCGTTGAAAGGGATCGTCGCGTATTATCCGGTGTGCGACAGCCGGTTCGATACGCCGACCTACCAGGCGTTTGGCGACGGAGGCTACGGTCTGAACCGGCAGCGGATGGAATTTTACTGGAGCGTCTACGCTTCCCATGAGGGCGACCGCTCGCATCCGCTGGCCGCCGTGTTACGCGCCGATTTGCGCGGCCTGCCGCCGGTGCTGGTGCATCTGGCGGAGTTGGACGTGCTGCGCTCCGAAGGCGAGGCGCTGGTGGGGAAATTGCGCGAGGCGGGCGTGCCGGTGGAGACCGAAACGTTTCCGGGTTTGTTGCATGGTTTCGTGCGCGCGACCGGGTTCATCGGCCAGGCGCGCGACGCGATGCGCAAGGCGGTCGCGTTCATGAAGCGGGTCGCTTAAGGACGCGTCATGGCCCGGCCGGGCCATGACGACGGGAGGCGCGCCGTCAGACCCCGATCGGTTCGCCGAACGGCACCCAGGCCTTGCCGTCGAACCGTTGCAACCGCATCTTTTTCATTCCGTAATAATCCGTCGCGGTGGTGTGGAATCGAATCCCCTTGTGCAGCATCGGCAGTTCGATATCCAAATTCGCCGCCTGGCGGATGATGTTTTCCCGCGACAGATCCTCACCGCACTGTTTCAGCGTGATGGCGAGCGTCTGGGTCACGCTATAGCCATACACATTGCTGCCATCGGAGAGATCGCCGTTGGGCTGGTATTTCTTCATGAACGCCAGCCAGTCCTTGAACCCCGGATCGTCCGCCCATTGCGGGTCCGACGGGTCCTTCAAATAGGCGCCGGTAATCAGGCCGGTCGCCTTGTCCAGACCCGCGGGCGCCAGACCGGATGATACGGACGCGCCCACGCTGGCGATGATGTAGAGCGGATCCCAGGTCAGATCGCGAACTTTCCGCAGCGCCATCGCCGTGACTTTCGGAATGCTGGCGGCGAACAACGCGTCGGCACCGGAACTGTGCAACTGCACGACCTGGGAATCGACCGTCGGATCGGTCGGCTCATAACTGACCGCGGCAACGATCATGCTGGCTTTGTCGCCCAGTCCGTCTTTGAAACCTTTCATGAAGTCTTTGCCGGAGTCGTCGTTTTGGTAGAGTATCGCGATCTTCGCATCCGGCTTTTCGTTCACCACGTAACGAGCGTAGACCCGACCCTCGATCTGGTAGCTGATCTGCCAGCCCATGGTCCATGGGAAGTTTTCGCGGTCGCCGAACTGCGTGGCACCCGATGCGACAAACAGTTGCGGCACCTGTTTCTGGTTGAGATAACGCCGTGTCGCCATCGCGGTTGGGGTGCCGAGTTGCTGATAGATGAAGGCCACGTTTTCTTCTTCGACCAGCCGGCGGGTTTGCTCCAGCGTCTTCGGCGGGCTGTAGCCGTCATCGAGCGACAGAAGTTTGATCTTGCGTCCGTTGATGCCGCCCTGATCGTTGATGAAGTCGGTATACGCCACCTCGACATGCCCGATCGGCGCGTAACCGGAGGCTGGGCCGCTATAGGGCATGGTCTGGCCGAGCAGGATCTCGGTCGCGGTGACACCGGGTGCCTGTTTGGTCTGCGCGATGGCGGGCGTGGCGAGCGCGGCGGAGCCCGCCAGAACCAACGCCTGACGGCGGGAAAGCAGGGTCATGGCTCAGCCTTTCCGAACATATTTCTTGCAGCGAAACACCAGGGGCGCGCGGAAATGCGGCCGCATTTTCTCGGTCCACGGCGTGTTGGCGGCCTTCGACCAGGCGTCGGACCGCGCCACGCCGACGGAAGTCAGGTGATACAGCGCGAGATATTTCCTCTCGATCCCGGTGCCCGCCGCCTGGAAGCGCCGCGCGGTCAGCACACCCGGCACGGCGCCGAGTTGCGGCAGGTGTTCCTTGTTGTACCATTCATTGAACTCGGCCTCGGCGGCCGGGTCGACGTTCATCGCCACGGCCAGTAATCCGTTCGCCTCCGCCCGGCCGGTGACCTCGCCCGGGACAATCTGAATGCCCTCGAACCGCAGGATGCGTTTCGCGATGGCGGTGACGCGCTTCGTCCAGACCGAGCCGTTGGCGCCGCCGATCGCCTGATACGCCGGACTGTTCATCACCGCGTGCGTTTCAAGGTCATAGGTGGCGACAGCGATCTTCGGATTCTCCTCGCCAACCCAGCGTTGCGCGTTGAGGAATCCGGGCACCCGCATCCGCTCCGGCACATGCTCCAGATCGTACCAATCGTTGAACTCGTCCTCCTGGGCCGGCGCGTAATCGAACGACGCGAACAGCAGACCTTTGGCCATGGGTGCCTCCCTGGGAATTGGTTGGGCCGATCCTGCCACGAGGCAAGCTGAGTTGCCAGCCGTGCTGCTTTGCGGCATGACCGTCGCCACCGAAACCGAGGACTCCTCATGGCCTTCCTGACCGAACCCGAGCCCGAACGCGGGGCGAATTTGCCGATCATGCCCGGTATTAGCCGCATCGTGGCGAACAACCCGGGCCCGATGACCTATTACGGCACCAACACCTACCTGATCGAAACCGGGCAGGGCCTGGTGATCCTCGATCCCGGTCCGGAAGGTCATCCGGAACATGTCGAGGCGATCATGCGGCATACCGGCGGTCAGGTCGCCTTGATCCTGATCAGCCACACGCATCACGATCACGTTGGCGCGGCCGAGGAACTGAAAAGCAAGACCGGCGCGCCGACCGCGGGGTTCAAGGTCTCCGGCCTGGATACGTTCGATGCCGATATCAAACTCAGCGATGGCGACGCGGTCGCCGGCATGACGGCGATCCATACGCCGGGCCATGCGCTGGATCATATGTGCTTCGCGCTACCGGCGAAGAACGGCGATAAGGTGCTGTTCAGCGCCGATCACGTGATGTCCTGGTCGACCAGCATCGTCAGCCCGCCCGGCGGCGACATGAAGGACTATTTCAATAGCCTCGAGGTGCTGTTGAAGCGCGATGATAACATTTACCTGTCCGGTCACGGTCCGCCGTTGCGCGAACCCCGCGAATTGGTCCGTGCGATGCGCGCGCATCGGGTCATGCGGGAGAACGCGATCGCCGAGAAACTGCGAGAGGGGCCCGCCAGCACGTACACGCTGATGGACACGCTCTACTCGCAGGTGAACCCAAGGCTGCGGCGCGCGGCGGAGCGCAACGTTCTCGCGCATTTGCTGAAGATGGAACTTGAAGGGAAAGTGGTCCGCGACGGGGAGAACTGGCGGGCGGTGTAAGTGCTCTACCAGACCCAGGGAATCAGCCGTGAGGTTCGAGCGCGGTAGGCGGCATACTCCTCGCCAAACCGCGCCGCGAGCATCGCCTCTTCCGCATCGATGCGGGCGACCAGCGGCGGGATGAAAAGCCCTGCCAGCACCACTCCGACACCGGAACGAAATGCCAGCCCCCAGCCAAGTGTCCACACCAGTGCGCCCAAATAGCTGGGGTGGCGGATGCGACGATAAATGCCGGTGGTCACCAGCGTGTGACCGGGCTGGATGGCGACCAGTCCACTGAACCGATTGCCAAGGGCGTAGACCGGCCAGATCCGCAGCCAGCCGCCGGCGGCGAACAAGACAACGCCGATCCAGCGGACGGTATCGCCGCCGATGATCCAGAAATCGTTTCGGTCCGCCCAGGCGGGCAAATAGCCGTCAAGCAAGCCGATGACCATGAACACGGCGAGGACCCAGCGATTGCCGCGGTCTTCTTGCTCTCCTGGGCTCAGATTCCCGCTGGAGAAAAACGATACGACGACGAGCACCACGCCGATGCCGGCGATCGCGATGAGTGCGCTGTGGGAGAAGAATGCCGCGAACCCGCCGATGCCAAGGATCGCCAGGCCAAACCAGGCGCTCGTGGAAACAAGAATCAGCGCCAATAAGATGGCCCGCTTTGCCATTTGGTTCTCCTTGTGGCGACGTCTCAACACCCGAGAATGCCTCGGCGGCGCTTCCGTTCCTTATGCCGAGCGGCTTACTCCATCTTCCAGCCGCGATCCTTCAGCACCGGAACATGCACGCGCGCGTCCCGTTCCGGCTCGCTCATCGCCAGCCACGCGCGCAACTGCTCCAACATCCGCTGCGTGGGCGCCGCGAGGTCCAACGCCAGTGCCTCCGCCATGTCATAGAAGCGCAAATTATCCAGCTCACCGTCGCCACCCAACGTGCCGCTGACGCGCGAGGCGTGGATACAGAAAAACCGGGCGTTGAAGCGGATTGGGCTGTCGGTCGGCGTGACGGCGCGCGCCAGATAGTCCAACCCGTCCAGCGCGGGCGGGGCACCGAGGGAAAGTCCGGTCTCCTCGTGCAACTCGCGCGCGGCGGCGATGCCCAGACCGCGCGCCAGTTTCTCGCTGGCATTCCGGTGCAGCGCGGCCTTGGTGCGGTGTGACAGACCGGTGACGCAGGGCGCGGACAGGTCGGCCCGATCCACCGCGCCGCCCGGAAACACCAGCCGGTTGGGCATGAAACGATGGCGGGCGCCGCGCATGCCCATCAGGATTTCCGTGGCGTTTCCGGCTTCGCGCCAGACCAGCAGGCTGGCGGCATGGCGCGCGCGCACGGTCTTTGGTCTGGGTGGTTCGTGCTCATCCACCAACGTGGCATGGCGATGGTGGTCCTCAGGCAAGATCGAATCCTTTCGTTCGCAGATAGGCGGCGAAGCCGAAGCGTTCCGGCACCGATAATTGGCGGGCGACGTTCTCGCTCCAGCCCACGCCCTCGCGAGGTGGATAGATATCGTTGTTCTTCAGACTGCCGGGTGCGACGGGTTCGCGTTCGCGGCGGCGCGCGTCGTAAGCGGCGGTGTCGCGTTCCAGGGCACTGTCATCGTAACGTTCCCGGTGCACGACGATCGACGGCGGCAGGCGCATTGAGATCGGCCGCCGGAACACCGGCCAGCCGACCGTCAGTCCGGCCACCGGATAGACGCCGGAGGGCAGACCCAGCAGCGGCGAGACCCGCTCGATATGGGAGCGGACGTAAGAGATCGGACAGGTGCCAAGGCCCACCGCGTCGGCCGCCGCCATGAACTGCGCCATCGCCAGCGAGCAATCGACGGCGGTGTTGAGGAACGTGTCGAGGTTGTTGTTGGCGTGCGGCATCTCGTGCAATTCGCACAGGCGCTGGCCGCGCCGCATGTCGCCGCACCAGACCAGGAACACCGGCGCGGTGGCGATCCAGTCCATGGTGCCGATCCAGTCGGCGATCTGCTTGATGCGCGGCCGGTCGCGCATCACCACGACGGAATATTGTTGCAGATCCGACTTCGCCGGCGCCGATTGCGCGGCCGCCAGCAAGGCGTCCAACAACGAATCGGGCACCGCCTGCTCGGTGTAGCGCCGCACCACCCGGCGGTCGAGCAATGGCGCGATGACGTCCGGCACCTCAACGCCGGGCATCTCGATGCCGAAGCGCGCCTTCAGCAATGCCTGTCCATCGGCCATGGCCTGTGTCCTCCTTCCGCGGTATCGGCTCACCCTTGCCGGAACGCCTGGATCGCGCAAGGTTGGTGGCAGACGGAGGGAACCCATGCCTGCATCCTATGAAAAACACCGCGCCCAGTTGAAAGCGATTCTGCTGTCCTGGGGCATGCCAGAGGACAACGCCGAAACCACTTCGGACATCCTCTCCTGGGCCGACCTGCACGGGGTGGACAGCCACGGGATGTCGATGATTCCGGGCTATGACGGACTGCGCCGCTCGGGGCGGGCGAAGATGGACGCGCGGCCGAAGATCGTGAAGGAGACCCCGGTTTCCGCGCTGGTCGACGGTGGCGGCGGACTGGGCCATGTGCCGGCGCATTTCGCGATGAGCGTGGCGATCGAGAAGGCGAAGAAAGTCGGGATGGCGATCGCCGCGGTGAAGAACTCGGCGCATTTCGGCGCGACCGGATTTTATCCGTTGATGGCGGCGAACGCGGGGTTGATCGGGATGGCCTGCACCTCGGCGTCAGGCATTCAGGTGGCGCCGACCTTCGGCAAGCAGGCGCGGCTGGGCACCGATCCATGGTCGTTCGCCGCGCCGAGCGCCGACGGCGTGCCGTTCCTGCTGGACATGGCGACCACCACCGTGGCGGCCGGCCGGATTCGCAACAAAGCCAATGAGCGGCTGCCGACTCCAGACGGCTGGGTGCTCGACAGCGAGGGGCGGCCAAGTAACGATCCTCTGGTGGCGCGGCAAAAGGGAGGATTTCTGACGTCATTGGGCGGCTCGCCGGAGAATTCGAGCTATAAGGGTTATGGTCTGTCGGCGATGGTGAATATTCTGGGATCGTGCCTGTCGGGGGCGACGCTGATCACCGATCCGATGCATACGAAGAAGCCGCAAGGGATGGATATCGGCCATTTCTTCATGGCGATCGATCCGGGTCTGTTCCGCGATGACGACGACTTCCAGAAGGACGTGGCGCGGTTCTGCGGCGATCTGCGGGCGACGACGCCGATGGATCCGACGCGGCCGGTGATGGTGGCGGGCGACCCGCAGTGGAACTACGCGAAGCAGCGGATGGCGGAGGGGATTCCGGTGGGGCCCGGGTTGCTGAGCCAGGTGCGGCAGATCGCGCAGGCCTCGGCGGCACAGTGGGTGTTGGATTAGACAACGATCAGGTGGCGTGCGCCGTCACGCCGCCCCCGGTCATCGCGCGCGAAGCAATCCCCATGGGCGGGGAGGTTGCTTCGCTTCGCTCGCAATGACAGGGGGATGGCGGCGATGCCCCCTTAAATCCCCAGATACGCCTTCCGTACATAATCATTCGCCAACAGTTCGCCAGTCGGCCCATCGGCGACACACTGGCCGGTCTCCAACAAATACCCTCGGCTGGCCAACCGCAGCGCCATCGCGGCGTTTTGTTCCACCAACAGAATAGCGGTGCCGTCCGCGTGAATGGTGCGCAGCGCCTTTGACAACTCCTTCACCATGATCGGCGACAACCCCACCGACGGTTCGTCCACCAACAGCAATCGGGGCTTCGCCATCAATCCGCGGGCAAAGGCGAGGATCTGCTGTTCGCCCCCCGACAGGCTGCCGGCGTGTTGTTTCTGCCGGGAGTGCAGGATGGGAAACCGCTCGAACATGTCGTCCAGATCGGACCGGACCGAGGCTGCGTCATCGCGAAGGAACGCGCCCATCTCCAGGTTTTCCCGCACCGTCATGCGGGGGAACAGCCGTTTGCCTTCCGGAACGTGCACCAACCCCATTTCCACCCGGCGGCGTGGCGTGACCGTATCGATCCGCTCGCCGTCGAACCACACCTCGCCGGACGACAAAGGCACCAAGCCGGAAACCGCCCGCAGGCACGACGTTTTGCCGGCCCCATTGGCGCCGATCAAGGTGACCGTCTCGCCGGTGTCCACGTGCAACGAAATGCCGTGCAACACCTCGGCGGTGTCATAGCTGACGCTCAACCCGCGGAGTTCAAGCAGCATCGTCATCCGCCGCGCCCAGATAGGCTTCGATCACCCCAGGATCGTCCGCGACTTCGGCGGGGGAGCCCTCGGCGATCAGCCGGCCGAAGCTCAGCACGCTGATCCGGTCGCAGACGTTCATCACGGCGCGGATATTATGTTCCACCAGCACGATGGTGATGCCCTGGCGGTCGCGCAGCTCGCGCACCAGGCTCATCATGCGCTCGACATCGGCGTGGTTCATGCCGGCCACCGGCTCATCCAGCAGCAGCAACCGCGGTCTGGGCGCGAGGCCGATCGCCACTTGCAGGATGCGTTTGAAGCCGTGCGGCAGGCTGCCGGCGAGCTCGTTCTCGCGCCCCGTCAGGCCGGTGAAGGCGATGATCTCAAGGGCACGCTCCGTCAGCGCCTCGTTGTGCCGCCGGACCGAGGGCGGGTCGAGCAACCCGGCCCAGAACCCGGACCGCGCATGAACATGCAAACCGACCAGAATGCTGCGCAGGACCGTGAACGTCGGAAACAGCTGCGCGTGCTGGAACGTCCGGACCAGGCCGCGGCGGACCAGGCCGTGCATCGGCACACCGGTGATGTCCCGGCCCTCGAACCGCACCCGGCCGGATGTGGGAGGCAAGGTGCCACTGATCACATTGAACAGCGTGGTTTTTCCGGCGCCGTTCGGACCGATCAGGCCGCGGATTTCGCCTTGCTCCACCGACAGCGAGACGTTGTTGACGGCGATCAGGCCGCCGAACCGTCGCGTGGCGCCGTCGACCTCCAGGATCGCGCTCATGATTTTCGCACCAACCGATGCCAGGCGCCAATCAGGCCGTTCGGCATCGTCAACATCGAGAGGATCAGGATCAGGCCAAAGATCAGGTTCTGGTATTTGCCGGTGACCCGAAACAGTTCCGGCACCAGGGTCAATACGACCGCGCCCAGGATCGGGCCGGCGAAGGAGGCGAAACCGCCGACCACGATGTAAATCAACACGTTCACGGAATATTCAAAGGTGAACACCAGCGGACTGATATAGCCGAAATAGGTCGCGTATAAACTGCCCGCCAGACCGGCGAAGAACGCCGACACGATGAAGGCGATCAGTTTGCTGCCGGGAACGTTGATGCCGATCGAGCTCGCCAGCAGATCGCCCTCACGGATGCTCCAGAGCACGTTGCCGAACCAGGACCGGCTGACCCGATGGATCACCACGCAGGTGACCAGCAGCAGCGCCAGCGCCAGGTAGTAGAACGGCACCTTGTTCAGCGTGGTGAACAGGGTGGACGGTTGCGGTGGGGGAATGTCCCGGATCCCGTACCAGCCGCCGAACGGGTCCTGAAAATACGCGAAGATGCCGCTGACCACCTGACCGAACGCCAGGGTCACGAGGAAGAAGTAGACTCCTTTGACCCGCAAACTTAACCGCCCGACCGGTGCGCTGATCAGTCCCGCCATGGTCGCGGACAGCGGCATCGCCACCCAGAACGGCCACCCGGCGTTCTTGGTCAGCAGCGCCGTCGTCATCGCGCCGATGAACATGAACCCCGCCTGACCGAAGGAGATCAGGCCGGTGATCCCCAGCAGCCACATCGACACGGCCATGATGACGTTGATCGCGATGACGATCATCACGTGCAATATGTACGTGTCATGCACGACCAATGGCAGCAGCAACAAAGCAAGGATCAGGACGACGGTGGCGGGTTTGTACCACCGGGCGATGCCGCGCGCCGTCGCTTTCTCGTCGCGGCCCTCGCCCTGATTTGGCAGATCCTCCGGTCGAGCCGGGCCATGACGGATAGGAGCGCGGGTCATCGCGGATCAGACATCGTAACCGAACAGCCCGCGCGGCCGGATGATCAGGATCAGCATCAGGATCGCGAAATCCATGATGAACGCCAGTTCACCGCCCAGAAGCGTGCCGGTGATGCTGTCGGACAGGCCAATGAACAAACCGGCGATCACCGTTCCGGCGATGCTGCCCATGCCGCCGATCTGCACGATGATGAACGATTTCAACAGCGGCTCCGCGCCCATCTCGGGATCGACCCCGAACAGCGAGCCGAGCATCGCGCCACCCACCGCCGCCAGGATCGCGCTGATCACGAACGCGCTGAGATAAACTTTCTCGCTGTTGACACCCATCAGCAGCGCCGCCTCGCGGTCCTGCTCGACGGCGCGCATCGCCTTGCCCGGTTTGGTGTAGTGCAGGAACAAATACAGCAGCACCGCCAGCCCAACGCAGAGCACGGCGGCGAACAGCCGCTGTTTGGCGATGAACACCCCACCGATCTTCAACACGCCGGGAAACGTCGCCGGGATCGCGATCGGTTCGGGACCGAAAATCGCCCATGACGCCGAGCGAATCGCGAACGACGCGCCGATGCCGACGATGAAGCAGTTCAGGATCTCGTATTGCAGCGGCCTGAACAGCGCGTACTGGCAAAACACCGCCAGCGCCGCGCTGATCAGGATCGCCCCCAGCAGCGCCAGGACGAACGGCAGCCCGGCCTCCGAGCCCAGGAAATACACGGCGAAGGCGGATAACATGACCAGTTCGCCATGGACGAAATTCACCACGCGCATGATGCCGAACAGCAACGTCACGCCCAGAGCGATGAGCATGTAGATCAGGCCCGTCACCAGCCCGCTGGTGACGATCTGCGCGATCAGCGTTCCGTTCACGCGATCAAACGTTCACGGGCCACTCGACCATCGCGAGCTGAACCGGTTTCCCATCCTTCACCTGGGCCATCGGAATCGCCCGCGTGATCGTTGTATCGATTCCGTACACCGACTTCATGCCGAACGCCTCGGGGCCGTACAGCCCGGTCCAGGTCATGCCGTGCATCGCGTTGGCGATCGCCTCCGGGTCCACGGACTTCGCCTTGCGAATGCCCTCGGCCAGGATGAATGGCGTGTCCCAGACCGAGTAAGCGAAGGTCGGGAACGGCGGACCGTATTTCGCGAGCCACCACGCCTGCAGTTCCTTCTGCGCGTCGTTTTGCGGATCGACCAGCGTGTCGAACAGGATGGTGCCCTCGGCGGCTTCCGGCGTGGCGACTTCGACGAACGACTTCACGTCGGAATAGCCGAGCATGATCATGCCCTTATACCCAAGCTCCCGCAGCGCCTTGCAGCCGAGCGCCTGGTCGCGGCCGATGCTGCCGCCGAAATCGATCAGGTCCGGGTTGGCGGCGGCCAGCCGGGTCGCGACCGGATAGAAATCCGCCGCGCCCCGCTTGAAGAATTCGTTGGCGATATTGGTGAAGCCGTTCTTTTCCGCGATCATGCGGCGGTCTTCGGACTCAGTGAACCCGGCCTCGTCCGACGGGTTCATATGGCCGACTTTTTGCACGTTCGGGAACGTCTTGCGCAGCCACGGATAGACCGCCCAGGCGGTTTCATTGGTGGGGGCGACACGGAAACTCAGGGGGAATTCGGGGGCGGTGAGGTGACTCTTGCCGGATGCGTAGGACAGTTGCAGGCACTTCACCGCGGTGGTTTTGGCGACCACCGGGACCGAGTTGCCGGACCCCAGCGAAATCAGGAACCGGGTGCCGTCGGCGAGCATTTTCTCGACGATGGTGACGGCCTCGGCGGGCACGTATTTGTTGTCGTAATACGACAGCTTCAGCTTATAGACATCGTCGCCGACCGGCAGACCCTTGGCGTTGATCACCTCCGCGCCGTGCTCCAGCGTCCGCTGCGTGGTGATCCCCGTCGCGGCCCCTGGGCCGGTCAACGGGATGCTGACCCCGATGGCGAGCTCCTTCTCGGCGGCGCGCGCGACGAAGGGCGCGGCGAGCCCCAGGGCGGTTCCCGCGATCAGGGTACGGCGTGCGATTGGCATGGTGCGTTTCCTCGGTTTCTTGGCCCGGATCGTCCGTGCCGCCGCGGTTCTTGTCAATCCGACGGCGCGTCCCCGCCGTGCCGCGTGTATAGTCGTCCCCTTCCAACGATTGACCCGATTCGCAACCATGACCAATCCGCGATGATAGCCCAGTTGACCGGCCTGGTGGACGCCCTCGAGGACGGGCGCTGCGTGATCGACGTGGCGGGCGTGGGGTATCTCGTGCACGCCTCCTCCCGCACCCTCGCGGCCCTGCCGCGGCCACCGGACATCGCCAAACTGCTGGTGGAAACCCATGTGCGGGAGGATGCGATCCAGTTGTTCGGCTTCACCGACACGGCGGAGCGGGACTGGTTCCGGCTGCTGACGACGGTGCAGGGGGTGGGGCCGCGGGTCGCTTTGTCGATCCTGTCGGCGCTGTCGCCGCGCGATCTGATCGGTGCCATCGCGGCGCGGGACCAGGCCAGCCTGACCCGGGCGCCGGGTGTCGGCGCCCGGCTCGCGGCACGGCTGCTGACGGAACTGAAGGACAAGGTGGGGGCGATGCCCTCGTCGTCCGGCGCCGTCATCCCGATCCAGATGATCCGGCCCGCCGGTGCGGCCGGGGATGCGCTCTCGGCGCTGATCAATCTCGGCTACCGGCGGCCGGAGGCCCAGGCAACCGTCGCGCGCGTGGTCGACCGATTGGGCGAAAATGCCGCGCTGGATGCGATTATTCGTGACTCGCTGAAAGAACTCGCGAGCAGGACCGGCGTATGAAACGGCCCCGTCCCCCGGAGCCGGACGACGCCGAGGCCCGCACCGTGTCTCCCGCGCGCCGGGAGGAGGACGCCGCCGAGGCCTCGTTGCGGCCGCAAACATTGGCCGAGTTCACCGGACAGAAGGCGTCGCGGGAGAACCTCGCCGTGTTCATCCAGGCGGCCAAAGCCCGCGGCGAGGCGCTGGATCATGTGTTGCTGCATGGCCCGCCCGGTCTGGGCAAGACCACGCTGGCGCAGATCGTCGCGCGCGAACTCGGGGTGGGGTTCCGCGCGACCTCGGGGCCGGTGATCCAGCGGGCCGGCGACCTGGCGGCGATCCTGACCAACCTGCAGCCGCGCGACGTGCTGTTCATCGACGAAATCCACCGCCTGCAACCGGCGATCGAAGAAATCCTCTATCCGGCGATGGAGGACTTTCAACTCGACCTGATCATCGGCGAGGGCCCCGCCGCCCGCAGCGTGCGCATCGACCTGCCGCCGTTCACGCTGGTTGGGGCGACCACTCGCTCGGGCCTGCTGGCGACGCCGCTGCGCGACCGGTTCGGCATTCCGCTGCGGCTGATCTTCTACACGCCCGAGGAACTGCGGCTGATCGTCACCCGCGGCGCCACGCTTCTGGGCCTGATCCTGACCGAGGACGGCGCGATCGAGATCGCCCGCCGGTCCCGCGGCACGCCCCGCATCGCCGGCCGGCTGTTGCGCCGGGTGCGCGACATCGCCGCGGTGTCCGGCCAATCCCCGGTCAATCGCGCCGTCGCCGACGCCGCCCTGACACGGCTGGAGGTCGATCAGCGCGGCCTGGACGAGATGGACCGGCGTTACCTCCGCCGCATGGCCGAGCATCATGGCGGCGGGCCGGTCGGGGTCGAGACCCTGGCCGCCGCGCTGGCCGAGGCCCGCGATACGCTGGAGGACGTGGTCGAGCCGTTCCTGATTCAGGAGGGGCTGATCTTGCGCACCAGCCGGGGCCGCGTGCTGGGTCAGCCGGGGTGGCGGCATCTGGGGCTGACGCCGCCACGCGCGCCGGCGCAGGGGACGCTGCTGGATGAGGCGGACACCGCGGGACTGAGTGACCTTGAGTGACCGAACAGGGCGCCCTGGTGTCGTCCCGCCGGGGACCATGCGGCCCTGGGCAGCAGCGTGAATGGCGCGGGTCGCACGCGCATCATCCGCCACATCGCGCGGTCTGTCGTCCGCGCCATAACCAGCGGCGAGCGTCTCCGGTCCGACGTTGGGGAACGGCGACGTCCGAGAATATGGCTCCGAGCACAGAAGCGGTTGGGCTGTTCAACTGGCTCGGAGGCCAGGATGCCGCCATTCCGGCCATAGGTGTAGGCCTATAGCTTGGGCGGATCGTGTGGTCACCGACCAAGGTTCCGTATGGCCCTCCATTTTGACAACAGTCAAATCACCCGCGAACACGACCGCAAACTCAATCCGATCGGCGGGCGAAACGAGATATGGTTCCGTTCGCGCTCCGGGAAAAGGATACGGGTCCAGTTCCAGGAAGTAGGTCACGGTCGTCATCCTTCTCGTTTCCAATGGATTAAACCCGAGCGGCCGCCCTCCGGCAACTCCACCCACGCGAGTGATCTGGCACATGGCGGTCGTTATATCAATTGGTTATGATATTATTCTGAACTAAACTCTTAGAAATCTGAACAGAAGGTGGCTGCAACCGGTGCGCGAGTTGATCTCCCCTGCCGAACGTGCCTTCGGCGATTGGCACACGGCGCGGCGGTCGCCGATCCCGAAGAACGGACACCGCCCGTCAAACGCGAGGTGCTTTCGGCTTAGCGCCCCCTCCCACTCCGTGCTATGCCGCCGCCGATGGAGGCCGCGATGATCGATTGGAGCCAATGCCCTGACGTGGAGCGCGTGCCAGGCCGTGTTTCCGGGCAATGGGTGGTCAAGGACACTCGCATCCTGGCCCAGGGCGTGATCGACAACGCCGAGGATTTCACGCCGGAGGAGATCGCCAGCGAGATCTATGAGGGCCTTGGGGCAGATCGCGCGCGGCGGATCATCGAGTATGCCAGGCGGCATGCCACGCATCCGCATCCTGCTTGATCAGAACGCGCCGCTCGGGCTGAGCCGCCTTCTCACCGGCCATGACGTTGTCACGGCCGCCCGCCAGGGATGGTCCACCATCCAAAACGGCGACCTCATCCGGGCCGCCGAAGAGGCCGGGTTCGCCGTTCTGATTACCTGTGACCGGAACATCCGGCATCAGCAGAACCTGGCGGGTCGGCAACTCGCGCTGGTCGAGCTTACGACGAATCAGTGGGCAACCATCCGCGACAACATCGCCGATCTGCTGGCAGTCATCGAAGCCGCGTCTCCGGGCAGTTACGCGACCATCCGCTTTCCTAAGCCACCAAGGCGCAGGCGATCGTATCCCCACCTTGAATGCTAATGCGACGGCCTTGAGCCAGCGAACAGTCCAGAAGGCCATCCGGAATGCGCCGTTACCTGTGGGCCCCGAGGCAGGTCCGTCGTCTGCGCTGTAACTGGGGCAAGCGCCCCCCCGGTGAGACATGGGGGAGCGGCGACGTCCGAGAATGGGGCCTTACGTCGCCCGCGCACCGAGCACGCCGGTCCGGTTCGTCAGCTTCCGTCGGCAGTGGCTAAGGCATCATATGAGCAATAGATGATAACCTATTGACATTAGGCATGGCTCGTATGAACGTTAGGTGAGGAGACCGCTGAATGTGTCGGCTGGTCGATTAATTCGTTCGGGTGTTTTGCTTGACTTGTGGCGCCCCGATGATGGGAAGAACCAACATGTCAGATTTCGTCTTGTTGCGGTTAGTCGTGCCTCGCGATAGGTGGGTTCGTTTGCCGACCGACCGTATCGCCGATGTGGTGCCGATCAAGAATGCTGGTTGGGCCCTGGTCCCCATGAAGGGTGGCTTTGAAGCCCCAACATACGTTGCGACGCTCGAGTCGGCGCGCGCTGCCGGCTTGGTCCCGGTCTGACGCAATTCGTGCCTGAGCAAGTCTCGCGCGTCACTGGAGCCGAACAGCGGCCTCTGTTCCCTGAGCCGTACCCATTCTGCGTCCAAAGGACCGACCGGCGCATCAGGCTAATCGCCATAATGTGTGTGCCGACCAATGCGACCAGGTGGATCCGGCCGCCGCGGTCGGGCGCATCGCCCGCAGCGGTGGCATCCCCTGTTCGCTCGACCCCCTCCAGTCCCTTGGCAAGATGCCGATTGGCATCAAAGCGATTGGTTGCGACATGCTATATGCGACCGGAAGACGCCGTAGCCGACTCACGATGGGAAGCTCGGATGAATGACGATTAACCTTGCTTCCATCCCGCCAGATGGCCGCCATCGTTATGCCATACGGGTTTACTACGAAGACACCGATGCTGGCGGAGTCGTCTACCACGCCACCTACCTACGCTATGCCGAACGCGCCCGTACCGAGGCCCTGCGCGACCTGGGCGTGCCGCACGCGGACCTTGTCGAACGGTTCGGCGTGATGTTCATGGTGCGGCGCCTGGAAGTGGACTATGAGCGCGGCGCGCGCCTGGATGAGGCGCTGACGGTCGAGACCGAAGTGCTCGAGGTCGGCGGCGCCACGGTGCGGTTGCGGCAAACTGTCCGGAACAAGGACGGTGTCTGCGCGGTGCTGGCTGTCCGGCTGGCCTGCGTGCGCCTGGAAGGAAACAAACCCGGCCGGATTCCGCCGTTGTGGCGGGAGCGGCTGACGGCCATGCGAAGCAGCCGCGCGGCGGACGGGCAGGTATAGCGCTTTTCACCGTCATGGCCCGGTTCGTCCGGGCCACCTGTCGCGGCTGGGCGGTTGGATCAGGTGGCCCGGACGAGCCGGGCCATGACGGTTAAGAGAAGACCGGGCCATGACGGTTAAGAGAAGACCGGGCATGACGGTTAAGAGACGAGCCGGGCCATGACGGTTAAGAGAACACCGGGCCATGACGGTTAAGAGACGAGCCGGGCATGACGGGTGAGAGACGAGCCGGGCCATGACGGTTAAGTGAAGACCATGACGGTGAAGAGAAAACAAAGGGGATATAGGACGTGAATTCGACAGTGGACGCGGCCAACCTGGTCGCGGCGGGGACCGACTTCTCGCTCTGGGGGCTGTTCCTGGAGGCCAACTTCGTCGTCAAGTTGGTGATGCTCGGCCTGCTCGCCGCCAGCGTCTGGGTGTGGGCCGTGGTGTTCGAGAAAGTCGTCAGCCTGCGCAAGGTCAACCGCGAGGCGACAGCGTTCGAGGACCGGTTCTGGTCCGGCGGCAGCCTGGATGAGTTGTTCGACGAGGAAGGCGACAATCCGAAACATCCGATGGCCTCGGTGTTCTCCGCCGCGATGAACGAGTGGCGGCGCTCGAAGAAAGCCGCCGGTGCCGACATCGCCCACTCCTCGGTGCGGGAGCGCGTCGATCGCGCCATCACCGTCACCGTGACGCGGGAGATGGAGCGGATGGAACGCTGGATGGTGTTCCTGGCGTCCGTCGGTGCCACCGCGCCGTTCATCGGCCTGTTCGGCACCGTGTGGGGCATCATGCACAGCTTCGCCGCCATCGCGCAGATGCACAACACCAACCTGGCGGTCGTCGCGCCCGGCATCGCCGAGGCGTTGTTCGCCACCGCGATCGGCCTCGTCGCGGCGATCCCGGCGGTGCTCGCCTACAACAAGATCAGCACCGATCTGTCCCGCTTCGCCGCGCGGCTGGAGGGCTTCGGCAGCGAGTTCAGCGCCATCCTCTCGCGTCAGAGCGAAGCCTCGGCCGGGGTGGGGGACTGACCGGTGGCGTTCTCGCTCAATCAGAAAGGCTCGGTGCGAAGCCGCTACCGGCCCTTGGCGGAAATCAACGTCACCCCGATGGTCGACGTCATGCTGGTGCTGCTGATCATCTTCATGGTCACGGCGCCGCTGATGACCTCGGGCGTGTCGGTCGATCTGCCGAAGACGAACGCGCAACCGATCAACAACGACAGCCAGCCGCTGACGGTCTCGGTTCGGGCGAACGGCGACGTCTATTTGCAGGACGAGCAGGTGCCGCTGCCGGACGTGGTCGGCAAGCTGAAGGCGATCGCCAGCAACAACCCGGACCGCCGCATCTTCGTGCGCGGCGACAAGGATTTGCCGTACGGCCGCATCATGGAACTCATGGGGATCATCACCCAGGGCGGCTTCACCCATGTCGCGCTGCTCGCTCAACAAGCCGGCCCGGCCTCCGCACCGGCCCCGAAGCCGGTGCGCCCCGGGCCGGGCTGATTGGCGGCACGATGCTGCAACGGTCGCCTCCGGTTCTGACGGCGCCAGTACGGCGGTTCCTGTCGCGCAACCCGCGTTTGCGCACCGGCGGGATCGTCTCCCTGCTCGGCCATCTGCTGGTGATCGCGGCGCTGATGATCACGCTGCCCAACTGGCGGACCGACGAAGAGAAGGAACCGGACGCGACGGTCGAAATGATTTTCGACGGCAAGGCGAAGACCACGATCAAGGCGCCGGCGCCCGCGCCGGTCCCCGCGCCATCGAAAGAAATCGCGCCCGCCGCGCCGGCGGTGACCGAGGCGCCGAAGCCCGAACCGATCGAGGCGCCGCCACCGCCGCCGCCACCCCCGCCACCGCCGGAGCCGCCGCGGGTCAGCGCGCCGTTGCCGGCCCCGCCGTCGGATCTGCCGCCGCCCGAGCCAAGCCCCCGAGAGGCGCCGATCATCCCGCCGCCGCCCGCCCCGCCGGCGCAGGCGCGTGAGGCGCCGCCTCAGTTGATCACGCCGCCGCCGGTGCCGCCGCCACCGGACAAGCCGCCGCCGATGAAGCCGAGCCAGACCGCGCAGCCGAACGTGACGCAGAACATGGCGGCCAACAGCTCCGCGATGGAGGCGACGCTGCTGCGCCTGCGGCAGATGGAGCATCAGTCGGAACCGCCGCGCGCGCGCCCGAACCCAAGGGCGGGCGGGCAGCCCGACAGTGGCGGCAACCCGGCGAGCGACGACACCAACGCGCTGAGCGCGGCGCAGCGTGGCGAAATCGGCGCCCATGTGCGGGAGTGCTGGACCAAGGATTCCGGCGCGCAAGGCCTGGATAAACTGAGCGTCGTGCTGAATGTGGTCACCGACGCCACCGGTACGACCCGGGTCGCCAACGTCGCCGATGAGGACAAGGGCAAATTGTCCGACCCGCTGTTCCAGGCCTTCGCCGAGCGCGCGGTCCGCGCCGTCATGGATGTCCGTTGCGCCACTTTGCCGCTGCCGCATCAGATGCTCGGCCGGGTCAACAACCTGACATTCCGGTTCCGCCCGTGAGTGTGCTCCCCCGTCATGGCCCGGCTCGTCCGGGCCACCTGACCCAGCAACGTGCCGCGAGAGGTGGCCCGGACGAGCCGGGCCATGACGGGGGAGAAATATTCTGCCTGATCCTCCAACTCCATGGCGCCATTCGCACCCGCCGTCGACGTTATCGTCACAGGCCGGCCGCTTCCCCGATCAAGTCGGGGGAGGGCCATGACGAGAGAGTCCTTTCCCACCCGAGGTGACCACCCATGACTCTGCTGCCTTCTTCGCAATTCCGCCGGCGCGATTTCATCCTGAACGCGCTTGGCTCCGCCGCGCTGCTCGCGGCTCCCGCGACAGTGCTGGCCCAGCAGACGGGAGGATCGGCGGTGATCGATGTGAACGGCGCGCGCAATGCGCCCATCCCCATCGCCATCACCGATCTGGGTGGCGGTCCTCTGGGCGCCAACATTTCCGGCATCGTGACGAACGATCTGGCGCGCAGCGGGCTGTTCCGGCCGATCGATCGCGCCGCGTTCATCCAGAGCGGGCCCTCGAACAGCGGCACGCCGAATTTTGAGAACTGGAAACCCACCGGCGCGCAGGCGCTGGTCACCGGCCAGGCGTTCGATGACGGCGCGACCGTGCGCGTGGAGTTCCGGCTGTGGGACATCCTGCCCGGAACGCAACTTCAGGGCACGGCATTCACCGCGCCAAAAGCCAACTGGCGGCGCGTGGCGCATATCATGGCCGATGCCATCTATGAGCGGATTCTGGGCGAGAAGGGCTATTTCGATACGCGCATCGTCTATGTCTCGGCGCAGGGGCCCAAGGAGCACCGCGTCCGGCGGCTGGCGATCATGGATCAGGACAGCGAGAATCAGCGCTATTTGACCGATGGGACCTGGCTCACGCTGACCCCGCGCTTCAATCCGAAGCGCGATGAGATCGTTTACATGAGCTATGCCAACAATCAGCCGCGGGTCTACGCGATGAATTTGGCGACGGGGGCGCAGTCCTCTCTGGGCCATTTCAGTACGATGACGTTCTCGCCGCGCTATTCGCCGGACGGCGGGACGGTGGTGATGGCCACCGCCGACGGTGGCGGCTCGGACATCATCGCGGTCACCGGCGGCGCGGTGCGCCGGTTGACCAATTCCGGCGCGATCGATGTCAGCCCGTGTTTCAGTCCAGACGGCACGCGCATCGTGTTCGCCTCGGACCGCGGCGGCGATCAGCAAATCTATATCATGGGCGCCAATGGCGGCAGCGCGCAGCGGATCAGCTATGGCAGCGGCCGCTACGGCACCCCGGTGTGGTCGCCGCGCGGGGACCTGATCGCGTTCACGCGCTATGCCGGCGATACCTCGAACTTTTCGATCGGGGTGATGCGTCCGGATGGCTCGGGCGAGCGGAGCCTGGCCGATGGCTGGCTGGTCGAGGGACCGACCTTCGCGCCGAACGGCCGCGTGCTGATGTTCTGGCGCGAAACCCGCGGCGACGCGCGGGGCACCGGCTACTCCGCGCGGCTCTATTCGATCGACGTGACGGGGTTCAGCGAGCAGCCGGTGCCAACGCCGACCGATGCCACCGACCCGGCCTGGTCACCTCTGGGCACCTGAGCCTTGGCGCAACAATCTGCCGCTGAAGGGCCTCTGAGCGTAATCCTGTTGCCCAGGCTTGCCCGCTGAATGGAATGCTCGGAAAAAAGACCCTTGCGCGCCGGCTGCCGGATATGGCAGAAATACTGTCCTATCGGACCACCCCAGAAAACCCGCCGAGAGAGCCATGTCAGACATCAGCATCACCCGGACCAGCTCGCCGAGAACGCCGCCGTCGGATGATTCCCTTACCTTCGGCAACGTCTTCACCGACCATATGTTCCTGCTGAACTATGAGACGGGGAAAGGCTGGCATGATCCCAGGATCGTGCCGTACGGGCCGTTCTCGCTCGATCCGGCGACCTGCGTGCTGCATTACGGGCAGGGGATTTTCGACGGGTTGAAGGCGTTTCGCGGCCAGGATGGCCATATCCGGCTGTTCCGGTTGCCGGATCACGCGCGGCGGCTGAACCGCTCGGCGCATTATCTGTGCATTCCGGAACTCGATCCGGCGATGGTCGAGGAATCGATCCGCGCCCTGGTGGAAATCGATCAGCACTGGGTGCCGAAAAAATCCGGAACCTCGCTGTACATCCGGCCCACGGTGATCGCGACCGAGACCTTTCTGGGCGTGCATCCGTCGCATTCGTATCTGTATTACGTGATCATCGGGCCGGTCGGGGCTTATTACAAAGAGGGCATGAACCCGGTGCGGATCCTCGCCTCCGACCAGCACGTCCGCGCCGTCAAAGGCGGCCTGGGCGCGGCGAAGACGATGGCGAATTACGCGGCCAGTCTGTACGGCGCCGAGGAAGCGCAGAAGGCCGGATATACGCAAGTGCTCTGGCTCGACGCGATCGAGCACAAGTATCTCGACGAGGTCGGCACCATGAACATCATGGTGAAGATCGGCGATGAGATCGTCACGCCGCCTCTGGGTGGCGCGATCCTGGCGGGCATCACCCGCGATTCCGTGCTGACGCTGCTGCGCGAGTGGGGGATGCGCGTGTCGGAACGGCAGGTGTCGATCGATGAGGTGCTCGACGCGGCCAAGGCCGGACGGCTGGAGATGTGGGGCACCGGCACGGCGGCGGTAATCTCGCCGGTGGGTGAGCTAGGCTACAAGGGCGAACGCTATGTGATCAATGACGGGAAGACCGGCGCGCTGACGCGGAAGCTGTACGACACGATCGTGGGGATTCAATACGGGACCGAGCCGGATCCGCATGGCTGGGCGCGGCTGCTGGGGAATCGCGCAAGCGGATGAGGCCTGGGGGCGGCGCGCCTGGTTCAGGCCGCGAGGTATCACGCTACGGTCGAACTGCGCGGCGGATACCGCTTTACCACGGAGGTCGCGAAGCTTCCCTTTCGCGGATCTGACCGCGGGGTGTCCCGCTTGCCGCTTCGTGATCTTGGCGCGCTTCGCGGCCTTTGTGGTGCATGTGGCGTTGGCACGAGTACGGCCCCATCGGAATCCCCCCGCATCCGGCATGAACTTCCGGAACCGGGATCGTTTACAATACTTCCTTCACGTCGGTGGCGTGGCAGAGTTCCTCGTCTCCGGCCGCGCCTTTACCCTCAGGCACGTCGATCAGGCGCACTTTCACCCATTCGTCGTCGATTTTCTCAATGACCTCAGCGGTGATGTCGCCGATCAGACTCAATTTCGCGCCGACCTTGACGGCGATCAGTTCAATCATCTCCAGTCTCCGTCAAAACAGAATGCTCAGATTTTTCGCCAGCAGCACGTTCTGTTCCAGGATCAGTTCGCGCCGCGCGATCAGCCAGGAATCGCCGCTCCGCCGCAGAATGTCGGTGCGCCGGCCGATGAACGTGTAATGCTCGTACTCGACACGGCTCTGGAACACCAGAAACCGGCAACCGACCGTGACCTCGTCCGGGTTCTCGACCGCGGGTTTGACGTCGAGCAAACGCACATTGCTGACCATGTGGGTCACGCGGGACAGCGGCTCCTCGGCGTAGTGCACGCCGGTGAGGATTTGTTCGACGCGTTTCGTCACCGTCCACTTGTCTTCGTCGAACCAGGAAATGCCTTCACCCTGGCGGGTGTTTTCCCGTTCGTCCTGCTCGCCGAACTTCACGTTGCGGCGGATTGGCATGAAGTAGACCAGATCGTCCGCCAGCAGATCGAGCCACTCGCGGAATTTCCGCGCATCCAGCAGATCGGCCTCCTGATACAGGAACTCCTCGATCTCCTGCTTCAGTGCGAAATATGCGAGACCGTGTTTCATTCCGCCGCCCTCTGGATGGGTTGGATGTCGCGACCCAACAGGGAATCCCAGTTGTCGCCGTTCATGTAGCGTTGCCAGACACGGTAGAAATTGCGCGGCGTCTGATCCGTCATCTGGGTCGCGACCTCGCCCGGACCGAGATGCGTCGCGTTCGGCAGTTTCATCGACATCTGGTAATTCAGCGGATAGCGCTTCGCGATCGTCCCCTTGCTGGCGGCGGTGGCATAGAGCCAGTTTTCCATGTCGTCCTGCTCGGTCATCCCGGCCGGCCCGGAATAGCGCATGTAATAGCGGCGCAGCACATCTTTCACCGCGGCGGGCGCGTCGGCGTCGACCAGGAAGAAGCGCCAGGCTTCGGTTTCCGTCGGGCCATGCGGATGCCAGACGCAGACACCGCGCGGCTGCCGGCCGTGGAACGACGCGTTGGGAAAGATCGTGCCGACCAGCGGCAACAGGTTGGCGCGCTTGCCAAGCCGGCGTTTGCGTTCGTGGAAGCAATGGCGGAAATATTCGTCGACCTCGGGGTATTGCTGATAGGTCGGCGTGTAGTCGACGTCGTCCGGTACATGGCCGCTGGTCATGCCGTGGCCTTGCGGATAGCCGACCCACACGCGTTGCCCCTTCGCGTATTCGTTGTCGCGCCGTTGACCCGGTCGCGCGCTGGCGCTCATGCCGACCATGTCGACCGAGCGATGCGAGGGGTTGTGGTAAGAGTCGCCCAGAAAATTCTCGGCGGCGAATTTCCAGTTGGACGGAAAGATCCATTTATGCACGCCGATGACCTCGGCGCCGCCCGGCCGCCCGTCGCGGCAGTCGATGACGTGGTCGAAATGGTCGACGGCGTCGCCGAGCCAGCTGAGGAAATCCGGCGCGTCCGGGTCCCAGGTCGCCCAGATGGTGCCTTTGTAATTTTCCATGCGGGCGACTTCGACCAGGCCCCATTCTTCGCGGTTCAACGTGCCGGCATACAGCGTGCGATATCGCGGCACGCCCTGGAGCCGGCCGTCGGTCGTGTAGCTCCAGGAATGATACGGGCAGACGAACAACGCGGTATTGCCCTGTTCATGGCGGCACACCTTCATGCCGCGATGGCGGCAGGAGTTGAGGAAGACATGGATGCCGCCGCGGTCGTCGCGGCACAGGATGACGGACTCGTCGCCCATGCGGGAGACGAAGAAGTCGCCGGGTTTGGGAATCTGGCTGTCGTGGCCGACAAACAGCCACGATCGGGTGAACAGTTTCTCCAGTTCCTGACGGTGCACGTCGGCTGAGGTGAAAATCTCCCGATCGACGGTGCCGGCGGCGAGGTCGATCATGGCGGTCACTCGGCGGCGGCGCGCAGCGGCGCCAGATCGCGGCCAAGCAGCGAATCCCACGACTCGCCCTTCAAATAGCGCGCGTAGACCCGGTAGTAATTACGCGGCGTCTGGTCGGTGATCTGGGTCGAAACCATGCCGGGGATCGGATCGTCCACCTTGTACGCACCCATCGACATCTGATAGTTGAACGGATAGCGCCGCGCGATCGTGCCTTTGCTGGACTGGGTCGCGTAGAGCCAGTTCTCCATGTCGTCCTGTTCGGTCATGCCGGCGGGCCCGGAATAGCGCATGTAATAACGCCGCAATACGTCCTTCACCGCGGCGGGCGCGTCGGCGTCGACCAGGAAAAAGCGCCAGGCTTCGGTTTCCGTCGTGCTGTGCGGATGCCAGACGCACAGCGCGCGCGGCTGGCGGCCGTGCCAGGAGGTGTTGGGGAACAGGTTGCCGGTGAACGGCAGAAGTCTCGCTTTGTCGCCGAGACGGCGTTGCCGCTCATAGAAGGCATTTCGAAAGTATTCCTCGACCTCGGGGTATTGCGCGTAACCCGGCTGGTAGTCGAATTGTTCCGGCATGTGAACGCTGTGCATGCCATGGCCTTGCGGGAAGCCGACCCAGACATGCTGGCCCTTGGCATATTCGTTGTCGCGCCGTTGGCCGCGTTGCGCCGAGGGGCCGATCCCGATCATGTCCACCGAGCGGTGCGACGGATTGTGATAGGTGTCGCCAAGGAAGTTCTCGGCGGCGAATTTCCAGTTGGTGGGCAGGATCCATTTGTGCATGCCAATGACCTCGGAGCCGCCGGGCCGGCCGTCGCGGCAGTCCAGCACCTGATCGAGGTGATCGACCGCGTCGCCAAGATAAGTCATCAGGTCCGGCGCCTCGGGGTCCCAGGATGCCCAGACGGTGCTCTTGTAAATCTGCAGTTTCGGGACCTCGACCAGCGACCATTCCGAGCGGTCCAGCGTGCCTTCGTACAGCGCCCGGTACAGCGGCACGCCCTGCAATTTGCCGTCGGTCGTGTAGCTCCAGGAATGATATGGACAAACGAACAACGAGGTATTGCCCTGCTCATAGCGGCAGACCTTCATGCCGCGATGGCGGCACGAATTGAGGAACACATGCACCTTGCCTTGGGCGTCGCGGCACAGGATCACGGACTCGTCGCCCATGCGCGAGGTGAAGTAGTCTCCCGGCCTGGGGATCTGGCTTTCGTGGCCGACGAACAGCCAGGCGCGGCTGAACAGCCGTTCGAGTTCTTCCTTGTGAAACTCTGGCGAGACGAAGATTTCGCGGCTGATCAGGCCGCGTTGCGTGTCGATCAGTCGATCGATCGGCAGGGACGTCATGCTCCGGTCCTCCGTAGTTGCCCCGATTGTGCGCCAGGGGCGGCGGTAAGGCCAGGGGCTTTGCCCCTGGACCCCACCAGGAGGCGCTGCCTCCTGGACCTCCGCCAAGGGCAGTGGCCCTTGGAACCACTCATTTTGGTAGGGTCTCTGAGGAGGGCCAACCGAGACCTTTCAAGGTCCGGGTTAGCCCTCCTCAGAGACCCTACCAATGGACAGATTGCAAAGGGCCTCGCCCTTTGCTGG
>Ga0181536_10000264_pt1 | contig 62861 bp, 49 predicted proteins | sample PEATcosm2014_Bin_41_FD_121105 | JGI IMG/M metagenome (GOLD analysis project Ga0181536, IMG submission 121105) | Peatland microbial communities from MTU Mesocosm Facility, Houghton, MI, USA - PEATcosm2014_Bin17_60_metaG | ecosystem: Environmental > Terrestrial > Soil > Wetlands > Peat | place...
CGCCGACGAAGGCTGCGGTCTCGTCCGGCCCGAAACTCGGCGAGAATGCCGGCACCGCCTCGCCGCCCCAGTAGTGAGATTCGGCGTGGGCGAGGGCGTCGTTGATGACACGGTCCGTGTCCGCGAACACCCGATCGCGGTAGCTTGGCGCCTTGACCGGTTCAGTGCCTTCGCGCGGGGCCGTCACGCAAACGACGGGGCGGTCAATCATGTCGCCCGCGTAGAATGCGTCCCATCGGCGGGCGGCTTCAGGCAAATCAGGCTTGAGCGACAAAGCGTATGGATGGCTCTTGTTCATGCGGTTCATTCCTCAATCGGAACTTCCCAGATGACTGACAGTTCGGGATGCCAACGTTCTGAAAGAAAGTCGCCGAGGAGTATTTCTCCGTCCACCGGCTCTTGTCGAGGATGACCTGAACCTTTACGCCTCACTTGTGGGCTTCCATGACGGCCTTGGCGATGGGCGCGGAAGTGGATTCGTAGACTTGGCTGTCCACCAGCCTGCGCCCTGGATCGGCGTGTACCGCATTCCGCCGCTAGAACACCAACGTCATGATCGCATGCGCGGGGATCGTCGCCGGGGCGATCTGGCCCGCCGCGCGCAGGATGAAGCGATTCTCGGCATCGGCGCAGTTCATCAGAACGACGGCCACCTCTCCGGTGAGGTTCCTGGCGGCGGTCACCTCGAGCGAGTTGCTGTAACGGCTGAAGCCGACCCGTACGGCCCCCGGCCTGATGAATTTGCTGAAGTGCCCCAAGTACCAGTAGGAACTCTGAAAGGTCAGTTTGCCCGTCCTGGTGTCGCCGATGATTGGCGCGTCGCAGAAGTTCGACACGTGGTTGGGACCGCCGTGCTCGTCGAGGACCAGGTTCCAGTCTATCCAGCCGCAGACGCCGCCGTTGAGGTCGCCGATGACGGCATGGGCATAGCGCTCGCCGGTCGTCCAGTCGCCCGTCGCGACGCCCTTCTCTCGGCAACCCTCAGTGAAGAGGACCGCCGCCTGAGGAAAACGCCGGCGTACCAGGTCAATTGCCTCAAAGTGGTCGCCGGAGTACCAGTGGCAGGCGACGCCCCAGACGTAGCGGCTGGCGGCCGGGTCCTCAAGGACCGTCGTAGCGCGTTCGAGGAGCCGCTCCTTGTTGTGGTCCCAGACCAGAATCTTTACTTCGGCGAGGCCTTCACGCTCGAAGGTGGGCCCCAGGAAGAGCTTGACGAAGTCGCGCTCTTCTTCCCCAGTGTAGATGCAGCTATCCCAAGACTGGGTGGCCTTTGGTTCGTTCTGGACGGAGAGAGCCCAGATTGGTATGCCCTCCTGGGCGCAACCCTTGCAGTAGCGGGCCAGATACTCCGCCCAGACCGCGCGGCAGCCTTCCAAGAGCTTGCCTCCTCGGTTCATCTCGCCGGTCGTCTTCATCCAGCCCGGCGGGCTCCACGGCGAGGCCAGCAGCTTGATCGGCTGGCCGGCGAAGCGCGCAGCGTCCTTGATCATGGGGAAGAGGTGCGCGCGCTCGTGATCGAGGGAGAAGCTCGCCAGAGACAAATCGTCCTCGCGGACATAGGTGTAGTTGCCCAGGGCGAAGTCACAACTGTGGACGTGAGTGCGCCCCAGGGTGTAGCCGAGCCCGCGCTCGGGGTCAAAATAGGCCTCAAGCGCCTGACGACGGCTCTCGGCCGGGAGTTTGTCGAGGGTGACCGCTGCCGCCTCAGTGAAAGCCCCGCCGAACCCCTCTATCGTCTGGAAAGCGATCTCGGGATGAATGTTAATGAGACGACCCTCTTCACCCCTGGGATCGGGGCCGAACTTCAGGTCCGCTTTACGGCTGAGGCGATCGGCGGTATCGCGACAGGACAGGTAGACCTTGACGGTCGGGTTTTCCACGTCGGCCCTCCTCCTGAGCGGCTGGCGGGGCGCGTCATCCCCAGCCGCGGTGATTTCCCATTTGACCGTCCGCCAGAGGACAGTCCGCACTCGAACATGAGTTTAATCGTTTCAGCTATTTGACGTGTTCAAGCCATGATTTCTTTGGCAAAAAGACAATTTTCTATAACGTGCACTTCCGAAATGTGTTACAACATCTTTGTAGGTGCGTCCGCCTTGACAATACTCCTGGCGAATTACTCGGTAACCTGCCGACCATAACACCGCGGGCAGAGAGGCGACCGGCAGGGCTCGCCTTTCAGCAGCTTCCCAGGTATCAACAGCTGCAACTCCTCCGGCGGCGGGCGACTGAGCATCCGCCCGACATCGCTTCAGGGGATAACCGAAGGCGCCAAGGATGGCTCGTATGACGCTGTAGATTTGTTCTGTTTGCGTCTCATGATTTGCTCCTCCACGAGTTCCAGAATGTTCAATGAAAGCACCACGTTACCGTCTTTATTGTAAGGGCAAACTGTACATGGGACAAGCCACTTCCGCAACTAGTTCGTATTTCTTTAGTCTGACAATTCAAGGCTCCGGTCGCGTCGTAGGTCCGTGAACGGGGTAGCGACGAAGGTGGCGGACGCCTACCTACCATATTCGGCTTCCTTGTGTCGAAACGACTAAGGCCGGGTATCTTGCGCGACTTCACCCAGTCCGGGTTTCCAGCAGGGGCCGGAACGGTAACTTCGTCAGAGCGCGACGCAAGACGGGGAGATGATGATGCGAGGTGAGGAACGGGGGTGACGCGTGAACGTCCAGGCACCGGCAGCGAGCGCTAAACTCGCCATCACAGTCATGTTGTTGCGCTGAGAGCACGGCTTCACAACGCGGGCGCACTGTGATAACCTGACACACACAGGTTAGGGGGTGAGAAGGCAATAGGTCGTTTGCCCAGGCTTTTGCCCACATTTCTGTGGATTTCGCGATATTAGTTGTAAGCGCTAATCCAATTGAACTTTACGGACCGGCGTGTTTCGGGGGCTTGATTCTCCCCGCCTCCACCTTGGGCATTGCATGCAGACGAATTTCGGGACGGTAAGCGCCGGTGTCACGATTTGCGCCTGTCACCGATCAGCCGGCGCCGGACGCGCGTATGACGGCACTGAGTTTCTGGCAGGATGATTCCTTGAGCACACAGGCCACAGCGCCTTCCGCGCATATAGCGGCGGCCTGGTCGTGCGTCTTGTCGTAAGCCGACAATCCTATTACCTTGAGATCAGGCAGTTCGACGCGAAGCTTGCGTGCGGCCTCGACGCCATTCATTTTGGGCATGCTCAGGTCCATTACGACCAGGTTCGGGCGTAGCCGGCAGGCGGACTGCTTCCTCTCCGTCTTTTGCCTGCCCGGTCACCTCAATGCCCGCCTCGCGCCGCAGATTCTCCACGAGCATGTCACGGACATGTTCACGGTCATCGGCGACACGGACAGGAATGATATTCAGCCGCCCGCTTCCGTTTTTCTCCTGAACGTGAACCGGTCGGGCAGCCGAACCTGCGATGGGATTCTACGGCGCGCCAGGCGCGTGCAATCGTAAGGCGGCAATCAGGTCCTCGGACGGGCCGCCCTTGGTCAGGTAGGCTACCGCGCCGGCGTCGCGCATGGCGGTGGCCACGTCATTGCTCGTGTGCATGGACAGGCCAATTACCTTGATGTTCGGGTTACTTGTCAGGATTCTCTTTGTGGCCTCAACGCCGCTCATCTCGCCCAGATTCACGTCCATGATGATGATGTCGGGCTCCAGCTTTTCGGCAAGCTCGATGGCTTGCGGGCCGTCGGCGGCCTGGCCTACGATTTCGATGTCCGGCTCAAATTGCAGCAGGCCAACCAGCCCTTCGCGCATAATCTTGTGATCGTCAACAATAAGGACGCGATGCGCGGTCCTCTTCTCGCGCATGATGACCTTGCCGGTTTTCTCTTCCTTTCGCAACGTTTCATCCGTCTCACTCACATGCGGTTGCGCTTTGCCGACAGGGACTGTCAAGGTGATACTCGTCCCCTTGCCCGGCGCCGTCGCGATCTCTATCTCGCCGCCGATATGGGCCATGCGCTGTTGGATGCTGAACAGGCCGAAGCTGACCTCGTCGGCGCGCCGTTTTTTGAGGAGGTCGGGATCGAACCCCTTTCCCTCATCGCGGACGATCAACTTGATGCGGTCATGCCTCGTTCGCATGAGTGTGACCTGCGCTTCCGAAACACCGGCGTGCTTTACGACGTTGAGGAGCAGTTCACGCGCGCACTCGAAAAGCAGGAACTTTGTGTCTTCCGTGGTCGGCTCCGCCTTGTTGTCCGCACGCAGACGGACCGTGAACTGGTTCTTTTCCAGGGTGCGCGAGGCCAGCCAGTTCAGCCCGCCGATGAGCCCCGTCTCGTGGAGCACGGGCGGGCTCAGCTCAACCGTCAACGAACGAGACGCATCCAGGGCTTCCTTGAGAATGCCGTCCACGCCCTGCGCGGTGGCGTGCAACCGCTCCGGATTGCCGTCGCGCTTCATCCACGCCACCTGCATCCGCGCCGCGACCAGGAGTTGCTGGATGTGGTCATGCAGGATCGCCGCGAGGCGCTTGCGCTCGCGCTGTTCGGTCCGAGACAAGTCCGCCGCCAGCGCGCGCAACTGGTCGGCCAGGCGCTGCACTTCGGCGGTGCGTTCAGCCACACGCTGTTCGAGCGATAGATTCAACTCGCGCAACTTTTCCTCGGTCTGCTTGCGCTCGATAGCGTAGCGTATGGCGCTGGCCACGGACTTGGCATCGGCGCTCCCTTTGATGAGGTAATCCTGTGCTCCACCGCGGATCGCCTCGGCGCCCGTCGTCTCATCGCCGGCGCCGGTCATGATGACAATGGGCAGTCCGGGAAATTCAGTCTGAACGCGCGTGAAAGTGGCAAGGCCCGTGCTGTCCGGCAGCCCCAGGTCTAGCAGCACCACGTCGAACTTCAGTTCGCGCAGTTTCGCCATCGCCGCGTCAAACCGTTCCGCCACCATCACCTCATAGCGAGCCATGCGAGACTGGCGCAGCCCATATTGGATCAGCTGGGCGTCCGTGGGGCTGTCTTCCACCAGCAGTACTTTGGCCGTCAGGGTGTCCAATTCAGCGGTCTCCTTCAACGTCTGGCGGGCAGCGACACGACCGTGAGCCAGAAACTCTCGATGGATTGCACGATTTCCAGGAAGCGCTCGAAGTTAACCGGTTTGGTGACATAGCAGTTGGCGTGAAGCTGGTAGGAACGAATGACGTCCTCTTCCGCCTTGGAGGTCGTGAGGACGACTACGGGAATCACTTTGAGGTCCGGGTCTTCCTTCAGCTCGGCGAGGATCTCGCGCCCGTCTTTACGAGGCAGGTTCAGGTCGAGCAGGATCAGGTCCGGCTGCGCCGCCTGCGAATAGGCGCCCTGGCGCCGCAGGAACTGCATGGCCTGGACGCCGTCTTGCATGTGGATGACCTCGTTGGCCATCTTGGCCGTCTTCAACGCGGTCCGGGTCAGCTCGGCGTCGGTGGGGCTGTCCTCGACGAGCAGAATCTGAATCGGTCGCATGGTTGTCGGCGTCATTCGTCGCTCCGCTTATCAGAAATGGTGAAGAAGAAAGTCGTTCCCTCGCCGGGCTGCGACTCGAACCAAATTCTACCATAATGCCGTTCAACAATCTTCTTGCACACGGCAAGCCCGATCCCCGTCCCGGGATACTCGATGCGCGAATGGAGTCGCTGAAAGATCAGGAATATCCGGTCGTGATACTTCGGCTCGATGCCGATCCCGTTGTCGCGGACGCTGAATATCCAAGCGTCTTTCTCCCGCGCGGCCCCGATGTGGATTTCCGGCGCGCGTGGACCGTGAAACTTGATGGCGTTGCCTACGAGGTTCTGCAGCAATTGAACCATTTGGGACCGGTCGGCCGTGACCGCCGGCAGCGGATCGCTGCGAATGACCGCGCGGCTCTCCTCGATGGCGGCGCTCAGGTTGCCCACGGCGTCGTCCAGCGCCTGCTTCATGCTCACAGGAGTGCGGGCTCCGCCCCGGGAGCCCACGCGCGAGTAGGTCAGCAGGTCGTTGATCAGCGCCTGCATCCGCTCGGCCCCCTCGACGACATAGCCCATATACTTGCGGCCATCGGCATCCAGTTTGTCCCTAAGCTGCTGCCTAAGAAGCGACGCGAAGCCCCCCACGGCCCTGAGCGGCTCCTGGAGGTCATGGGAGGCGACATAGGCAAACTGCTCCAGGTCCTTGTTGGAGCGCTCCAGCTCGGCCGCGGTCTTCTCCAGTTCCGATGTCCGTTGCTTGACCAGTTCCTCCAGTTGGAGGCGGTATCGGGCCAACTCCTGTTCCATCTTGTTCCGCTCCGTGACATCGCGGGCAGCGGCGAAAACGCCTTGCACTTCGCCGGCCTCATTCCGGTAAATCGTGGCGTTGTACAGGACATCGGTGGTGCGGCCGGAGGCATGGCGGATGGTCAGCGGGTAATCGCGCACCGTGCCATCGCGCAGCACTTGCTGGTAGCCGGCGTTGGCCTTTGATGGCTCGGTGAAGTAGTCGGAGAAACTGGTGCCGACGAGTTGCGCGCGCGGCGCACCCGTCACCAACTCCGTCGCCGCGTTGACGTCGGTGATCTTTCCATCGGGACTGATGGTGACCAGCGGGTCGAGGCTGGCTTCGAGCAGGCTGCGGGCGTATAGAGCTGTCGCGCGCGACTCCTCCGTGCGCTCAACCACACGCTTTTCGAGCGTCAGATTCATCTCGCGCAACGCCTCCTCGGCCTGCTTGCGCTCGGTGACGTCTACCAGGACGGCGACGCTGCCGCGTGGACGGCCCTGCGCGTCGAGCAATGGCGTTCCATAACCGAGCACGTGCCGGAGCATTCCGTCGTCGAAGGCGAGGTCCATCTCGAAGTCCTTGACGTGCTCGCCGCGAGCGGCGCGCTGGGCCGGCAGTTCGTCGAGGCTCAATTCGCGTCCGTCCTTGAGAGTCCGGAAATGACTGGGCTTGGTTTTCGCCGGCGCGCTGAGCGAGAGTTCATCGCCGGTGGGAACCCGCAGTATCTCGCCCGCCAGGCGGTTCCCATCGAGATGGCGACAGTCGGGGTCACGGGCGACGAAGACAGCCGCCGGCACTGACTCGAAGAGGACGGCCAATTCCTCGGCCCTCTCGCGTTCGCGGCGTTCGCTGACGCGCAGCGCGTCCTCGGCCTGCTTGCGTTCTGTGATATCGGCGACAGTGCCGACAAAGCTCACCGCCCTTCGGTTCGCCCCGTCCCCGTCGAATTCGGCGATTCCATGCGCCTCGACCCAACGCACGGCGCCATCAGGGCGATTGATGCGATACTCCGCCGCGAAGGGACGGGGAGCGGCGGGATTCAAGGCCGCTTCGACCTTGGCCCAGAGCGCGGGCAGATCTTCGGGGTGTATCATCTGAGCGAGGATTTCATCATTGAGGCGCTGGTGGCCGGTGACGCCGAAGATTTCCTTATACCGGTCGTCCCATGAGGCCATGCGCGTCAGCGGATCATAGTGCCACCAACCCAGGCGGGCGGCGTCCAGCGCAATCTGGCGTTGTCGTGCAAACGCCTCCCGTTCCGCTTCCGCTCGCTTGCGCTCGGTGATATCGGTACTGACCTCCAGGATGTCCAGCGGCTTGCCGCGTTCGTCGCGGCGCAGTGCCCAGACGAGCGCAATGGAAAGCTGGGCACCGTCCTTGCGACGGCGTGTCACTTCGCCTTCCCAGCGGCCGTTCAGCTCCAGATCGGCGTGAATCTGCTCCAGCGACCGGTCGAAATGCGTCTGCAGCAATTCTGAAGCGGACTTGCCCTCCGCCTCATCGGAATCATAGCCATAAAGCCTGCGGTTGCCGTCGCTCCAGCGGAGGATGCGGTCATCCTGACTCCGGGCCATCAGGTTGCCCAGGTTCACCAGGGCGAGCTCCTTCTCCTGCGCGGCGCTGACGGCTTCGGCCACGCGGGCGCGGCGCAAGCGCTCCGCAAGGAGGCTGAGGAAAATGCCTGCGCTGGCAAAGATGCCCAACGACACCGCGTCGGAGGCGCGAGCGATACTGAACGACCCTATTGGAGGAATGAACCAATAGTCGGCTGCAAGCACCGTCAGGACCGTGGCCACGACTCCCGGCCCGCCGCCGGCGACCGTCGCCACGAGGAGGACGGCTGGATAGAAGGTGACGAAGGTGGGCACAGGCCCGACATTCCTCTCCAACCAGCCTTTCAGCCAGGCGGCCAGCGCAACGACCGCCGCCGCGAAGGCGTACCGGACGGCGGTTCGGGGCCAAGTCCTGCCGGCGCCGCCCAGACGCGGGGGGCGATCCGCCAGCCGCATCGTGCGTATGACGATGACCGCCGCAGCCCCCAGAATCGCCAGCGACAGCAGCACGCCCAAGCCCAACGTCAGCATGCTTTGCCGGGCGACCTTGCCGGCTTCGCGGCTCCGCACGTCCAGCAAACGGTTCTCACGCTGCTCCATCACCGCCACCAGGTTCCGGATTTCGTCCATGATGCGCGCGCCGTTCCCGCTTTTAATGATCGGCAAGGCCGCCTCCAAGCCGCCTTCCCTGCGATGCTGGATGAAATCCTTAAGAACATCGAGTTTTTCGCTGCAAAGCTGCTGAAGTTGCACAAGGTCTCTCTGTTGATCGGGATTGTCACGGGTCAGGGATTTGACCGACGCGACGTCCTTCTGAACCTCTGCGATCGCCGAGTCATACGGCGCCAGGAAGTGCTCATCGCCGGTCAGGACAAAGCCTCGGGCGCCGGTTTCGGCCTTCGTGACCACCGATTCAACGTGCTCCAGGTTCTGCAGCACCTCGTGAGTATGGTCCACCCAGTCCTTGGTCTCGGTCAACCGCTGGATAACCAGGTAGGATCGGACGCCCACACCGCCGATGATCAGCAGTGCCAGGACAAAAGCGACGGTGATCTTCGCTCCGAGTTTCATCTAAAGTCCTCCAAGGCCATCGGGCTGCTCTCTAACGCCCAGACCTGCACTGCGAGTGACGACGAGGGTCGTGCGCTCGCTGATTTCGCGCACGGTCATGCAATCCTCACTGTTCCCGGACGGACGCCTCAGATCCGAATGGAAACAGGGCGATACTACCAAAAAAATGGCCACAAGCATAGATGACAATCATGCGGGCAGGGCGCGCAGTCCAAGTTGCCCCAGCGTGGTTAGCACCGCCGCCGCCGCCGACGCGTACACGCTCAGATCCATAGCGTCGCGATACTCAGCGGCACGACACCGGCGGCGATGAAGGTCAGGTCCGCGGGCATCCGCAGGCACTCGAAGATGAGGACGTGGCGTTGGTCCAAGGAATACGCACCTCTCAGTATCCGTTCCGGCACCTTGCTTTTTAGCGATCACGACAGTACGATCTTTCCGACGTGACGGCAGCCCCCGCGAATGCGGGTAAAGTAGAACGCCATCGCCTGCAAGGACGCGCATCACAAGGAATACCGTCCATGGAGAGAACGCTTGCCGACTGGGATGCGGGTTTTCTTTCGCACGCCCGCAGTCAACTGAAGCTGGAGGCGTCGCGGATGTTCTGCGAGCGCCGCCTGCCGGCGAGCCGCGCCGAATGGGAGCCCTGGCGCCGGACACTGCGCGCCAGCCTCTGGGAACTCCTCGGGACGCCGCCGAATCACGCGCTCGACCTGGACCTGAAGATACTCAGGACGACCCGGATGGACGGGTATCGAATTGACAATGTCATCTATCAGAGTCGCCCGAGGTTCTACGTCACCGCCAGTCTCTACGTTCCCGACGGGGCCGGGCCGTTCCCGGCGGTGCTCAGCGTACACGGGCATTTCGGCGAAGGCCACCTTGCGGACCGGGTGCAGGCGCGCGCACACAACCTTGCGCGCGACGGCTATGTCTGTCTGAGCGTGGACGCCTTCGGCGCCGGCGAGCGCGCCACGACGCACGGCCTTTATGAGTACCACGGCGCGCACCTGGGCACTTCGGTTTATGACGTCGGTGAGACGCTGATGGGGCTGCAGATCGTGGATAACATGCGCGGGGTCAGCCTCCTGCGCTCACTTCCCTGCGTTCTGGCGGACAGGATCGGCGTCACCGGCGCGAGCGGCGGGGGAAACCAAACGATGTGGGTCGCGGCGATGGACGACCGAATCGCAGCGGCGGTGCCGGTGGTGAGCGTCGGAACGTTTGAGGCTTACGTCGCCGGCTCCAACTGCATCTGCGAGACTTTGCCGGGCGTCGTCTTGCTCACCGAAATGGCCGGCATTCTGGCGCTGATCGCTCCCCGGGCGCTGAAGATCTGCAACGCGCTCAAGGATACCAACCCGACATTCCATCCGGCGGAGATGCTCCGCTCGTTTGCGGCGGCGCGGCCGGTGTATCAGGCGCTGGGAGCGGATGAACGTCTGGCCTACCAGGTATTCAATCTCCCGCACGGTTACTGGAGCGAGGTGCGCGAGGCGATGTTCGGCTGGTTCGACCGCTGGCTCAAGGGCATCGGCGACGGCTCGCCGCGACCGGAGAAATCGTTCCGTACGCTGCCGATGGAGCAGCTCATGTGCTTCCGGAAAGGAAAGCGTCCCCCGATTGTTCCCAGTATTTCCGTCTTTTGCCGCAAACGCGGAGAGGAGTTGATCGCCGCGGCGCGCGCGAAGAAGTCCATGAGTTCGGCGGCCAAGCGGAAAGAGCTGCGCCGGATCTTGCGCATGGCGGACGCGCTGATTCTCAAGGATGTGCACGACCTCGGCCCGGAGGCAATCGCGGGGCGGACCTGGCGACGGATGGTTGTCTCCACCGTGAGCGGGGAACATTTCGCGCTTCTACTCATCGCCCCGGAGGATGTGAAGGCGGGCTACGCGATCATCCCCAAGGTGGAAGGGAAAACCGGCTCGCCCGACCCGGCGCTGGTGGATCAGGCGCTGGCGCGCGGCCAAGGGGTACTGCTCTTTACCGAAGGAATCTTCGGCGACCTGGAGCACAATACGGCGATTCACCACGATACGACCCGGGCGTACCTGTGGATGGGCAAGACGTTCATGGGCGAACGCGCCCGCGGGCTGGAACTGATGGCGTCATTTCTGAGAAAAAGGAGCAAAGGCCCGCTGAGCCTGGCCGGTACGGGCGAAGGCGCGTTGGCGGCGCTGTTCTGCGCGGCGGTGAACGGAGGGTTCGCGCGGCTGGATCTGAGCGGAATGCCGGGCAGTTACCTGCATAGGTCCGGAAAGAGTCCCTTCTCGCTGGGGGTGCACCTGCCCGGGTTCCTCGCATGGGGTGACGTCGCGCTCGCGGTGGCGCTGACGGAGGCCGATGTGACGATCACACGCCCGCTCCACATGGATGGCGCCCCCTTTAACCGGCAAGCGATGCAACGGCTTCAGAGCGACGTGGCGCACTTCGGAAAGGTCTGTGGATTGCGCGCCGTCAGGTTCAACGGTTCGAGCTTCGCCGGTCCCTCCCGAAAACCCGTGGTCGTGAACCGGCAGTCATCCGGCAAGTCTCGGTTCAGGAGAAACTCATGAGCAGCAAGCTCAAATCAACCCAGTCGCAACTTGCGCTTTTCGGCGGCCCCAAGGCGGTGCGGTCCAAGCCGCGCGACCTCTTCACATGGCCGATCATCACCGATGACGACCGCCGCGCCGTCCTCGAGGTCCTCAACCGCGGCGCTATGTCGCAACTCGGCGTCACGAAGGCCTTCGAGGCCGAGTTCGCTCAGTGGCAGGGAGTCCGGTACGCCCTGGCGCACAGCACCGGCACCGCCGCGCTCGAAGCGGCGATGTTCGGTTGCGGGATCGGCCGCGGCGATGAGATCATCTGCCAGAGCGTCACCTACTGGGCCTCGGCGATGCCCTGTTACAATGTGGGCGCGACCGTGGTCTTCGCCGAGATCGATCCCGCCACTCTCTGCATCGCCCCGGACGATATCGAGCGCCGGATCAGCAAGCGCACGAAGGCCATCCTCGTCGTGCATTACCTTGGGCATCCGACTGACATGGACCCGGTCATGAAGATCGCCAGGAAGCACAAGCTCCTCGTCATCGAGGACGTGTCGCATGCCCAGGGCGGGTTATACAAAGGGAAAAAGCTCGGCACGATCGGCGACGTGGCGGGGATGTCGCTCATGAGCGAGAAGTCCTTCGCAATCGGCGAAGCCGGGATACTGGTGACCGACAACCGGCGGATTTACGAACGCGCCGTCGCCTGGGGGCATTACGAGCGCTTCCAGAAGCCGGACGATATCGAGACCGCGTCGCTCAAGGGGTTCGTGGGCCTTCCGCTGGGCGGGCACAAATACCGGATGCACCAGTTGAGTTCGGCCGTCGGGCGGGTGCAGCTCAAGCACTACGACGCGCGCTGCGCCGAGATCCGAAAGGCTTTGAACTTTTTCTGGGATCTGCTCGACGGCGTGCCCGGCCTGCGGGCGCATCGGACCGACCCGAAGGACCCGAAGACGAACATGGGCGGCTGGTATTGCGCGCACGGCCTTTATCTGCCCGAGGAACTCGGCGGCCTGTCGGTCACGCGCTTTGCCGAGGCCGTGAGGGCCGAAGGCAGCGTCTGCTCCGGCGGCTCGAACCGGCCGTTGCACCTGCACCCCGTTTTCAATACCGCCGACGTCTACGGCGACGGCAAGCCTACGCGCATCGCCTTCTCCGACCGCGACCTGCGCCAGCGCAAGGGCAGCCTGCCGGTGAGCGAGGCGGCCAACGCCCGCTGCTACTACATTCCGTCGTTCAAGAAGTTCTATCCTAAACTCATCGAAGAGCACGCGATGGCCTTCCGCAAAGCGGCCGAAAACTACAAGGAACTCCTGAAGGGCGATCCGGGCGACTCGCCCATGCTCGGCGACTGGCACTTTGCCCGCCATCAGTGATCGGCCGGGCAAGGAATTGTGACAACCGGATATGTTCCATTGGGGAGAACCCTTCAATGATGACCATGCCTGAGATGACGATTCCGGACTTCGGCGGCGCCGAAACGATCCCCGAAATCCCTGCGAGTGTGTACCGCTCCAGGCTGGCCAAAGTCCGGGAGCGAATGCGGGCGGCACAATACGACGGGCTCCTGATCTACGCGGACCGCGAGCATAGCGCCAACATGGCCTACTGCACCGGCTTTGATCCCCGCTTCGAGGAGGCCCTCTTCATCCTCACCGCTGATGGACAAGCCACTCTCTGCCTCGGCAACGAATGTATTAATGTCGTCTCCAAGTTGCCGATCTCCGCCGATATAGCGCTTTGCCAGGAATTCAGTCTCATGGGCCAGGATCGGTCCAAGTCATGGGACTTGGCGCCTCTCCTGCGCAAAGCCGGGCTTCGCGCCGGGATGCGCTGCGGCATTGCAGGGTGGAAGAGCCTGATGGCGAACCGGCTTGAGGCGCCGGCATACCTCGTCGAGCTCGTTACAGAAATCTGCGGCGCGCGCCCCGAAAATGCCAACGATTTGTTCATGAATCCGAAAGACGGACTGCGCATTCAGAACGAGCCGGAACAGATCGCGCTTTTTGAATACGCGGCCATCCGCACCTCAACGTCTGTGATGAACCTCTTGCGCGCTCTGAAGCCCGGGGCGCGGTGCTTTGAACTGGCCAGGATGTTCGACGGAGGAGGCCTTCCCGGATCCTGCCATCCCATGGTCTCCTGCGGCAAAGTCGTTTCCAACGGCATGGCTTCGCCCGGCAATGACAAAATCAAAGAGGGTGAGTACCTGACCTGCGCGTTGGGGGTGTGGGGGTCGCTCACGTGCCGCGCGGGAATGCTGGTCAGGAACACCGATGGCTTTGCGTCCCGGAAAGGGCGCGCGACGCTCAAGCTGATCGAGAATTACCTCGCCGTGGTGCGGGCCTGGTATGCCGCGCTTGGCGTAGGAACGCCCGCGGGCGAGGTCTGGGCCGCGGCCGACGGCGCGCGGGATGATTCCCTTTATACTTTCTGCGTGAACACGGGACACTACATTCACCTGGACGAATGGGTCAGCTCTCCCTTCTGGAAAGAGTCATCAATTCCTTTGCGTTCCGGCAGCGCGATTCAAGCCGATATCATCCCCGTTTCACGCGCGCCGGGCATCTGCGTCAACATGGAAGACGGGATCATCCTGGCCGACGAAAAGCTGCGCGCGGAACTGAAGAAGCGCTATCCGGCGTTGTACCGTCGCTGCCAGGCGCGGCGGCGCTTCATGGTGCAGGAGCTGGGCTATCAGCTCTCCGATGAGGTCTTGCCGCTGGGCAATATTGCAGGGGCCTATTTCCCTTGCCTGCTGGACACTCGGCGGGTTTGTCGGCTTGGATGAACTGCCGTCGGGTTGCAGCCTTCAATTCGACGCGCTGACTGAGTACAGCATTTCAGAAGTCCGTACGGACTTCTGAAATGCTGTACGGCGCGGGAGGTTTGGAGGGCCGCGTAAGGCCCTCCAAGGGGTCACAGCGGAAAGACGCGACGAAAAGGAGCGTCTTGGAGCGCCATAGGGGCGAAGCCCCTGTGGAAGTGCAGCCTTTCGCAAGTCCACTCGGACTTGCGAAAGGCTGCACTTAGGCCGACCCCGACGGCGCCGGCCTGCCTCCTGGCCCGACTTCGAGAATCGGCGTTCGATTTTCGCCGCTCGCGCTTACTGGAACAGCTTCGCCTTCCCGCTGACGCCGAGCACGTCCATCTTGCGCGCGACGACGGCGCGCACGGCCTCTCGGCCGGGTCCGAGGTACTCGCGCGGATCGAAGCTGAACTTCGGCCGCGATCCCTGCCGGCCGGTCTCGATCCACTTGAGCAGCTCGCGGTTGCACGCCCCCCAGGTCTTGAGGATCGAGGCGGTCATCGCCAGCCGCAGGTCGGTGTCAATGTTGATCTTGCAGACGGCCATCTTCGAGGCGCGGCTGAGCGCCTCTTCCGGCACGCCCATCGTGTCGGGCATCTGCTGCCAGCCCTCCTTGAGCGCCACCTGCAGCATCTGCTTCGAGGCCGGTTCGAGGACGCCGTACTGGTTGATCAGCTCGACGTACTCGCGGGGGACCGAACTCGATCCGTGCATGACCAGCGGGAAGTTCGGCAGCTTCTTCGCAATCGCCTCAATCCGGTCGAACGCCAGCTTCGGCGCGCGCTTGAACTTGTAGGCGCCGTGGCTCGTGCCGATCGCCACCGCCAGGCTGTCGCAGCCGGTCTCCTTCACGAACCGTTCCGCCTGGTCCGGGTCGGTGAGGTGCTTTTCGATCTCGCTGTCCGCCACGCCGGTCGCGCCGTCCTCGATCCCGCCGAGTTGCCCGAGCTCCGCCTCGACGCTCACGTAGGGCCTTTGCGCGTGCGCGCGCTCGCAGATCTTCTTCGTGTCGGCGATGTTCTTCTCGATCGGGTACTGCGAGCCGTCGTACATCACCGAGGTGTATCCTTCGTCAACGCACTTCATCGCCGTCTCAAAGTCGCCGTGGTCGAGGTGGATCGCGACGGGGATTTCCGGCGATTCCGCGCAGCCCGCGTCAATCAGCGCGCGGAGGTAGCGCATGTTCGCGTACTTGCGCGCCCCCTTGCTGATCTGGAGGATCACCGGCGCCTGCCGGTCCTTCGCCGCCCAGAGGATGCCCTGGATCAGCTCCATGTTGTTCACGTTGAACGCGCCGATCGCGAACCGGCCCTTCATCGCCTCCTCGAACATCTTCGCCGTATTGACCAGTGCCACGGGACCTCCTTAAGATCCGAAGTCAGAAGGATACGGAGCGCACTTCCTCAATCGTCACGCGCAGGGTATTATGCCCGGACGCGGCATTGCGGTCAAGGCATGCCGCGCTCACTTCGTATCCCATCAGGCTCGGGCCGAATTGCCGTAAGATGTGCGCCGCTACTTTGCCAGAACCTTTCCGACGGCCGCCCGAATCCACTCGAGCTCCGCTTCCGGCAATCCCTGTCCGAACCGGATCGCCGCTTTCCTGCCGCGCGCGGTGATGGCCGGCGCGCGGACCCGCGTCAGCGCCAGTTCCTCGAGCTCGTCCGCGCGCATCTCCTGGGCGCGCTGCACGAGCCCGAGCCTCTGCTCGACGCGCAGGCCGCCCGGCGAAGCGATGACGCGCGTGCGGCGGAAAGCGGGCCAGAGAATGCCCTGAAACAGGATCACCCCCGGCAGCGTGAAGCAGGCGATTGCGAAAGGCAGGCCCGTGAGCCATTTGAAGCCCGGACCGATGTCCGTTCGCCGTCCGATGAATATCAGGAAGCACACGAACCCGCTTGCCCCGATGATCGTTGCGGCGATGGCCATCGCCGCCAGCGGGCCGAACGCGGACATCGAAAAACCGGCGCGCGGCATGTCGAGCACGACCTGGCTGCCGTCCATTCGCCACTGCGTTCGCATATTCGCCGGAGTGACCGGCAGGTCCATTGCCCGGCCTTTGCAGAGAGACGCGAAAAACGGCATTGTTTCAGATCAGGCGTTGATCAGCGATAGAACTCGTGGCGATCCCATGCTCAGCCGGATTGGGATTATACCCCGCATGATATCATAAACCTCTGCCGGCGCAAAAGCCGGACTCTCTTCGCCGCGGCGGGGGTTCATAAGGCATAGAGCGCTACGCGGTGGACATCGCGCCGTCCAGCGAGCGGAGCGTAATGCGCGGCGCACGATGCTGTTAAAAACGAAGCGGGGAAGGAAGGATCCTTTCCCCGCTTCGGCATTGAAACTCGTGCGGACGGATTACTCCTTGGGGGCGGGCGTCTGCTCTGCGCGTTTGGGGCCTGGCCACATCTCGATCCCGACGTGCTCTCGGATCGCCTTAATATCAGCGTTGAAAGCCTTCGCCTTCGTGACCACCGTCTCCATGGTCCCCTTCAAATCCTCCCTCGCCTTCTGAAGCTCTTCCTTGTTGTCACCCTTCATCGCCTTCACAACTGCTTCCTGTTTCTCCAATCGCTCCATTTCCGCATGCAGCATTGCCTTCCGATCCGCCAGGGCTTTGTCCAGGAGCTTCAGCGTGGCCTCATCGTGCTTGCTTTCCATGAGGGCGATATGCAGCACCTCCACCTCGTTAGCGGCATACGTGATGTGCTCGTGTGGAGCCACGGGCGGTGGCGGCATTTTCGGTTGCGCAAAAGCCGTCATCCCGCACAGCACGGCCATCCCCACGACAGTCGTCGCGAGCTTACGCATGGCGCGCCTCCTTTTACAAAAAGAACCTAAATTCCCTCTCCGACCGTCCTCCAAAGGACAGTCACAAGCAGGCGTGAGATTACAACGGCGGACTTGCCGTTGTCAAGTGATTTTCCCGGCTGTCTGCGGGCCTTGAGAAGCGATCCAGGGCGCTGGCCATCGCGGCGTGACGGTTCCTGCTACGCGGTGGTGGAGTGTTCGTGCGCCGGAGACGGAATAGATGCGCCGGCGGGCGGACGCTGCTCTTTCAACTCCTCGTCGAGCTTGTCGAGCGCGTCCTGCATCGCGTCGGCCTCATCGTCGCGCCCCTGGATGCGCAGCGCGTTGCATTGGCGCACGACGTCCTGCTCGAGGTCGTCCGCTTCCTCGTCGCGGTCGTCCTCGCGGAGGCGCCTGATCTGTTTCGCCGCCGCCTCGACCTGCGCGACGGCCTGCTGGCGAAGGCGCTGGATCTGGTCGGGCGTGGCCTCTTGGGCGACTTGCTGGAAAACCTCCAGCGCCTTGTCGTCCTGCCGCGCGCGACGATAGAGGTTTCCGAGCCGGGTGAGCAACGCCCAACGGGCGCCTTTCTCCTTCGTCTCGTCGGCGGCCTTCTGGATCGTGGAGACCGCTTGGTCGAACCGCTTCGGATCCTTCTCGAGCATGTTGAGCATCTCGCGTTGCGCGAGCGGCTGCAGGTTTCCCTCGACCTGCTGGAACTCCGCGGCGGCCTGGTCGGCGTCGTTGAGGGCCACGCGGAGGATTTCAGCGATGTTGAATCGCGTCACCCAGATCGTCTCGTCGGGTTTGCGCTGCGCGGCGACGACCTCGCGCAGCGTGGAGATCGCTTCGCGGGCTTTGCCGTGGCTGAGTTGAATCTCCGCGATGCGGTAGCGCGCGTTCTGGCCGAAGTCCAGTTGGTCGGGCCGGATCAACTGCGTGTTGAAGCCTTTCCGCGCCTGCGCCATTTCCTCCTCGGTCAGCGCGTCGCCCGCCACGATCCGGTCGGCATAGTCTTCGAACGGCGTCTTCTCCGGCGCCTTCTTCGCCGCCGCACATATCAGACCCACGAGCGCCAAAGCAATCAGAACGATCGGTTTGCGCATGAATATCCTCTCGCTGCGACGGCGAAAAACGAACGCAGAGTCCCGACCCACGAATGTCGGGTCGTGCCGCGTTCCGCCGGGCGGGAGCTTCAGCGTCCCCACCCTTCGCGCAATATCTCGTGCGGAGACATCGCACTCCATTCTTGCTCAATTCCCTACGCGTTGCAACTGTGCCCGCGCGGCGGCCTTGCGGCCCGTCGTTCATCACCTTGTTCACACTGCGCGAACTTCCGTTCGGCGGCGTATTGTATCCTATCGGCGCGCTGTTCTCCTTGACGTATTTGCTTGACAAGACTGCATGGGACGGCCATAATCGCGAGCAGATGATCTTTGTCCTTGGAGAACCGCAACGATGAGCATGGGCATCTGTCGTTGCCTTCGGGCGTTCGCGCTGGCGCTCCTGGTGAGCGCCGCGGCTGCCGCACAGGAGACGACGACCTTCCTCGACGACTGGCTTCAGGCGCAAAATCCCCTGCACGTCGGCTGTACGATCCTGATCAACAAGAAGACCCGCGAGAAGATCGAGCTCGTCTCGCTCAACACTGCGGCCGATCCGGCGGTCCACGCCTACAGGAACAGGAAGACCGGTGAGATCATCTACTCCGCCCTCAAGGCCGGCAGCGGCGATATGATGTCGCTCAAGGGGACGGACGGCAAGATCGTCAGCGTGGTGGCTGCGGACTACGACGAGTTTCCCGCCAACGCAGTTTCGGACGTCGCCGGCAAGCTGAAGTACATCGTTCTCGACGATTATGAGCAAGACCCCGAGAAGGTTGACCTGAAGGACGCGATCGTATTCATCCCGGTCACCGGGCCGATCGAGTCCCGCGCGATGGCGCGTCATTTCAGCGACGGGATCGCGTATCTGGTCAAGAGCAAGCCGGCCTGCGTCGTCGTCATCGTGGACTCGCCCGGCGGCGTCATCGGTCTCGCCCAGGAGATGTGCAACGCGATCCAAATCCTGCGTCGGCACAACATCAAGTGCGTCTCCTACGTGAACGGCGAGGGCAAGGAGGCCATGTCCGCTGCAGCGGAGATCAGCCTGTCCTGCGAAGCGATCGTGATGTCACCCGGCTCGAAAATGGGCGCGTGCATCCCGATCAACGCAGACTTCACCAACATTACCAACAAGAGCGACATCCACGACAAGGTCGTCTCCGCCTTTGCCGCTACACTCCGCGCGTACGCCGCCGGCGCGAAGTTCCCCGAGGAACTGGCGGAGGCGATGGCGGACAAGACCCTCGGCGCAGTGGCCCTCACCGTCAACGGCAAGACCGAGGTGATGAGCGTGAAGGACGCCGCGGCGGCCAAGGCGCGTTACACCGCCAGCGGGACGCCTGTCACCGAGCGCCAGGTCTGCGCGGTGGGAATACCCGCGGTGATCACCGCTGAGGAGGGCGCGGCGCTCGACGCCCTTGCCGGGACGCCGGAGAGTCCGCAGGAACTCGCCGCGCTCGTGTCGCCGCAGAGCAAGCGATTTGCCATTTACGAGCCGGTGGACCGGTTCGCCCTGCGCGCCAAGCCGGTCATGGACCAACTGCATCAATTCCAAACGAATTTCCAAACCGTGTGCATGCGCGCTCGGGCGGCCGGCGCTACGCCGGAAATCTGCTATGATGCGATCAACGCGCTGGACAAGATCATCGAACTGGTGAAGCACAACCCCGATTTCTTCGACCCGGACGATGCCAAAAGGGCGACCGAAGTCAAGGATCGCATCATTGCCGTGTTGAAAATCCTGCGCGGCGGGAGATGAAGCGCGCCGAAGCTGTGGGGACAGCGGCATCATCCGCGGGGCGAAGACGATTTGCCGGCCGCCGCGCGTTCACATGCGCTTCGCCGACGGCGCCCTGGGGTTGAGCACGCCGCCGGCGCGGCCTGGTCTATCGTTCTGCGCGCAGCTTTTTCACTCGACAAGGACGTTGCCCACTTTGCGCGCGCGCTCGGCCTTGTCCAGGTTCACGCCCAGCGCCAAGCCAATCTCGACGAGCAGGTTCCAGCCGGCGGCCAGATGGACGTAGTGGTCGAGCGTATCGGCGGCTGGGATCCGGATCGTTGGAAAGCGCGTGTCGCGCGAGGCGATGGCCACGACCGTCAGCCCGACCCCTTTGACGAGCACCTCTTCGAACTTCTCTTCCTCGGCCTCGAACGGCTCCAGGACGATGACGGCGTCCTGCCGGCTCATCACCTCCTCGATGCCGTGGACGGCGTAGGTGCCTTCGAGGTATGCGGAACGCTTGCGGGTGATCTCGTTGGTCTTGAGCGTGAGTTCCTCGGCGGCGCCCGTGTTGCGGCCCGACCAGTGGATGACCTCCGCGGCGGTGAGCTTCTGGACGATAGCCGGCGGAATCGGGAGCGAAAGCGCGCGGGAAAATTTCTCGGCAAGCTCCCTGGCCCGTCGCGGCAGGGCGTTGGCGCCCGTCACGCGATCCAGAATGGCGTGGTAGAAAAGGGCCTGCTCGACTACGCTCTTGGTCGCGGCGGTGGCGCCTTCCTTGCCGCAGGAGAGGACGTACGCGACGGTGCTGGCCTGGCCCAAGGGCGTGTCGGGGAACGCGGAGAGCGAGAAAAGCGCCGCATGGCCGCGGGCCTTGAGGTCGCGCAGAAGATGCACGACTTCCTTGGTCTTGCCGGAATTGGAGGCGGCGAAGACGGCAAAACCGGAGAGGTCGTATTCGGCCGCCTGGCGCGACCCGTCGGTGGCGGCGTTAAGGCCGGCGCCGCGCCGCAGTGCCTGATAGATGAACTGCTTGGCGGGAAAAATGCGGCTCGACCCCTCGCCGGTGAAGAAGATCTTCTTCCGTTGGGCGATGGCCTTTTCGGCCTCGGGAGCGCGGCTGAAATCGAAACGCTCGATAATGCCGGCCGTCTCCATCATCTCACGGCTCAGTGCGAACTGCGCGTAAGCTTTATTCTCGCGATTCATCGGCTCTTCCTTTTTTCAATGCGGCGGGAACCCCGGGCGACAGTTCGTCCGGACTCCCTGCGACCGCGACCTTGTTTCTCAGGCGTCGCCATCCGAAGTGTTGCGAAATCCCCCAACTCGCCGACGAGCGGGCGCGCGTAATCCAGAAACGCCCGCGTCGGGAAGTTGCCTTCCGCGTTCATGAAATCCTGCGGCATCGGTTTGGCCCGCGCGGCCACTTCGGCCAGCGGCGCTCTGCCGAGCGTGGTGCGATATTTTCCGGCCGGCCGCACCAGCGCGACCATGACGCCCGTCGTGCCCTTCACCGCCAGGCGGACCGCCTCTCGACCGCACACATACGCTTCCGCCGCGTCGAGCGGGCTGACGCGATCGGAGGCGCACATCTGCAGCGACTCCGGCACCTGGAATTCGCCCCGCACTTTGAGCGCGTCGGAAATCATGCGGTGGATGCGCATCGCGGCGCTGCCGCCGCCCATGGCCCCGAACTCGACGTTGGCAAACCCGTCCTGCGCGGTAGTCGCGGAAACGGGAGTGCCGTCGGCGTATTTGGTTCCCTCACCGCAGACGATCGAGCAGAAGCCGTATCGGCCGATGCAGCCTTCCACGTCGGCGAGGCAGCGATTTCGTTCGAAGGGCTTTTCCGGCGTGTAGATGAGGTGCGGCGCCTGCGACTCCTCCTTTTTCGCCAGCGCGGCCGCCGCGGCGAGCCAGCCCGCATCGCGGCCCACGGTCTGGAAGACGACGAACTTGTCCACTTTCTGCATGTCGCGGGCGAGCAAGCCGGCCTGCGCCACGGATCGCGCGACATAGGTTGCCGCGCTTCCGTAGCCCGGCGTGTGGTCGGTGCCGTAGAGGTCATTATCCACGGTCTTGGGAATCCCCACTCCGCGCAATTCATACCCTTCCCGCCGGCAGTAAGCCTCGACGCGGTGGATGGTGTCCATCGTGTCGTTGCCGCCGATGAGGAAAAAGTAACGGATGTCGTGTTTCCTGAGCAGGTCAAGGACCCGCGGCAGTTCTTCTTCCTTAAGTTTGTGGCGGGAAGAGCCCAGGCCGCTCGAAGGAGTGGCCTTGAGCTTGCGGAGCGTCGCCGGCGACTCCGCGCCCAGGTCCACGAGGATATCCTGAAGGAACCCCTCGATGGCAAAACGCATCCCGTAGATCCCCGTGATATCCCGGTCGGCCCGCGCGGCCTCGACCGCGCCCACCAGGCTGGCGTTAATAACGCTGGTCGGCCCGCCCGATTGTCCGATAATCGCTTTCCCTCTCATCGTTTCCTTTCGTTATTCAGGGCGGCTTCAACACGGAGACACGGAGGGCACCGAGACGCACAGAGGAACTATTCCAGGGCTCTAAAATCTCGAGTTTTTTCTCCGTGTTTCTCCGTGTCCTCCGTGTCTCCGTGTTGAAAGAGAACTACCGCGCTCAGCCTAGGCACCACACGAGCAGGTTGCGGAAGAAAGCCGCGTACCAGGCGCCCACCTCGACGAAATCGCCGTTCCGCCGCACGGTGAGGCGCGTATCGCCCCAGTCCACAAAGCCGCCGACCCAGTGCGGCGCAACGTCGGTGGCCAGGCACGCCCTGCGCCCGGCTCCGCCAGGGCCACGTTTCCGTTCCTCGACCACCAGCAACGGGAAACGCGCCTCCGGCGCGAGGTGCGGCTGCTCGCCGCGGAGCGTGACGCGATAGCGGTCGCCTTCCAGGACCACCGTGCCGGAAGGACGCGCCCGGAACTCGTTATACCCGCCGATCGAGGGCGGCGAGTCGAAAGGCAACCCCGCCGTGATCGGATGTTCCGCGCGCTTGCGGACCAGGACCAACTGCGAGCAGTTCCGGCGGTCGTCGGCGTTCGACATGACCACCGGCAGCAAATCCGCCAGCGGCGTCCTGTCATAGTCGCCGCCGAGGCCGTGGTAGCTTTCCCATCCGCCCAGCATCAACAGCCCGGCGCCGTCGCGGACGCGCCCGCAGAGGCGCTCCATCGCGCCGCCGGCAAACCTCGCGGCGGAGTAGTCGCTCAGGACGTAGAGGCCCACCGTCTCCTCGAAAACCGGCTCCGGCGGAGGTTCATGCGATGGAACGTAGACGAAGGGCAGGCGGAAATGCGTCATAATGCCGGCCAGGTAGCTCGCCGGCCCCGGCAAAGAGCTGTCGCCCAGGTACGCGATGCGCCGTTCCACGGCTCGCTGTCTCCGAAGGCATGTTTGGGACGCGGTTTGCGACCCCGTAAAAATACCCGGCCAAGGGGGCGCTGTCAAACAGAGATTTACCGACAGCGAACGGATTTTTCGCCACGGATTTCACGGATGGCCACGAATCAAAGGAAAACGAAGAAGAGAGCCTCTTTTGCCATTGCAGTTAGTCGTCGGTAATCCGTGCAATCTGTGAAATCCGTGGCAAGAAGTTTTGTTGTTCTTCTTTTTTATTCTTGACATCGGCGCATTCATAGTGTACTATTACGGAGGTACAGTGGAGGGCGCAATGAACATTCGAGTGGACCCGAGCCTGAGCGTGCCGGTCTTCCAGCAGATCGTGGACGAGGTGAAATCCGCCATCGCGCGCGGGGCGTGCGCGCCGGGCGAGATGATCCCCTCGGTCCGCCAGATGGCCGCGCAGGCGCTCATCAATCCGAACACCGTGGCCCGGGCCTACCGCGACCTCGAGCGCGAGGGAATCGTCACCACGCGCCGGGGCCTCGGCGTTTTCGTCTCCGAGAACGCGGCGAAGCTCTGCCGGAACGGCCGGCGCGAGGATATCCGCGCGAAGATCGAAGAGATCGCCGCCGAGGCCCGCCGGGCCGGCATCTCCGGCGCGGAACTTCGCGAGGAAATCGTGCGGGCGCTCTCCGAGGAATACGCGCGGGCGAAAACGAAAGAGAAGTGAATGTGGAGTGGGAATAAGGAGTGCCGTGCGTAGTGCCATTCGACAGGCTCATGGCCGTGAGCGAAGTCGAACGGCTCGTCGTGACATCGTGGTGAGAACCGCCGCGATTGCGGAACGCGCAGCGATTTGGAGGGCGTAAGGTGCAGGCCATTCAAGGCATTGAGAACGCGGCGATGGAAGTTCCTCACCGGAGTTCTCCCTTCCGCGCGCTACTGTGGAAGGAGTGGCGGCAGCAGAGGTGGATTTTCCTTTCGCTGGCGGGCCTGGCGTACGCCTTGCTGGTGTCGGCTCTCATCGTGGACCGGTACGGCAGCTTCTTCCACGACTTGAGAAATGAGGCGGCTTCAGTCCTTGGCGGCTGCGCGATGTTGCTCGGAATCGCCGGCGTCGTCGTTCTCTCCGCGAATGCCTTCGCCGGCGAACGCGACGACAACACTGATTTGTTCCTCGCGAACATTCCCTGCTCGCGGAGCAGGCTATTCCAGGTGAAACTAGGGTTTGTGCTGTTCCTAGTCCTGCTGGGGGTATGCCCGCTTGGGGCTACGGCACTCGTTCAACAGCCACATAACTTCGTACAAGATTTTAAAGAGCTGGCCCTTGTGCTCGCGGCAGACGGCTTCGTCCTTGCGCTCGTTCCGGCGCTGGTCGCTTCCTTCGGCGGCAGCGTCATCGCCACGATCCTGGCTTCAATTCCTGTCACCGCGGCATGCGTGGCTTGCACTAGTTTATCGCGGATTGAGTTGCCACGATTCCTGCCCGTGGCATCGAGAATGGGCATGGACCTGATCGCGCTATTCACTATTATATTAATCAATGCGACGATTTTCGTAGCAGCACGGCGGATGTGGATTCGGGTTGAACGCTCGCGGTGGAGCTCTCTTTCCACGGCGGCGGCAGTGGTGGTTTTATTTAACGCCTATGTTGCACTGCCGTGTGCGGCCGCATATTTCTATGTGACTTGTGTTGCACCCTTAGGCTACTTCCTGAAAGCCAACAGTCCCTTTATCAGGGCCTGGCCCGCTGTACTCTCTCCGAACGGCAAATACATAATTTGCTTAGCCGGATACGAAGGCTGGGGATCGGAAGGGAGCAGGGCCGCTGTCGTGGACGTGGATTCGCGACGGTCTCAATGGATGACGCGATTTTATTACAGCGATGTTTTCCCTACTCAGCGGATTTGGTCCCCTTCGGGGAACCAGTTCGTTTTGGCAGAAACTGATTTAGGGCTGTGGCCGTTCGCGCGCGGTGAGGGACACGTCGCTTGCTTCGTGGTGGACGCGCATACCGGCGAGAAACACAAGTTCGAGGAGCTCTGCCCTGTCCTGAAGACATTGCCTTCGCCGCAGGCGCAGATGGACATAATCGGCTGGTACAGCGAGCGTATCTTCGCTTTCGGGGATGATCGTGAAATTCTATTCGCGGATGTCAAGAACCATAAAGTCCAGCGGTGCGCGGTGCCGCGCTTCTTACCCCGCGCCAAGATTAATCCCTGGCGTTCTTACATTACCGACCGCGGCATCTTCCCTATGGGGGTGGAGGAAGGCCAGGTAGGAGGGATGCGCGTGCTCTGCTTTGCGCCCGAACTTTCGGAAGCCGATATTCTGGACATGCCCGGTATCCCCAATTCGGCCTGGCTTGACGGCGTCAGCCGGGACGGACGGCGGCTGATCATAAACACGCAAGTGATTGACCCCAATCAGGCGCACGGAATGTACTATACACAAGTTGAGCGGTACATAGCGCGCTTGCAGGACGGCGTCGAGTTGACGTTGCTGACCTCTCCAAAGCCTGGCGTCGAAGGGCTTATATCGCCTTCGTGGGAAGTACACGGCTTCCTTCGCGACGGTCATCAAGTTCTGCTACAGAACGATAAGGAAATTGCCCTCTTCGACACCGACAGCCACACGCTTCGCCAGATCCCTCTGCAACAAGAAAAAGAGGGGACAATCAGTCGTGTGGTGTTATCGCCACAAGGCGGATTCGCCATCGTTGAACTGACAAAAGGAACGGGTGAGACGCGATCGCTTGTCGTGGACCTGCGCCTTGGCACTTTCCGGGAGTCCAAAGTTCCGGTCCGCTGGTTGGGAGAGGACCGTCTGCTATTGCAGGAAGGCAAAATGCCTCTGGTCATGAACCGCGACGGCACCGGCGCGAGGCCGCTGCTGGCGGAATGAACTTCAGGAGAAGACCATGGACGACGCGGTGATTTGGAGGGCGCGAGGTGCAGGCCATTCAAAGCATTGAGAACGCGGCGATGCAAGTCCCTCGCCGGCGCTCTCCCTTCCGCGCGCTGCTCTGGAAAGAGTGGCGGCAGCAGAGGTGGATTTTCCTTTCGCTGGCGGGCCTGGCGTACGCCTTGCTGGTGGCGGCGGCCACCGTGGTCTGGCCCGACCGCTATAAGGTCATTTTCGAGAACGCCAGGAATGATTGGGCTGGACTGCTTGCCTGCTGCGCGGCCTTCTTTGCAATCTGCAGCATAGTCGTTCTCTCGGCAAACGCCTTCTCCGGCGAACGCGACGACAACACCGATTTGTTCCTTGAAACGATTCCCTGCTCACGGAGCAAGCTCTTTCGGGTGAAACTGGGCTTCGTGCTGTTGCTTGCCCTGCTGGAATTGATCCCGGTCGGGACCGCGCTGCTCGTTTATATTGGACGACAGCCGAGTGTTCGCCTTGAAGGACTCGCAGGGGCTGCCGGGCTGACGGTCCTTACGCTTGCGGCGACCGTGCTGGTCCTTGTGACCGTTCCTGCGATGATCGCTTCGTTCGGCGGCAGCGTGATCGCCACGATCCTGGCTTCCATGCCCGTCATTGTGGCATGCTTTGCCTATCTGTCTCTGGCAGTGCAATTAACCCGATTCCTGCCTCTCAGATCGGTAATGATGGCGGGGATACTGGCGGCGCTATTCGTTGCATTGCTCCTTGCGACGGCTCTGCTGGCAGCGTGGCGAATGTGGATTCGGGTTGAGCGCACGTGGCGCCACTCCCTGCGCATGGCAGCGGCATTGGCGGGCTTGCTGGTCGTCTATCTTGCGGTTCCGCTCGCAGGCGCGTATCTCTATGTGACTTTGTTCGCACCACTGAGCTTCTTTCTGAGCAGCGCCGGTGGCTTCGTGGGCGCCTGGAACCCGCCCTTATCCCCTGGCGGCAAGTGCGTGACCTTTGACACTTATTACTCGGGCTGGGGACGATGCACCCGAGCCGCTTGCCTGGACGTTGACTCGGGTCGAACTCGCTGGCTCACTCTGCTTCGAAACAGCTTCGTTTGGCCATTGAGTGGCATCTGGTCGCATTCGGGAAACCAATTCGTCTTGGAAGAAAACGGCCAATGGCTGTGGCCGTTGGCGCGAGAAACAGCCAATCACATTATGCTCACGTACTCCGTGGTGAACGCGCGGTCCGGCGAGAAACGCAGCTTCTCCGAACTCTGTCCCGGCTTGCCCCAGATGCCTTCAGACGTCCTGCCGCTGGTTGGCTGGTACAGCGACCAGGTGTTCGCCTTCCAGAACGGTCGGGACATGTTTTTCGCAGACATCGAAAATCACGAGGTCCGGCAGTGCAAGATGCCTGCCGTGTTCCCCAGTGCACGGCTCGGCAACGCTTTTCAGTTACCCATCACTCGCCGAGGAATCTTCGTCATGCCCGAGGACGTATCAGCAAAAGGAGAAGTCAGCGTCCTCCGTTACGCCCCGGACCTTCCGGAGGCCGAATGCCTGACTCTACGCGGCATCGGCGGCGAGCAGCCAAACATAGAGGCCAGTGAAGACGGTCAGTGGCTGCTCCTCCACGTGAGCTGGCTTGAGAAGGATCGCCGGCAGAGGTCTTGGTATCTTGCACAGTTGGCTGACGGAGCCAAGGCCACATTGCTCGTGTGCGCGGAGGGCCGCGAAAAGAGCGCGATCCCATCATCCTGGCAAGTGAAGAACTTTCTTCCCGGCGGCCATCAAATCCTTTTATACCGGGATGCCGAAGTCGGCCTGTTCGACGCCGACAGCCGTGACCTCCGCCGGATTCCAATGACCCAGGCAAGTAGCCGGCAAATTGTTGCTGTCGCGCTGTCTCCCGCAGGAGGATTCGCTCTCGTTCAATGTGATAACCCGGCTACAAGCGGCAAGCCTGGAGCGATTTCAAGGTACGTCATCGTTGACGTGCACAACGGAACTTCGCTAGCTGTTGATGAGGCTACTCACGAATGGTGGCAAAATTTGCGGTGGCTAGGAGAAGACCATTTGCTCTCAGAGGAAAATGGCAAAATGCCGTGGACCATGAACCGAGACGGCACCGGCGCGCGGCCGCTGTTGGCGGAATGAACTTCAGGAGAAGACCATGGACGACGCGGTGATCCGGACCGAGAAACTGACGAAGCGCTACGGGAAGCAGACGGCCGTGTCCGAGGTCAGCCTGGAGGTGCCGCCGGGGAAGATCTTCGCGCTCATGGGTCGGAACGGCGCGGGGAAAAGCAGCCTGATCCGGATGCTCCTCGGCCTGACGCCGATCACCGCCGGGCGCGCGACCGTGCTCGGCCTCGACTCGGCGAAACAGCACGTCGCCATCCGCGGCCGCGTCGGCTACGTCCCCGAGGCGCACCACATGTACCGCTGGATGACGATTGCCGAGGTCGTCCGGTTCACGGCGTCATTCTATCCGACATGGAACGAGAAGTCGTGCGCTGACCTGATTCGCAAATTCGACCTCGACCCGTCGAAGCGGATCAAGGAACTCTCGCGCGGGATGGTGGCCAAGGTGGCCCTGACGCTGGCGCTGGCGCACGAGCCGCGGCTGCTCGTCCTCGACGAGCCGACCGACGGGCTCGACGCGGTGGTGCGCAAGGAGTTCCTCGAGAGCATCGTCAGCGTCGCCGCGGACGAAGGGCGGACGGTGTTCATCTCGTCGCACCTCCTGCAGGACATCGAGCGCGTGGCCGACCGGGTGGCGCTGATGGAGGAGAGCCGCATCGGGCTCGTCGAGGACGCGGACGCGCTCAAGGCGCGGTTCCGCGAGCTGAAGATCACCTTCACGGACTTGCCCGCCGGGTCGGGCGGCGCGCCGCTGGCGTTCGACATGCCCGGCATCCTGTCGCTCCGCAAAGAGCCGCGCGAGTGGCTGATGGTCTTCGAGAAGTTCGGCGCGGAGACGCGCGAGCAAATCCAGTCGAAACTGCCCGGCGCGCAGATCGTCGCGCGCGACATGACGCTGGAGGAAATCTTCCTCGCGCTGGTCGGGAAACCCGCGATCGAGTCCACCGGCCCCCGCTCTCCCGCTTCTGTCGAAGCGGGACGGAGCGAGACGGAGGACGAAGGGAAGCGCGCATGACCGAAAGTCCATTCCGTTCGCAGTTCGCGGCGCTCGTCTGGAAAGAGTGGCGCGAACAGAGGCTCATCTGGGCCGCTCTGCTGGCGCTGTCGCTGGCAGCTGAAGGCGTGTTGCGTCTAACTCCGGCCACGGCTCCCGTGCGCGAAGCCCTGCTGCTGCTCATCCCGTTCCTGTGGGGCAGCATGGCCACATTGCTCGGAGCGAACGCGTTCGCGAGCGACCGCGAAACGGACACCGAGTCGTTCATGTGCGAGCTGCCTGTCTCTCGCCGGTTTCGATTCTGGGTCAAGATAGGCGTGGTGGCGGCGCTGTTATGGGCCACGCAGGCGCTGACGGCGCTCTGCATGCCGGAGACGGATTGGGGCAGGGTTACTGACAGCCAGCCAAGCTACTTCCTGTATTACCTTCTCGTTTCCTTCAGCCTGGCAATGATTCTCCTCTCATTGACGGCCGCGTGCATTGCCTCCTGGGCGAGCAGCACGCTCTCGGCCGTCCTTCAGACCGCAGTGGTCGGCCCATGCCTTTTGTTCTGGATGGCCTTCATGGGCAAGCTGCTCTACGCCATGCTCGAATTCGGGCGGCCCAACGACGTCACGAAGCAATGGTCCGTGCTCGTGATCACCCTTGTCCTGGCGCACGCGGTGATGCTGGCCGGGGCCTGCTGGCTCTGGACAGCGACCGCTGGCTGCTTTTCCCGGCACGTGCGGCGTGCGGGAACGCTCCTCGCTTTGTTCCTCTTGGTCCTGCTTGCCGCGCCGGCGGTAGTTTACGCCAGAGAAATATTGATGGCGCCTGTATTCCTGGAAGAGTATAACTGGATTGTGCCTTCACCCGCCGGAGAATACGCTCTCATATACGGCAGGTGGCCGGAAGGGCCATGGCATTTGAGTGAGCGCGTTGTCCTCCTGGACACGGAGACCTCACGAACGGTCCGCTTTTCGCGTTTGCGCGCGAGCGCTGTCAATCTCAATGGCTGGGCATGGTCTGCGAGCAGTCGCGGAATATGGTCCCCGGACGGTGCGCGGTTCGTGCTCAGAATAAGCAATCAGTGGGCATTTCCTGACGGATGCCTCCGCTACTTCCCGCCGTGGGTCACCAATTATGATAACAAGACGTGGTGGGTTGACGTCGCCAGCGGAGAGATGCATTACGTGCGATCCTCAACCGATTCCGTCGAGGAGCGCAACTGGTGGTGGGATGACCACACCCTGGCGTTCCGCGAAGGGACCGGCATGGCGTTCCAGGACATCCGCACCGGCGAACGGCGCTTCTGCGCAGATAGAGTGTCAGCAAAGGAGAGTCAGTCCATCAACTTCTTTGACGCAAGAGTCTCCGCCAGTGGAATCTGGCTTTTTTCGGCGGCGGGAGACCTTTACTGCTACCGCCCGGACGTAACGGCTGCGTCAATAATCAAAGTCCAAATGCCCCGCAGCCACAGCGCTCAGCCCGAGCGCATGGTTAGTTACTATCTCGATGTCGTTTCTCCCGACGGTCGTTGGGCAACCCTCACGAGTTGGTATAGTCCGGGCGAGGTGCACCAGACGATCTGCTCGCTCGAGACGGGCGTCACTGATGAGATCGGCTCGCTGGACGTAAGCCTTCTTGGCGGAGCCCTCCGCGAATCGTTCACGCCCGATAGTAAGGCGATCCTGGCGTGCGGCAGGCAGGGCGTTGGCCTGTGGGACATGGGAAATCGAAAGCTCGACATGCTGTACACCGCTTCGCCGGATATGAACCTGGTTCCTGGCATGGCCGTGCTCTCGCCTTCCGGAAAGTACCTGCTCGTGAACTTGAGACCGTCAAAGCCTGGGTTGAAGATCATGGAAGCAGATATGGAAGCAGATGTTGTTGACATAGCGACAAAACGCGCATGGCCCGTCAGAAAATCGAAGTTCGAAAACTGGTGGGCGTCTATGACGTGGCTTGGCGATGACCAATTGGTTGTATACGAGCAGAAAAATGGTGCGGATGGAGTTGCGGTGGATCATTCGCTCTGGGTCGTGAGCCGCGACGGAACATCGAAGCGAAAGGCACTGCCATGAGCCGAGAATCCTTCCGGTCGCCCTTCGCGGCGCTCGTCTGGAAAGAGTGGCGCGAGTCATGGTGGCTGCTGGTCCTGATGGCTGTCGGGCCGACGGCCTTGTATGCAGCGGGCGCCGCGCTCTATGCGATCCGGTGGGTGGAATCAGGAACTATGGTCGGCCTGCCCGCGTTCGCGCTTTGGTTCATCGCTCTTTCCCTGGGCGCCGGGCTTTTTTCGGGCGAGCGAGCGCAAGGGACATCGGCTTTTCAGGTGGAACGGCCGGTGAGTCGCGGCACAATCTGGAATGCAAAACTCCTCATGCCGATCCTGGCGCTGGCGGCTGGCGAGATTCTGTTCATCGTTGCGGCCGGCAAGTTTTATGTTCCGGCGGCTTGGCGTTATCGTCTGCACATTGTGCCGCTCATGTTTCTGGTGATGGGATTTCTGTGCTTCGCTTCGTGCGTCTTCTGCAGCGTGACGCTCTCGCGGCCAGTGAGTGCCTGGGCCGCCGGCGGCGTTCTGTGGTTTTCTTTAGCGCTGCTTCTGCAGGCACTGTTTGATCGGTTATTCCAAGTCGGTATTAGCCGAGAGCAAAGCGGTCCATGGCTTCTGTGGCTGTCTGTACTCACCCTCGAAGCGGTCGGCCTGCTTTGGCTGAGCCGGGTTGCGTACGTCCGGTGGATGCATGATTGACCGGGCGGCGGACCTCTCCCGCGCCGGACCCCAATCCGCGTCAAGTTGCGGAGCCGGAACTGCATTGGCATAATAGCCGCGTCCGGAACGATTCTATTGACGTTCTTATAAAGAAAGGAAGGCTCTCGCCAAGACGCAAAGGTCGCAAAGAACGAAAAAAACCTGATGATGTTGTTCTTGGCGCTCTTTGCGTCTTTGCGAGAGACCTTTCCTTTTCTCACAGGAAGATCAATAAAAGGAAACGGAAGGATGTGCGGGTCTCGCTCGATTCGTCCGGCGATGGCGGGTGCGCTGGCGCTGTCTCTTGCGATGACGTTCGGCGGTTGCTCGGAAAAGAAGCCGATGCGCGCCGGCGGCGAGCATAAGGTCATAGGGATTCTCATCCGCGCGTATGCGAAGGAGGCGTCGGCCAGGGACAGGGGCCCCGTGACCTTGCTTGTCGGCGAGCGTCTTCAGTTGCGGGCGATGGCCATGTGGGCGATACCGGCCGTGACCGAAGAGACCGAGCGGGCCACATGGACGGTGAGCGACACGGCGGTCGGCGACGTGGATAAAAACGCAGTCTTCACCGCGCGCAAAGCCGGGCGCGCAGTCGTCACGACCGTCGTTCGAGTTTCGGCGAACGGCGCCGGCGAAGTGCTCGGCCCCGGACAGACTGCGACGAACGGACCGGTCAAGACGTTCCGCAACGAACTGGAATTGAACGTTCGCGAAGCAACCGGCACCGCGCCGAAGTAGGGCGCTGAACCGCCGCGATTGCGCCCTCGGCTCCCTCTCGAAAAGCCCCGGCCCCTCTCAGCTCTTCAGACTTGGTAGTTTGGCCTGGCTCTGCCGGCGCAGGAACTCCACCGCTCGCGAAGTGTCCTCAACGCGGTCCTCGCCGGCCTCGCGTTCGATGGTGAGATAGCCCGCGTAACCGGCGGCCTTCAGCGCGGCCAGGTAGTAAGGGAAGACGACGCCGCCTTCCCCGAGCGGCAGTTCCCGCCATTCCCCTTGTCCGAGGCAGACGCCGTCCTTGGCATGCGTATGGCGGATGTAATCCTTGAGGAGACCCACCCCGCCAATGTGATCGAAGGGGCCGCACATGACCAGGTTCGCCGGATCGTAGTTCACACCCAGGCCCTTGTCCGGCGCCTGGCGGAGGAACTCCAGCAACCGCGCGGGCGCTTCCGGACCGGTCTCGCTGCAGAGCGTCACGCGCCGCGGAGCGGCGTACTCAGCCAGCAGCGTCGCCGTGCGCAGCGCCTCCTGGTATGTCGGGTGCGCCTTGTCGTCGGGCAGCTTGCCGATATGCATGGTCACGACGCGCGTGTCGAGGTCCACGGCAAGGTCAACGCACTTCTTGATCCGGGGGATGTTGATCTTGTTGAATTCCGGATCCGTGAAACCGCGTACCCAGTCGAAGTCCGCGCAGAGCGCCGCAATCTCCAGCCCAAGGTCGTCCGACATTTTCTTGAACTCGCGCCGTTTCTGCGGCGGGAAACTGTCGGGGAACGCCTCGCCGTGCGTCACGTACATCTGAAAGCCGTCCGCCCCGAGATCTGCGACCTTGCGAACGCCCTCCGTGAGGCCCAGCTTCAAACAGTCCACCAGGATTCCGATCTTCCACGGGCTTTTCACAGCTTCCTCCCGGGCCTTTGCGTCAAAGGCTTTGGCCTGACGAAACTTCGCCGGCGCAGAGTAACGGAACGGGGTCCCGAAATCAAGCGCAGAGACCGCGGAATTGCCCGCATCCAAAGGAAAGGTCTCACGCAAAGTCGCAAAGACGCAAAGAAAGAAACGGCTTTGATGGCGTGAAACAAGCCCTGCCGTTCTTTGCGACTTCGCGTCTTTGCGTGAAACCCGTTGTTACCGTGCCGTGGGATTCGGGCCGATTTCTCATCCTTTGATGCCCGAAGTGGCAATGCCTTTTATGAAGGTCTTCTGGGTGAAGAAGAACAGGACAATGATCGGCAGGATGACGACGACGCTGGCGGCCATGAGCAAATGCCACTGCACGCCGCCGTGCTGGCTCTGGTAGTTCTGCAGCGCGAGCGCAAGGGTGAAGGTGTGTTTGCGAGTGAGGTAGAGCAGCGGGCCCATGAAATCATTCCACGCCCAGAGGAAGTGAAACAAAGCCACGACCGCCAGCACGGGCCGGCTCAGCGGCAGGATGATCCGCCAGAAGATGCCCCACTCGCTGCACCCGTCAATCCGCGCCGCCTCGCTCAGTTCCTCGGGGATGGTGCGGAAGAACTGGCGCATGAGGAAGATGTTGAAAGCGCTGCCGAAAAACGCCGGCAGCCACAGCGGCTTGAGCGTGCCGATCCAGCCGAGCGTCTTGAACACGCCGTACAGCGGCACCATCAGCACCGGGAACGGCACCATCATCGTGGCCAGCGTCACGGCGAACAGCGCGTCGCGGCCCCGCCAGCGAACGCGGGTGAAGCCGTAGGCGATGAGCGCGTTGGAGAACACGGAGCCGATGACGCCGAGCACGCAGACCACGAGCGTGTTGCGCAGGAAGGTCCGGAACGAAACCACGGTGTCTTCGCTGACGCCGGTGCCGCGGTGTTCCACGGAGCCTTCGACCTCTTCGAGGCTGCGCCCGCCCATCGTGGCCAGGGCATTCGGGTAGTTCTCCCACCGGGGGCGAATCCGCGCCTCCAAGGCTGACTCGGGCACGACATCCCAGCTCAACTCGTGCTGGCGCACTTTGGTCGCGGAGAATTCGGTGACGTGCCACCAGCCCGGCGCGACCTCCTTGACCAATTCCGCCGCGATGGACTTCTCGCTTGGCAGGCCGTTCTCGAAGATCTGGGTGCGCGCGAGACTCTTCTGCCGGTCGAACGCGGTGGCGGGCAAGAGCATACGCTTGCCGGCGGTCGGCCCTTCGCGGGGCACGACCATCACGCTCGGCTGCTCGATCTGGTAATCGCGCGTCACCTCCATCCGTCGGCCATCCACGATGGCGTAGAACGCCCGCGGCAGCCACGTCAGCGGCAGGGTCATGGTTTGCTCGACCGGCTTCAGCGAGGTGCAGGTCATCCAGACCAGGGGAAACAGGAACACCGCCGAGCCGGCAAGCAGCAGCGCGTAGATCGGAAAGCGAGCCATGGCGGAACGGGGTTTCATGATCCGTTATTCACCCTGAATAGTGCACCCGTTTCTCGGTCAGTTTGGTGGCGAGGATCGTCAGCGCCACAATGAGGACGAACAACACCCAGGCCATCGCGCTGGCGTAGCCCATCCGCAGATCGTAGAAGGCCGTCGAAAACAGATACAGCGCGTAGAACAACGTCGAACGCGCCGGGTCGCCCCCGGGGCCGCCGGTCATCACGAAGACCTGCGTGAAAACTTGCAACGTGCCGATGATGCCCATAATCAGGTTGAAATAAATCACCGGCGAAAGCATCGGCAACGTGATGTACCACAACCGCCCCCACCAGCTCGCGCCGTCAATTTCGGCGGATTCGTAGAGTTCCTTCGGCACGTCCTGCAGGCCGGCTAAATAGATCACCATCGAGTTGCCCACGCCCCACAAGCTCATCAACACCAGCGCCGGCTTGGCCCAAAGCGGGTCGGCCAGCCACGTCGGCGGCGCCTGGCCGAAGATGCCGAGGATCGGCCGCAGCGCCCAGTTGAGCACGCCGTACTGGCCGTTGAAAATCCACAGCCACAACATCGAGCTGGCGACGATCGGAATGATCGAGGGCAGATAGAAAATCACGCGGAACACCGTCATCCCGCGCACCTGGGTGTTGAGCAACATCGCCAACAGCAGCGACACCATCATGCCCAGCGGCAGCGAGAGCGCCGCGTAAAACAGCGTGTTCTTGAGCGACTGCCAGAACACCGCGTCGCCGGCCATCCGCTGGTAATTCTCCAGTCCGATCCACACCGGGCTTTGCAGCACAGAGTAATCGCAGAAGCTGTAGAACAGCGACGCGACGACCGGGTAGATCATGAACACGCCGAGGCCGATGAGCCAGGGGGAGCAGAAGGCCAGGCCGCAGCGCAGATCGTGTTTTTCGCGAGAGGTCATGGGACGGTTCGGTTGATGGTTGATGATGGACGCGCCCCGGCGAACGACGATTGCGGGGCCGGCGTCTCGGCATAGACACCATGTCGCGCGAGACTCCGCCGGTGCTCGGCCCAGCGCTCGGAGACCCGCGCTTGGCAGAACGCCAGCGCTGCGGCCGGAGACTGCATCAGCAGGCGCACCGTCTCAAAGACTTCATTCTGCTCCTCGGTGAATTCCTGCCAGATGCCGATCTTCGGCGTGTGCACGGCATGCGGACTCTGCGCCAATCGGCGGAACAACTCGATGTACGGATGCGGATGATGCTGCTCGAAGAACGGGCTCCACTGCCGCAGCGGCGAGTTCTTCTCCTGCAGGAAGCAGAGCAGTTCCATGCCGAGCAACTCTTTCCGGCTCCGGGCCTGCGGGTTGATGGAGCTGACGAACTTGATGAATTCCCACGCCTCTTTCGGATGTCTCGCGCCCCGCGGAATGGCGAGCATGTCGGCTTCGGCGACCGCGAAGTCCGCGAGTTCCGGTTTCACCGCCGGCCAGGGCGCGCAGCCGTATTCCATGCCGGGGGCGAACTGGCGGATGTAGTTGTTCGTCCAGACGCCTTGGAAGACCATCGCGATCTGGCCGGAGAAAAACGGGTTCTGGGGCGAGGCGAAATTGCCGAACCCGCTCGTGAACGCCTTGATCTGTTCCAAACCGTACTTCTCCGTGTATTTCCGCACCCACTGGTAACATTCCAGGTTGCCCGGCGCCGTGCCGATGGTGATCTCTTTGCCGTCCCAAAGCTGGCCGCCGAACCATTGCGGAAATGCCCACGAAAACCAGCCCGGCTCCTGCGGCAGAAAACCCACCTGCGTGATGCGGCCCGTCTGCGGGTCGCGCTTCGTCAGCTTCTCCGCCATGTCGTCCAGTTCCGCCAGCGTGCGCGGCGGGTGTTCCGGGTCAAGCCCGGCGGCGCGGAACAGCGTCTTGTTCCAGTGGAGCGCTGTCATGGATGGTGTGCTTGGCGCCGCCCACGTCACGCCGCGGTGCACGCCCATGTCCCCATACACGGGATAATACCGTTCAGCCCACTTCTCCGGCGTCGTTCCTTCGCCGCGGATGAAATCGTCCAGCGGCAGCAACGCGTTCAGGTCCGCAAACGTGTAGACATTCTGAAGCCAGATGCCCGCCACGTCCGGCGGGTCGCCGCCCGCAGTGGCAATGAGCGTTTTGCGATCGACATCGGAGATGCCAAGATACTCGACGACGATCTTGTCCTGCAGGCGATTGAACTGGTCAACCACCTTCTGCATCGCCGCGCCTTCGGCCCCGGTCCACTTCTCCCAGTAAGAGACATGGACCTTGCCGTCGGACGGGCCGCCGCAACCGGCGAGCAGCAAACAAAGCAGTAGGGCTGAGATACGGCTCATGGCTTTCAGCGCTTCCACTTCCCGCACACAGAGATCAATCGGAATTTCCCATCTGACCGCCCTCCGAAGGACGGTCGGCTCTCAAAAGTGAGATTGTACACTCAAAGCGCCCGTATTCAAGTGGCTTCTCAGCTATCCTGGAAGGAAGTTGTCTGTCCGGACCAGCGCTATCTGGAGGCGTCCGTTGCCTGCCGCCACTCTTCCTCCAACATCGTTGCAGCCTTCCCGTAGATCCGCTCGATCTCTTTCCGATTCTGCTGACGGACGGCCGCGTCGGCGGAGTTCTTCAGGCTCTTGTACGCCTTGAGGAATTTGTCGTTCCCGTAAGCCTCGTTCAAGAACTTGACGAACGCGCCCGCCTCCGCGTAGGACACCGGCGGCCGGGTTCTGTCCGAGCCGATCTCCGTATAAGTCAGCAGCTCTTCGAGCGGAATCCACTCCATCTGCTTGCGAAACTCCGCCACCCGTTGATCGAGCAGGAAGTCCGCGCCGCCGAGGTTCTTTAGCGCCGGCGCGCCGAGCCGCTCGGCCATGTACACGGCGAGGCCCTCGTTGAACAGCGCGGGCGGATGCCCCAGGCTGCCTGCGAGGACGTGTGTCGTCTCATGATAGGGATCCAGTTGCTCGTTCTCGTTGTACACCTCGACGTTGGTGGCGTCGAACGCCCAGCCGGCGCCGTGGTGCCCGGTCTCTCTGAACTTCACGTCCTGGTCCTCGAAGAGGACCAGGCGAATGCGCGGGCGGGCCTCGCAGCCCAGGAACTCGCAGATCGCCTGGTAGCCCTTTTCCCGCCTCTCGGCGATCCGTTCAATGTCATGGGCGGCGGTTGAACCTTGCCTGTAGTAGATGTCGAAATGGGCCGTCGCCCGCTTCGACATCTTCGGCAAGAGCCGCTCCTCCCAACTTCCCCAGCGCAAGCCTGGGGCCCTGTTCACCGCCGGTTCCCGCTCGAACGGCTTGGCGAGTCGTTCTTCGACCCAGGCGCGATCAATCTTGATCCCATATTGATCGTTTCGCATGGATTCGAATCCCTGAACGGCCAGCGCTTTCCTGTAAAGCTGAAGTGCTTCGTCGCGGCGCTTCAACAGGTCGAGCACGTGCCCCTGCCAGACGAACGCCCCAAAGCGACAGGTAGGCTCATCGGGGCTCTTTTCAGCAGTTGAGGCAAATGCCTCCAGCGATTCCGGGTAATACTTGCCGTCGTACAGTGTGAGCCCGAGCTTGAGCCATAACCTTCCATCGGCGAGCTGGCCGGCCGGTTGCCTGGCCGCATTGAAGAGCGTAAGCGCCGCGCTTCCGGCCCCCTCCCAGGGCAGGCCGCCGATCTTCCCTGCCAACTCGATGCCTGTCGGCGAGGCCGGCGGGACGACCGGCGCCAGTTCCTCGTTAGGGTCCACCCTCACTTCCTTCAGAGGCGCTTTGCTGGTGAACAGGTTCGACTTGCGCCCGGCGCCCTGTCGAGCGTGAAACACTGTCGGAAATCCACGTACTGGTTTACCACCGGCTCCGCCTGCGTGAGCCAGATCCATTTTGCGCCGGCGAATTCCGTAGTCATGGTCGTTGTCCTCGGCATACGGAACTCCACGATAGGTTTTGCGTCCCCGCAACTCGGCCGCACGAACGGTCTTGCCGCGAGGTCGTTGCAAATCAGGCTGAGGGCGGAGCGCGACAGCCTGGATTCGTCGGTTCAGCCTCAATGCTGTAGTTAAACTCCACGATCAGCTCAGCTTTTGCTACGCCGCCTGTAGAAACATATAGACCCCTTCCAGGCGTGTTGGACTGCTCTGTGCCCACCCAAATGTTGGTCACGCTGTCCTCCTGCGCCTTCCGTTTGAGCAACTCAATCATCTGACGGCCAATGCCCTGCCGCTGAAACGGCTCGGCAACAGCAATCTCGTAGAGATAGACCATGAACTTGTCGCGGTCTATCCGGGGCACGCGATAGGCGATCAAGAAGCCGGCAGGAGTTCCGTTAACATCCGCCAAGATGAGGTAGTTGTCCACGCACTCAAGAAGGCGCTGCATGTGTTCGATGCCGGCATCGTTTCCCTGGCGTTCGGATTCGGGCTTCAGGGCATGAACTGCCGCAATCGCTTCGTCTTCATCTCCCCCGTGAACTCTCCGGATATTCATCTCTTCCTTTCTGACCGAGCTTCTTATTCTGCACAGAAACCAAGGGACGTCTATGAGCAAGCCTCTCCTGTCCGTCGCGCCGCGCTATTGGACGCTCGGCTTGACGGGGTTGCGGCTGTCCTGGCCATTGCCGATGGCCAGCGTCTGCTTCAGATCGCCGTTGGTGTTCACATACTCGACGACCTGCCGCAAGGTCACGGAGTAAGTGTCCGGGTACTTGTCCTTGTTCGTCACCAGCACGTCGAGCAGGAAAGCCTTCAGGATCCTGGCCTCGTTGCGGTTGGCGCTTCTGTCGTTCGGGTCATTCAAGTGCCTCAGGGCCCAGTCATGGAATGCATTGACCGACAGGATCGGCCGTCGCGGATGGTCGTAGTGGTAGTCGAAGTTGGCCTTCCACATGGCCAGGCCGGCGGCCACCTCGAAGTCGAACCGGCCAGGGTAGTCGGAGCGAATCCCGTCCGTGATTGTGGCGTGAACCGGCGGGGCATTGGAGTCCAGGCTGCCGGTCGGCACTCTCATCGGCCACTGGCCCGGCTGCGGCCACATCTGGTCGTTGGGATGCGCGCCGCGGCCGCCGCTGTAAATGAAATTGTGCCGGGCCAGGAGACCGCGCGTGAACTCGGCATCGGTGGGCGCGCTGCGCACGCCGCCGGGGCTTTTGAACGAAAACGGCCGCGTGAAGCCGACGATGTTGTCGCGATCCCACTGGGTACACCCCTCGATTTCCTGGATCTGCAACTCCCTCGACAGCGACCTCCAGCTCGGGTTGTGGTGCAGGGTGTGGTGAGCGATTTCGCACCCCATATCGAAAAGGGTCTGGTAGATGAGCTTCTTCTTCTCCAGATCATCGGTCTGCGAGTCGCCGGACAGCAGCGGGGCGAGGTACAGCGTGAACACGGCCTTCGCCCCCTGGGCCTTGAGCGTCTGGCAGATGTCGAGAATGGCTTCGACACCCTCGAGGTTCGCGCAGTCATCTATGGCGAGGACGATGAACTGCGGCGGCCGCTTGCCGCCCGGCGTAGCCAGGTCCTTCTCGGCGATCTGCGGAATCACCGCGGCCGGCCCGTCGGGCGCGACCTCCCGCTTACGACCGTCAATCTGCTCCAAGGCCGCGGCGGCGCAACGCCGCAAGCGATAGTCCGGATGAGTGAGGAACTTTTCCAGCGGCGCCACGGCTTCCGGGTCGCCGATCTGCCCCAGAGCCTCGATGCAATAGCGATCGTTGTTCATGAAGGATTCGAGCGACGGAGTCCAGGCCCGCTCGAGCAGCTTGACGATGGCCGCTGTGCCCTTCGGCGATTTCAGCGTCCCCAGGGCCTTCATCGAACTCTGCATCATGCCGTCGTCGTTGATGTTCTCCACACCCTTGACAAGCCACACCTCGCCCGAGGCGTCGTGGAATTTCTCGGCCAGCAGGAATGCGGCTTGGTTGAGGATCTGCAGAATCGAATCCTGGCGCTGCTCGTCGGTGAGCTTCTCGAATTCCGGGTGCGGCATCCGGCCATAATCGAGGAGCTTCAGGAGCAGCTCTTTGACCGATGGGGCGGTGAAGCGCGGCTGCTCGAGCGCTTGGAGGACAAGCACCTGGTCCCCGATGCGCAGCTCGCTCCAGAGGCGCGGATCCTTGGCCGCGGCGACGATGGCCTCCTGCGAGCCGGGGTCGCCGATAACGCCCAGGGCCACAAACGCGTCCACGCGGACAAGGAGGTCTTCGTCCTTGAGAGCCTCCACCAACACCGGCACGGACGGTTTGGAAGCGAGCCGGTCCAGGGCTTTTGCCGCCGTGCGCCGAACCCACGCGTCCTTGTCTTTCATGAGCGGCGCGATCACCGTCGCCGCCGCCGGATTGCCGATGCGCTGCAGGCCGTAGATGGCGAACCGCTTCACCAGCGGCTCATTGTCCTTGAGCGCCGCTGTCAGCGTCTCGGCCGTCGCCGGCGCCTTTTCGATGGCCAGTTTTTTGGCCGCCTCAATGCGGGCGTTGACATCTCCCCGAAGCAGTTGGACCTCCACCGGCGACGGTTCCCCGGCCGCGGCCATGGCCGGGCAAGCCAAGAAACTAACCAGTGCAACTGCGACCGCGAAGCGCACCCAGCGTGTCATCGGACTCTCCGCAAAAACCAGTTTGGAAGAACAGACTACTCTCCCAGCCTTTCGACCGGTCAGGCCCGCCATGAGCCTAACGAATAACGTGTACGAAATTTCCGAGTGGGCCGCCCTCCACCCGCCCGCCGGCCAAGCCCTCCACACGACGGTCAGCCGTCGAGTGTCACATTCTGACGACTCAGGTCATGCCCGTCAAACAATCTGCAATCAATTCACCACAATAGCCTTGATCACTTCCTGGCGGTTATCGTAAGCAGACTGGAATGCCTCGGCAATCTCATGCAGCCCGAAGCGATGGGTGATCATCTCATTGGCTCGAATCCGTCCGCTGGCTATCCACGCGATCGCCGTCGGAAAAGCGTTGACGTAACGGTTGATCCCGACGTGCTCCAGTTCCTTGGCCATCAGGTCGGCCACGTTGAGCGAGACGAGGCTCTTTTCCGGCCAACCCACTTGGACGATCCTGCCTCCCGGCGCCGCATAACGAAAGGCCGCTGCCGTCGCAACGGCCGAGCCTGCCGTCTCGAAGACCATATCGGCAATGGCCGCCAACGACGCATCGTCGTCCCCCACGGCGAGAGCAAGATCGCCCCCGAGCGACAGTGCTTTCTTCAGACGTCCTGGTATGCTGTCGAGGCAGACAGCCCGGGCGCCTCCAGCCGCCTTGAACGCCTGAAGAGTCATCAGTCCAATAGGGCCGCAGCCCAGAATCACAGCCGTCTTCCCGCCGCACACGCCGGCGCGGCTGACGGCATGGACGCCCACGGCAGCCGGCTCCACCAGCGCCCCTTCGTCGAAGCTCATTTTGGCGGGCAACAGGTGCAGCGCATCGCTGCGGACCGCAATGAAGTCGCAGAATGTGCCGTTGATAGGGGGAGCGGAAAGGAACACCACCTCCGGGCAGAGGTTGTATCGTCCTCCTCGGCAGAAACGGCACCGGCCGCAGGGGATGCCGGGTTCGATCACAACCGGATCGCCGGTGTCGAATCCGGCAACGCCTTCGCCAATCTCCGCCACCACGCCGGACGCCTCGTGGCCGGGCACGTATGGACGAGTGACAACATAGTTGCCCAGTCGCCCCTCTCTCCAGAAATGGAGGTCAGAACCGCAGAGCCCGTTGGCCTTCACCTGCACCAGCACTTGGCCGGGGCCCGCCCTGGGGATCGGCTCTTCTTTGAGTGTGAATTTATTGTCAGCATCCAGATATGCCATCCGATTCGTCTTGGGCATTACGCTCTCCTTGTGACCTCGCCGGTAGATCTTCTTTCGGCAGTCGGCCAGTTCTGGCGGACTTCTTGCGGATTAGAGCCCGAGCTGTGCGGAGATGCCCTGCATCGCCTTGAGCACGATCCCGACGTGTTCCTCGAGCGGCACGCCGAGTTCCCTGGAGCCTTGTTCGACTGTCTGTCGGTTCACGCCGGCCGCGAAGGACTTCTCCTTCCATTTCTTCATCACCGTCTTCACCTCGACCTCCGCCAGTTTCTTCGAAGGGCGCACCAGCGCCGCGGCGATGATCAGGCCGGTCAGTTCGTCCACCGCGTAAATGGCTTTTTTCAGGAGCGTATCACGGACCACGCCGGTGTGCTCCGCATGGGCGAGGACCCCCTGCACGAGTTCGTCGGAGAACCCCTGCTGCCGCAAATACGCCGCGCCTTCCATCGGATGGCTGTTCAGACTGGGGAACTTCTCGTAATCGAAATCATGGAGCAGTCCGACCGCGCCCCATTTCTCGGGATCCTCTCCGAACCGAATCGCGTATGCCCGCATTGCCGCTTCGACGGCATAGGCGTGCTTTCGGAGGTTCTGATTCTTCGTCCAGTCCTCGAGAATTGCCGCCGCTTGGCTCCGTGTCGGCCACGTGTCCACCAGGTCGCTCCTTTCCTTTTTTCCATCCGCGCGTCCCATGCGAATTATACCATGTGAACGGCGTCGCAGAATCATCCGGGGACGGTTATATCATGTCCCGAACGCCAACGGCGCATGGTAAATGTGACAGCGCGGGGCGGCAAGAGCAGATCAGCAGGACGGCGTGGCACAACAGGGCAGCGTTAGTTCTTGGCGAGGTCTGTGCGGTTCCACCATCCGCCGCCAAGCGCCTGAAAGAGCGCTGCAGTGTCGGCATAGCGATTCGCCTGGACCTGAACAAGGTTAATCAGTGCTTGCTGATAGGCTTGCTCCGCGCTGAGCAGCGACAGGTAGTTGGCGTAACCGGACTCCCACTGTTGTTTGGCAAGGCCCAGGGTGACGCCGGCGGCATCTTTGGCGGCAGCGGCGGCTTTCAGAGCATTCGCGTCCTGTTCGAGCGCATTCAGCGTGTCGGCCACGTTCTGAAATGCGGTCAGGACGGCGCTGCGATATTGTTCCGAGGCTTGAATATAGGCCGCCCGGGCGGCGCGCTCCTTGTGCAGCAAGGCTCCGCCCTGGAAAATGGGCTGCGTCACAGTCCCGGCCAGAGTCCAAAAGCCGGCGCTTTGCGTGAACATTTGGCTGCCCTCCAGCGCCATGGCCCCGGCATCCGCGGTCAGCGTAATATTCGGCAGCCGGTTCGCGACGGCGATTCCAATTTGGGCGCTGGCGGAGTGCAGGTTCGCCTCGGCCTGTCGCACGTCCGGGCGCTGTTCCACAAGCTGCGAGGGAAGGCTTAACGGCAATTCCTGCGGCAACTGCAAACTCGAAAGCTCGAACTTCTCGGCCGGATCCTGGCTGGGGAAACTGCCGGAGAGGACGGCCAGCAGGTCGCGCTGTTGAGCCAGTTGTTTGTCCAGCGGCGGCAGAGTGGCGGCGACTTGTGCGAGTTGCGATTCCTGCGCCGCGACATCGAGCCTGTCGGCATAACCCTTCGCAAACTGGTCGCGCAATATCCCAAGCATGTCGGTGTTGATAGCGATGAGTTCATGTGTGGCGGCGATCTGCGTACGCAAGGACGCCTCCTGGATCGCCGCGGCGGCCACATTTGCGCTCAGCGTGATATGCGTCGCCGCCAGGGCAAACCGCGCCTGTTCCGCCTGCGCCTCCAGAGACTCCACCGTCCGCCGGTTGAGGCCGAACACGTCCGGCACATACGACACACTGACTTGGGGAGTATATAGATTGAAATAAAAAGTGTTGGAGTTGGGGATGGGCGCAAGTTCACTCGATGTCTTCTGGCGGCTCGCGGAGAAGCTTCCCGCGACACTGGGATAGTAGGCCCCTTTCTGCGCCAGCACGTTTTCCCTCGCCACGTCTAACGCGGCCTGCGCCGCCCTGATGTCCGGGTTGGCCTTGAGCGAGCGCTCGATCAAATCGTTGAGCGGCTGCGAGTGGAACAGGACCCACCATTCTCCCGGAATGTCCTTGCCGCTGAGAAAGCGTTGCGCTTCTCCGCCGGCGACGTTCGCCGCGCCGCTGGTCGTCGCCGGCGGGGTCGGCGTATAACCGCTGACCTCCGGAGCGGCCGGTTTTTTGAAGTTCGGTCCCACCGCGCAGCCGGCAAGGAGTGCTGCGGCCAGGGTCAAGTACGACGCCGAATGTATCGTTTTCAATGCTTGGGCCTCATGCCGGTCCCGTTGATGATGCCGCGATTCTTTGCGCTCGAGGTCGCAGGTCCGCCAATGCTCGCCGCGCCGGGACCTCGCCTGGGAGCCAGATTGAGCGGCGGCGTGGCGGACGGCCTGAGAACCGGCGAGAAAACGGCTTGGCCGCGCGGCCGCCCGATTTTCTCAGCCGCTGTTCCATCCTTCACAGTGGCTGCGGGTTTATTCAAAACCGGTGGACGACTCTTAGCGGGCGCGCACTCGCCTGCATGAGGGGACGGCTCGCCGGCAAAGCCCGGCCCAAACGTCAACGCGCCGAAGCCGACGATTGCGAAGAGAAAACGCGTTATCTTCATAGGGTCCTATCCGGCAGATTGAGCTTGCGGTTGGGACTTATCGCCGCTGCGGCCCAGAAATACGATTTTCAGCGCCGGCACAACGATGAGCAGCATGATCGGGCCGACCAGCATGCCGCCAACGATCACTGTGGCCAGCGGACGCTGCACTTGGCTTCCAATGCCGGTGGATATCGCCGCCGGAAACAGGCCGATGCACGCAGAGAGGGCCGTCATCAGCAGGGGGCGCATCCGAGCGGATGCGGCATGGAACATGGCGTCCGTGGGCGTGCCTCCGTGAAGCCTGGCCTGGTTGTAATAAGTGATGAGTAGAATGCCATTCATGACCGACACGCCGAACAACGAGACGAAACCGATGGCGGCGGAGATGCTGAAATCGAGGCCGGAGACATAGAGCGCCAGCACGCCGCCGGCAATCGCGAAGGGAATCCCGGAAAGCGTCAGCAGGCATTCCAGCAGCGAATTGAAGAGGCAGTACAGCAGGCCGACGATGAGCGCCAGAGTGACCGGCACAACAATCTCCAGGCGCTCCTTGGCCAACTGAAGGTCTTCAAACTCGCCGGCCCAGACGATGCGATATCCGCTCGGAAGTTTCACATTTTGCGCGATGCGCGCCTGCGCTTCCGCCACGGTGCTCCCGAGATCGCGCCCGCGCACGCTGAACTTGACCGGGATGAAGCGTTCCGTGGTTTCGTGGTAAATCCAGGCCGCCCCATTGTCCAGCGTAATGGTCGCCAGCTCGCTCAAGGGGATATAGGCATTGGCGCCGCTGCTCGTCTGATAGGCCACCTTGACGTCCCGAATCTTCTCGACACTGTCTCGGTATTCGGGCGCAAAACGGACGACCAGGCCGAACTGGCGATCGCCCTCAAGGACGGTGGTCGCCGCCGCCCCGCCCAGCGCCGCCTGGATGACCGTATTCACGTCGCCGGTATTGAGGCCGTAACGCGCGGCTTTCGCGCGGTCCACCTTGATGTTCAGATTCGGCTGGCCCAGGACGGGGAAGATGCCCAGGTCTTCGATTCCGCGCACCTGGCTCATCTGGTCTCGGACTTGCGCGGCAAGCTTCTCCAGCGTTTCAAGATTAGGGCCGAGAATCTTGACCGAATTGGCGCCTTTGACCCCGGAGATCGCCTCCTCGATGTTGTCTTGGATGTATTGGGAAAAGTTGAAGACGACTCCGGGCAACGCGCTCTGGAACTCCGCCTGGATCTGTTCCGTCAATTTTTCCTTGGTCAGGCCTTTCGGCCATTCGTCATACGGCTTGAGCGGAACGAAAAGTTCGACATTCGAGAACGGCGAGGCATCGGTCCCATTATCGGGCCGGCCATGCTGGGAAGTTACGGTGATGACTTCCGGATGCCTCAGCAGAATCAGGCGCATTTTTCTCGTCGCCGCCTCGCCGTCCTCTAGGAAGAGCGTTGACGGCATCGAGGCGCGGATCCAAAAATTGCCCTCTTCCAATTGCGGGAGAAACTCGCTTCCGAGCCGCAGCCCCAGGGTGGCAGCCGCGGCGAGAAAGACGACTCCGATGCCGATCGTGATGGCGCGGTTGCCCAGCGCAAAACGCAGCGCGGGGTTATAAAGACGGTGCAGGAGGCGGACGAACATCGTCTCGGCTTCCCTCACGCGCTCGGGAAGAAAGAAGGAGGTGAGCACAGGCGTGACCGTGAAGGCGGCGAGCAGGGCCCCCGCCAGCGCATAAGCGTAGGTGTGCGCCATGGGCCTGAAGATCTGCCCCTCGACCCCCTGCATGGTGAACAGCGGCACGAAAGCGGCCACGGTGATGAGCGCCGAGAAGAAGATCGCCTTGTCCACCTGCAGCGCGCTGACCAGGATCAGCCGCAGGCGGTCGGTCCAGCCGCCGAGGGGCGAAGCATGCGGCGGCTGTGTCGGGTCCGCCCCATAAAAGCCGTCCGCCAGACGACTCAGCATGAGCTGCCGGTCTTCCGCGCGCCTTTGGAAATTCCGGAAGATATTCTCGACGAGGATCACCGCCGAATCCACGATGATGCCGAAATCCACCGCGCCGACGGAAAGCAGGTTGGCGCTTTGACCCTGCAGCACCAGGAGGATGACGACGAAAAACAGCGCAAACGGGATATTCACCCCGACGACGATCGCGCTGCGCAGGTCCCCCAGGAAAATCCACTGGATCAGGAACACCAGGAGGCATCCGAAAATGAGATTGTGCAGAACGGTGTGCGTCGTGAGCGCCATCAGCGACCCGCGATCATAAAAGGGGACCACTTTGACTCCCGGCGGTAGGCTTCCGTCGCTGTTCATTTTGGCGACTTCGGCCTTGATCTTGGGCAGCATTTGGGCGGTTTGCTCCGTGCGGTTCATCACTACGATGGCTGCCACCACGTCATCATCCTGGTCCCGCCCGAAAATGCCCAGCCTCGGCACATAGCCCACCGTCACCTTCGCGATGTCTTTCACCAGCACGGGAACGCCGTTGGATTGGGACAGGACGACATTCTCGATGTCATTAACCTTGTACCCCTGGGTCAGGTCATCGCTGCCGCCGTCGTCAATCAGTCCGACGCCGCGGATGTTGATGGACTGCTGGCCGATGCGGATTTCGCGTCCGCCGACGTTGATGTTCGAGTTCCCCAGCGCGATCAACACTTGCGGGATCGTGACGTTGTAGGCTTCAAGTTTCCGGGCGTCCACCTCGACATCGAATTCCTTGGTGGTGCCGCCCCAACTGTTGACATTAACGATGCCGGGAATGGTCGAGAGCCGGCGCAGCACGATCCAGTCCTGAACGGTGCGGAGGTTGGTCAACCCGAAATGCTTCGGACCGACGACCTGGTACCGATAGATCTCCCCCGTACCGCTGTTCTGATTGATTTGAGGTATCTGACCCGCCGGAAGGGAGACATTCTGTTGCAGCGCTATATCCGCCTGGGCATAGGCAAAGTTATAGTCAACCCCATACTTGAACACGACGCGGATAAAGGACAAGCCGTAGAACGAGGTGGAGCGGATGACCGATATTCCGGGCGTCGTATAAAGCCCGATCTCGATAGGGATCGTGTAGTAACGCTCCATCTCCTCGGCGGAGAGCCCCGCCGCCTGCGCGGTGATTTCCAGGATGACCGGCGTCGGGTTCGGATACGCCTCAATGTTGAGCTGCCTGTAGGCAAAGAACCCCGCCCCGGCAAATGCCAGCAAGCCGAACATAATGATCGCGCGCCGGCTGAGGCAGAAGGCAATGACAGACTTGAGCATGATTGGCCTTTATCGAGTCACTTAGTCGGTCGGCGGGGCGTAGAGTATGTTGCTCAGGAAGACGGCCCCATCGGTCACGGCCAGTTCCCCGCGCTGCAGTCCTTCGAGCACCTGATATTGGCCGTCTCTTTGCAGGCCGATCTTGATGATTCTTTGTGAGAACCGGCGGCGATCGGTTGTCACCCATGCCGCCAGCGTGCCATCGCCATTTCGAACCACGCCGTTCATCGGTATCGCGACAGACTCCACCGGGTCCTGGACTCGGATCATAAAGCCGGCGAGCATTCCAGGACGCAGCTCATCCTTGGGGTCTGCAATCTCACAGCGCACCATGAGCCGATGGGTGTTCGGATCAACCACCGCGCCCAGCGTGGAAATCTTGCCTTCGAATACGCGGCCGGGATAGGCCATCACGCTGGTCTGGATCGGTTGCCCCACGTGAAACTGAGGGCTGTCGCTTTCAGTGACGTTCGCCACCATCCACTTGATCGAGAGGTCGGCGACCGAGTAAGGCGCCAGCGCGTTTCCCGGCTGCACCAGGAGTCCCGGCTGCGCGTTGCGCGCAGTGACCCGGCCGGCGAGCGGGCTGGCCACGACTAGCGCGGGGTCAATTTTGCGGGTGGCGACGATCTGATCAATTTCGGCCTCGGTCTTGCCGAATATGCGGACCGCGTCTCGCGCCGTTTTGAGAGCGCCTTCCGCCGTCTGTTGATCGGAGGTCGCCTGTTCCATCTCCCGCTCGGAAACTCCGTTGGTTCCGTAAAGCTGCTGGGCGCGCGCCAGTTCCTTGCTGGTGAGGTCGAAGGTCGCCGCGGCCCCGATCAGGGTCGCTTCGGCCTGGAGGAGGTCCGGGCTGTCAATCGTATAGAGCGGTTGTCCCTTTTGAACTGCGTCGCCGAGGTTCGCAAGTGCCGCGATGATCTTCCCCTGGTAAGGCGAGAAGACCTGGACCGCAAGGTCTTCGTCGTAATCAATGCTGCCGACCGCCGCTCTCTCAACCGGGAAAAGGTAGGCGCCCACCGGCTCGATCTTGATCGCATTCAGTTGGCTCGGGGCCAGCTCCACGGTCGCTTCGGATTGGGGGGCGCTGGAGGCCGAAGCGGCCCCTTGCGGCGGGTTCGTCTCCGCAGGCTGGCCAGACCACGATTTTATGAGGAGCGCTGCAATAACAACAGCCGCAATCGTCACAATCCCTGCGGCTGTTCTCCTGTGAACCGATAGATTTTTCATCGTAAATTAAACCGATCTCAACTGGGAATTTGCCCTATGGCCCCCTCCACAGGACGGTCAGGCATCAAATGGCTGCAAGCGCCGTCCACTACTTCTTATAGGCTAATATGCGCCGTCGCCGTTGGCTCCTCCCGCGACGATATTGACCTGAGCCGGGAACGTCCGGCCATCGGATGTTGCGGCGACAACGAGCTTCGCCTGGAACTGCGGCGCGCCGTCGCCGGTGGTCCGGACGTGCACGCGCGCCACGCGCGTCTTTCCCGAGGGCAGTTCCTTGCCCGTGCTGAACGCCGCCAGGATGACCCGGCCCTCCTGCGCCATCGCCGCCGGGTCACAGTAAGGCGGCTCGCTGTACGCTGAATGCTCGCCGCCTTCGACCCCGACAATCTTCGACCGGCCCGTCGGGTCCGTCATCTCCAATTGATACGCCGCCAGCCGCTTGCCGTCCGCATCCACGATAACGTCCATCGCCCAGTACCGCGCTGTCGCCCCCGGCGCTTGCACTTCGCGGGCCGCGCCGCCCGGAAGCAACGTCAGTGCAACCGGCTGAACGGCGTACATCGCAATGGCCCGCACGTCCTTCTCGTCCACCCGGCCGTCCCCATTGATATCCCATTGCAGGCTCAGCCGTTCGCGGCCCTCGATTTTCTGCTCCAGTGCCAAGGCATCCAGGATGTCCACCCGGCCGTCGCCGTTGACATCCATGTTCACGGCTGAGGCCGCGGGCGGCACAGCGGCCTCCCGCGGCGCGATCGGCAGGAGTACCGCCAGGCCCACCGCCAGAACGACGGCCGCGGCGGCCGCCCAGGCGGCCGCTGTCCCCGAGACACGCTTCCGCGCCAGGCGCGCGCGCGCCGCGGCCAATATCGCATCGTCTGCGCTCTGCGGGATCATCATGCGCGGTCGCCCGAGCGCCCGCAGATGCTCGGCCAGCCGGCCGTCTTTCGGCTCGATTTCCTGATCGTCGCTCATTCGTTCTCTCCGTGGGCTTAAGTGTGCGAAGGGTTCAAAAGGATTAACGGAAACCGGAAAAGCAGGGGAGTCGGAGAGGCATTTTCCACCCCATAGCCCGAATGTTCGCTTTACTCGCTCGCGAAAAATGCTTTCGTCCTTGGATCATCTCGCAGTGCCTTCAGCCCGTTACGCAGCCGCGATTTCACCGTCCCGGTCGGGATTTCCAGCGCTTCAGCGATCTCCTCGATTTTCATATCGTCGGCAAACCGCATCAGCAGGACCTCGCGCTGAACTTCCGGCAGAGTCGAGAAGACTGTGGCCAGCTCTTCGCGCGCGCTGTCGGAGGGATCTTCCCTGGCCGGCAGGTCGAAAAGCCCCTCGCCGCCCGGCGCATGCCGGCGGCGCTTTCGGCGCGCCGCAATCGAAAGGTTCTTGACCGCAGGATACAGAAACGTCGTCAGCCGCGCCGTCAACCGGAGCGTCGGCCGCTTCTGCAGCAGGTAGATGAACGTCTCCTGAAGCACGTCCAGCGCCAGCTCGTAATCGCCGGTGAATCGGAACGCGAGTCCCGCCACCCAGTCGCGGTAGCGGCGGTAAAGCGCCTCGAAGGCGGCCGCCTCACCCGCGTTGATCGCCGCGATCAACTCCTCGTCGCCGCGCGGGTCGCCCCTCATCTTTACTGCGGCCTCTCAGAACTCGACATGCACCCGGAGCCCCCAGATCGCCACGGGCCCACGGTCGCTATTATAGCCCGGATTATTCACGAACTGGAAATCCGGCGTCACGAACACGTGATCCACCACTCTCCAGTCGTAGTAGATTTCCATCACCTCCTCGGGCGAGTAGGACAATCTCCCGTCCCCAAGCTCGAATCCGAGGCCGCCCGCCTCCAGGTATTCCCGGTGCTCGCTGGAGAGTCCGCTGATAACTCCCCCCAGGCCGACCACGTCGTTCGGCCTTCCCCAACGGATGCCTTTCAGGCTCAGACCCAGGCTGGCCGTCTCGTCAACCTCCGTGTAGGCCCAGGTCTCCGTGTGGCCGTCGTTCCAGCCGAGGCGGCTGAAAATGCCGAGATCGTCCGTCAGCGCTTGCTCCGCATTGACGCCGAAGCCATATTTGAGGTGATAGCCGCGCGTGGTCGTCACGTCGGGCCCATTGGGACCGGGATGCTCTGTGGCCTCCTGGTAAAGTCCCATGTCCGCGCTGTTCAGATAGCTGAGCAGGCGGACAACGCCCGGACGGTTTCGGATACTCCAGCGCTCTTCCAATTCCAGGGCTTGGCCGAGCGCCTCGGGCAGATGCCCGTCAAAGTGCGGCCCGTTAGCAAAAGTGGGCTCGGCGAAGGCGCCATAGCGCAGCGCCCATCCCGGCTGGTTAAGTTCGATCACACCGCCATACGTGTATCCGCGGGTATCCGCCGGATAGTCCCACGCGCCGTTGTACATCAGGCCCGAGTTCATGAATTGGTTGCGCGGATCGTTAGCGTACGTATTCTTATCGAAGAAGTCGGTGGCGGCAAGCAGGCCCAGGGACATCGTGATCCTTGAGATGTCGCGCGAACCGGCCAGTTGATTTTGATCGGACGTGACCTGTTCTCTATCGCCGCCCAGGCCGAAAACTTGCTGGTAATAGAGCCGGGCGATATAGCCTTCGGGCGTGGGAGTGCTTACCCGCGTGATATCGCCGTTGGACGTATCGGCAAGACCGCGCACGTTGCTGAAGCCTGTGCCGCCGGCGAACTCCGGATCGAAATAGAGTGCGCCGCCCTCCCACGGCAAGCGCACTCCGGTGAAGAGCGTCGCGGTCACTGAATCGGCCTCCGGCTCGTCGCGTTTCAGGCTGTTGGGACCGGAATAGGGCGACTCGAAGTGGTCGTGTTTCTGCGCAATGTAGGTGGCTTGCGCGTGAACCGTGTAGTTCTCGGGCGCCTGAATATTCGGCGGCGCGGCCGCCGCTTCCGCCGGCGCGGGAGGCGCTGCAGGCGCCTGCTGCGCTACGACTTTTGCCTCGACGAGTTTCGCGATCAGTTGCCGGCGCCTGACCGTCGCCTTGATTTTCACTTCCGCAAGGCCGTCCGGATTCTTTCCCTGGCTGACGATATCGTACCTCTCGATGTAGGCGTCGCTATGGGCCAGGACCTGCTCTCGGATGACCTGATCGTTCTTCACAATCGTTTCCGCATCTGCGACGAGACCGATCGCCTGCTGGATGGCGTTCGAGAAGGCGCTCTTCAGCGCCTTGTCGGCATCCACGCCGATTCCGGTGGCGACCACTTGGCAGGTCTCTTCCTCTGCGAACGCCGCATGTGAAGCGAACACCAGAACGACAATGGCGACCACGAGCATGGGGAAGAATTTACGGTCATTCATCGCGGATGCCCTTAGTTCTTGTCAAGCGATGCTCCAGGGAATTCTTCATGCTAATCCAGGTAGCGATGCTTCAGGTTCATGACGTCGCGATAAGGCACGATGCCGAGCAGCTTTCGTTGTGGGTCGGTGACCGGGAGGATGTGAAAGCCGTAGCGGGCGAAGGTTTCGGAGGCCTCCTTCAGCGTGCCGTTGCGGTTCAGGGTCACCACGTTTTCCTTCATGATGTCTTGCAGCAGTGTTTCCTCAGAGGCGCGCAGGAGGTCAATGGCATCCACAACGCCGATCAACCTGTCCTCGGCATCAACGACGTACGCGCACGCGACGGCGTCGCGGGTCCGGGTTTGTCGGCACTGCCGCCGCGCCTCCAGCACCGAACTGCCGGGCAGCACCTTCACGACCTCCGGCACCAGATAGTCAGAGATCAGCGCTTCGTGCTCATCGAGGATGGCCTGGACCCGCCCGGACTTGTGCGGGTCCATCAGTTCCAGGATGGCGCGGGCTGCCGAAGCGGGAAGCGCCGCCAGCACATCCGCCGCCTGCCCGGGCGTCATCTCGTCTATCAGCCGCGCGGCTTTGTCCTTGGGTATGAAGGGGATCAACTCTCGCTGGGTCTTCGGATCAAGTTCCTCCAGGGCCTCCGAGGCGCTGGAGGGCTCCAGTCCCTCGAGGATGGCGAGCCGCTGATCGTGGCTCAGTTCTTCCATGACCCGCGCCATATCCACCGGAGGCATCTCCGCCAGCTCTTCCTTGAGGAGCTTGAGCTTGATGTCCCCGACGAAGCTGCCGAGTTGGTGAGGCAACGGTTCGACCAGGTTCCACGCGACGGCTTGTGACACGGCCGGCTGCCGGCCGCCGTACATCGCCTTGGCCAGCCATCCGAGGCCGAGACGGCGGAGCAGGCTGTACCGGCTGAAGTCCACGGCAATCACGTAGAGGTGGATTCGAATGATCGCCAGAGTCACGTCGTAGACGACCTCCACCTCTCGGCCAGCGACGTCGAGCACCTTCTTGTCCACGATGTAATCGTCCAGCAGCACGGCGCCCGGAGGGGCGGCGCTGGACGACCGGAGGTCCAGCGCGGGATCGAGAACCACCCCTTGGAGCGATAGCGACTTCACCTTCACCCACGGAACGTAGTACGGCGGATTTCCGAACGGCCGGCCGACGCGCACGTGCGTGACCTCCGCAACGATGTCCTTGTCCTCGATCACTAGGTCGGCCAGCCAGCCGATCTTCTGGTCGTTATGGTACACGGGCCGCTTTCGCAGATCGCTCAGTTGATAGAGTTTCTCAGCGCCGAATACGTCGCGAGAGGAAATCGCAGTCATGGTTCCTCCTGCAAGGCCTTCTTCAACACGGAGACACGGAGGACACGGAGAAGCACTGAGGAAATTTTCCGGGATTCTAAAATCCTTAACCCTTCTCCGTGTTTCTCCGTGCTCTCCGTGCCTCCGTGTTGAAAACGACCGTCATGAAAGAGAAGCTAAATCGCGGCGACAATGAACTTGAATATCATCAAACCGATCAGGACAAACAGATAGACTCGCAAGCTCAGCAGACAGAACTTGGCGAACCTCGTGGTCTCGATTTCCGGCTTGGCGTACTTGCGACTGACGCCACGGAACTGCTCCCGGGTGAGGTGCACCAAACGGCCCGGTCTGCTCCGGCTCATCCAGGCCGCCAGGCCGCGCCACAAACTGCCGAGCCAGCTTCCGCCCACGGCGGCGACCACGGCGCGAATCGCGGCCGCCAAGGGAATCCGTGCGATTCCTTTGCTGACGTTGGCGATGGCGCTCCATCGCGGCCATCGGCCGGCCCGCAACAGGAAGACGAACTCGATCACGACCGCTGCCGCGATGACCGCCGCGGCTATGACCTGCGGCGTCCAGTGCAGATGACGGAAGATCACCGGCAGCCCTTCGGGGCCGACGAAGAAGTCAATGACGCCTTGCCCGGCGGCGTGCGGGTCGTTGAGGATGGACGGGAACAGCGCGCTGAGGCCGTAGAGCGTCGAGGTGAGGATGACGATGACCACGATGACGATGTTGACAATATTCTCATACAGGGTGTTGCAGTAAACGCCCATCGTCTTCCTGTCGTTGAGCAGCAGGATCAGGAATACCAGCGCTGCGGGCATCAAAGTGGTGGCGATCACCTGCACGAACAGGGTAATCAGTATGCGAAGAGGGCCGCTGGCGAGCAGCGTAACGACGCCGGCCAACAGCAGATCGAAAAAGTAGTAGGCATAGAACCAGGGAGCTTCCCGGATCTTGTTGTTCAGGGAGTGCGCCCAGCCGAACACCTCGCCGAAGGCCCAGGAACTGGCCAGCGAGATGCACACCGCGCCGAGCAAGCCGGCGTCGAACAGGCCGATGGCGACGATCGTGCCGATCCACTTGCTCGTCGGCATGATGGCAATGGCCGCCGCCGCTGCATCCTGGATATCCTGGCCTCTCAGCAGCGTGCCGCAGACGATGATCAGGACCACCGCCACAAGCACCGTGAAGAAGGCCCCGATCAGCGTGTCAATCTTGCCGCACTTGATGTCTTTTTCCCCCAGCCCCTTGTCCACCACGGAGCTCTGCTGGAAGAAGAGCATCCACGGCGCAATGGTCGTGCCGATGTTGGCCATGAGCATGAAGAACAGCGCGTTCGTCAGGCCTCCCGGCGGCAGGTTCGGGATGCAGCTGTACTTGATAATGTCATGGACCGACGGGTGCACCATGAACGCCGCGGGGACGTAGATCATGTTGAGCACGCAGAGCCCGAGCGTGATCTTCTCCCATGTCCAGTACCGCCCCGACAGCATCATGCTGCCCATGATGATCCAGCAGACGACGACCGTGACGAGCGCCGGGATGTGGAATATGCCCATGGCCGCGGTCATGCCGATATACTCGGTGATCATGGTCAGCCAGTCGGTCATCACCAGGTCGAGCAGCGAGAACCAGCCCCAGAACTTGCCGAAGGCCGTGAAGATGGCTTCCGCGTGCCCGCGTTTGGTCACGGCGCCCAGGCGGACCGTCATCTCCTGCACGTAGTACGCCACTGGCCCCAGCAGGATCAGGAACCACAGCAGGTACATCCCGTACTGGGCTCCGGTGACGCTGTAGGTGGTGATTCCGCCGGCATCATTGTCCGCCACCATGACGATGATGCCGGGTCCGGCGATCATGAAGAACAGCCGCAGGGCCTTGGCGATCCTGCGGGACCCGTAGAAAGATTTGGACACTATATTCATGATGCAATCCCTGGTTCGAAGTTGATCCAGTAGTCGTCGAAGGCCGTGTCCCACAGATCGCGGGGCATGACGCGGCCATCACTGGCGGCGGCGGTGGGCCGGCGGTCGAGGGCGCGGGCCTTCGGCATGGCTGAACAGCCCGAAAATGCGGGCCCCGACCAGGCCAACGAGCGATAGGCCCATCGCCGAAGAATCATGCGCTCCGGCGGATCGGCAGGCCGTTCGCCATCGTGCCGGTTGACGTGCGGCACTTCGCCGAACCAGCAAACCACCAGCTTATCCCTGGAATCATGCGGCCATTTCATGCGCGGCATGGCATGCTCCTGGGGCCGAAACCGCATGCAGGAGGTGAAAATCAAAGTTGGATTTCATCCCTGCGTCAAACGCGGATACTGAAAACGATTCACGAAAATTGATTTGTCGCGGCGGAACCGCCGCATCGGGTTACGACTGGGGTGTGATTCGTGGAGGGGATAGTTCAGCGCTGCACGAGAGGTAATTTTGGGGCCTCGTCCAACGCAGGCCGTCGCCCGCGCGCGAAGCACAGGTCACGGCCCTTTCGAGCATTGCTGCCGGGGCAGTCATTGCGATGATTCCTTTGCAGATTGCAGGGAGCGCAAACCCGGTCCCGCGATTCTAGCCGCCGATCTTTTCGCCGCCCGGCTGCGCCGGGACAACGCCATCGGACGACGCATCGCCGCCTTGCAGGTACAGCACCTCGGCCACCCGTCGCGCCACATGCGCCTGCTTGTTGCCCACTCGCAGCGTCACCGGCCCATCGAACGGGGCCACACCCTCGAACACCACAGGGGCGCCCGGCTTCAGGCCAAGCCCGTGCAGGTACTTGAGCATCTCCGCATCGTCCGTTGTGATCCGCGAAATCTTCCCCTCTGCGCCCGGCGGCAGCTTCAGCAGCGGACTGTCGGCCACCTTCGGCCAGACCGCCTCGCGCGTTGGAATCGGGTTCCCGTGCGGGTCAAACTGCGGATGGCCCAGGAACTCATCGAGCCGATCTTCGAATGTCGTGTCCACCGACACCTGCAGGGCAGCCGCCCGTGCATGGCACTCGTGAAGATCGAAGCCGAGCACCTTGTGGAGGAATATCTCCAGCAGCCGATGCCGACGGATGACTCGCAAGGCGCGGTGCATCCCCTCAGTCGTCAACCGCGCCCCCTGATACGGCTCGAGTACAACCAGCTTCATGTGAGCCAGACGCCGCATCATCTTGCTGGCGGCGGCCGGCGAAACGCCGACCTTCTCCGCCACGTCCGTCGTTTCCGCCTGCCGCCCGCTGTCGGTGAGCAGGAGAATCGCGTGGAGATACCGGTCGCCGGCCGATCCTTTGACGCGCTTGGCTCGTAATTTAGCTTGCATGCGGGGTAGTTTAGCCCAGGTTAAGTTATTTGTCAAGTAAATTAGCGTATGATTTATATTTAATTTAAAGACTGGACATATGGCGCGGTTAAGTATCGTAACATACTATGGCGCATAGTGTTGTATCACGCAGCGCTGGCGGTATGATTCAGGATTATGCGCAGGCAACCGCGGATTTCACAGAATCCCATCGGCCAGAGATCAATGACTCTGTGCGGCAGGAGAGGGATGAGATTCGAGCCTTCTCATCGGCAAACGACTTCTGAGATTACCGCACCGGAGGAGTAGGATAACGACGGGCGATCCACGCCGCCGCAGGTCTACGTCGGTGACTACTTTGAGGACTGTGCAGCCTGCGCCGCCTCGAACTGTTTCGCCAGCGCGTTGTACTGCGCGACGATGTCGTTGCGTTCCTTCTGCAGCGCCTCCAGCTGTTTCACCAGTGTGTTGTACTGCATGACGATGTCGTTGCGTTCCTTCTGCGTCGCCTCGATCTGTTTCACCAGTGCGTTGTACTTCGTGACGATCTCGTTGTGTTCCTTGATGCTTTGGTTAAGCCGGTCTGCATATTCGTCGCGCTCCTGCGCGAGGCTTTTCAGGCCTTCATTTTGACGGCGGATAGTGTCGTCCGCCTCTTTGAGGCGGCCTTCCAGCTCGACCGCGGCTTTGGAATACTGCTCGACCGAGCTGGTCAGACGACCGTTGTCCGCGCGCAGCTTGGAGATCACGTCGCTATTGATGTTGACGGTATCCCTCAACTCAGTGAGGCGGGCGTCCATCTCGGCTATCTGGTCGTTCATTTTCTTGGCGGAACTGACGTAGCCCTGAATTGCCACAGACTGATCGTAGTTGGATTGAGCCAGGGTGTTTATCCGTTTTTGCTGCAGCATTTGGCCGTACCATTGCCAGGTGCAGAGGCCGCAAAGGCCCAGGGCGAAGACGATCAGCAAGGTTTGGAGCGGGTTTTTCATGGGAGGCTTCAGAATGTGGATGGAGCGAGTTTGACGGAGAATGCGACCTTTTGAATGCCGGCCCGCTTCACGAAGTCGAGCACGTAGATCATGGACGCATGCGTGGTTTCCTTCTGGCCTTGGATGTAAACAGGATAATTCGGGTTGGCGGCTGCGCGCCGGCCCAGCAGGGCGGACAACTCGGGAAACGAGATCGGTCGGCTGTCTATGGACACCTGCCCAAAGCGGTCAACGGTCAGGACGATCATGTCGGGCTTGACCGTGGACTTCGCCTGGGTGGCCGTCGGCAGGCTCACGCCGATACTCATGAGATGCTGCATGGTCAGACTGACCATCATGAAGGAAGCCAGCAGAAAAAACATGATGTCTATCAGCGGGATGATCTCCAGCCGTCCTCGCTTGCGGGGCAGTGGGGAGAGTATTTTCATGGCAGCTCCACTGGTGAACTAACGCGCCGCGCCGGACGGAGCGGGCGTCGGCTCAGCGGTCACGGTGAAAGCGACCTTCTGGATTCCCGCCCGGCGCACCAGATCAAGCACCGCCACCATGTCGCCGTGGTGCGTGTCTGCATCGCCGCCGATGTAGACAGGCAGTTGTGCATTCTGATGGAAGCGGTTCTTCAACAGGGTGTACAAATCGGGCAACGCGATCGGCTGTTTGCCCACCCAGCATCTCCCGGTCTTGTCCACCGCGATGTGGATCATGTCCGCGCCGAAGTCATTTTGCACTTCGGTGGCGGAGGGGACGTTCACTCGGATGTTTTCAATCTTCGTCATATCCAGGCTGACCATCATGAAGGAGGCCAGTAGAAAAAACATGATGTCTATCAGCGGGATGATCTCGATCCGCGCGTGCTTGCGATGAGTGGGTGACTGGATGCGCATGGGTGTCGCCTGCGGCCGGCGCCGCGGTTATTTAAACCTGGATCGAATTCTGCACCCGGCGCGAACGGCTCTGAATGCGGTTGATCTGCACCTCGACGTTCGAGGCGGTGGTTTCCAGTTCGTACTGCAATTGCACCACCTTCCCGCCGAAGTAGTTCAGCGGCACCAGTGAGACGATGGCAATGCATAGGCCGCAGGCGGTGGCGATCAAAGCCTCGCCGATGCCGCCGGTCACCTTGCCGACGGCCAGCTCCGCGCTCCCGATGGACGTGAACGAGCGCATGATCCCGGTCACCGTCCCCAGCAGCCCCAGCAACGGAGCCAGCGTCACCAGCGTGTCCATGACGGGGAGAAACCGGCCTGCCCGCCGCAGCACCGCGCCCGCCGCAGCCTGCATCGCGACCTGGAAGCACGAGTCGTGTTCGTTCAGACCCTGATACACCATCTGGACCACCGGGTCGCGTGAGCCTTTGGACAAGCCAACTGCCTCGCTGACGTTGCTTTTATGCAGGGCGTCCATGATCTTCATGAGCGCGTTGTGATCCCGAAGACGGGATTGGCGCCACCACCAGAAAGTGCGCTCGCCGACCACTGCGACCACGACCAGGGCGCACAGCAGGATCGGCCACATCACCGGGCCGCCCTTCAGAAAGAGCGAAACGACCGTATTTCCCATGATTGTTTTTCTCCTCCAGTTATTGGCTCAGGTGAAAAGAAATCGGGGCTTCGAACTTCCGCGGGCCATCGGCAGAATCGAAAATCCAGTGCCGCCTCACGAAATCGGCTGTAGCCCCGTCCAGTCGCGAATAACCTGACGAATTCTTTACCGTCACGGACGTGATCTTTCCGGATTCATCCACTTCGATCAGCAGCACCACGCGGCCCTCTTCCCGGTTCGCCAGGGATTCCTCCGGGTAAGGCGGTGGGGGCCGGTTGCCGCCGATGCCGGTCACTCTGATTTGTTCGATGCGCGGTGGCGGGCGAAGGCTGCCGCCGATGCCCGACGCTTTGACTGGTTCGCTGAGCGGTATGCTGATCGGGATGACACTTTCCATGGGCTTCGGGGGCGGCGCCGGGGCCATGGCGAGAGGCACCAGAAGATTTCCAATAGTCGGCACGGGAAACATAACCGCCGGTGAATCCAAAGTCACCATGACCGCCGCGCTGTTTTCTTCAGGGGCCTTCTGGCTCGGCGTTTCCTCGGGAGTTGCACTGGCCGCGTTTGTCTGGGCCGGGCTTGCCAAAGGTTCAATAATCGTCGGCGCAGCTTCGAACGCGGCAGGCGCCGCCGTGTGGATGACGGGCGCCGAAGGCTTGAGACTGAGAACGCCAATCACCAGGTAGACGAAGCAGATGGAGTTCACCCACGCCAGGACCCGGTTCGTCTCCGTCGGGTCCGGCGCCAGGCAAAATTGGGGCAGGCCGGTCTCCACGGCGCTCGCGGAGGGCCACTGTTCCGGCCCCGCCGTGGCGATCCTCGTTGTGTCACCGACCGCTCTCGAATTCCGGCTCAGTTCCATCTGGTTTCCTGTTAGGTTTGCCCAATGAACTGCTTTCTAAAATTGCGCGGTTAGGCTGATCCGCACCTGAAACGGTTCGCAGGGATGAAAAATATCCTGGAATGTCGGGGCGCTGGTTGGGGTTACGCGACATTCGTAGGCATAGTCAATGTCGTGGTCGCGGCGGTCGAGCAGGTTCAGAGCTTCGACGGAAATGCGCCACGTCTTGTTGATTTGATAGCCGACTTCGGCATTGACCATAATCGTTTGTTTGGAACGATACTCTCCATCGGACGTCAGATCGCGGGGGCCAAAGTAGCGCAGCCGGAGGCTCGACGAAAAGCCGTGCCAATCGTGCATGGTGATGCCCGATGAAACCACCACACCCACCGCCTCGGGCACGTCCTTGCCGCCCGGACTCCCGGGCGCGGCGTCTGTAGCATCTACCGATGTAAAACGGGCAACGGAATCCGCGCAGTCGAGGTCAAGGTTCAGATGCTTGGTCAGCTTGTAAAAATTCGCCCATTCGACGCCGTAACGGTTGCTGGGTTCTTTCGACGCAACGGTGCTGCCGGTATCGCCATCCTGGAGCAGTTCCGACGCGCTGTACAGATACCAGAGCGACACGGTGCTTTGCAGGTTCGGCACAGCCGTCGTGCGCACGCCGATTTCGGCCCCCTTGGTTTGGATCAATCCGGGAATTTTCGCCACCGGCGTTCCGGGGTAGGGATTAGCCGCTGAGACCGGCTCCACCGTCTGCGTCGTGCCACGCCCGTCGTTGCTGTGAAAACCGAAGCCGCCCTGGACGTAAAATTCCGTCTTGGCCCACGGCCCAAGAATCAAACTCAATTTCGGGCTGGGCAGGGTACTGGCGGAGGTGCCGGAGTTGGCCGGATTGCTGAGGCTGTTGACATCAAAGTAGTCCAAGTCCCCGCGCAGGGCTGCGACTGATCGGAATTTTTCCGCCCACTGAACCTTGTTTTCCCAATAAACACCGACTTGAGTGTCCGTAAACCTATCCTGTTCCGTGGTGGCAGGCAGCACGGTGCCGGTCAGCACATCAAACTTGTCCGTGCGCTCGCGGTCCTCTGTCTGGAACAGGCCGTTGTTGATCCAGTCGTTGCGGACTTGCAGGCCGAACGCATTTTCCACGTGGTGTCCATACCATTCGCTGAAAATGGTGTGGCGTATGTCGGTTCCCGCCACGTAGCGTGTGTCCTGCTGCTCGAATTGATCGCCCTTGACGGGATCAACCAGGTAATAGGTGAAGTCGGAAAACAAATCAAGATAGTAATAAAATCCGTAAACGGTGATTTTGGTCTCGGAATCGTCATCGTGACGATGCCATTCGCCTTGCAGGCTGTAGCGTTGGGAAATGCCGCCATCCGTGGGGTCGATCGCGCCGAAAAAGTTGGTGTTTCCAAAACTCTCGGGAATCTGGTCTGTGGAATGCCATATGTCGCTCTGATAGCCGCGCGCGGTGATGCTGAAACCGTTCGCCTTGTCGCCCTGGCTGTAGGTCAGAAGTCCATTGAACTTCGAGTAATTATCCGGGTGCTGCCAGGGACCGTCGTCGTGATACGCTTCGCCGCCGAAAAGAATGTTGCCCAACCCCAGCTCATGTGAGTAGCCGATCACCG
>Ga0181536_10000265_pt1 | contig 62657 bp, 41 predicted proteins | sample PEATcosm2014_Bin_41_FD_121105 | JGI IMG/M metagenome (GOLD analysis project Ga0181536, IMG submission 121105) | Peatland microbial communities from MTU Mesocosm Facility, Houghton, MI, USA - PEATcosm2014_Bin17_60_metaG | ecosystem: Environmental > Terrestrial > Soil > Wetlands > Peat | place...
ATCCACCTCGGGAGCAAGGGATTGGAATGGGCCAAAAGCCATTTTGGTGACAAGCCCATGATTTATGTGCTTGGGAATCACGAGTTTTACCGGCACGCACTTCCGGAATTGACGGAGCGGTTGGAAAATGAAACCAGGGGCAGCCACATCCAACTGCTCGAAAATAAGGCCATTGAGTTTGGAGGCTTCACGTTTCTTGGCTGCACCCTCTGGACAGATTTTGCGCTGAGATGCAAGCCGGAATCGTCCATGCAGACGGCGGAAGACGTAATGAATGATTATCGAATCATTCGATCCAGCCCGGAAAATCGCGTTCTTCGCGCGCGTGACACAGTAAGAATTCATCAAGAGTCCGTCGCTTGGCTGAAAGACGAGCTGGCGCGGCATGATCCCGCTCGAACAGTTGTGGTCACCCACCATGCGCCAAGTCCTCAATCTGAGGCGCCGTATCATTCGACGAGTCCGTTGAGTCCGGCGTTCGCATCCGATCTCAACGCGCTCATTGGGGAGAGTGGAATCCCCCTGTGGATCCACGGCCACACTCACTACAACGTCGACCATCGAATCGGTTTAACCCGTGTCGTGACAAATCAACGTGGTTACCCCAACGAACCGTGCAAGGGCTTTGATCCGGAGATGGTGATCGACCTGTAGTTCCGTCCCGTTGGAATTCCCACTTGAGGTTCCAAACGCCTTGATGCAAATGAAACCGCTCGCTGGAGAGTAAAGCCACCAGGCAGCCGCTCAGTTTCATCGAAGGGCGCTGTCCTCAGCAGTCGGGATTCTTCATGTGACGCGTGGCTTGGATGAATTCACCGCTGACTGCAACCGTGCTCTAACGAGCAGATCGTTCAGTGCGGCACGGGTTGCCTCGCTTGAGGTGAGGGACCACAGCACAATCCAGCTCGGTGCCTGCCCTGTGCCGAACATCCTATGGGGCATGGCGGCCTGAATTTGTTCGTGCAACATTCTCGATTTTCGTCCAACATGCCCAAATCAATCGGACAGGTCCCATGAATACAGATGATCTGAATTATGGCGTGGTTTTTTACAGCTTGCGCTTCCAGCGGCAGAGCCACCTGCCACGCCTGTCCGTTTTGAGTCGCTGGGGCGCTCCCTTGGGTTGAGATGAAAGCTAAGGCTTCATGCAAGCCGCTCGTCGGCCAGATTGTTAGAGTTCGGCCGCAGCACTGGCTGATTGAAGACGTTGTCCCGTCGCCATTGGACACCTGGCTTCATCTTTCCTGCATGGAGGACGATGCGCAGGGTGAATCGCTGGAAGTTCTGTGGGAAGCAGAATTGGGCGGCCTGGTGGTGCTCGCCGCCGAAGCGTGGGCGAAAATCGGGCGGAAGGGCTTTGATGACACGCGCCATTTTGCCTATTTCAACACCCTTCGGTGGCATTGCATCACCGCTCCCGGCCCCAAGTTTTATGGCCCCTTTCGCCAGGCACGCCGTCAAGGCCGAAATTTTGTGGGCGGCCAGAGCGTGATTACGAGAATGTGAGGAACAATTATGCCTGGCTTGCGACAACCTCTCTCGGCGCACATTCAGCAGATTCGTAACGACCTTCGCGAGCGCTACAAAGGAGGCTTCCCGATCCTAAAAGAGCTGATGCAAAATGCGGATGACGCCGGTGGAGGCGTCGAAGGGGCGAGTGCTTCAGAGTTGGTCCTGCTCCTGGCAAAAGGAATTCCGGATTCACACCACGTTTTGCTGCAAACCCCGGGGCTATGCCTAGTGAACGATGGCGATTTTACCGCTGCCGACGCCATCAGCATTTCCTCCTACGGATCGAGCAACCGTGGCAGCCAGTCGGCCACTGTGGGCAGATTCGGCCTTGGCTTGAAGAGCGTCTTCCACTGGGCTGAGGCGTTCTTCTACTTCTCGTCGGCGAATTTCACCGAATCAGGCAATGGATGTCCTCCGTTTGACCTTCTACACCCGTGGATTAGCCGGGAGACTGGCCATGGATTTCACAAGGATTGGGACCATCAGTGGGCAGAGAGCAAGAATCTCGATCATGCCCAGTTTGAGGCGATTGCCCGAACCCTGCTCAAGTCCGAAAGGTGGTTTGGACTATGGATCCCGTTCCGTGCAAAGAGTCTGCTTAACGGCGTTGAACCCGTTCTTCCGGAATGGCCCCTTGGGACTGACGGCCAAGAAGCCTCTTACGAAAGCCTCTTCGGTACCGACTGGGAACAACGGGTTAGTGAGGTTCTTCCCCTCCTGAGGCGTTTGCGACGCATTCGGTTTTGCCGGCAGGGGGCCGGCGGCGTGGAGGATGGCTTGGCGCTTTCTGTCGAAGAGCCGTCCCGGCGAATGAGTTTTCTTGCGGCCAATGGCCACGAGTTTCGGCCTGGTCCGGCCGGTTTGGACGGCAGGGTCTCTGTTCGAAAGGGAGTCGGGGCTGCAGAGGCTGTTTCCTTTGCGGGTATCGAGAAGCTGCCTGGGACGGAAAACGCAGCCCAGTGGCAGGACCACAGGTTCTGGCCGCGGCCTTTTGTCCAGACCGAGAATGGCGGAGAGGAATCCAGGCCGGAGAAAGCGGCAGAGCACGGCGCGGTGGCTTTTGTGCGGCAGCGTGCCGCCGAGGGCCAGGTCCGAATTCAGCCGGCTGTCTTTCTGCCACTGGGGGAACCGGAAATGCGGCCGATCAAAGGCGGGGCGAGCTACGCCATCTTCCTCCATGGTCATTTCTTCGTGGACTCCGGCCGCCGCGACATTGAGCGGTTTGATGACATGGCTGACGACACAGCTTTCGAAACCGTTGGATCCGAGGAGGAGTTACGGAAGCTCTGGAATCGCACACTCATGCGGGATGTAGTCGCACCGCTCGTGCTGCCGAGCCTCGACGCGTTTGTGAGGCAGGAACGGATGGAGGTCGGCGACGTCGAGGTGTTGGTGGATGCGATGGAGAAGTCAAAAACGCTAAAGCCGCATTCTCCGTGGATGTGCCGCGGGCAGCGGTTTATACTCCGCCTGTTGCAGGCCGGCAGCGTTTGGGAGCGGCAGACTTGGAACGACGAGCCGTCCCGTTGGCTCAAACTGCCCACACCCGATTTCCCGGAAACACAACTGTTTAGCCTCATGCCGGCACTAGCGGGGTTGAGCAGCCAAATCGCGGTTTCCCTGGAGGGAAAACCGCACTTGGCGGACTACAGGCAGAAACCCGTCTCACCAAGCGACGAAGAACTGGCAGAACTCCTGGGCAGCGTGCCTGTCTCGGCCTTCTTCGATCCCCAACAACTAGCCTATCTACTGAAGTTGATTCCACAGGATGCCAGCGGGTTGGAATTGGATTCTCCGCTCACGGCTGCGCTGATCTTGCTGGCAAACCAACTGGTTAGCCAACCACTCCCCAACGATGAAGGCTTGGCGAAGTTCTGGAAGCAGTTCTTCAAGCAAATAACCGCGTCGGCGTTCGTTGGCCTGCCGGCGAAGTCGACGGAGGCGAGTCCAGAAACCTCGCGCGTCCTCGCGGATTCCAAGCTCCCAGTCGCCCTACTCTGGCAGGATTTTCGCGACGCGGAAGGGAACGGCTCGATTGACTGGCTCACCTTGCTGCCGGCGCTCAAAGGGATCGGCGGGTTGGCCTTCAAAGCGGAGGACGCAATCAACCAACGCTCTGGCGTCGCCACGCGATTGCTGGAGACTACCACGGGAAAACCACCGGATTGGACCGCCCAGATCAGGCACCTTGCGCTGTTTGCCGCCCGTGAACCGGACAAGACGGCTTGCGCAGTCAGCCTCGGTGACATGCAGGCCGTAAACGCCGATGGGCGTCTCTTCACGGGCGGGGAGCCGTGCGCGAAGGATCTCGCCAAGGCGGCGCCCGAGCTGAAGCCAATTTTGGTTCAGCTTGCGGTCGGCAAGGTGTTGGACCTGCAAGCGCCGGACTGCGACGCTGCCGCGTGCGTCAAGTTGCTTCGGAATGCTGCTCGATTGGCTCCAGATTTCACCAGCCGCAAGCCGCTTTTCGAACGGTTGCTCCAAGTGGCCCGTCCAAACGACGCCGACTTCTGGGAGGCGCTTCGTTGCCTGCTCCATGGTGACATCACTGCGTGGGAGCCGACGGTAACACTGTTTGACGAAACCGGCGCTGCACCAGCACTGCTACAGTTGCTAAAGAAAGCGCTGGCTGTGGCCAATCAGCAATGGCGGCGCGTTGCGGCATCTACGGTTGGACGGCTTGGGCTCACTGCTCAACAACGGCAGCACTTGAATCTGGTTTCGGCCTCAGAAGCGAACATTGAAGCGCTGATTCACGAAGTCGAGCCGGCCAAATTGGATTGCTCGGACATTTCGACGGAGGACTGCGACTTCATCCTGGAGCGTTTCAACGACATTGAAGTGGTTCGTGGCCTGAACATCCATGAGACGGTGGACAAGAACCGGGTTCGCATCGGCCCCCATACCTATGTGGACGACGGGACGTTTAGAGATTTACCTGCCATGTGCCGGGTGACGCGCCTCCGCGACCGACCCGGCTATGCACGGTTTCGCCACACTGATGGATTTCGGGCGCTGAATTGGGAAGCAGTCGTCGAGATAGAACTCGACCAACCGAACCCAGTACGGGAGTGGGGTGTCATTCTGACGGCCATCGGGCATCTTGGAACTCTCCGGACGGAGCTGCGAGAACGTGTGCGGGCGATTGCATGGTTGCCACTCCCCGACCATTCTGCCGTCAAGCCTTCGCAGTTGCTTGACCTACCAAGGGCGGAGTCGGAACTGGACCGTCTTCCACCGGAAGTGCTGAACGGCTACTTGCCGCTGCTTCGTTTGGCCGAGGCGGTTCGCCAGCACGAGAAGTTTGACACGTTTCGCCACGCTGTCCTCTCGCCTTTGAGGGAAACCCTCGACACATTGGCAAATCTGCTGCGCGCCCATTCAAATTGGTCCACTGGTTTCTCAGGCGAATGCACTACCGACCAGATTACTGACTGGGTGAAAACCTTGGCGGATGCGCCAGAGGAGGCTTTGCCAGTGGCTCGCTTGGTCAAGGTGATTCACGGAGAGCATTCTGTGGGTGACTTGCTGCCGGCCTTTTTCCAGCACATCAGCGGCCGGCTCAAAGAGGACGCTTACGCCGCGCTGCTCAAGCATTTGGCTAAGGTCCAAGAAGCGGCCGACGCGGAAGCCCGTGAGCGAATTTTGAACGTCGAGTTTCGTTACCTGTGTGCTGTCGCTGAGTTCGGATGCACTCTTGCCAACAGGGTCCTTAAAACCGACGGCGTGAGATTAATCAGTCGTAGCGGAGCCCCGAGGGAGCCGCAGCGCTTGGCTTTCGCTGACCCTAGTCTTCATCCGGAAGATCAACTTGATGACCGTTTGTCCCACGCGCTGTCGTTCTTGCGTCCAACCCGGCCTACCTTCCCTGAGCCAGCCACGATAATTGCGGATGCTGCGGAGCAACCAGCAGCGGTTCTGATCGCGGCTCTGCGTGGATATTTCAGTCCTTGGCGGGCACTGATAACACCCTGCGAGCCGGTGGGCGCTTTGCTTTCGCTACTGGGGTCAGATGCGCATGCTCTGAGCATCGAGTTTTTCTCCACTTGGTCACCTGAAGAGGTTATGGACTGGTTTGAGGGGGCGGATCAAGCCGACCCTTCCTTGGGGAGGATTCGAGACCGCATCAGACGTCGGGAATTTAGGATCACCATCGTCACTGAGCCAAATGCTTTGGTGTGGTCAATACTCGGCAATGAGTTCACAGCACGACTCGCGGACCAACCCACCACGCTGCTCGTCCCGGATGGGGGCTATTCAGTCGTAGTGGTGCAGGAAGCTGGCCGGTTGGTGTGCCGATTGAGGCTCCGGAAGTTGCCTTTGGACCGAGGCAACTACACTGAGGAAATGCTGGTCAGCCTGTTGCGCGAAACGGTGGCAGTGGTCCTCGCCGAGGGCCTGCGGGCGACTGTGGACGTGCGGCCCCTTTTTGAGAAATTGTCTAAGGCAACTCAGCTTCATGTGGCGGTCGCCCAAAACATGATTATTGATCAGGCTCTCGCGTTTTTGCGGCAGATCGGTGCCCAGTCACATCCGAGCCTTAGAGAAGCGCTGGGACTTTGGGATGACGCTCGAAGGCAGGAGGCAGTGGAGGAGGTTCACGAATTGGCATCACATCGCTCAACAGAATTGCGCCGGAAAGCTCGCGACAACATACGAAGTCTTCTCGCGGGTGAACCACAGGTTCAGGCAGTCGTATTGGGTGGCGTGAAACGCAAACTCTCGGAGTTCCAATACACAGCTTCGTCTGTTCCTTTCGAACTCTGGCAGAACGCAGATGACGCAGTCGCGGAATTGGTGAAGCTGGGCTTTGACCCAAACCAAGCTTCAACTTTGGGATTCGTTGTCGGGGACGCGAACGATGCTTTGGTATTCGTTCACTGGGGGCGCCTTATCAACGAGTTTGCCGGCACCGACGGAAGCAACTGCCGGGGGGCCGGATTTGACCGCGACTTGGAGAAGATGCTTGTCCCGGCAATTTCCGACAAGTCTGAGATTTCAGCTCAAGGACAAGCCGCGCTAACCGGAAAGTTCGGATTGGGCTTCAAGAGCGTATTTCTCATCTCCGATGCCCCAGAGGTCCTAAGCGGGAACGTGGATTTCGCGATTCGAGGCGGCATTTACCCAGTGCGTTTGGATGACGTTCAGCGCACGACTTTGGAGCGGGCACTTGGGGACATGGCCCCAGGAAATCGGCGAAGGGGCACCCTCATCAGGCTGCCTTTGCGGGTCAACGGGGGTGCGACGGTGGACCATGTGCTTGGCTTGTTCCGCGATTTGGCGCCGCTGCTGGTTGTATTTTCAAGGCGGCTGAAGCGGCTGCGGTTTCATTCGCCAAACCAGGAAGAGAGGGAGGTGCGGTGGCATCCGCAGCCGATTGTTGAGGGCATAAGTTCTGGGGAAGTGGAGTGCCTCGATGGCGTGGTAAGGAACGCGTTGGTGCTGGCGCGTGACGTCGGCTGTGACCGCGTTCAGTTCCTCTTGGCACTCGGCACGCATGGATTTGTCCCTTTGCCCGACCATTTCCCGGTCTTCTGGGTGACAGCACCCACTCGAGCCACGCCGGGTTACGGTTTTGCAGTCAATGGGCCCTTCGATCCAGAGGTCGGTCGCGTGCAGCTCGCCTTACAGTCCGAGAAGAACAGGCAATTGGCCGGTGACTTGGCGAGAGTGGTTTCCAACCGACTGGCGATGCTCTGGCAGGAGGCTACCGGAAACTGGGACAAACTTCGCAATATTTTGGGAATGGCAACCGCTGCAACCCCTCAGGATTTCTGGGATAGTCTGTGGCAGGTGCTGGCCCGTCGTTTCGCGGACAAATGCCGGAAAGACGATGGCAGTCCAGAGGCCACTTTGGCGCGGCGAATGCTCTGGGAATCGGAAGCGGACGGGATGCGATTGTTCTACCGCATGTGCGCAGCTCTCCCGACCGGCTTGTGGGGCACCTACCGCACGCTGACTTGCCTGCCCGACTTGCACTACTCGGCAACGGGCGCGCTCGACGGCGAGAGGGCTTTCGACATCGTGAGCGGATGGCCCATCTTTCAAAAAAAGGTGCCGGTCAGGCACATCTGCTCCCACAGCCAGGTCGCTTCCACTTTAGAACAGGTGGGCGTGCGTCTGGAGGCGGTGCAGCAAGTGCATCTGGCTAGCGCAGTCGACTGGGAACTTGGTGAGGCCCGCCGGGCTGATCCTGAGCTTGCGGCAAGGCTGGGACTGCTGATCACGCCGGGATTCCTCCGGAATTTAGTGGAAGGCAAGCCTGGTGAGCGCAATGAGCGGGAGCACATTGCCCTAAACGAGTTGCTGGCGAAGACCCAATTCCAGGCGACAGATGGCTCCTGGCACACCCCGACACAACTGTTGGTGGCGGTGGGGGAAGGCGTGGTGCCAGAGGAGAAGCTTCGGGCTGCCTTTGCACCGCAAGAATCTCGGCTGAACCAGGCCTATAGCGGTTCCGCTCTCGATTTCTTCCTCGCTTGTCGGCCACGTCTCGAGGCGGATGTCGAAACGATGACCACATGGGTATTGCAGGCCAAAGTCGAGGAGATTCAAGTCGCAGCATTGGTATATTTACTGAAAGGAGAATCGAAGGAGCGGCTCGCTGAGGAGTTGCGGCGACAGCGGGATGACAGCAACTGGCTTTGGCGGCTTGGAGAGAATGCATGGTTTCAGATTCGCTTCACTGCTGACGAACAGCATCAGATTCGCGCTTACATTCTTCGGTTGTTTGACGACGATCTCCGACAACGAACGCTCACGCCTCCGGTTTCTCCGCCGCCCGGACCAGAGCCAGTTCATGTGTGGACAGTAGCGGAGCTTCGTAAGTGGTGGCACGAACAGCTAGAGCCGACCGGGGAATACACGCTGGAAGGCGAGGCAAACTGGGAACTCTTCCACGGGGGCGCTCTTTGGGGGGAGGAAGAGCGAAAAGCCGAATTGAAGCATCTGCTTCTGTCGCCCGGCGATCCCGGCGGCAAAGTCTTGTGGTATCGCCTTTTTGGCTACGCCTGCCTCGTTTCCGCAGGGCGAACCATGACTGAACTTCGCGAGTTTTGGAAATACCAACTGAACCCACGCCATTTCTGGGAACGCACGAGTGAAGGGGACTTTTCCGAGAGGACGCAGGAGATTTTTGAACAAGCCGTCACCGCCAGGTTCACCGACATGGCCGCCGGCGGTGAACAAGCCTACTTCTGGCGCCGTCTGTTCTACGACATCCGCAAGGTGCATCGTATGGTCCAGAATGATTTTCCGGCAGTGCTCCTGGACTTGGTAAATCAGGGGCATGGAGAGCACCTACAGCAATTCCTTCGAACCGGCCACTTGCCCGGACCAGACCAGCGGCCCTGGGTGGGCACTTTCGGGCAGAGTGCAGACACGCCGCTGGGCTTCATCATTCGGGAATTGGTGCGGATTGAAGTGATTACGGACAAAGCAGTGCTTCCCTACGCCTTCTACGTCTGCCGGCCGGTGCTGCGGGCGTTGACGAAGATCGGCTGGATTGCGGACGCCGATTCAGGTTTCTCGGGCGAAGGCTGGCTGGCGATGCTTCAAACCGATCCGGAGAACGGCCCGAAACTCCTGCCCTACCACGACATCCCGTTATTGCACTTGGGAATCACTCACCGGGGTGACAAAATGCCCCGAAGACCGGAATAAAACCATGACCGCGACCACACTTCCTCCCAATACCCGTGTCATCCATCGCACCCACCCGGAATATGGTTTTGGGCTGGTCCGATACGTGGAGGAGGACGCCTTTGGCGAGGTCCGCTTGCAGGTTGCCTTCGATCACCTTGACGGCTTGGAGAATGTCGCGCCAGACCAGCTTGATGTTGTTGGCGACCCGCTGGCTGATGCAGCGGCAGGGCGCTGGGGTGAGATTGGCGCATTCCGACGCAAGTTGGCCGCTGGGCTGGTCATCGGAGAGAACAACCTCAACGGAGGATTCACCAAGGCCGCTGTGCAACCTCTGCCCCATCAGGCATTTCTGCTGGACAAGGTTCTTTCCGCCGACCGCTTTGGCCATGTGCTTGCAGACGACGTTGGGTTGGGCAAGACAATTGAGGCCGGTCTGCTCATTACATGCTTAATGCGACGGGAGCCGCCGCAAAGAATCATGATCGTCTGCCCCGCCGGCCTCGCGATTCAATGGCAGGACGAGATGGACGAGCATTTCGGACTCCTCTTCTCCATCATGGGGGAAAACTTCGACGGCAGGCTGGCAGCGAGTTGGCGCACCCAACCGCTCGTCATCGCCCCCCTCGACCGGCTTAAGCGGGAGGAATATCGCGAGCTGCTGCAGCAAGTCGGAGGCTTTGATCTTGTGGTGTGCGACGAAGCACACCGGCTTACGGCACAACGACGCTTCCTCTCACAGAAGTTGGAGAAAACCGCCAATTACCAATTGTTTGAGTTCTTAGTCCATAGCCGCCTAATCCGGCACGTTGAGAACAACGACCAAACGCCACGCTCTCCGAGGCTGCTATTGCTTTCCGCCACGCCGCATCAGGGCGATGATGAACGATTTGTCCATCTGCTGAACTTGGCGCGCCCCGATCTTTTCAAGACGGATCGGAAGTGCGTTGAGCAGCTCACGACCTCCGCCCTGGTCGAAACCATGACCCGCACTCCTAAGTCACGGGCGGTGGACTGGGAAGGCAAGCCGCTCTTCAAGGGGCATCAGACCGTGACGCTCGATGTTCACTGGACCGTCGAAGAGACCGCGGCTTCGAACCTGTTGACAGAATACATTCTCAAAAGCCTCGATTTCGTTCGCGATTCAGATCGCGGGACCCAATTGGTTGTGCAACTGGTGATGCACACATTCCACAAAATTGCAGCGAGCAGTTGGGCGGCGCTCGATCGTGCCTTGCAGCGGCGGTTGGACGCGTTGGATGGCAGGGTCAGCAATCTCAGCGAACTGCTGGGTGATGGTGACGAAGACGAGGACGGCGACGGCCCGCCAAGAGATGTCGTCTTGCCTGCCAAGGCTTTTTTCGAGAACGAGCGCCAATTGTTGGAGACATTGCTCGCTCGCTTACGGGGATTGGCGGTGGACTCAAAGTGGAAGTGTTGCGCCGAGTTGATGGCCAACTTGGACACGGCTGAAGCGGGGGTGAAGGTTCTCGTGTTCACCCAGTATCGAATGACGCAGGAGCTGCTTCGTGAGCGGCTGGGGAGCCTGTTCCCCGGCGCGACCATTGAAGTTATTCACGGGGAAGTGGAAATGCGGGCACGGCAGCAAGCTCGCCTGCGTTTCGAGAGGCAGTCTCGGTTCTTGTTGTCCACCGAAGCCGGCGGTGAAGGCGTCAATCTTCAGCGCGCTTGCCATGTGATGCTGAATTACGATTTGCCCTGGAATCCCATGCGGCTTCAACAGCGAATTGGGCGCCTTGACCGCTACGGGCAGAAGCGAGTGGTGCAAGTCTTCAACTTGAGGGTGCCCGATTCATGGGACCAGCACATTTCCGCACGGATAATTGAGCGCCTGGATGTGATTCAGCGCACCATGGCCCTCGCTGGCCCGGACCTGTTGGAGGATTATCGCGAAATGATCCTTGGTCAGGTTGCCGAGCAGGTTGATGCCTCGCGCCTTTTTGCGGAGTCGCAGGCCGGACGCAACGTGAGCGAGGCAGAAGTAGATGCATGGGTCCGCGGTGCGGTGCAGTCCGTGGAACGATGGCGCGGCCTGTTTGGCTCCGAACTTGGTTTGTCCGACGACACGAGCCGGTTGAAACCATTGCTCACCAGCGAACATTTCAAGACAGCTTATCGGTTCGCCTGCGAGCACCAGAGCATCCGCTTCCGCGAAACACGCAACAGTGCGAACCAATTTGTGCCGGAAGTATTCAACTTCAATTTGCCGTCTGCGTTTCGCGACCCCGTGTTCCGCCCATCACGCACGGTTCACGTTGTCTTTGACCGCGACGTGTATGCGGCCGTGCGCGGCCAGGATCTGGGAACAGTGCGCGGCCAACCCATTCGACCTCTGTTGACTGGCTTTGGGGAACCGTTCACGGATTGGCTGTTCCAGACCACAATGCATGCTCGCTCTGCCGAGAGCGCATTTTGCATAAAAGCCGGGAGCGGCTGGACGCGCGGTTCGGGTTGGCTGTTTGTGTTCGCACTCCGCTGGTTGGGGAAACGCCGTCGCCTTTGGACGCCCGATTCTCTGGCACTGGTCTTCACCCCTGAAAACGGTCCCAGCATCGGAATTCCTGGCCCTGAGGCCGTTGCTCTCGTTCTTCAGGCGTGTAAGTCCGCGTCTCCTGGAGCTGGTCCCAGTGCAGAAATGATGGCGGAGGCCCGCGCGTTCGCACAGCGCCTCTTGAGAGATTACGCGGCAGACCGTGATGCGGGTGCCCGGAGTTCGGCGGGTCTTTCACTGCTGTCGGTTGCCGCGGTTATGGCCGCCAGCTAAACGATGAATCATCGTGCCGATCAGATAATTCTCCAGGCAGCAGTCCGCCCCTTGGGCCCCTTGCTAGCCACTCCCACCGCTCCGATCATGTATTGATGCCGCCCACAACATAGTGCCGTGCCTCGGACAACACTGTGGCCAAATCGGACTCTTTACAGCGCCGCGCGACCACCTCCGCACGACTCAGGCCCGCAGGAAGGCACTCGTGGAATTTCAACGCGTGTTCCGCCTCAGTGTTTGATCCCATTGACTCGATCACTCCGGCTGCCGTCAAACGCCCCAACACAGCGTCCACCTCCTCCCGCCCAGGCCCACCAGAGAAATAAATGGCGTAATCGTCCAGTTTCTCCGATTTCAAACCTTGCTTGTCCAGAGCGTCCGCCAGAGCTTGATTGATCGGCTCCCCCGCAAACGTATACCAACACATGTTTCCGCCCGCGCTTTGGGTTAAGATCGAGTGGTTGGGCTTCAAGAAGCTGAATTTATCACGCGCCTCCAATAGTCTAGTCGCCGCTCTTTGACTCCAATAAGCGAACATCTCGTCGGTCTGGAGTATCTCTCGGATGGCGGCAGCCATCTTCAGGGAAAGTCCCACTGACGCTCCAAACCAAGTTGTCTTGCCGATCAAGTCAGTCGCCACGACGTGAACGCGGCGTTCTTTCCAATCCACGCGCTCGACACGCCAACCCCGCCCGGCCAACGAGAGCAGCCTCCCCTCAGAGGGAGCGCTGGAAAAAAACAGGTTTTGGTCAACCATTCCCAGGTCCTGTCGCCCATCGGTCACCGCAAGAACAGGCGCTGAGGTGAACACACTGACCAACTCAATGAAATTGCGCCGACCAAACGTGCTTTCACCCTCGTCCCCCACGAAATATCGAACACCGTCGCTGGCAAGGAGACGGCTGGAACACATGTGATCAAGAATGCTTGCAATCGTGGGTTCAGACATTCCAAGACTCGCTGGCAGACGGCGAAGCTGATCCAAAAGGTCGCGACGACCCAGTCCACCGTTTTCCAGGCAAAGCGCTAAGGCCTGCTGGGCGACGATGTGATATGGAAGCGCCAGCGGGACAATCGGCTCAACGTAACCCTCCCGCCAGAGACGCAGCAGTGCTGCCCCACGCAAGAGGGCGTCCGCCTCCGTGCAAAGCAAGAGGCAGTTGCGGGCCTTGCCGGAGCGGCGTCCCGTTCTGCCCAGGCGCTGGAGGAAGGTGGCCACTCGTGACGGGGCATCAATTTGAATCACCCGGTCGAGATCCCCAACATCAATCCCCAACTCCAGTGTGCTCGTTGCAACAATCACACAATCATCACCGTGAGCAAACGCATCTTCGGCACGCCGTCTTTCTGGAGCGCTCAATGAGCTGTGGGATACAAAGGCTTGGATGCCGGACGATTTCAGAAGACCCGCCAAACTTTCGACCCGGCTGCGGCTGTCGCAGAACACCAGCCGCTTTTCACCGCGATGAAGACGCGATATAACGGTGGCGGCATTCTCCAAACTGCCAACAAAATCCAGCGTCACATCCGCCTCCGAACCAAACTCAGCCGACGGTTGAACGACGGTTTGATTTCCAGCACTGCTTGCCGCCAGCCATTGAAGGAGTTGTTCAGGATTGCCCACTGTGGCTGAAAGCCCGATGCGTTGCAGATCATTGCCAACCCGGGCTGTCAACCTTTCCAAAACGCAGAGGAGGTGCCAACCTCGATCATCACCGGCAAAGGCATGAATTTCATCCACCACCACCACTCGCAGGTTGCGGAAATGCGCCTTCATCTGAGGATTTGCAGAAATCAGCATCCCCTCCAACGATTCCGGCGTGGTTAGCAGGATGTCGGGAGGGTCCGTTCGGGTTTGTTTGCGGCCTGCGCGTCCAATGTCTCCATGCCAGATTGCTGACCGACGCCCAACCATGCGGGTATAGCGGTCCAAGCGCTCGCCGAGATTGTTGATGAGTGCCTTCAGCGGGCAGACATAAATTATGCTTGGGGAGGTCCATCGCTCACTGCACATTCGGGAGAGCAATGGGAACATGGCCGCCTCGGTCTTGCCACCCGCTGTCGGAGCCAACAGGAGACAGTGGTCACCTCGCAGCACGGGTTCGATGCTGGCTTCTTGCAAGGAACGCAGTTCGCGCCAGCCCAGCGTGTTGACGATGTGGTGCTGGACTAATGAATCGAGACGCTCAAATGGGCTCACAGTTTTAACTGGATTGCGTCCACGGAAGCAGCCGGAGCGGAGTTCCGTTCTTCCTCAGTCATCTCGTCTTCAAGAATCGTGAGCCGATAATCCTTTTTGGGGTCGAATTCCGGATAGAGATCGATGCGGTCAAGCACCTCGGCCACAAGTTTCTTAAGGTAGAGGCGCGGCGCAATTCCCGTTTTTCCTCCCAATCTCCCAGCAACTCCCGCCGCCAGGCGCTTGATCAGATCCTCGTCGGCACAAACTCGCAGCCGTTCCGGAGACGAACAACCATCGGCGAATAGATCGCGCACCTTGCGACCGACTTCCAACATCTCGGCGTTCCCGAATGGTTGCAAGCGGATCTGTGGAGCGCGGGGATTGTCAAAGCGGCCGTCCGTCGCGAAGTCGGTGTGCAATCGCTGCGCCAGCGGCGTCAGTTTCTGCACTCCTTGAGGCCCTTCAAAAAAGGAAGGCGTCCCGGTGATGACCAGATACAGCCCGGGGAATCGCCCAGCGTCAAGTTCATCAATCAACTGGCGCAATGCATTCAGTGCCTTCCCTCTCGCGTCCGCACGGACACGTTGCAATGTTTCGACCTCATCCAATACAAGAACCAGCCCTGGGTGACCGCTGTCGCGCAGGACCACCAGCAACGCCTGGAGAAAACTCAGCGCGGTAAAGTGATCCACGTCACCCTTGATGTTCGCGGTGCGCTTGATGCTGGCTGCGACATTTGGCTGACCGGCCAGCCAAGCCAGGAGTCCGTCGGCGGTGCCGCTCTCGCCGCCTGCGATTGCCGTCCGATAGCCGCGCAACGCCGCCGCGAACGCTGGCGCAGTCTTGGAAATGCCTTCCAGCCGCTTTTCCATGAGCTGATTCGTGGCTGCCAGAATGCCCGCCGCATCCTTGGGATCTATTTTCCCGGCGGACAAAACATCCTCCTCCAACGCGAAGAACCATGCTTCAATAATGCTGCGGAACGCGCCTTGTCGCACGGATGGCGTCGCCAGTCGCTCCAACATGCGCCGATAAACCGTCTCGAGCCGGTGCAGCGGAGTCTCAGTCTCGGATATTTGGACCTCGGTCGTTGCAAACTGAAGGCGTCGTGCCCGTTGCTGAAGCCAGCGTGAAAAGAATGTTTTCCCGCATCCATAGTCGCCGCGAATGGCTTTGAAGGCACTGCCACTCTCCTGCACCCGCCGCAAATCATCGTCCACGGTTTTCTCAAAAGGGACCAAACCAACCGCGAGCATGTCCAGACCTTCCTGGGGAACCGTTCCCTTTCGGAGCGCTTCCAGAATCTCTTCCCGTCTTTTCGGGCTGATTGCCATATGCTGGTTCAGAGTTCAAACTGGCTCTTCAACAGCTCGATATTGAGAACGACGGTTTCCGAGGTTTGATCGTATGAAAGCACATCGTAACCGTCCACATTGAGCAGCCGGCGGTAATTCTGGATCAAGCCATCAACCCGGATCAATGGCATATTCAGCTGCTGCGCCAGATGTCCCCGCTGAATCCGTCCATTTCTTTGATCGAGCAACGACAAGAATCGTCTGAACTGCTCGACTGGCGGCGCTCCACGCACAGCCGCGCGGGCTTGTTGCTGGTAAGTGGGCGAAACCACCAGTTGCTCGATCCAGGCTGCCGGTCCACTGGGAGCCTCGACAGGCCGCTGGAAAAGCTCCGGTTGCTTTCGACCGGCTTGCCTTCGAGGCAGTAAACGCTTCTCGACCGCTGGCGCCGTAACAGTGAGCGTCCCGGAGCGCAGTGACCACCAATCAGGCTCATAAGGCGGCAAATCTTCCCAAGTCTCTGGAACTTCCGAGTTTGAGCTTCTGAGCACGAAGCACGGAACCACCATTTCCGCCGGACACACTCCCCCATGGTATCCTCGGCGTTTGCCTTGATACCGACAGCGTAAAGCCGCGAGCGCAATGACGCTTTCGGATCCGATGGCGGCGCGAATCCTTGAACCTCGAAATTCCATTTCTCCTTCGTTAAGTGATCCCCCTGGCAGACGATGTCGATCTCCGGACTCCGAGAGCGGCTGCCGAACCAATTGGGAGCCTTCGTCCAACACATGGCCATGGTCACTTGTCAGAACAACCACCCGTCCCGACTCGCTGGCCATCCGCATCAGCTCATGCAGCGGCGCAACTTGATCCAGTCCCCATGAGTAATTCGTCTGGTCCGCTGAACCCAGTGAATCATCCACTGCGTTCACGACCACGCCGACAAGACGACAACGGCTGTTGGCAATGGCTTGAATCACCGCGCCAGACAATCCCATCCGACCCGCCTCCAAGAGGTCCCCCTTGAGAAAAAGTTGAGGTTTCACCTGGCCTCCGACTTGTTCGAACAACCGGTCGCTGCCGGCAAAATCTGATTTTTCCGTCCCTTGCGCAGGCAAGGGAAGCTGTCCGCACAGCAACGCCCGCCGCGAGAATTCTGTGACCGAAGGAATCGCGGCCAACACTGCTCGTGGAGTGTCGGCGGCGGGGGCAGCCAGTTCCACCCAATTGCGTCGCATCAAATCAGAGATCAGTTCCCGAAACACCGCCTGACTCATCCCGTCGAGCACGATCAAAAGCGCCGGATGTTCACGCGCAACCGGCGACACCACAGTCCAGAGGACTTCTTCGATGCAGAGCACATCCTCTAGCTCCGCGCCTTCCGCCGACCATTGTTGGAGGCGGACGGCGAATTGCTGCTGAAACACATTCCACCGAACTTCCACGCGCTCCATGATGCTCTGCAATGCATCCTTGATTTGCGGATTGGGATCCGATTCGACAACTAAAGTGCGCGCCCAGTCAATGAATCCACCCTCAGTGGAGTAGTAATGGATGAGTTGTGAAAGCGTGGCGGTCGGCGTCGGCAGGTTGTTCGCTCGCATCCAGAGCGCGAGCCGCAAGCCCATTTGCAAACGGCGCAACCTTACGTCGTGGTCAGTCACCAGACGATGTTGAGCCACCTTTTCCAGAGCTGCCCGCGCGGCGGCTACCTCTTCGTCGGAAAGGGTTTCACCAGCTTTGCCAATAGCTTCCCCGGCTGTGGCAAGTCGTTGTTCCAGCCCAACCAAGGAGTGGTCCGAAAGATGAGCACAGGCTTGGAGACGGACACGCTCGATTAAGCGGTCCAGGTTCTGGATGATTCCCTGCGCTTGAAAGATCTCTGTTTCCACCACTGTTCCAAACAGATTCGCTGCGGCCTGATACCAAGTCTGTCGTGCAGAAGCGCCGAGCATCTCATTTCCAAAATACTGTTCCAGTCTGGCGGCGGCCGCGTGGGCATCAGCAACGCCGGCCCGTTCCGCGTCGAGCAGAAGACCAAGCAACAGACCCAACGCCACCGGGTCCGCACCCAATTCCGACTCCAAAACATGGAAAAGCTGGCGTGGCGCCTCGCCGTAGTTCGGGGCCAACCATCGGGCCATCTCGTCCCGCAATGCGGGGCTCATTTCCAAAAGCGAAGTTCGTCCGGCGGGTATCGTGGTCCAGCGAAGAAGCTCGGCGAATGAAATCTCGGAAACCTCAAATCCCAGTTGCTTCTTCAAAAGAGCCTTCCATGCGGATTGAAGATCAAGCGTGCCTCCTGGAGCCGGTGCGTAGCCACCTCCCGATGCGCCAGAGATCAGCGCATCCGCGAGGGAGCGACAGGAGAGAATCCGGGCATCCACCACTCTTGCAGCGAACAATTCGCGCAGCATCTCATCCCGCTGCGGATGGTGAATCCACCGCCGCACTAACCGGGCGAGAACATCTTCCCCCAAGGTGGCCGGATCCACATCACAGAGCAGAATGCCAGCGCTGTTATTCGCCTCAAGTTGTCCCAGCGCCTCTCGCATTTGAAGGTCTGAGATGCAGGGGATGACGAAATGATCTTCACCACGGACGCTCAACTTGTCGGGTCCCGGCCACCCGCCTGTGTTGCGCAAGGCCACTACGCGCGAGTCGCCTCCGCTTCGACTCCGAATGGCGGCAGCCTGGGCTTGGACTTGTTCCGGGGTAAGGGTCATGCGGTATTGCTCAACCGTTGTGATTCGGCTTCACGTTAATCTTGGCGCGTAGACGGAACTTGGGCAGTTCGAGAATACCGTTTTGCAGATCAACAATGGTTCCAGGGTCCAGATGGACCAGGGCGTGCAGTGTTGGTGTCAGCACAATCATGTTGTTCCGCTCGTCGGGCCCGCGATCCGCGAGTCGTTTGATGTGATGCACTTCAAGCAGGCTGCCGGCGACTTCAGCACCGAGCCACGAGGGAAGATCATCCGCCTCGACCTGGCTGCAACCGTAAAGCCTTATCAAATCCGCCACCAACCGGCGGTTCCGTTCAATCTTGTCCGGGTTACCCGCATAGTGGGCTTCCACCTCCACCAAATCACTGCCCACCCAAATCGAGATCGAGGCTGGTTTTGGAGGCACCGCCGGAGGAGTCACAGGCGGCTTCGGCTGGGGAGGTGTCGGTCGAACCGGCCGCGTGAGCAGCCTAACGGCTGTCACCCGGAGTTCGCCCAACTTCACCGCCAGTGCCACTGCATGTTCGCTGTTCTTGAGCGCTTGTTCCAAGTCCTGCCACACCTGTTCAGCGGCGGAACGGCGATCATCGGTGAAGTCACGAATCGCGAGAAATATTTCCCATTCGTCGTGCCGTAGCGCATCCCCCACCGGCTTCGCCTGCATGATGCTGGCACCCAGCGCGGCGTCAGCCACCGTCAGTTTGACCTGGCCCAAGCGCGTGATCAGTTCGCGATCTTCTCTCGCCTGCTCCAAATGGCGCAATAGGGTCTCGGCGGAAATGGCGGTCGTCATCCGTTCGTTGTGCTCCGTGGACAAAGCCAACTGCCGGCAGGCGTCTTCGATCAACTTGGCCAATCCACGCACCGCCCCCTCCTGCTCAGCCATCTTGGCGCGGATCAGGCCCGCCAACTGGGCCACGTTTGTGGCATTGCGCAATGGAGAGCAATCAAAACCGAAGATGGACTTGGCCCGGTTTCTGGCAGCAGCCCAATCAACTTCCTCGGGCAAAGGTGTCTCTTGCAGAATTGTTTCTTCGTTGAGCGCGCCCAACTGCGGGTCAACAGTTGTCCCATGCAGCCTGAAGGAGCGATTGGTCTGCTCGGCAAACGTCAGAGTAATGAGATCTTCCAGCAACGATGGCAGTCCCATAGCTCTCGGCTCGTCAATCCACTTTCGCAAAGACCTCACCGTGACGGACGCATCGCTACCCTGCTGGTTCATCTTGCGCTCGAAGTGTTGCTTCCAATGCTGGCCGGCTTGAAAGCGGTTCTCCCCCATATCGCCCAGCAAAAGCGGGGCGGCAATACGCAGCATGTGTTTGCGCGTTGTCATGTCACCGACGAGCACGGATGGCTCGGAACTGCGTATCGCCGACTGGACCACCTCGAAAACCTTCTGGATGACGCCCTTGGTCAGCGATGTGTCCTCAACAAACATCGGGTGCGCGGGAAACTGGTTGCGTAGCGCCTGGTCAAGCAGGAGCCGCAAAGCTTCCGCAAAATTGCTCGCCGGCGGGGGCTGCAAAGTGAGCGTCGGGTCCAGTGACTGAAAGTGCTCGGCCAGCTCCAGTGTGTTGGAAGGGTCGAGATACTGCGCATCTCCCTGCCGCAGCCCATAAGCCATTTCAACCTGCGCCTTAAACTGACTGCGCAACACATCGCGCTGATTCTCCAGTTGTGCTCGCGCCGCGGCCCGATCTACTTCAGACAAGTGGGTGACGAACGTTGGAAAGCGATTCTCCGTCAAAATGTGGTCCAACCGCACCAAACGCCCAAGGTGCTCCATGGACTTGTGATTGAGGAAGGAGGGCAGCCAGCAAATCGTTCGCGCAGTCTTTCCGTCCTGCCGGAACTTTTCCAACCGCTCTAAATCATCTTTCGTGGAGCCCCCCGCCTGGTCGAACGGATAATCCAAAATCACCCGCCAGGAGGCCCCACCCGTGGCGAGCGTTTCCACTGGAACGTCGCGGACATTGCTCACCAACACCTCGCACTCGCGGTCGGTTCCGCGCCAGCGGAAAGGCAGGCGGGCGAACAACTCCTGCTGGTTCTCGATGCCGAATTCTCCAAACAGCATGTCCTTCAGTTTCCGAATGCGGTTGCCGTGATTGTCCACCGCCACAGCCTGGTCAATGATGCTCTGGACATCCACGCCGCTGATCTGCAGCTGAATTGTCGGCTGACTGCCGACGCTCTCCTGAATCTTGATTTGTCCGACCGACGCCGCCCACTTCTTGCACTTGTTGAGGACTGTCGTGGCCTCTTGACCGGCGATGGGAGATTTGATGGTGCCGTGATTCAGCGCCGCCAAACGCGCCGGCGTCATCACCTTCAGCGATTCCACCTCAGGCGCCAGTGCCGCCAAGAGCAGTGTTTTCACCAGCCTGTCATCGTTGAGCAACCCGCGCCTCTGTGCGTTGTCGAACGACAACCTTTCCGCCGCCTCGAAAGTGATGCCATGTTCCTGTTCCATGACGGGCCGGAGATGCTGATGATAAAGCCGGTGCGCGTTTTCGAAATGCGCCTTCATCTCATTGTTGAAGGCTTCATCTCCCTGGGCGATTTCATCGTAAAGATCTCCCAACGGAACAATTTGGCCAAGCCGGAGTGTGTCCCGCTGCTTGACCAGCAATTGGATCATGATCTTGAGCGCCGTCCGCTCCCGCTGGAGCAGCGACGACACCGCCACCAGCGTCTCCACCAGCGCCGGGCTGAATGGATACAGCTTCCGGAAATCATCCCGGTTGCCGGTGCTCGTCAGCAACACTCGCATCACTTCTTCCCGCGTCGCCGCCGTCTTCGTAAATTCTTCGTCCATCAACCGCCGAGCCTCAGGGGTCTTGGGGCGCAGGATGCGTTTCTCGGCTATGACCGGCAAATTGCGATCTTCGAGCTTGATCAGGCCGAACCTGCCCTCCCAATATGAAAGCACATCCGAAAAACCCAACCGCTCGGCCCCTGTGATATGCTGCCCGATCAATTCTCGGAGGTCACGTTGGCGCGCCACAAAACTGACGATGGGCACCGGACGGTCGCCCCGCTCCGATTCGACGAGCTTGGGCACCTTCTGCGCCTCGGTGCTGACGAAGTTGACGTCCGCCGCATGGCTCGCCAGCCAGAGGATCAGTTCGTCGAGGAAGAGAATCAGTGAATCGTAACCCAGCGACTTGGCGTGGGCGCTCAACACCGCCAAGCCTTCGTCGAGGCTTACGAATTGATCGGTTTGCTTCATAGACGTGAAGAACGTGTCAATCAAGTCGCCCACCAACTGCCGATGCTCCGAAGATTCCGGCGCGGCGTCCCGCGCCTGACTGTAGTTCTTGGCATCCCAGGTTGAAGACACCTCGCCCCAGCCGGTGTTCTCTGGTTGTTGCCCCCCAACCGCCCTGTTCAGCGCCTCAAAGAACTTTCCATCGCCGAGGTCCGCTCGGTGCCGATCAGCATCCTCCAGCAATTGCTTCGATCGGTAAACTGCCGGCGTGGGGGCTTCGGGATGCAACTTCGCCACATGGCGCACGTAACCCCCCAGCACCGCCGACTCCATGTTCTTGGCCCCGATCAGATGGAACGGCACCAGCAGGAACTTTTTCCCCTCCATCCATGCGTTGTGTTTGGCGACCACACCCGCCAGTTCAGGAATGGAACGCGCCCGCGCGTTGCCTTGCAGAATTAAATGCAGGACTGCCATGAAATGGCTTTTGCCGCTGCCGAAACTGCCGTGCAGATATGCCGCTTTGCTGGTGCGCCCATCCACAGCGCTTTTGATGAGCGAAAGTGCGGTATCGAAACATTTCTCCAACTGCGCCGTGACCACATAACTGTCCACGGTCGGGTCCGGGTGCGCCACCCCCTCGGTCAGGCGCAGGACAAAATCGCCCCGGTTCACCTGCTCAGGCAGGTTGATCAAATCTTTGATTAAAATGTCAGGCATATCCGTTCTTGCTTACAATGCTGGCGTAAGTGCAAGCTAATCAAATTCTTCGGAAGGAGTCGAGTTTCTTTCGCCCACGTCCCGAACCACCATTCCGCATTCCCCGGCTAAGCGAAATATCCTTGTTCGTCGTCGTCCCACTTGATCAATTCGCAGTCCGTCATCAGAGATAATACAGTTCCCATTCGATCTGGGGTGATGATGGGTTTCCACGTTTTGCCCACCAGCACCTCCAACCCCTCCTCCTCAATCGTGATTCTGAGGCGTTGCGTTCCCCCGTCAAACCGATTGGTGGCGACGGCAAAATGCTGGCTCAGCACCATGTTGTTGAGCACCAGCGCGACCAGGTCGGCCAAGGGAAACTTACTGTTCTTGTCCCACGTCTTGGCCCAAAAAGCGAGCGAGATTCGCTCCGATCTACCGTGCGCCAAGTATGGCCGAATTTCCTCGTCGCCGCTTAGCCATTCGTAAAATCGTCTGGCCAGCATCAGCAGCTTGAATGCTGGAACACAAATCCCTTCCGGTTCTTCCGCGACCGCGATTCCCAACTGCTCGCACAACTTGAACACACAAAACCGCTCCTGGTCTTTCAGGGCGGCGTCCACATAATCATCGAACGTCTTGAGCCTTCCAGCCCAACCGGCCAATATCTCAGCCGGCGTCTCTTTCTGAAATGCGTTCGCCGGCTCCTTCCGAAGGTCCGAAACCGCAGCACTCGCCAACTGCCGCGCATCACGCTCGCCAATAATAAGAATGCGATGCTCCACCCAAGCCATCAAGCTTTCCAGCGCGAGTCGTTGCGCCTGGCGAACCTGGAGCAGAAGCCACCTTTTTCCGGCGCTGCGCAGTCCGCCGTCTACATCAATCCGCTTTCCTGTAGGCAGTCGCCCGTAGGCCATGCTCTTCCGGATATCTTCCAGGCTTAACGCCTTCCTGGATTCTCGCAGGATTTCGCAAATCAAGCAGATGATTGCGCTACGCCTTCCAATGGCATCGTTGCCATTGACCACGGATTCCATCAAAAAGGTCTCACAGAAAGCCTCCCGCTCATCGGCCCCCGCTGAATCCGCCCGCCAAGCAACAAACAAATCCTCCGCCTCGGCCGCACTTGCGTGCATGGAGCGGAGGTCAACCAACCTCTCGTAGCCCTTGCGTTTCCGCAGCCGCTCGTCCAGCGCCTTTGCCAAGACTTCGCCTCGAGACGTCACTTGATAAAATGAACTTTCCACTCTGCGCAAGAAACCCAGGCCGCCTCGATCTGAAAGCGACGGTCCATATTGCACGGCTGCCTGAAGGCTGGTGTTGTGTGCGTTCCGCTTCCATGACTTGAACGAAAGGCTCGCCTTCCCGCCCCGAAATTCCGTCGGTTTCGCCAGAAAACCCGGAATTCCCCGAAGGTTTTCCAATTGATGTCCCCAAAGGAAGAGTGTTTCCACTTTCTCCCGGAATTGAATCATCTCAGCCTCACTTGGGGAATCAACGCCCTTGTCACGCATCAGGCAGTAGAACTTCCAGTATATCCAGCACATCACGCTGTATGGCCGAATCCAACGGGTAACGTTGTTGATACCTGGAATGCATTCCGCCATCAGATCCAGATTCTCCTGGCGCAACCCGAGAAAATCCACCCCGCCTTGGCCGGGGTTAAACCGCGGCACGAGGTATGGGCCTTGGGGGAGAGTTTGAAAATCCGTTTGCATCGCTCAGTCTCGGTTGATGATGAACCGGCCGCAGTTCAGACACTTACTGATCCGGTAGGTCAACAACTCGTTCCTTACGGAGCGATGAATTTCCAGGTGGCATTTCGGGCAGGAGTTGCGATCAGGTTTGAAATCGACCAGCTCAAGTTGCGACGTCCTGCCCATTCTCTCTGCAAGCAATTTGCCAGCCGGCGTCTTGAGGATTTCCAAATCCGGCGGTAATGCCTGACCAACCTGCCAAGATAGAATCAAATTGATTTCCTGTAGGAACGTGCGCGTTGTTAGCACCCGCTCCAGCGCCGCGGCTAGTCCAATGCCTGGCGTCAATCGCAGGCGGTCCGACAGCACCAGACCAGGTTCAGTGACAAGCGCATCTGCCGCAAAATCCTTCGGCACCGGACTGCCGCAATACCGTTCAAGGGCCTCGTGTAGCCGCACCAATCGCCCCAATCCGTCCTCGTCTTTGTCGTGACCGAGAATGTTCTCGGCCAGAGTTGCTGTCACCGTGATGAGATGCCGGTCGAAGGTCGAGGTGCCAGCCTCTTTATGGCAGCGCTGCACAACGTTGCGAATCCAATTCCCGCAAAAGAACTCTGCTGCTTCGATATCCTTCAAACGTTCGATGCGCATTGAGAGTTCAACTTCAAGCCACATGTTGAAGACCGCCTTGAGGTAATCCTGCGGGCCATTCGCCGCCACCATTTCCCGCATCTTTTGCTCAAAATGACCCAACCCCGACGTTACCTTCTTGGTATGGGCGTCGTCTTCATCAGTCGCCGCTTCGTCTTCTGACTTCGTTTCGTCGGCGGTGGAGCCCGAAAAACCCCGGGAACCGTTTGTTCCTAAAGTCGTGAGCATGCGCCTTCGCAGTCGTCCAAATATCTCATCCAAATAATGTTCGCTGGTTGGCAGCGCATCATGTTGTTTGCCGATCGCCGTATTCTCGCTCGATGGTGCCAAACGCTCCAGATCAACGCGCAAGGCGTGGTCGCCTTCGTTTTGCTGTGGTGTGGATTCGTGTCTTATGCGCGGCTTCACCTCCAATTTGAATGTGAGAAGATGGTTCTGCGCGCTCAAAGCCAAGTATTCCAGCAAGGCCGCGTCGTCATCCTCGGTCTGCTCATTGTTCACCGAGCGGATCAAGGAGCTTATGCCAAGTCCCGCCAAACGTGGCACGTTTAGGATTGCCTCCAGGTGCAACCAACCCACCGCCTCGTTCTTGCCTCGGCGTAATGTAATCTGAACTGCGGTCGCTGTGGCGTAATGTTCCGCGTGCGGAACCTGCACTCGGAACGTGCCATCCTGGCCAACGGTTGTGCCGAACTCGACCCGCTCACCGTCGGCTCTTGCCAGATATGCTTCCCATTTTCCGCTCGGGTCGGCGATGCCCATAAGTTTGCCTTCCAATAATGTTTCCCGCGTAAATTGCGCATGCACCACCCAACGATTTCCCAGGCCGGCCTTGCTGAAACTACGTTTCTCAAAATGTTTCGGCAAATCCGTCGGCTCCCATTGAATATACCTGGACGCCCTGTTGTGCTGCAAACGAACGAGGCCAACTTCCACATTGTCGGCCATGCACATGGATTTCCGGGTGACGTTCACGCTCCCGGTGAGAATTAACTGGCGCCCGTCCTTCAAATCCGCCTCCAGCCACTTCGCGTGCAGAGGTCGGCTGTCCTTCTTCGCCGACAGAACTGCCGCCTCCAGATTGAGGTTTTTGCCTAGATCAACATCGAAGGGGAAGGTGCTCTCCTGTTTGCGGCCGGGCAGGAGGCCGATGGTTAACCGCTGGCAACTAGCCTTCTCGGCCATTTCCCGCACAGCGGTGGCGTCAGGATCGTAAAAAGGCGAAAGAAACCGCAACCGTGATGCTCCGCCCGATGCATTGAAAATGCCCTCCAATTGTTCGGCAATCGGAGAATTCACGCAATGGACCAGATGCGGCCCCTCGTCGAGCGCCTTCTCCACACCATGCGCAGCCTTGAAGGCAAAGTCTGAGAAAATTTTAATCCACCTCGGGTCTGGATTCATGAAATCCCCTCGTGAGCCCAAGGCGTTCAGGTATTGGGCGAATTCGTGGAACACCCATGGACAAGCCGCCGCTGTCATCACCTCCAGGACCTCTACGTTCCGACCGAACCCGCCAAATGTGAGGTTGCCGCTCCCCACAAGCAACACGTCGCCATCCGGTCCGGAGAGGTAAATGCACTTTGGATGAAACACGCCATTAGGAAGGGCGACCGGCACCAGGTGATACTCCAGTCCGACCCGAGCCGACTGCCGCTCAGCCAGAGTTTGCTGGTAACCGTCCACATCTGCCACCACCCAGACGGTCTGACACCCGTTGCGGACTAAACCCGCCTTGAGAATATGGGTCTCAAAAAAGGTCAAGCTCAACGCGTAGGTCGTGAAGAGCGCCCGCTCCCACTTGCCATTCGCAATGATTTCATGCGGGGCGATCACAAAAAGTCAGAGAATACCCGGCTCCTCTGGCGCAGGTGGAGGAGCAACGAGTTTCTCGAGTTCGCCACGTAATCCGGCATCGATGTTTGCTCCATACTTCGCGACGAACCCGGTTATGAATTCCTTCACATCCGCGTCATCATGAATCCACTGAACTTGCGGGTTGTTGAGAATGGCTGACGCCAGTCGCGTTGCGAGGGGATGGCTTAAATGGGAAATGTCTGTAAACTCAGCGATGATGGAATGGGTAGCCGCAAAGTTCGGGCTTTTCTCCAAACGTTCAATCATGAGCGTTCGTTCAATCTCAATGGCGTTCATCGCGTCGGGGAAATGAGCGGCGAGGAACTGGGACGTTCGTTTCCAGAGCTTCACCGTTCCCCCAGTCTTTTTCTTTTCCCATTCAAATTTGAGGTAAGGGTGGATTTGATCCTTTTCCAGTTCCCCAGCATAGTCCCCGTCGTCTGAAATTATGTGGAGATCAACCTTCTCGGGAAGGACTGTAAGGAGCGCCACCCACGCCAAACGATCACCGAGCCCATCGTGTTTTCCTGGAGGGGTGTGACGCAACGCACGCTCCCTAGCCTGCTGGATAATTGCCCCTGACGTGTTGATCTCCTCAGCAAGGCCAAAAAGCGTGCGAACCCAGTGGTCTGCTTTTGTGTTTTCATTTGCGACTTCAATTCGAATTCGGTCTACCATTTCCCTCTTCTTGGATTCCAGTTGTCCAGAAAGTTTCGTCAATGTGCCGAAATCAGGATCTTCAGAAACAAGCCTGGGCACAGCTCCCAAACCGCCCGCCTTTGTAAACTCCTTTAGCGCATCTGCAACGCATCCATCGCGGTTCTTCCAGAATTCGCGCTTAATCTGGTCTGGAAGCCACAATTTGGCCTCCTTCTTCTGCTTCAAGACCGTAATGAGTTTCTCCAACTCAAGCAGGGAATCCTTGGTCGCTTCGAAGAAACCTAAATAGATATTTGCGTCAATGAACAGATGCATAGTTGATCATCCTCTTTGATTGCTGCCTCCAAATCTCAATTGATTCAGTGCTTCAAGGGTGGTGCCCTGTTTTCGCGCCTCATCGTCCAAGAAAGTGCCGAAATATTCGCCGAGGCCGGAGGTGACTTCGGGGTCGAATTGGTTGTGCCATTGCTTGAGCCAGGGCAGCAAGTCTGCCAGGCCGGACAGCAACAGTTGCAGCTTTTCCGGCGGCCAGCCGAGATTCGTGTTCGCGTCCACGTAATAGCCGGCAAGGGCTTTCGCCTGTTGGAGATGGTCCCAACCGGCCCACGCGATGACGGGGCTGGGGTCGGCCTCGCGCTCGGCACCGAAGTAGATGATCCAGCGTTCTTTGGGCACGTCCAGTTTGCCGCGCAGTTTCCACCAGCTGGATTTCTTGAAATCACCCGAAGCGTATTTTGGTGGCACCGGGATTGTGCCGACTTCTTTTTTCTTTTGCTCTTTCAGCGTCTCGATCTTTTCTTTGAGTTCCTTTTCCACCCGAATCCATTTCATCGCGAGTTCGTTGTTTTCCTGGTCGCGCTGATAATTCTTCTTGGCTGTCTCAAGCTCCTTCTTGAGCGGATCAATCTGTGCGTCGAACTCGTCTTCCTTGCGCTGTAAATCCCAAACGTGCTCCCAGTCCTGGCGTTTGCGCAGCCCGGTGTCCTTGTAACGCTGAAACGGGAGGAATGGCACCGACTCAGCTTCCACCAATTCGCGCAGGAGCTTGGAAACGGAGAATCCGGGGCCGCCGCTGTAGATCTCCGCGACACGCAGAAAATCAGTGTCCGCCTCAACAACAGCGGCGAATTGATTTGTGGAAACCAGCGCGGGCTGATGTCCGGCCACGAACGAAGCTCGTAAACGAGCGACGGCTTCTGCCGTTCCGTTCCCGGAAGCCAGGCGCTTTTCCATCATCCGTTCTCCACCGAAGAAATAACACTCCAGCCGGTTCAACAGCCATTCTCGTAGTGCGCGTTCGAGTTGCTCTTCCCACGGCTCGATGTTCCAGCGGCGTTTGTATTCGGGCTGTTCGATGAGGGCGATGTTGCGGTCGGACTCGACCAAAGCAATGCGTTGCTGGACAAGTTTGCGGTAAGGCAAGGACCAGCGCGAGGGCAACTCCGTGATGGGCGTGGAGCCGTGGCGCTCGAACCAAGCGGTCTGCAACTCGCCGTCGAGCAGTTTGCGGGCCATCACAATTTCAAAAGCCCGCTCGCCAAGCTGGACGAGTGGCAACTGGTCGGGTGGTAAGACGAGCGAATCCTCCGTGAGGCCGTAGAGGCGGTAACACTCCCAGTCGAGTTCCTCCTGGAGTGCAATCATGCGTTGGAAGGTTTCGGTCCAGTGCTGCTTGGCGGCATTGAGCGCGACACGGGTGTGATTGGCGGAAATTGCCAGCACGACGGTAGGTGAGTGCGATTTCAACTTCTGCGCCAGACAATCCAACCCCTGCGCAAGTGCAAGTGGTTTCTCGGAAGGAAGAGGAAAACCGCCGACTTGTGTGCTGTTGAAAGCGTAACGTTCGTCCCACAGAGTTGTGCGAACACGCGCACCTTCGCTCCCTTGGTGGTCACCTCCCTTCGGAAAGCAAACTTGTTTGAGCCAAAAGCAGCCGATCGAGCAGTTGAGTGGCCCGAGAAGCGCAAGGTGGTCTGCCTCGGTTGCGAGGGCGGGCAACTTAATCACCGGTGCAGACTGCTTGAACACCATGCCGCCTCGGTCCAGCACGAAGTGGTTGTGTGTCGCCACTTCGCCGAACGCGATACCCAATTTTGCTCTGAACCGTTCAGGGAAGAACATGGAGTGTTCCCACCAGACCAGACCACGTTGTTCAATGAACTGCCCGAAGTCCTTCCGATTGCGAAGGGGAGTTCGCAGTGACCACAAATACCGCTCAAGTTCTGGAACAAGGAAAGGAATCCGTGCGGCTGTGGTTTTATCGTAAGGGAAAACACACGCTTCTTGTGGGGAGACAACATAATTGCGAACGCCTTCACCTTCGACGGAATCGACGAAGAGATTACTAATCTGGTGACGAGCGGCGCCGGAAAATTCCAAAACAAAAGCCTCGTCCTCTCCGGTATGAGTTGTTCTACCGATGTCGCCAATAACGCTACCCAAGTTTTGCGATGCGGTCTCTTCAAGCTGTTCTTTGAGTTCCGCCGCCCCGCCGCCGCCGATGCTCCAAGGATGTTGGTGAAAACTCGCGCGCATGGTGTCCGCCACGCTCACAAACTCACTCTCGCTGCCCGTATGGTCCACCTGGGCGAGGACGGCACTCCAAACCAACCCGCATGACGGATCATCGGGGGTTGAGGGTTCGCCTTTGATTCCCATGACGGTTCGGATGGTCTGTGCCATAGGAGGCTGGTTTTTGGCGAATAGTATGACGGTGGGCGTGCCATGCCCTGGAATGTAAGCGCCACTGGTGTCAATAACATGCGTGAGATCCCACTTGGGAATGAATTCTTCAATTAGCTTTTTGCCAAATTCGCGTTTCATGAACGAATTGGCGGTAATCATTCCCACGTAGCCGGCGGGCCTGAATTGTCCCCCCAATTCACCTGTGCTTATACCAAGTGCCAACTCTGACGGACCAGCAAGAGATGCAGCCTGGGAACCTTGGATTGCCAGATCGAAAAACCGCTCCATGAATGGAGCCGCCAACGAGTATTTGCGATGACAGGAGCCAAAGGTTTCGCGATAAGCGTCGTTCAGCTTCTTGTCCTTCACCGTGATGTAGGGCGGATTGCCGACCACGGCGTGATAGCGCTGGGAGAGAATGTCGGCCAACGCGTCGGCATCCTCGGACTGGTAGGCCCCCACCGTGGCTTCAATCCGGAGTTTGAGGGCATTGCGATCCATCACGACACCAGGTTCGGGGCCGTGCAAAAGAGAATCGCCGACTGCAAGATGGATTGTGAAATCGGGGGCGTCCTTGAGTCTATTGATTCCCGAAACCCGGAGCGCGGTTAGCAGTAGCCGGAAGGCGGCAATGGCAACCGCATACGGATTGAGGTCCACACCATAGACGCCATCGAGCGCTCTCTGCGCCAGCACTCTGGGATTCTCGCCGGGATTTTCCTGCTGCCATAGCCGGAACAACCGGTCGAAGGCTCCCAGGCAGAAATGTCCAGACCCGCAGGTGGGGTCAATCACCCGCACCACCTTATACCCAAAAGTGTTGATCGCAGGCGTTAACGTCCGGTCGAGAATGAATTCTTCCACAAACACGGGCGTCTGGAGCAGCGCGAACCGCTTTCGCGCCTCCGCGGAAAGGTCTTGGTAAAGGTCGCCGAGGAAACGGGTGTTCCATTCGGGATCGGCAAAATCATGGACGATGCGCCCGGTGTCGGGATCGGTTTTGCGCCAGAATTCAAGCAGTGCCTTGGCGGCATCGGCCGCCGGACCCACGCGCCAGAGTGGATTATGCCTACGGTCAAAAAAAGCCTTCATGCCCGGCAATTTCCCCACCGTGTTGAAGACGTGCCCAAAATAGTCGCGTTCGCTGGCGGTCGGATGCTGACGGAAAAAAAGGCTTTGTTCATCCTGCGCCCGTTGACGCCGCGCCGGGTTGCCCCCGGCCAGAAACGGCACGTCAATGAGATCGTTGTCTTCCAGAAACCGCACGAACACCCCGGCCAGAATCCAGGCCACGGCCACCTGCGTCAGTTCCTCATCGCGCCACGCGCTATACGTGAGTCCCGTCCGCCCCTTGTCGCGGGCCGCCTCGTAGTCCCGCCGCAACGGTGCATCCACCTCCGGCTGTGCAATGCAGCGCGCGCGCACGTCGTCCTCCAGCAACGTGACACGCCTTTGCAGAGCAGTGAGAAGTTGTTTGGGATCAATCATGAGCGTTCTGGCGAATTAGACGGGAAACCTATTTAACCGGTTTGGTTTGCACCGTCTGTTTACGCCAACCATCTACTGCCAGTGGGACACCGCCAATTTTTTTATCGCTCGACCATCGCTCCCAAAATTCAACGGTTCCGCTGTTCGGTTTCTGGCCTGGCTTTGCCACGCGAATTCGAGTCGGCAGCAGACTGGCATCCCCAACCACAAGCGCCTCCCCAGTATCCAGGATGGGCAGAAGATCTCCAAAACCGCCCAAACTATCCGGCAGGAGACGGCGAACAACTCCTTGATCATCCCCGTTGGTAAGGCGCATCGCCACAAGATTGTTGCACTGGCTCAACACCGTCCGGTTCACCTCGGATGGCCGTTGGCTGATCACCACGAGTCCAACGCCGTATTTGCGACCCTCCTTGGCAATGCGCTCAAAGATTTCAACCGACACTTCGTCGGCGCCACCCGAAGATTGCCGCTCAGGGATATAGAGATGAGCTTCGTCACAGAACATAGCAACGGGATGCCGAAGTGCGAGCGGAGTCCATTGTTGGACCGAAAATGCGAGCTTGGCGACGAGGCTCACGATCAAAGGAAGGATGTCCGATGGCACTTCCGAAAAATCCATGATCTTTACGCCGCCTTTTTCGTCGGTCTGATCCTTTCTTCCCGCAATCAAGACGGAAACCAGTTTATCCAGCCAGGCAAATTCCATCGTGCCGCTGCCACCTTGGAATAAAAAGCTGAGTCGACGATCCGTTCGCTTGTTCTCCAGCCGTTGAATCAATCGACTCAGTTTCCCGTGGAAATCTCCTTGTTTTTCCCCGCGCTTGCCTTCGACCATTTCCAAGTTTAGCCGCTCAAGTTCCCCGAGCACGAAGTCCAAGTCGAACGGTATTGGGCTGTCTATTGTGAAGTTATCGAGAACATCCTTATGTTTTCCTTCGGTCAGGTATTTGCGCTTCGCCTCGACTATGGTCCTGGACATCACCATCGCCTGATTGGGCGCATTCTGGTCGCTTCGGTCAACGAACATGGAGAGCATTGCCTCATAGCCAAGCAGCCAGTAGGGCAGATAAACGACGCCGTCCTCCAGCCTTTTCTTCTGATCAAGATCGCTCGGTCCAGCGATGCGCAAATGACGAATCCCTTCGCCGTTTAGAGGTCCATACTCGCCATGAATGTCGAAAACGAGGGCGCTCGCATTTGGCAGTTTGGACACCTGTTCAAGGATGCGGGCCGTGGTCCATGATTTACCAGAACCGGTGCTGCCGACGATAATCGCGTGCCGTTGGAAGAATTTGTTGCCGTTCAAAAACGCCTCAGCTTTGTCATCGAGTGTATATTTGCCCAGCGACAAGCGTTGGCCGTCGTCTCCGATGTTAGCCACGATGCGCATGAAGTTGGTCAACCGCTCGCCCTCCACGGCAAAGCAATTTGCGTCAATTTCTGGAACCGTCTCCAACGTCCTCAGAAATACGTTTGAGACTTCGCCCAGCTTGTCCACAATCGTGCCGATCAGCGTGATCCGCACGAGATTCATTTCTGATGGTTGATCCTCCGCGCCGACATCCGCGGGAGTGTCGCCGGCGGCCTTCTCCTCTACGGAAGTCCGGGTAATCTTTTGGATAATTCCAATAAGGTGTTGGCCGGGGCGACTGCTTTGAAGCACAGCCAGGCGGTTAACTTGAAGTTTCCTCAAACGCTCCACATCGTCAACCTCAACCACAACTGTTGCGGTATCGACAGAGCGGACTTTCCCGAGGGCTTCGTTATCTTTGAATTCAAATATGCTCATGCGGTGACCATGGTTAAGAACTGTTCAAGTTTCCAGGCTGGCTTGTCTTTAAGCTCAACCCCGTTTGGATGTTCGCCCGTATACATTTTGCTCCCGTCTCCAAATTCCTCTAACGCCATATAGCGTTTGCATTTTCCGCTCTTCAAGAATGCGAGCGCGGCTGGTGAGACGGCTTTTGTGATGAGGACCAAAGGAACCGATTCAAACCGACACCGCTCGACCAACTTGGTCTGCACATGGGAATCATTGAAACCGTAGCCAATACAAAGGTATGCGCCTGCGGATTGCAGCGCCGAGTCGGCTCCCTGTTTAACGGACAGAAAGGGCTCATCATGCGTGATCCGGTATTTTGCGATTCCGGGCGTCACGATTACCGGCTCCAACCCACATGGTCGCGTGGTCGTAACTGGCAAAGCCACAACAATTCCGTCACGATCTCTGAACCAATCAAGTGAACCGTGGACTTTCCAGACTTTGACGACACGCGCAGGAGACCTGCCCAGGTGAATTTTCGGCTCCAGATCAACCACTCGATGACGCAAATATCCATAGCCAAACCCGGTGTAGTGGCACATCCCGCCCGCATCGGCCGCGTATTCGGCGATTCGATCATAATTTGGCGTGACGACATGGATATCAGAATTGGTGCTTTGGAAAAGGTGCCGGTAGAGGGTAGTCAACGGAAATATTTTACGATTTTCAACCATTTTGGCGAAAATCTTGAGGTCATGCGGAACGAGGAAATCCCAAGTATTCTCGACGAGGAGGAGTGTCATCGAATCTGAAAGGCGAATATCTGTGAGGGCTGTTTCGAGATCAACAGCATTAAGACGGTCGACAAAACTTTGCCAGGCTGACTTGTCCTCGTCCGTTGCCCCCGAGGGGGCCGCAATTCCCATTAGGTGGTTTCGCAGGCCGGGCATGCCCGGAATATCGTAGGCCGCCGAAGCACCGCTTCCCAGGATCAATACTGGCGCTTTTGAGACACACTCTTGCGCGATCTCGTGCGCCAATTCTGAAGGTGTCTTTGACAAAGTAGCCATTGGATTTATCCGTTACTTGGCGACAGCAATTTGGAGCAGGTCTTCGTCGCGCCAAACGTCGTAAGTCCGACCCGTGCGGCCCTTGGCGCGGGCGGATTCATAATCCTGCCCCAACGGGATGTCCACTTCCAGTGTTCCTTGCAGCGATCCCGCAGATCTCTTCCAGCGGATGTGACGCGCTTTTGCAGGGCAGTGAGAAGCTGTTTGGGATCAATCATGGACGGGTGGCATCAAGAAGTCGGAGTGGTTCCGCCCGGCGATTGGGGACGATAATCGCGCGGGTCGAGGCATGTGTCGTATATGGCGCGGTCAATTTTGATCCAGTCGGTGCCATTGATGCCGCGAGTATTCCGGCTGGTGGGGCTGGACGGGAAAGCACAGGCGATCTTGAGCCAGCGCTGTTGGAGGCTGGCCACGCGACGGACTTCGTCGGCCACTTCTGACAAATCCTGGTCCTGACTGAACAACAGGAGCACCTCGCACCCGCCTTCGTAGGCCAACCGGATGACATCCAGGGCGATGCGGACATCAATCCCTTTTTCCTCGCCAACCAAGACGGTTTGCAGAGCGCCGCTGGGAAGTTGGACGGACTGGTTACGGTAGCGGAGCGGGCGGTTGTAAACGTGAACGCCTTGCCAGCTCATGGCGCGCATCTTGGCCATCCAAAAGTGATGCCAGCGGGGGTGGTCTTGGCGGTGGGGGATGCCGCTGTAAAAACGAGTCTGGCCAAGTTGCCAGTTCCTCGGCTGGCAGACGGCCTCGGCCAGGGCTTTCACGTCGTAGTTCGGGTAAGAGTGCCCGAAGGCTTCCTTGGCGGCGTAAAAAAGGTTTTGGCCGTCAATGAAAGCCACTGCGCGTTTGATGGCGGGTTCGGTAATCATGGTCGGTTCTGAGAAAAAATAACCCCGTGCGGGCCTTTCGGCGTGTCGCACGGGGAGCAGATAAAATCTGTTGCCTGCGCAGTAATATGCAGCGACGCGGGAGTGGTGTCAACCCAGTAATCGGCTGTCGCCAGGTGCGCCAGGCGGGATTGCCGCGCTCGGATTTCGGCCTTTGGGCTTCGGCATTCAGAATTCATGCTGATACCGCCCCCGCCCTGTGCCGATTCGACAGCCAAGCCTCAGTCAGCCGGGCATGTTGGGCGGCGTTGGTGATAGGGATGGGTTTGTGATTCAGAGTCGGCAGAGGTGATTGATCGTTGGCCGGCACGAGCACCCACAAACCGTGGATGCCGTTGGTCCGCCCCACATCCTGGGCAAGTTGCGCGAGCAGATTCATCCGGTCGTATCGGGCGAGCAGGCCCGGATTGACGACAAGGCGGGTTTTGTCACGGGAGCGCAGACTGGATTCGACTTCGGGCATGGCGGCTTCCACAAGGCGCTGGAGATTGCGCCAGTCCGTGGTTGTCGCCTGGGCGACATCCGCCCGGAGCACAACCTCCCACTTCGCTTTTTTCTTCGATGCCTGCTCCTTGAGATTCTTGAGGAACACGGCGTCGAGATCGCACACCGAAACCGGAAAGCGGCGGGCCAACTCCTGACGCGCCCGGGCCAGCCACTGCGGCTCGACCGAAAGAACCAGGAACGCACCGTGTTTCGATGCATACCGGAGTTTCTCCTCCAGGCTGCGGGCATCGGCCACATCGGGCGTGACCTCGGCTCCGGGCTGGATGGTTACTTGCGTCGAGAGCCGGGTTCCCAAGGGCCGAGTGGTGTCGAAGGTGGGCGATTCCCGGTAAGTCGGTTGGTAGCCGCCCTTGCCATCAGCCATTTCGTCGTTCCACCGCAAATCGCTGCTGAGGGATTCCAATAGGCGATCCAATTCGGGCCGGTCGGGCAGAGCCTGAGCCTCCGGGTATTTCGCCGCAACCCTCTTCTGAACATCCGCGACCGACAGGAATTCATTGGGGGGACAAACCAAGGCGCTTTGGGCCAGAGCCAAGGCCCGTTCGGCAGCCAGGCCGCGCGGGTAGATTTCGAGTCTTGGGGAGAGCGCGGCGTGATCCGAAGCAGTGACGGCAAGTTGCAGGAGTCGGTTGTCCCCCGGTGGCGGGGTTTCAGGCAGGCTGGGGAAAGGCACGGCGCGCAACGATTCGAGCACGCGAGAAGGAGCGGGGATTGGATTCTCCTCCGCGAGCTTGTCAGCCGCCTGCCCCAGCTTCAACGCGAACGACTTCAGATCGGGATGCACTGCCAGGAAGATGTGGTTGCCGCTACGATACTCATCGAAACGCGGTTCGGGACCGCCTTTCTCGGTTTCGAGCGCGGCCCGAACAGCAATGGACGCCATGCGCCGACGCTCAGGTTCATCCAGTTGCGACCCGCGCGCGGCAACCACGGCCTGGAGAATTTCATGATGCGTGGCGATGCCACCCAAACCGCGCAGAAGTTGAAGAACATCTTCGCGCAGGACCGTGACCGGCAGGTAACGGCCCCAACGTTTTCGGGCGTTGGTGATTGCCTGGCCAATGCGCTGGCGCGTGACGTCAAGCTCTTCCGCAATTTCGCTCTGGCTCGGCCAGCGGGCCACAGGCGCCTCGCGCGGCGCATGCCATTCGAGAAACGCCTGAACGATCTTCTGCTCCTCTGTGAGTTTGCCGCCGCGTTTGTGTTCAGCCACTTGGAAAGCCACGCTTTCCGCTGTGGCCAAAACCTCGCCTTCCTCCTGCGTGGCTGTTGCCTCCCCCGCTTCGACCGCGGGCAATCGCACGCGCAACTGTTTGCACAATTCGCCCAGCTCCCGGCGGGTCTTATTTCCAACACCTGGCAGCCGGTAGATGTCCCTCAACCGGTAACGCATGAGGTCAGCAACCGTATCAAGTTTGAGGCGGTCGAGGGCATTGGTGAGCCGTGTGCTCAAGCCCAGCAAAACCAACTGGGTCTTGACGGTGATTTTCTCCGGAAGTTCGAAGGCGAGTCCTTCTGCCGCGTGAGTGGTTAGCGTGGTAGTTTTGCGCGTCGGCTCATCAATCGTCTCGAAGAGGCCCGTCCACGCCTCGATCATTTCACCGGGGTTGTCGAATCGCTCGGCAAAATTCCGGCGGAGGGCCCGTTGGAAGAACCTGGTGAACCGTTCGCGAAGGCCCGATGGGAAAAGCTCGCCGACGATCTTGACCTCGCCCTTGGTCAGCGAGACTTCAGTCTTGCCATCGCCCCACTTGGGCAGAACGCCCGTCGCCATTTCGTGCAGCGTCATGCCGGCGGCGAAAAGTTCGGCATTGGTGTCCCACCTCTTAACCTTGCGTTCACAGATGAATGGATCGAGATACGGCGGCGTTCCAACTTTGAAATTGTCCGGTGAAGATCCTGCCAGTGAAAAATCGAACAGGCAAAGTTCCTTGCGCTTCTTGGTCTTTCCTATGCGGACGCCGATGTTTTCCGGCTTGATGTCGCGATGCGCGATGCCTTGCGCGTCAAGATGTTGGATGGAACGCAGAAGGTCTTCGCCGAACTGTTTCAACATCGTGAGATCCAGCGCGCCTTCGCGACGCAATTGCTGCGCGAGTGTGACGTCGCCGGCGCTCTCCATTGTGAAGCCGCGAAGCTCCCCAAATTCGTAAATATCCGCCGCGCTGACGATTTGCGGCCAATTCAGCCTTTTGAGCAATTCAAACTCGCGTTTGATGCGAGCGTTAAATTCGGTGCTGCGCGCCACTTTGAGAACGAATGTCGGGCCTTGACGCTCAACCAAAAGGGCCAGAGCCGTCGCCCCCTTGCCGAGCAAGCGGACAACCTTGAACCCATTTTCGAGCTGACTGTTAACCACCGCCCGTAGCGGATTGATGCAGTCGGCTTCTGGGTGGGTTAATTGTTCCTCGACCTCGTCGAGGCGGGCAAGGAACTGATCAATGTCATCGCGAAGCGAAACGTCGCCATTGGCACTGAACTGCACCAGGTCCACCAGCGCGTCCACCGCCCCATCGAGTGATTCTTTAATGTCGAGTCCACCAGCGCCGCGGAGTTTCTCCTGAAGCTCGGCTTGCGACCCGGCGGGTGGTTTACCTGTGAACAACAGATAGGCGATGGCACCCAGTGAAAATACGTCGTGGGCGTATCCTCCATCTGGGCTTCCGGTCAGCGCTTCTGGGGCCAGATACGCGAGAGAAGCATCTTCGACGAGCTGTTCGGCGTGCAAACTGGCCGATACCCGAGTGCCCTGTGTCGTGGTGCTGCCCATCAAGCGCGCGCTTGTCTGCCAGTTGCAGATTTGAACCGCCAATGTGCCGTCCGGCTGCTTGCGGACGAAGATGCTCTGCGGAGAGAGGCTGCGGTGAACAACGTGCTTGCTGTGGGCGTAACGAATGGTGTCGGCGATCTGCCGCAGGATTGCGAGGCGGTGGTCCACCGCCAGTTGCGCTCCCGACAACTGCATGAACTGGTCGAGACGTTGGGCGTCGGATTCCGCACGGAGAAAAAGCACGGGGCCTAGTTCGCAATCCGTCGGGGGATCCGCTCGGAGGATGCCCGGATGATCCAGCATCTCTAGAACTTGGAATTCGCGGCGGGCTGCGTTGCGCAAAATAGCGCGTTCTTCCTCACTAGCTTGCCGGGCGACCTGATATATACGGGCCACGCGACGCGTGGAGTTGTGGGTAACGTGATGTGCCTGCCAATCTTGATACGCGCCGGTGGGACTTTCGAAAATCAAGTGATCGAGAACGAAATCTCCCACGCGCCGCTGGTTCTGCCGAGGACGAATACCCGATTGCTCCATCGCTTGGGCGAAGGCCCGGATTGCCGGGCGGTTGACCACAGGCAGGTTGCGCTGTGGCAGCCCCGGACATTCCCGCCGGCGGATCGCGGCGAGAATTCCGGGGCGTTCAGGTTTTCCGGGAGCCCCCGGCTGGTCTCGGAGACAGACTTTGCCCGCGGCAATGCCTTGAAGATGAAGTCGAACCTCACTGTGTGAGAGAAAAACCAATGGCTCGATAAAAGGGCATTCGATGCCGCGAAACGCGCGCTGCCGGGACAGCAGGCTTTTGAGTCGTTTACACTTCCGGTTGGCGAGAATCAGCGGGCTTTCATCGCTGTGACTGACGCCTTCGTGTTCCCACACCCAATTGTTGGCATCGCCGGAAACCGTGCCGGGCCTGCTCTTGATCTCGATCAAAAAGACGCCCTGTGGGCAGGCGATGAGGGTGTCGATTTCATTGATCGACCCGTCATCGGCGCTGAACTCAAAATTGGACCATGCGACATAATTGTCCTGTGCCGGAAAGCCTGCGTGGATAAAGTCCAGCGCTTCCTGTTCCCATGGGAAGCGCGACGCAGAAATGATTTTCCAATGTTTTTCCGCCATCGGTCCATCTGCGAAGATCGGGCAGTTCTCCCGAAATCCAAGCAGTGCCCGATAATACCGATGGAACACGGACTCTGACAAGAACATCATTCACCAATGCGCGTCTCCTCGGCTGGCAAATCAGGCAACATCCAGTGGAAGGGGTTTTCCCCACCGAACCGACTGATGGCTGGACGATTTGCCTCACCGACCGGCCAGGCAGATCCATGTGTGAACCCGCGAAAATGCCGTTGGGACAAAAACCCGCCGCGGCCCGGGGCAGTGGATCGGACACCAAACTTCCGCGCCTCGTAGATTCAAGGAAATCCTTGGCATTTTCGGCTTGTAATGCCCAAAGAGGGGAGCAAAGTCCGATACCGATGCCTGGTAGTCGTAATGTAAACTTGCGTTCCGGCGATCTTTGCGAGGGACTTGGATTGGAGTTGCTTCGACCATTCGCGCTCGTTGCACCCGTTCCACGGACCGAGGACGCAGGAGTCGATGCCGTGGCTACGATAATCAGGCGTGAAGGCCGTCGGCTCCTGGCTGAAGATTCATTTTTCGTCCAAGTTAAGAGTGCGTCCGAACGAAAGTGCGAATTCAGAGACGAGGCATTGGATTGGCTTCGAGCGTTAAAACTCCCATATTTTCTCCTAAGTGTTGACTTAAGAACGACGACTCTCGAATTACGGTCAATTTACAATGCATCCAGCCATCCGAATTATTCCGACCGAAGATCTATAACGCTGTGCCTCGATGAAACGCCGGTCTGCAATTCGGGCGACGAAATGCAGGCCTGCTTAGGGGGACCGATATTGAGGTGGACTCCGGTCGACGCTGCGTCAAACGAATTCCAGCAGAGGGCCTATGAAATCCTGAAAGCATGGGTCACACTCGAAATGGAGAATATTCTCTTGCGCTCCATTGGCATGACGCAGGAACTGAAGTGGGGGCCAAATTGCAAACCCGAACGCACCGGCCGTTTTACTATCATGCACACGGCAAAAAGCTTCAAGGCTGCGCTTGAGGCGATGCGGCCTCATGTTCAGAGATTTTTACCAATGGCAGCCCAGACCGAGGGCGCCGACGATGTGCGCAACGGATTGCTTCTCATCACTCATTACATGCGGCAGCACGGCGTGGATCCTGATCCAGACCGTCTTTTGGAAGTGTTTGGTCAAATGCGAGGAAACGGGATCGGAGTTGAGGTTTTGCAAAGCGACGGGTCAAATCCTGGCACGCCAGTCCCACCCTGATATCCCCATGCACATCGCTCGCCTTCGCATCTCGGGATTTCGTGGCGTTCGGGAGGCTGATATTCGGCTGGCACCTCAATCCGTTTTGGTCGGCCCGAACGGCTGCGGCAAGAGCACCCTGATTGACGCCATCTCGCTCACTCTCGGGCGAACGAAGATGGTGCGGTCACTCACCGAGCATGACTTCAGCGGGAGCGATCCCGTGGCAGCCGACCGGGTCAAGATCATCGTAACCGTTGCGGGATTCGCCAGCGATGATCCTGAAGATCACGACACATGGTTTCGCGCTGACCGAGCGGTGCCAAAGTGGTTCGGCAAGGACGGGCAGGAATACGCTGAAGCGGGTGCCGACCGCAAACTATGCGCCAATGTCGGCTTCTGCGCCCGATTCGACCGCGACGAGCTTGAAGTTGTCAGCGTGCGATATTTCCACGACGACGACGACGCAGCAGATCCTTTCAATGACGACGGTGGCCTTGTCCAGGTCTCACCCCGGCTCCTGAACGACCTCGGGTTCTATGTGCTGCCAGCCCGGCGAGATTGGGACGCCGTGGCATCCTTCAACTCCGACCTCTTCCGCCGCACCGTCTCAAATCTGGCCGGAATCCCCGCCGACGAAATCCTAGTCCAGCGGGATGCCCTTCGCAACCCGGCAGTCAAAATCGAGAATTCCGAAAAGTTGACCGCTTTGGTCACCGGGCTGAACGAACGACTCGCGCGGCTGGCGCCAAATGCTCCGAAGTTCCAGTTGCGTGTAACTGCAGGAGACTCGGAGGCGGTATTGCAGTCGCTGCTGCCGCACCATGCCGGTCACGGGGGGCCGTCGCTGCCTGCCGCCCGTCACGGTGCCGGTTTGGTATCGCTACAAAGTCTGCTCCTGTTGCTCGAAGTGGGGCGTGCCCGCGTATCCAAGGGACTCCCGTTTATCCTCGCACTGGAGGAACCTGAACTCCACCTGTCACCCGGCATCCATGGGCGCTTGGTCGCGGAAGCAGCCGCAACCGCGGACCAAGTGATCTGCACAACCCATTCGCCGGACGTAGCTCGGGTCTTTGCGGCGACTTCCGTCCTGATCGTGACCAACGAAGCAGGCCACCTGGTGGCCCGCCCTTTCTTGGCACAGCCGCTCACGCCAGCCGCAAGCAACAACGAGAGAAAACTCTATCTGCAGAATCGCGCCCGCGTGGTCAATGCACTCATGCACTCGTTTGTCCTGATCCCAGAGGGACGTTTCGATACCGAATGGCTGACCCGGTTCGCCGACGTTGCCGATCCATACACCACACATACGAGCCCGTTCAGCGCGGTCTTTGGCGTCGTCCCGACGGAAAATGCCGCCGTTGCGTTCACCGCGGAACGGCTGACCCCGCTCCGCTCGCGCATCGTGGCGATGATAGACGGCGACGCGGCAGGCGACAACTACGTCACGGAACTTAAGGCGAAGATTCCGCCTCCGTCCCTTATCATCCAACTGCCCGCGGACTGGACAATAGAGAATATTGTGCGCTGGATGCTGGAACCGGGCGGACCGACTGCGCTCGCCACACTATCAGCTGCGCTGCCCGGTTTCACCTTCGCTTCGCTGGATGCGCTCCGCGACCTTCTTAAGACCAGCAACAACAGAGGCACGAACACTGTTGGCCTCAAGGAGGACGTGCTGGCCCATGACGCTGTCGCTGGTGTTCTTGAGGCATCTCCAGAGTGTCGCGCACGAGTTGTGACCTTCTGCGAGGCACTCGTTAGCGCCGCGATCGGAGCCGATCATGCGCAAATTGTTCCGGACACCGCGCGGTCGACGGCCGCGATAAAGGTGGTCCGATTTACGCCGTGAGCACCAAGGGGTTCACCGGTGGGGCTGGCACAGGCAAGACCACGAGTCTGTTACTCGAATTGAACGCATATCTCGCCGCCCATCCCCTGTCCGACGGTCAGCGCGTCCTCGCGCTCACCTTCATGCATGGTTCTCGACATCGGCTTGCCGAGCGTCTCGCCAAGTCCTCGGCACGGCGACATTGTGAGTGCATGACCCTGGATCGATTTGCTTGGGAAATCTGTAGGCGTTGGCGGTCGCGGCTTCGCGCTGGCGGCGGCATGGTGCCGCTCGACTTGGACGCACCGGACTACGACGCGACATGCGAAGCCGCGGGACGGCTGCTTGCGGCCCCCGAAGTGGCGAAATGGGTTGCTGCGCGCTATCCGGTGCTTGTCCTTGATGAATTTCAGGACTGCGATCCCGTCCGGCTCGCGCTCGCGCAGCATTTGCACGGGCGCGTGAACATGTTCGTTGCCGCTGACGATTTTCAAAACCTCAACCGAACTGACGAAAGCCCGGGCGTCACTTGGCTCCGCGGCTTGAATGTGAGCCAGGAACTCACCATCAACCGACGCACTACCAACGCTGACTTAATCGCCGCCGCTCATGCGCTCCGCACTGGCGTGACGTTGCCGACCAGTTTTAGCACGAGTTTCAAGCTGATCAGTGCTCCGTCGCCTGCAGTAGCTGCCTCCTTCATCTCCCAAACGATGGCTCCCGCTGCGGGTAAGGACGTCGTCCTCCTGTCCGCAGCCCGTTCGGGTACCTCGGCGTGGGTCGAAAAAGTGATCGAATTCGTAACGACCAAGCAGTATGGAAATCAGAAGGCTGGACCTGTGCCCATCAAATGGGAAAATACGGCTGACAGCGTTGCTGAAACGATGATAGCGGCCCTCGGCATTGCCAATGGAAACCGGGAGATCAGCGCCTCGGCAATTCAAGCCCTGCCGCGCGACCGTGTGGCGACACAACTGAACCGGTGGGTGGAGCATCAGCGCCGCGTATTGGGGCGGATCGAATTCAGAGCTACTGAAGTCCGCGCACAAGTCAAGAGAGCCGTGCAACATGTTCGGTCCTTCGGCTCAACGTCTCAGGGTGGTCGCCGCGCCATGACAATCCATCAGGCAAAGAACCGCGAATTCCAGGTGGTAATTGTGCTGTGGCCGTTCCAAGTGGTCGGCGATGTGGCGCTCGCACGCCGTTGGCTCTACAACGCGATTACTCGCGCCAAACGACGCGCCATCGTCATTGTGCAAGACCCCAAGAAGAAGCGCCTCAATGCACCGCCATTTGCATATCCTCCAGCGGTCGCAGCCCTGGCCCCACCGCCGCCGCAGCCAAGAGCCACCCCGAGACTCCAAGGTTGAGCGGTGGCCGATGGTGCTGTAGGTTGGACAAAGTATGATGAATTGACGGCCCACCTGGAGCAGCGCGGCTTGCGGGCGCTTTACATCCAGGATTATGTGAACGGCTTGTATGAGCCGATGGTAGATGCCCGGCGCGCGGTCGGAGAACCAGCGCCAGAAAAGCATGTGGCCTCTCCCCGCCATCCCGTGAGCGTGACCGCCTTCGCGCGCTGGGCGGCGGCGGCGGTTCATTTTCGTGGCCGGCATGTCTTGTGGGAAATCTACAACGAACCGAACGGCGGTTTCTGGCGGCCCAAGCCGGACGCCGCGGAGTACACCACCTTGGCGCTAGCGACCGCCAAGGCCATCCGGGAAACGGAACCTTCCGCCACAATCATCGCTCCCGCCATGTCGGGTTTCGACTGGAAATACATGGAGAATTTCCTGCAATCGGGCGTGCTGGAATTTCTGGATGGCGTCAGCGTTCATCCCTACCGCGCTCCCAACCAGCCGCCGGAAACCGCCGCCGCGGATTACACGCGGCTGCGCGAGTTGATTGACCGTTGCGCGCCGGAATCCAAGCGCGGGAAAATCCCCATCCTGAGCGGCGAGTGGGGTTATGCGTCGAACACCAAGGGCGTCTCGCTGGAAACGCAGGCCGCTTTCGCCGTCCGCCAGCAACTTTGCAATTTGCTCAGCGGCGTCCCGCTCTCAATCTGGTACGATTGGAAGAATGACGGACATGATCCCGCCGACAACGAGCAGAACTTTGGGACCGTCAAGGAGGACTTGGAACCCAAACCCGCCTACACCGCGCTCAAAACGATGACGGCGGAACTGAGCGGCTACCGGCTGGAACGAAGGTTGGCCGGCCTGGCGGAGACTGACTTCGTTCTGGTGTTTGTCAACAGGACCGGCGCGCGTAAGGCAGCCGCGTGGACATTGGCGGAGCCGCATGTCGTCCACCTGACCGGCTGGCAGCCGGAGATTTCCCTGGAGCTTGGGCCGCTCCCGCGATATGTGGTTGTGAAGTGACCACGGCGGTTCTTTGGCCTGGATTCTGCAGCTCAATAGCCACCCAGTTCCAGGTTCACTCCGCAGGAGTCGTTGACCGCATGTTGAGTTGCTGGTAGCGTCGGTGCTGAGATGAAAGCCACCTGATTGCTCCTGATGTTGGCGATGGCTTGGGGGATGCCTTTCGTGGCCCAGGTCACCAACGGCCTGCTGCTCAATCCGCTGGGCCGGATTTGGTCTCCCATTTTTCACATGCGCATGACATAATGGAATTCATTCGCAAATCATAGACGCCCACTTTCCTTTCCGTCGCCTCCCAACTGAAATCCATCCGCACAAAGCGGAAACCGGCGTTGGTGATCAGGTCGAGATCGCGGGTATGTCCGGTGACGAAATGAATGTTGACGCTGACGGCGGCAGGAATGACGGCAGGCGGGATCTGGCCGCAAAGAGCCTGGTGCAGGAGGCCCAGGACCAACAATGGCGCGGAAGGTTTCATGGTCGAATTATAGAGCACTGGACCCTGACTTTCGAGTTCTGAGGCTCGAAACCAGCACAACGAGAGCCTGGAACCTGCTCCTCAATTATCCCTGCGCATCACCGCCGGCTAAACGGTCGTCACCAACAAAGCCAATACCGACCCGCGCGAATGGCTCTCCGGCGAATGCGAGGTCGCGGCGGTGGTACAGATACCGGCAAGCCTGGAGCGGGTCGGTTACACGCTGGCCGTTGCAGTGATTGACCCAACCAACCCGGGGCGGACGCTGAGTTTGGCGATGGACGCACCGGCAAAGGATGGCTGGTATCTGGTCAGCCAGGGGAGGGTGGAATGAACTGAGGGCTGATCAACCAGCCTGCATCACATGGGATCAATGCGTGGAAAACACCTGGCCAGCGGTTCGGTGCGCTGCCGCCGCCGTAACGGCCAGCAACATCGGTACGCCACGATTCCTGTCCTTGCCGCAAAGCAAGTCCACAGACTGGATCTCCACCCCCGGACGGGGGTTGCCGCGCTGGTCGCGCACATTTCCGAGTTTTGTGGCCAAGATCACCTCGTCTCGGCGGTCCTTGATGGCGCGTCTGACCAGCCGCTCGTTTTCGCTACAGCCGTACATGTCTGCCGTGCAAGGGCAATTGCTTGGCGGCCCGCCAGCATGGCCCAGTTTGTCCAGTTTCAGCCACCGCGATGGGGCCTCGCCGGAGACAGGGTTGGGGATCTCGAGCACGACAAATCTCGTGCTTCTTGCCCCAGTGCCGCAAGATTATGCGTGCGATTAGGGCCAAATCAATGTAAACCAACTTCAAGAGTTCCAAAACAACCATGGATTGTGAAACCAAATGACGCTGATCTGACCCAAGTTCTTCGGGGCCAACCGTTCAACGCCCCCAACTCGTGCCACGATAAGTGGCACGGACCATTGGTGGTTCCATTTGTATGCTGACCTTTCTCCATCTTTCCGATCTCCACATCACCGCCACCGACGCCGGCACCCAATTTGATCGCGACACGAAGATTCGCGACGCTTTGCTCGCCGACCTCGGAAAAGACGGACGCACCGCGTTTGATGCCATCCTCGTCACAGGTGACATAACCTTCCACGGACGTGCGGAGGAGTTCGCCCGGGCCAAGGTCTGGTTGGAAAACGTCCGAACGACCACCGGCAGCTCCCCAGAGGCCTTATTCGTCGTACCTGGCAACCACGACGTCAACCAGGCCATGGTCCCCAAGAATTCCTCGTTGTGGGAACTCCACCAATCTCTCCGCAAGCCCATGTCCCCTGAGGACAGGCTCGCCAGTCTGGAAAAAAAACTCCACGACCCTTTCGATTTTCTCAGTGCCCTTATCGATTACCGAGATTTCGCCGCCGAGTTCGGGTGCCCCACTACCCCAATGGAACTGGCATGGGTTCAAGTGCTTGACGATGGCCAGCAACTTGAAGACGGCACGTCAGTCAGGTTTCATGGTTTGAATTCCGCCCTCATTTCCGACCAAGAAGACGTAAAAGCCAACCTTTTCCTCGGCGAAGCCCAATTCCACCATTTCGACGCCCAACCCAGTTACGTTAGCGTCGTGCTATGCCACCACCCCCACACATGGCTGATGGACGGCAACAAGGCGAACGACTTCTTTCGCGCCCAAGCCCATGTTGTCTTGAGCGGACACGAGCACGACCATAGATGCTATTGCGAGGATGGCAGCCTCCGAGTCTTCGCCGGGGCGCTCCACCCCAGCCGTCAAGAAACGCGTTGGGAACCCTGTTATCATGTGCTTCGCCTCTCCGTCACCACGATTCCAAGGCGGGAACTGCTCGTGAGCGTTGAAACTCGCGTCTGGCGGGACAATGACAGATGTTTTGGCCCGCTCGGGCTTCGGAACGGGGCGATCCATCATGAGGAGCGCATCGGACTTCCACCTTGGACCCGCCCTGCTGCCTTACCTGCCACGATTTCCCACTCGCCAACCAGCATTTGTGGGTTATCATCATCGTCGCACGGAAGAGCCATGACTGCCATTCTGAATAAAGACGCGTTCGCTGCCGCACGGCGCAAGCTCATCGTGCATTTCTTCCGACTTGGCACGCTCTCGCGCTACCAGGCCGTCCTTGATGCAGGGGTCTGGGATGAAAGTGACGATGCCCTTGCCGGCCAAGCTCGATGGGCTCGTGTTTTCAAGCGTGCAGAAAAGACCGACAAACTCGCCGCGCTCTGGACTGCTGTTGCTGCCAAGGACGAAACGCTCGCCGAGCAAGCCAACCCGTTTATCGTCTAATACTAACTATGCATCTTAACTTTTTCCACTGGCATGGTCGTGTTCAACTGAAGCCCGAAGTCCCAATCCTGGAGCCGCGCTGGAACGCGGCAGCAAAATTCGCCGAGAACCTGTCCTCCGCCGACGTCCGCTCGCTTTTGGCCCTTGTGCTCTTCCCGGGCGCAGAGCCGGAGTTCGCAAAGCGGTTCAGTGAGGCTCTGATCAAACTCGAGCCGACTTTTCCTCCCGACGGGAACGCCGAGATCCTCCGTGTCATGGCCACAGCCAGCGTCTATACCCGCCTCGAGTCCTCCTCAAACATCGCCGATGCCTTTGCTCTTGGCCTCCAGGCTTCTGCTTTCCCACAGGGCCGCATCGAGCCCATCTGCCAGGACGTAATGACGCGCGCTGCAGAATACCTCGCCATAGAAAGTGAGCGTATACGGCCTAAAATTCCCATCGGGGAGCCGGTGGAGGCTGAACAACAAGTTGAGGTCCAGATTGCCAATCTCAAGCAGGCAATCCCGTCAAATAACGTACAGACAATTGGAAGGGCTTTCGAGCCAGTTTGCACCGCCCTCCTGGCGGCCACAAAGGAAAGCAAGGGGGAATTTGGCAGAGTCATGCGCCGTCTGACTGAGGAGAGCCAATTTCTTTGGTGGCTTATCGGTCGGAGAAGTCCATCCCTTAACGCACGCCGCGACTCACTCACTGCTGATGTTTACGCTCTTCCAGCTGCGGCGGAAGCTGCGGAGCGAGTCGCTATATTGCCGCCAGCAGCAAGCATTGAGTCGCTCCTCAACGAAGCACTGGCCCAATGCATCCCAGCCAAACATCCCGCTATGTCGTTCGAGGATCTTATTGATGCCGTTGACCCTGGTTGGATGAAGCGCGCTGGCGTCGCGCATGCCAGCCCTGAATTGACACCTATCGCCGCCATTCTCGCCGCTCGGCAGGCCGGTGCCAATTACGATGCTAAATATTTAAAGCAACTTCGCGTTCCACCAAAGACGAAAATCGGCCCCGCAGAGGCATCACGGCAATACTTCCGAGAACTGATGTTTATCCAGGCTTTGACTGAAGTGAAATAATGAGCCATGCCACGATGCTCCCATCCCAATTGCCGCATTGCTGATACCGGCCTCTGTCTCGAAGGACACAAGCAGGGATGCCCTAACCTCCTGCCCGACGAGCCCGCTGTTGCATCGCTCTCAAACGAACCAAGTTCAACGCCAGATGGCACTGGGCTTGAGCCCCGTCGTTTCCATACTGGTGAGAAACTCACCGTCCGGGAGGGCTCGCGCCTTTTGAACGAGCGCCCTGCCCGGGTTGTGCTTTGTGTCGGCTCCCAAGAGAGCGGTAAGACTACTTTCCTTGCGCGCATCGGAGAAATGTTCCGCAAGGGAACCTTCTCCCACTACCGGTTCGCCGGTTCGCTCACCCTCTGGGGCTTTGAACGCGCTTCCTGGATGGCCACCGTTGAGAGCGGCACCGGCCGGCCAATAACCAAGCGCACCCGCCGCATAGAAAACGACACATTCCTTCACCTCCGGGTCCACCCTGAGGCTGATCCGACCCACCACGCAGACCTCCTTATCAGCGATCTTGCCGGGGAAACCTTCCCAACAGCCATCGCGTCCCGCGAGTTCTGCGCCAACCTACAGGCACTCAGTCGGGCCGATCACGTCGTTATGTTTATTGACTGCAACCGCCTCACCAACCAGGTGCTGCGTCACCAGGAGTGCGACAACGCCCAAGCGTTTCTTCAGAGGGTCGTCTCCGTAAAACACAACCCTGAGAGCCTTCACCTTCAAGTGGTCTTCTCCAGGTGGGATTACGTATTCTGCCACCCCGACAAATCCACACAGGAGAAGTTTCTCGAAGCCATCGAAGCCGATTTTCGGAAACGCTTCAAAGCTTCGTTTGCGTCGCTCAATTTCAAACGCATCGCCGCCCGGCCGGACGGCGGAATCAGCCCCACCAACTCCGAAATCCAGACGATATTCACGCACTGGCTCGAATCCTCTCTGCACCAACCCATCCCCCCCACAGCCCGGATTCGGGAGCCTGCCCGCGATTTCTCAGCTTTTGGCCTTGTATGAGCAATTTACCCGATTCTTCTTTGTTGCTGGTCGGCCTTACCGGAACTGGGAAGACCAATTTCCTTGTCGCCCTTGACTTTGTCTTGGACAACCAAGCCGACCCCAACGGACTCGTCCATTCCGAACTTGCCGCCGATCGCGCTTATCTCCAGCCCCTCAAAGAGCAATGGCTTAGAGGCGAAGTATTCAATCGCACGAATCGCCAGCAGCCTCCCATGCCTCACCAACTCCTCGTAAGGCATCCGGCGAGCGGCACCTCCGTTGGCTTCTTTATTCCAGACCTCGCTGGCGAAACCTTCGACGCCCAGTTCGTGACGCGCTCTATGTCGCACAGTTTTTGGGAACGCGTCGAAAGAGCGGCGGGCATCCTTCTTTTCGTGCATTGCGATCACAACGCGGACCACGCCATACTCGAACACTCCGGCCTGATGGACCCTAAACAGTCCCCAGAAACCGGAGTCAATGTCGCACCAACCGAACTTGCCAGCGAGTGGCGTCCCGAAGATGCCTGCCAACAGGCTAAACTAGTGGACCTTCTCCAATTCATTTCTGAGGCCACTCCACGACATCAACCTCTCCGCATAGCCGTGATGATTTCCGCTTGGGACCTCGTTGAAAACGCACCCAAAATCGGTCCAAACGCTGCCGCCGAGCTGCCCAAGAATCCACAACAATTCCTAAACCGCCGCTTTCCCCTACTGGATCAGTTCCTCCACAGCCACACAGAAACGTTCAACTCGCGGGTCTTCGGCGTGAGCGCCCGCGGTGGCGGAAATTCTGCCGAGGACATCAAGCGTCTCACCAGTTTCGATCAACCGATCGAGCGAGTCATTCTCGTTGATGACACACACCGTTCCAACGACTTAACCCGCCCAGTGCGGTGGTTGCTCGGCTTGCTCGATTCCACTACAAATTCCAATGGCTGAACAAGTCCGCGTCCAACAGGCCTTATTTGGCTATCGTGAAGGACACAACCTTGTGGCCGCGTCCGTCTCCCTGCCTCCAAGCGTGCGTCATTTTCTCGCCACGATTACGGACGCCTCCGGTTCGGAAACCCCGGAGGGCTTCAAAATCACGTACACCGGTCTGCCGGTCCCACAGACAGACTTCTATGCGCTTTTCTGCACTTGGCCAGCGCCAGAGATGCCCAGGCCTGGCTGCGTCTGGAGCCACGTCCTTCTTGTGGAGCTTGCTGACTTAGCTCGTATGCCAGACCTTTCCGTGTTGCCCGTGCTCTGCCTTCGGCCGAAGCCGAAATCCCCATTTTCTGATTACGAGCATCCGCTCGCGCTGTCTGCCCATGAATCCGCCCGCTACCAACCGAGTGCAGAAGTACAGATCCGCGCTTCATCGCTTCTCGCCGCCCTCTACGGGCAGCCTGACAATTGCATCGTATTTCTTGCTGAACAAGCCATGCTCTGGGAGGCCACCGTTTTTGCCATTTGGTCCCAGCAATGGCCTCGGTTGCGACGCAATTTCGCCTTTTCCACCGGCTCTCTCGGCGACAGGCGGCTCGCCGGAGTCGCCTTCGACCTTCAGGTCGCCCCATCCGGAAGCATGGGCCTCTGGCGCCGCTCCGGACTCCCGACCATCGTCCTTGAACCCTCCCCGAACACTCTCCCACCACCGGCATGGACGAGCACTGTCCAAAATGATCTAGCTACAGATTCCTCCAGCCCGCTCCGTCAATTTCTTTTTACATACGGAAGCGACATTGAAAAGCCACGCCACGCGTTTGCACGCCTTGCCACCGCCTACGTACGACTGTTTGTTGATCCAAGCGAGGACTGGAGAGACAAGCTTCGAGTCATAGGCGAGAACTTTCCGATCCAATCAGAAGGCGTGCGTCTAAAGGAATGGCTTGTCAAATCTTCCAAGAGTCCCGACCAGAAACAGAACCTGGAACGTGCTTGGGCAACATCCTCCTTCCTGCTTGACGCCCCCGAAGCATCAGCTTACGCGAGCATATCCATTGATCACTCCGACTGGGCTCAAGTTCTGTGGGACAACAAGCGAGACGAGGTTCTGTCCCTTTTTGCACGACTGGTCAGGCAAAGAGAAAAGCCCATTACCACAGCCTTCGCCGTAGCGGTTGCAAACATACTGCAACCCGGAGATCTTCAGTCCATTGCCACTAGATACCCGGAGTTGATCCCAATCTTGTTGAGTTATCGTCCGGCGCTCGCCCATGACACGAGCACATGGGAACTCCCTGGCCACACTCAATGGCAGGTGTACGAGGTCCTTGACAGGCTTTCACTCAGCCAAGAGGATTGGAGCGAGGTCATGGCAGCAATGTTCATTGCAGCCACTTATATTGCAGTGCGCCCAGCAGTGGAAAAAGCTGGCCCTCACGCGATGGAGGGCGCATTTCGCTGGCTCGACAACAAGATCTCACACAAGTGTCTGCCGTCCCAACCGTGGCGCGAGGCACTTTCCACCCAAGCCGCTAACCTTCTCGCCCAGGGCAGCCCGCTGCCTCCCGCCCAACTGGCACTTTGTGCGTGGTTCGTCCAACCCGACACTGCAAGGGCATTTCTGTCGGCCTCCCGGGACGATGTTCAGGCGCTGGCCCAGCACCCTCTCGACATCATCCCGCTGCCATTGCGATTGCACACGGCATTCCTGCTTGTCACCCTCGGGCTGCGGGCGACAGGCGTTGAGGGTTTGAAACCGCTCTTGCGGGGATTTTACGATGTTCACGAGGCGCTAGCATCGGTCCGCTTCTCGGCAGAATCGTGGCAGTTGCTCTCCCCTGAGCTGCCGCGCCTACGCGTCTGGCGAGATTGGGATCGCTGTGAGAAACTTCGCAGAGCGGTACATACTTGGCTCTCAAAACACGTAACGACTGGCAACCCGTTGCTCCAAGTCGCAACCACGCCGGCGTGGCGCGATCTGGCAAGTCGGGTATTGGCCAGCGAACCGGATCCTGATGATTCTCTTGATTAGCAAGACCGACTTAATGCCAAATAAATCCCCCAGCTTTGCTGGAGAGACTCTTGGAGTTTGACAACTCCAGGAGCGATGCCGTCTGGAAGCGTCATGCGGCTACCAGATGCTTCCATCCCTCCCGGAACAACAGGAACGCGAAGAAAGCCAGCAGCACCGCCAGGACGCGCATCACCACCCGATATGGCCGCCCGACCAGCAAGTCGCGGGATCGCGCGGCGAGCAGGACAATCAGCACTTTCGAGCCGACCAGCAGCAGGTAAAAGCCGCATAGGAAACTGAATGGGGTGGCGGCTTCAACTGCCCGTGAACGGCGGCAAGAAGTGCCTGACCACTGATTGGCTCTCACAAGGGAACCGAAGAGCATATGACCCAGGATGCCGGAGACAACTCTGGTCCATACCCCGACCTTCAAATCTCCCCAAACCTGGCTCTCAGCGGCGCCAGATCGGGATCAACTCGAGCCATTTTTCGGATTTCGCTTTTGTCCCCGCGTTTGTATGCGAGTTCGAGCCAATGCCGGGCTTCGTCCTGATTTCCCAATTGGCAGGCATAGCAGGCCATGTTGTAACCCATCAGCCATTCTTCAGGAAAGCGCTCGGATATGGGTTTCAGCGTGCCGTATGCCTCTTGGGTACGACGCAATTCGTGAAGTGAATACGCCAAATGTATCCAACCGAAGGGCAACTCGGGCGTGCGTTGCGTGATTTCTCTGGCAACGCAAATGGCCTCCTCCCAATTCTTCGCCTTGGCTTGGATCTGCCAACGGACTTCCTGCACGTCAGGATGAATCCGCAACTCCGGAGTGATTTTTTCGATATCCGATTGGGCCTCTTGCCAGTTTCCAAGGCCAAGCCAACCATCTGCGGCGATCAGATGGTGCGAATCTGGCGGTTCCAGCGATTTCATCGGACCATCATTGTGAATTGCGAGTGACATCGCAATGCAGGAAATCGGTTGATCCCATCTGCGTCAGCAAGGGCTCAAGTTCGTGCTCTGATTCGGCACCGCGCGCGCGGGCTTGCCATCCTCCCGGTGTTGGTATCAATCTTGAGCGCGTGGCCGTATCCCAAAGTGGCACGACGACAATTATGAAAACCACAATGATTGACAGATCAAAAACGGCGCTGGTGGTCATTGACCTCCAGAAAGGCATTGTCGGGCGGCAAACCGCCCCCCATGCGTCGGACCTCGTGGTCAAAAATGCGGCGGCTCTGGCCGAGGCGTGCCGGAAAAGCGGGATGCCGGTTTTTTTGGTGAGGGTTGCCCTGTCGCCGGACGGAAAGGACGCCCTGCATCCGGACGCGGACGCTTCCATGCAGTTTCAAAAGCCGCCACCGGATTGGACTGAGATTGTCCCGGAAATGGGTCCCAAACCGGGCGATATCGTGATTACCAAACGCCAGTGGGGCGCGTTCTACGGGACGGAGCTTGACTTGGAATTGAGAAGGCGCGGCATAACGGCCATGATCCTGTGCGGCATATCCACGAACATCGGCGTGGAAAGCACCGCCCGGTTCGCTTACGAATACGGTTACAATCAGGTTTTCGCGGAAGACGCGATGGCCGCCCTGTCGGCGGAAGAGCACGCGCTGACCGTCACGAAGATATTTCCCCGCATTGGCCTGGTGAGAAAAACCGGGGACATATTGGCCGATCTGTCGAACGATTGATTCATTATGGGTTTTCGATTCAGCCGACGTGTCAGCATTTTGCCAGGGCTGAAGTTGAACTTGAGCGGCAGTGGCGTCTCCCTTTCTGCGGGCGTCCGCGGCGCCCACATCAACCTCGGTCCGCGCGGCCTTTACGGTTCCGCCAGCATTCCGGGAACCGGCCTGTCTTACCGGCAGCGCCTGGACAGTTCCTCCCGGAGCTATGATCGTCCTTCGGTGGAGCGCCGCCCCTCCGCCCGTCAGTGGGAGGCCTTGCAGCGGCGCCAGGAGCAGGAGGAGAAGGCGCAGGAGGCGCAGCAAGCGATTGATGACCGGTGGGAACATTACCAGCAGATGCTCCACTTCTGGAAGTCGCTCCCCGAAATTCCCAGCCTGGAAAACTCCATCCAAGCCCAAACCCAGCGGTCGTTCGAATCCACGCAGCAACCTCCGCCGGAGCCGGTCTGGCCGGAGGAAGAGACTAAATGTCTCAACGAGCTGACGGAGTCGGTGAAATCCCAAGCCCCGTATCGGTTGCTGCCGGCGTTGTTCGCCCAGAACCATGCGAAGACGCTGTTCCCGTCCGTGTGGCAGCAACGACAACCCGAAATCCAGCAGCGATATCAGGAATCGCTGGCCGAATACGAGCAGCAGTTGAAGGCGGCGCAGGCGGAATGGGAGGCCCGAGAAACGGAACGCGCAGCCTAGCTAAAATGGCTGACGGACGGTGATCTTGAGGAGATCAAACACACCCTGACGGAAATCTTTACCGGCCTGCACCTGCCATTCCAGGACGCAACCCAGTGCGGTTTGTTCTTCGACACGGCGGATTTGATTTCGTTGAATCTGGACCTGCCCGAGATGGAACAGGTCATTCTGCTCACACGGAAATGGCTGCTCAAAAATGGGGAGGTCCGTGAGGTGGCGCGCGGCAAGGTGGAACGCGATCGTGATTACTTTGACTTGGTGACCGGGGAATGCGCCTTCATCGCGGTGGGCGCCCCCAACAATCTGCCGGACACGAGGGGAATCGCCCGATCCGAGGCTTTTGAGGATGGCTAGTCGATACCATAACGTTTTTCGCGCTGATGAAATGCTTTCTCCCCGCCCTCGAGCGCAAGCAGCTGTTCTCGGTGCGCCAAGTCTTCGATGGTCGTGCTTACGATATTCGTCAACTTGGATTCATCCATGGACATGCAGTGAATGAGTTCGGCATCACCGTTAATGACGAAATTTGCATTGTGCGTCGCGAAGATAATCTGTCGGTGCTTCTTTCGGCTCTTGATGAGGTGAACCAGGTATTTTGCTATCAACGAACTGTCCAAGTGCGCCTCTGGCTCGTCGATGACGATTGGCATGTTTCCCAGCAAGAGCAGCACGACAATTACGGCCGTGCATCGCTGGCCAAACGACGAATTTTCCACGGGCTTGTCGTCATAAAGGACGTAAATTCGCCCCAGCTTCCGCACATCCAACAATTTAAGCTCCGCCTGCAACTTCAGGGTCTCAAAATTTATTCCCTGAGCGAGAAACTCACGGAGCGTTTTCCCGTACGCAGTCCCGTCATCGGGAATCTTTTCAATGGTCCCATCCCGGTCGGGGAGTGCAGTGAAATCGATGTCCTTTAGCTTGTTCTCGACGTAATCAGACCTCGCCGCTCTGCCCTCTACCTGGCCGAGAGCGCTCATCACGAATTCAAACATCCCCTCCTTGAAAGCCTTGAGGTCAAAACTGTATCGGAGCTCGATGGGCTTGACCTCAGAGCCCTGGCCCTTCAAGTCCACGTTGACGGGTGCAAGCAGCGCCTCCACCGCCTTGGAGTATTGATAAGCCTTCTCGCGCTGTGGAGTGAACTGGGCCAACTCCGTTTGCAACGCTCCGATTCTTGAGGTCAGAATGCCGATTTCCTCGTCTAACCGGGCTATCTTCTCGGTCGCTTTCCCAACGTCAGCCAGATTCTCCTCTGAGAGTCCACGGGCCTTTAGGAACTTATCGAGTTCTTCGCGTAGGCCCTTCACCTTGTGGCCGAGTTCCTGCTCGTGCGCTCCGGTGGCTTCGAGCGATGGATGGGCAGCAGCTCCATCGATGCACTTCTCGATGGACTCCACGACAATTCGAACCTGTTGCTCGTAGGCGTTGCGAGTTGCAGACTGCTGTGGATCAGAGGCGGGATAGTTCGCGAGTATCCTTTTCAAGCCTTGGATCAAGGATTCCAGTCGGGCCTTACTGGTCCTGAGTCCTTGTAACTCCTTGTTCAGCACACCAAGTTCAGCGTTAATGCGCTTGTAATCAGCATTCTGGAACGATTCGATGATGCCCCTTTGTGTCGCCAATTCCTTTTTGCATTCGGCTAATTTCACCGAAAGTTCGTTATGATTTCTGAGGCGCGTTAGCTGCTGCTCTGTCGCGGCAATCGCCTCATCAACAGCGGCCTCCTTCTCTTGCAGGAGGCTCTTCGCATCCAACTTCCGCAACCTGGTGAATATGGCAGCAGTGAGGCGCTTGTGATCGGAAGCGAACTGCTCAATCTCGTTCTGCTGGAGGAATTCGACCACTCTTTGCTCAGAAATCCCTTCGATACTAACGGCGCCATCTACCGTTGTTCCTTTAGGCTCCAACGTGTTTTGCTTGAAGAAATCCGTGCTGCCCAAATCAAGTTTTTCGTGGATGAGATTCAGCAGCGTACTCTTTCCCGTCCCACGCCCACCGATGATGCAGGTCAAATAGGGGCTGAAGGCGACCTCATGTGCTCCCCGAAAGCAAAACACATCGGAGCGATCTCCGTGCGCGAGTGAAGTCTTGTCGGAGAATTTCAATGTCGCTTTCTTGATCTGGAGAAATGGCTCGATCGGAGGTGTGTCTGCGACGTGAACCCGAGAAGAATACTCAAACACCGCTTGTCGCAGTCCTTCAAATGTTGGGTCGGCCTTTATCCAAGTGAAGCATTTTGCAAGTCGGTCCTTGTCGGCGCAATCCGCATAGCGGTGCGCGTCGCTGCAATCAAGCAGCCGGTCATTCACACCGCCGTCTTTGAGGGACTTTTGCGCTTTGGCCCATTCCTCCGCCGTTGCGGAGGAAATAAAGACCAGATGAGCGCCATTGATGATGGTCTTTTTTTCGGCAATCGATTGGTCGTTCCATTTAATGTCAGCCCACTCTGTTTTACCGACTGCTGTCAGAAATTGCCCTTTCAAATAGGGTGACGCAAGGATGGTATTTATCGCTTCGAGGCTTACGCAGAGATTGTTGAAGCCCTCGTCTAGCGCCGTGCCATAGTTGGCCCTCTCACCTTGGGGAACGCTGTCAATGATTGCATTCCCAAGGTCCTCGAGACTCTGGCGCGTTGGGATACCGGACCATTTTCCCGCTTTCCGTAGCTGGTCCATTTCTGGAGTTAAAACATACTTGGGACAGAGTGCGTTGAGGAATTGGCTTTCAATTGTATCCGTGTTGATCGTGTCGGAGAATATGACGTGGTAGTTGACGCGACTGAGACCGGTCCTGCTTCCTCCGAACTTGTCGAGCCGCAGCTCGATGACAGGAAGTAGCATATCAATGTTCGCCAACTTGCCGGCCTTTTTTGCGGCGACCAATTTCTTGTAGCCGTCGAGGAAGATGTAGTCATTTATCCCAAGCACCTTGAACTCCGGCGGGAGTTTGCTGAGGGCCTCAATGAACCTGTCCCACGCGGCAGGGCCACCGTATGATTGCACGAGTGAGTCCGGTGTATGGACGTGCAAGTCCCACTTTCGCCAGATTGAGCCTCTTGGGTTATTCATACTCTTGACGCCTTGTCGTTCGTTTTTGAAATCACCTGCCCTGAAAGCGGACGCGGCAGCAGCAGGTCGCGCGTCCAGCGGAGTTTTTCTGACGCCGGCCCTGTGGCCGATTCAAGCTCCATGAACACCCCAACGAGAGACTGCTCAACATCCCGGTCTGGGGTTTTGGTGTTGTGGTTCATGATTTGGTCAAAATGCTGATCCATCCGGCTCAGGTGGCTTAAAATGGTTAACAATCCTTTGGACTCGTTCTGGCACGTTCCAAGATTTCTTTACTATCGCATTATCTTCACACGCGGCTTCCATGCGCCGAAGTTGATCGGTGGAAATATGTTTCATGCCTTCGAGTTTCTTTGAAATAGCTATTGAAGCATTGAAGGACTCGGCCTTTTCGAAGCCAAAAATCAAAGCTTCCCTGGTCTTAACGGCTGTTGACCTGTGTTTTAGCAGCAAGTCTACAATTCCGGAGGCGAGGGTCTCGGATTCATCCATCTGTCCCGATAGGCCTTGTTGCTTGCCAATGAACCCGTATGGATCGAGGCCGAGCCTGACTGGCATCACCAATGTTCCGTTACCAAGAGCAAAACCAACCTCTTGGTCAGTCCATTTGCTCTCATGGAATGTTGGCGTGAGCAATGCCACCAATGCGTCCATGGACCTGAGAGCCAATTCAATTTCCTTTTGCCATTCCTGGTTAGGTTCGATGTCCTCGTGTGCGACAAACGAGTCCACAGCCCATTTTAGCAACTGCGACTTCAGCTTTGACACACGCGCCTTCTCTGCTGAGACGTGGCTGAGGAATAACCGCAACATGCCGGGCTTCCACAAGCGTTCTGCATCCACTGGGGCGATTTTCGGCGGAACCGTTTTCGCCGGCTCTTCCATGACAGGTTTGATCGCGACATAGCGAAGCCGTGTATTTCCGGAGGCAGGCAATACCTTCTCGACTTTCCCCGCGATAAGCTTTTCCATCTTTGGAACTTCAGACTCGATGCGCGCGAACACTTTCATGGGCAAATCCAGGAAGAGTGTGAACAAATACTGCCCGCCTTCCCACTGGTCGTAATCAGTTTCCTCGATTCTCGCCGTTGCATTTTCGAGGAGTTCGCAACCCGTGTGATTGCCCTGATTTCTGAAGAGATCCAGGAGCGTAGCCACCACCGCGTCGGCGCTTTGCGGGAATTGCATGGGGGGTTCCTCGCTCATAGGATTTAGGCGAATAATTGCACCTGCCCTGACAGCAGAAGCGGCCGCAGCAGGCCTCGCGTTCGACAGACCTCTTGGATTTGCCGTTGGAGCGTGAGAATCCCACCGAGCAGCGGCGCGCTCCGTTCGGAGAAGTGGCTCACCGGGCTGTCTGTCGGCATCACGCATTCCAGGTTCCTCAACAAAAAGCGCAGAGAGCTCATGGCATGCGCGGGAGTGGATAATTCGTGGGCCTTGAGGCCGGACTTGGCGCGGCACTGCTCGGCGGTGGCCCAAAGGCGCTTTCCAAAAGCGGCCTTGTCGGTGTCTTTTTCCGTTGAGACAATCCAAATCATGCGTCAGTCTTGCTCTTGGTTCTTGGCGTGAGAAATCCAGTCCATTCGTCGCGCGGAAACCTTCCGTGAGCATGGCAAATTGGTGGGTTTAGGGCAAGCGCGAATAATGGTAGGTGCATGGAATGGGGGATGGGCCGGAATTTTCGTTTTGAACTCGGCGGCGTCCCTGGAACCGCGGTGAGTTCCGGCGCCAATCCCCCGGTGGCAGGTCTCCGGCCTTCTTAAAGCTCGCGGTGAGGAAGCCGCGCCCCAAGGGGCTGTAGGCCGCAAAGCCAATTCCCAGTTCCCGGCAGACCGGCAGGATTTCCACCTCCACGTCGCGTGTCCACAGGGAATACTCCGTCTGCAATGCGCTGATGGCCGGCAGGCATCCAACTCGGCCTCCAAGTCAGTTTACAGCCTCGTCTTCCCCTCCGCCCTCGCCTTCGCCCATCTCGCTTTGGCCGCCGCTGATAGTTTGGCTCTGACCGCCGGACTGCTCCGCCAATCCTTCTTGGCCGGCTTGGACTTGGCCTTTCCCTTCGCTTTCGCTTTGGCCCATCGTATTTTTCGCGCTCTGGCCAAAGCCTTTATGAGTTTGCGTCGATGGGCGGCGGACATGTGATATTTGCGTTTGCCGGGAGTGGAGGCTTCTTCGGCTGCGGGTGTCGGAATTTCACCTCCTGCGATTGATTGGAGTTGGCTTTGCAGCGTTTCGATCTGCTCCTTGATGGCAAGGATTTGGCGAAGTTGGTTTGTCGTTAAACTTGTGAGTTTGGTCATGGCGGAATCTGTAATGCTTGTTGAGGTTTTGAGTCAATCACGGAAATGGCTGATCTCAGTGACTGGCGGGCGCGGTCAATGGCCGTCTCGCTTCGATTCCATGATTGGCGGCAGGTCATACACAAACACCTCGATGGTGGGAATTGCTATCCGAATCAAAGGCTCAACGGATTCCCATTTCCCACCTGCAAGGCCGCAACCGATTCGCGGCATGTGAATGGTCGCCCGCAATTTCCGCGCTTCGACAGCCAATATCCCCAAACACTGCCTGAGCGCGGCATAGCGGATTGGAGGAACACCTTCTTCGGTGCGAATTCCCCTTTGGGCAACCATGTTCGCCACCCAAATGCCAGGCTCAACCTGGACGAGGGAGACCGTGCCGAGCGTCAGACATCGCTGCGATTTCAGGTATTCCGCCTCCGGCTGAGGCCATCGCTTGGAGATGGCCAGAACAAAACCTGCGCCCCAGGCGCCGATGTCATTACAGACATGGGCGATGATTTTGTTTCCAGCTCCAATGGGATCGGTGGCGTCACCCGTGATGAATTGGATTTTCACAGCGCGTAAGTTCCATTGGCCTCGGGCAGATCCATCGCATCACCCAAACGTGTTCCCGTTCCAGCCCCAATGGCTGGCTTGGACATCGGTGAAGTTGAGGTAAATCCGATCTGGCGGAATTCCGAGAGAATGGTGCAGCAACTGGCAGACCTTCTGCGAGAGCCTGCGGTTCACGTCCCCGGTCAACCCGCCAATGCTCCGCACGTCCACAAAAGCCGCGTTACCCGGACTGCCGGACATCTGCATGGCGGCCTGGCTGGCGGCCACCATGACGTATTGCTGCGGCTTGCCAATGGTTTCGGCGACGGTTTTGGACAGAGAGGCCAGCAGAGCTTGCCGCTTATCCTCAGTCAGGGCAACGGTGGTTTCGAGTTTCAAGAGTGGCATATTCAATATCTCCCATCAACGATTGACGGCCTGCATGCTGGCTTCAGGGTATCGCATGCCAGTGGCGGCTCCGGGAGGCATCGCGGACGAAATCTCCTTTATCTCCGCCGGGGTCAACTCTACGTTCAGCGCCGCGACGTTTTCTTCAAGATAGTTCCGCCGCTTGGTGCCGGGGATTGGGACGATATCGCCGCCCTGGGCAAGCAGCCAGCCCAATGCCAATTGCGCCGCCGTGCATTTCTTCCGCTCCGCCAGCAATACAATTCGATCCACCAGTTCCCGGTTGCGCTCGAAATTCTCTCCCTGGAACCGCGGTGAGTTCCGGCGCCAATCCCCCGGCGGCAGGTCTTCCGTTTTCTTGAATTTCGCTGTGAGAAAACCTCTGCCCATTGGGCTGTAAGCGACAAACCCGATCCCCAATTCCCGGCAGACTGGCAGGATTTCCGCCTCCACGTCGCGCGTCCACAGGGAATACTCCGTCTGCAATGCGCTGATGGGGTGGACCTTCATGGCGCGGCGGATCGTCGCAGGCGCCGCTTCGGACAATCCGAGGTAATGCACCTTCCCGGCGCGAACCAGTTCGCTCATCGCTCCGACGGTCTCTTCAATTGGCACCTGGGGGTCCACCCGGTGCTGGTAGTAGAGGTCAATCTCATCCACGCCCAACCGCCGCAGGCTGGCGTCACAACACTGGCGGACGTATTCGGGCGCGCCGTTGACGGCTAGGAAATTACCCCGCTCGTCGCGCACGTTTCCGAATTTCGTGGCCAGGATCACCTCGCGGCGGCGACCTTTGATGGCGCGTCCGACCAGCCGCTCGTTTTCGCCGCAGCCGTACATGTCCGCCGTGTCGAGCAAGGTCACCCCGAGAGCGACCGCGCGGTGGATCGTGGCGATGGATTCCTGGTCATCGCGCGAGCCGTAGAACTCCGACATTCCCATGCACCCGAGTCCGAGAGCCGAAACCGTCAATCCCTGTGATCCAAGTCTTCTTTGGTTCATATGATTCCCTTTCCATTGTGCAAACTCAGCTTCAATTTCAACCACAAAATCTGCCGGGCAAGAGCAATCGGTTCGCGGCTCCCCTCAAGCATGACCACCGCGATTGCCCTCCTCGCTGCGGGCACGACGAGCCTGACAGCGTTTGGGAGGAGAAGTGCGTCGGTTCCTCGTCAAAAGCTTACGCTCAATAGTACTTTAACATGTCGGGGCGGTGGTCGTTTCTTCAGCCCACACCCCTATAACCGCAACCCTCAAGGCGTCCGTGGCAACTCCTTGGCGAGCGCCGCTCCGACAAACAAACCAATGCCGCAACAAACCGAAAATTTTGCAGAACGATGGAACGTCATCGCCAATCCCGGCGCCGAGCACACCGAACAGGCATTCACGGATTTCATCCGCGGCTCCGGCCGGGGGCGCAAAGTGTTGAACTGCGCGGTCCCCCTGGCGCGGGCCCACGCACTCACCGATTTCCAGATGCCCGCCGGGTTGACCGCCGGCGACTGTATCACCACCTCCGTCACCGGCAATTTCCCTGACTCGCTC
>Ga0181536_10000266_pt1 | contig 62624 bp, 41 predicted proteins | sample PEATcosm2014_Bin_41_FD_121105 | JGI IMG/M metagenome (GOLD analysis project Ga0181536, IMG submission 121105) | Peatland microbial communities from MTU Mesocosm Facility, Houghton, MI, USA - PEATcosm2014_Bin17_60_metaG | ecosystem: Environmental > Terrestrial > Soil > Wetlands > Peat | place...
CGCTCAGGAGGTCTATCTCGCCGTATGTCGGAACGCTCACAGAGGCCGTTTCGGTGAAGTTACTGGTCCCAAAGCCGCCTTCTTCCCAATAGAACTTGCCGCCATCCGTGCCGCCATTGAGCATTTGGTTGGTCACAATGCCCCCGCCATTATTGTAGGTGTAATTGATCTGGGGGAGTTCCGCCCCCGAGACGTTGCAGAGAATGGAGACAATCCCGTTGCCCATCGTGAGGGTGCCGTTGCCGTTGTCCACAAGGGTGATAGCAGGGCCGGTGCCGTTGCCGCCGCCGGGAGAATTAGCCAGCGCGGTTGTCACCGCCGCGCCCGGCAGTATCAACAACGCGCACAAAAACGATCCGATCGGCGAATTCAGTGAGAAGGGTTTCATACTCCAACTTTTGGACAACCATAGCCAAATCCCCCGCCGTGTCAATCCGCAGTTTGGCGCAAATTGGATTTTTCTTGGTTTTCCAGATTTTGCGCCTTGCACTTTCGACTCTGCCCCTTTATTTTTCCACATGCTCAACGAACCGCTGCTGGAATTGAATCTGCCGGGGGTCAAAAAAGTCAAGAGCGGCAAGGTGCGGGAAATCTTCGACCTGGGCGAGTGTTTGCTCTTCGTCGCCACCGACCGCATCTCGGCGTTCGACTGCGTGATGCCCAACGGCATTCCGCGCAAAGGCGAGGTGCTCACCCAGCTTTCTTTCTTTTGGTTTGAGTTGGTGCGGCATTTGGCCCCCAATCACCTCGCTGCCGGCGCCGCCGACCCGCTGCCGCGCGAATTGGACAATTTTTCCAGCGTCCTCGCCCGCCGCAGCATGCTGGTGCAAAAGGCCCAACCCCTGGCCATTGAATGTGTGGTGCGCGGTTACCTCGCCGGCTCCGGCTGGAAAGATTACCAGAACACCGGCTGTGTTTGCGGCATCAAGCTCCCCACCGGCCTGCAAAATTCCAGCCCCCTCCCCGCCCCGCTTTTCACCCCAGCCACCAAAGCGCAAAGCGGCCATGACGAAAACATTTCCTTCGAAGCCGCCTGCGACATCGTCGGCGCGGAGGTGGCGGAAAAGGCGCGCGATCTCACTTTGAAAATCTACTGCTTTGCCGCCGATTTCGCCCTCAAACGCGGCATCATCATCGCCGACACCAAATTTGAATTCGGCCTGCGGGATGGGAGATTGATCCTCATTGATGAAGTCCTCACCCCGGATTCCTCCCGGTTCTGGCCGGCGGAGCAGTACCAACCGGGCCGCAGCCAGCCCAGCTTCGACAAGCAGTTCGTGCGCGACTATCTGGAAACTCTTTCCTGGAACAAGCAGCCCCCCGCCCCCGCCCTGCCGCCAACCGTCATTGCCAAAACGACCGAGAAGTACCTGGACGCCTACAGGCTGCTCACCGGGCGCGATCTTTAGCGCGGGCGCCGCGCCGCCGCCGGCCATGCAAAATCTGGTTGAAGATTTTTTGTCCTATCTCCGCCATGAGCGCGGGCTTGCCCTTCAAACCGAAAAAACCTATGCCGCCCTCCTGCAAAACTTTATCACCTGGGCGGAGCGGCAGGGCTTGAAAGACTGGAAGGCGGTGGAGTTGTCTCATCTCATCGCCTTCATCGAACACGAACGGACGCGCGCCTTCAAGGAGCCGGCGCCGCAATCCCCCCGCAAGCTCAGCTCGGAAACCATTTACTTGCAAATCGCCGCCTTGCGCGCCTTCTATGCTTTCGCCGAGGCGGAAAGGCATCTGCCGCTCAACATCGCCGAAAATCTTTCCCTGCCGCGACGCTGGAACCGGCTGCCCAAAAGTCTCTCCAGCGCCGAGATCGAACAATTGCTCAATTTGGAAACGACGGGCGACCCCTCTTCGCTCTGCGACCAGGCCGCGCTGGAATTGGCTTACGCCTCCGGCCTGCGCCTGGCCGAGTTGCGCGGCATCCGCCTCGAGCAGCTTCACCTCGAGGCGGGTTTCGTCACTGTCATTGGCAAGGGCAACAAGGAACGCGTCGTGCCGCTGGGACGCAAAGCCGTCGAAGCGATCCAGCGCTACCTCCGCGCCGGCCGCCCGAAATTGGTGACGGGCAAGTCCCCGGCCAATCTGTTTCTGACGCGCCGCGGCACGCCTTTTGCGGCGGTGACAATGTGGCTGCGGTTCAAGCGGCGCGCGGCGCGGGCGGGCATCGGGCGCAACCTCACGCCGCACATGCTGCGGCACAGTTTTGCCACCCACTTGCTGGAAAACGGCGCCGACTTGCGCGTGATCCAGGAACTGCTGGGCCACGCCAGCATCAGCACCACCGAAGTCTATACCCATTTGGACGGCCGGCGGCTGCGGGAAGTCCACCGCAGATTTCACCCCCGGAGCTGATGGACGAATGGCTGCAGCCGTTCGAGTAACTCCTTGGGGAGCCGCTTCGGTTTTCCATCGGTCGTGGCGCAGACATGTCGTGTCCGGCCATCCGCCAGCGGCGCCCCGGCCGCGTTGAGGATGCGAAAGCCAAACGTCAGCCGCGGTCCACCCAATTCAGTGATCCACACTTCCACCGTCAGCAAGTCGTCGTAGCGCGCCGGCCCGTTGTAGGAGATGTCCAGCCCGATGACGGGGAAAGTTGTCCCCGCCTCCTGCCATTGCAGCAAAGGGCTGCCGAGGTGACGGAAAAACTCCCCACGCGCCGCCTCCAGCGTGTCCAAATAGCGGGAGTAATAAACGTGGTTGCCCACGGTGCATTCCGCATAAACGACGCGATGCGTGTATTGAAAAACCGATCCGGCCATAAAAAATCCGCGGCTGCGACCGGATTTCTCCGAGGCGGCCGACTAGGCAAATTCTACCGGCTGCAAATCCCACGAAGCAAGAAAAAATCGGAGAAATCGGAGAAATCGGAGAAATCAGAGGGTGGAGTTTTTTTCCGGAAGGTGCAAAAAGCGCCAAGCTGCATAAATTGCAACTATTTGCATACCAGCATCTTACACCAGATAAGGTGAACCGCGGAGCACTTGCCAACCGAGTATTTCGACACGATTATCCTCCGCCGCCTTCCGGGCTATGGAGGACAAGACAGGACTGACAGGATGTGGTTTTCCATGGGCCTGGCCACCGGCGGCGTTCTGGTGAGAATATCAAATAGAAGTTCACGAAAGAAACGAAGGTATTTCTTCGTGCCCTCAACCAGTGTAAAAAGTGCCAATTGACACTTGCCCCCGGGCCTGAGCCACGCTTACACCTACAACGCGTTAAACCGGCTGACCTTGCTCGGCTTGACCAACGGCTACGGCACGCAGATTCACCGCTACAAATATGGCTTGAATCTGGCCGGGCAACGCACCAACGTGGTGGAAATGAGCGGTGGCGTCAATGTGCGGCAGGTGGCTTATGATTACGATCAGAGCTACACGGGCGCCTCGTCGCCGGCGCGGGTCTATCGGCTGACGCGGGAGCGGCTGTATGACGGCGGCGGGAACTCGAAGGGGGCGGTGACCAACGTGTATGATCCGGTGGGCAACCGGGTGGGGCGCAGTTTGGCTTTCACCTTCACGCCGGTGGACACGATCACCAACCAGAGCTTCGTGTTTGATCATCGTGATTTGATTGATAGCGATTCCGTGCCCAACAACGCCAATACCAACTACGACGGCAACGGAAATACGCTGGCCGACCAAGGGGCGTTGACGGGCGATCTTTACGACGCGGAGAACCGGCTGATCCAACGGGGATCGGGCATTCAAATAGCCTACGACGCGGAGGGCAACCGGGTGAGCAAGTCGGTCAGCGGCGTGACAACCTATTATCTGGTGGACGACCAAAACCCGACCGGCTACGCGCAGGTGCTGGCGGAATACAGATCGGTTTCATCCGGCGTCGCGCCCAACGCGACCTACGAATACGGCACCACCTTGATTGCCCAATCAACCCCGAGCACCACGCGGTATTACGGGTACGACGGGCAGGGCAGCGTGCGCTTGCTAACCGACGCGACGACGAGCGCGAACGTGACGGACACGTATGATTACGACGCCTGCGGGATGCTGTTGTCGGGCACGGGCAGCACGGCCAACAACTATCGTTACACCGGCCAGCAGTGGGACCCAGACCTGGGCATGTATTACCTGCGCGCCAGATATTACAAGCCGAACCTCGGCCGCTTCTGGACCGCGGATAGTTACGAGGGGCGACAGGAAGACCCGCTCTCGCTGCATAGTTACCTCTATTGTCAAGGCAATCCGGTCAACATGACCGACCCCAGCGGATGCGACGGGGAGTTGGCAGAGACATTGTCGGTCATTTTCAACGGCGTGAGCATTTTTGCATCGAGGGCAGCGACAGCTTGCGAGGCATATTACGCGGCGGAAAGAACAGTGGATGCCGTTGAATTGGCAGCGACGGCTGCCGGAGGTGGTTCGGTTTCCATGGTCCAAGTGGCTGCTCTGGCCGTGCAATTCGCGCCATTTGGGTCACTGCTAGGCAAAGTTGGAGAGATTGGGTCAATCGGAGGTGAGGCCCAAGCGCTTTTGAAGAAAGTTTTCAGTGTTAGTGGCAGCAGCAAGATGGTGGGAGAGGTTGGGGCTGTCATGGCCTGCACCGCCAATGGCTTCAAGTCCGTTGGTTTCAAAGCGGCCTCCCACGGGTTCGACGATGTTGTGGAAGATGCAGCCGGAAACTTGATCATCGTCGAAGCAAAGGGCGGTGCGGGGACCTTATATAAAAACCAGATGAGCCAGCAGTGGATACTAAACAACATCACGAAGCTAAAGGAAGCTGGACAAGGTGGATTAGCCGATCGCTTAACTAGCGCGATGGCTGATGGAAAGCTAAAAGGAATGGTGGTCAGCACGACAGTGAAAGGCGCGGACGCTTTTAACCCCGTGGCTGAATTAAAGGTTTGGGCCAATATTGGAGCACAGAAGTGGTAGCTATGAAAGCAGGTACTGAACCTCTATATAAGAGACTGCACCTGGATCCAAAATGGTGGAGTTACAAAGAAATGGAGGCGAGCATCCCGCTGGCCACTCGATTGCCTCCAAAGCCAAGCGACTTTAACCGCGCCTGGGCCAAAGCTAACCTACCCTTTACCCGGTTTTTGTTGAGCCTCGCCTGTTACTATGCAGGGGAAATCGAGTTAGCGCGCAACCATGGTAAGAAATGCATCGAGGAATGCGACGAATTCTTTTTCGGAGACTGGAGGAATACTTACAAAACCGGGGAAAACCAGATCGATCCTGGGTGGTGGAAGCGGGAAACTGAGTGGATGTGGATTTTTGAATGCGCTTTAGTTTGGGGATCGGTATTGGGTGAATGGCAATTTCTGGCTAAAGTTGGCGCTTTTCCTGAATCGGATAGCTACATCTTTGAAGATTATATCCCGCAAGACAGGAATATGTATGTGGCGATCGGACGTCTCCTCTGCGATGACTCTAAGAATGACCTGGAGGATTTTCTCCGACTTGCGGAAGTGGGACCGCGGGTTTATTGCAGGCTCCTCGTGCCTTTGATTCGAGCAGTACTTGCGCGCGACACTAACCTATTCCAGGAACGATTGACAAAATATCTCCGGCATTATGTATCCGAGAAATTTCCCGAGGAGAAGTTTACTTCCAAAATCTCAATCCACGGAACGGTTTTTGTTCATTGGGCCGAAAAGGAGGGGCTCGCAATTAAGGTGCCACCAGAATATGCGGACCACATTGTGAGGATGTGAATGTTGAGCCGGTGTAACTGATTCTAATGGTGGAATTCAACACGAACTGCTTGGGCAACAAAATCCGCACTGTTGACGAGGCGGGGGTGCCGACGGCCTTCACCTATGATTATCGCGGGGCGGTGACATCGGTGACGCTGGACGCCGGTGCGCCCAACGGGTTGGCGTGGGTCTATAAGTATGACGAATCGGGCAATTTGCTCAGCCAGAGCGATCCCAACGCGAGCACGACGCAGTTCCAATATGACGCTCTGGGCCGGCGCACCAAGCGTATCCTGCCGGACGGCTCGACGGAAACCACCGCCTACAACCAGGTGCCGGCGGGTTCGCCGGTGCAAGTGCAGCAGACCTCGGTGACCGATTTTCGCGGCAAAATCATCGTCACGACCGACGACGTGCTGTGAAAAGGGGTCGCCCATTAGGGCGGGTGTCAACAGGCAAAACGCTTTTGTCCTCAATTCTCTTTATTGGGTTCTTCCTGGGCCACAAAACTGTTCTTTACAGACAGCATCCGATCCCTTCATTTCGCTCGCGTGATTCCGGCCCGCTTCCTGCGACGCGATCCGTTCACTCACCCACCAGGTTCAAGCGCGGTTTAAGAAATGCTGTAGCCGAGGATTGATGGGCATTGTGTTCGGCGAGGCGCCGAACACGGCAGGCGAGGGCGCCCGCGCTCCCCCAAAATCCAGACATTTTAACGGCTAGAGTTTTCATGAAAATGCTCTAGCGCGTCATGGAGAGTTTGGCCTTTTTTGCCTTTTTCCTAAAAGCTGTCTTTGTCTTTTGTTCCCTTTTTGCTTCGCGCCCGACTCGGTTTGCCCTCTTTTTTCTTTGCACTGCAATCCGTCAGGGTCGCTCATTCTTGCGAAGATTTTACCACGGATTGCCCGGATTGCCCGGATTGGAAATGGATTTGGAACGCACGGCTTACGGTTGCCCGGACCGAAAGACACTTGCGTTGCGAAGATGAGTCCGGACAATAAGGTCCAGATCAGCGAAGGATATGTCTTGGTTATTAGCAATCTTCTCCAACATGAGATCAATCGGCTCCGCCAGGTCAGAAACCAAATCGGTGTGTTGGGAAGGAGGAGTAGGGCCAAGCTCCAGGAGCGAAGACATCTCTGCAAAGAGATTCTTCAAAACAAAAAAGGGCAGAACATAGGAACTATCCTGCGCCAAGCCACTACAGCAGGCCACAAGTTGATCGAGGTTCTCCTGATAAAAGCCCTTCTTGAGCAAGTCACGCAGGCACGCAAGTTGCTGGTTTGGGGAGTTCGACACAATTCTGGATTTCTTCCCGGTTAAATGCAGCCACAACGCGATGGCCGGAACGCTCGATGTTGGCCCGGCCACCCTCCTGGCGGTCAACCAGGACCGCGACGAAAGCAACTTTTCCACGTGCATCCTCAACTGCCTTTATAGCGGCAAGAGTCGAATCCCCACGCGTAACGACGTCATCAATGACCACCACCAAATCGCCAGATCTGAAATTGCCCTCGATGAGCTTTGCTTGTCCGTGCGCCTTTGGGGTCTTTCTCACGATAAAAGTCTGAAGCGGCGGCGAGTCCTTCTCCCAAAAGGAATACATTCCGACAGCCAGGGCAATCGGATCCGCGCCCATCGTCAGGCCCCCTACCGCATTGATGCGAATGCCCCTATTCGCAGCCTCCGATTGGATCAGCGAGTGCATCACCTGGCCAACGAGCCAAGCACCCTCCGGATCAAGCGTCGTGAGCTTACAGTCCACGTAGTAAGAGCTTTTCGCGCCAGAGGAAAGCACGAAGTCACCACGACAAAAGGATTTCTCTCGCAGAAGCGACAGCAGCTTGCATTTAGCGTCTTCCAAAGTTAGCATGTCCTGATTTTATGGATGGTCAATCTAGTTGGAATCAATACTTATTATTTCTTGTCCACAGCTTATTCGCATTTCATGATTGAAGCGCATTCGTATTATTAGGCGCTCTTACCGTTGCGGAGAGCATTTCGGATCTTCGACTTGGTTACGTCGGTTACACTGGCATCGCCGCCCTCCAAACGGGAAATCGTTCGAGCCGACACCCCGGCGAGCTTGGCTAATTCCTCTTTGCGCAAGCCCTTTTTGACGCGTTCATTACGCCATGAAATCGCAGAAATCATGCCTCCTTTTACCGCTATGTTTGGATATGTCAAGACATGACGCAAAAAAATGTGAAAAAATGTGATAAAGGCGAACACGAGGCAAAATAATCAGCCGTGGAACGAGCCGTTCCCGCCTACAGCAGCTTGATCTGTCTAAAGAAATTTGTTCTTGATATGAGGGAAGAACTCTTCGGCCAGGATCCAGCCGGCGCACTGCGGCGCGCCGCAGTGACATGGATGCTCACGATACTCATCGAGGGTGTAGCCGTAGTTGAACGTGATTTCCTCGCCCGCCGGGATGTCACGCAGGGCGACGATCCAGATGCGACGGCCGCGCCATTGGGCCTCGCAGTTGGGCGCGCAACTGTGGTTGAGGAATCGGGCCGGGTTGCCGGGGGAATTGCCGTCCAAGTCGTACTCGTCGTCGAGGCAAAATATGAACCCGTTGCCTTGTTCACAGAGCCGCAAGGATTCGGCCTTGGTGATGCGCCGTCCGGCGTATTCCACGACGGCAGCGCCGCGGAGCAGGGCGGTTTTGGCAAAGCCGCCGAGGCCGTGGATGGGGGAAGGCCCGATGCGGAGAGTGGCCGCGCCGGGGCGGGGCGCGGTTTTCATGCCGGGCGATGGCGCGCGGCGGGGAAAGGCGCCCGCGGCGTTCACGCCGGTTTGAATGGGGAAATGGATTCGACGCGGTAGCGCTTTTTGCCGCCTTCGACGGGGACCTCAATTTCCTGAGCGGGTTTGGCGTTGAGAAGGGACTGGGCGACGGCGGTCAGATAGCTGATGATGCCTTTGTCGGGATTGGAGTCCCAGGCGCCCAGAATGGTGAATTGCTCCAGGTGCTGGTGATCGAGGTCGGTCACGGAGACGGTGGTGCCGATGCTGACGACGTCGGTGCGGGGGTTGGCAAAGTCGCTGCCGCGGGCGCGGACGAGCTGGGATTCCAACTCGCCTTTGCGGCGCATGAGGATTTTTTGCATTTCCTTGGCGGCCTTGTATTCATGATTTTCGCGCAAGTCGCCATAGCTGCGGGCGACGGCAATTTCCTTGGAGTTGGCCGGAATGGCCTTTTGCACCAGTTCGGCGTATTCGTTTTTGCGCCGTTCAAGGCTTTCCCAGGAAACGACAAGGCTGGTCTCCTGTTTCTCGCGGGATTGGTCGCCGGAGATCATGGTCTGCACGGCCGGGTAGCTCTTGACGATGCGCGCCAGGAGCGAGCGTTTGTCCATGTCGTCGAAGCAGGGGGAAAGTTGGAGGGCGCGGGTCAAATCCTTGATGACCTCCAGGTCGGCCGAACCGATGAGTTCGACCAGGAGGGTGGGATCGTCGAGAATAAAATCACGCAGTTTGTTGGAGCGCTTCTCGTTGAACTGGTCCCGCTCCATAGCGGTGAGCATGGCGCGAAAGACCTCGGGGCCGAGGATGTCGGCAAAAGAGTCGGAGCGTTCCTTGGCGAGCCAGAGGAGGAGTTCGCTGCCGGCCTGGTGCTGGCTGATGAGGCGGGCGAGGATTTCCTTCAACTGCTCCCATTTTTCGCCGGCGATCAAGGCATGGGCGACTTCACCGGCGAGTTTCGAGGAAACCTGGTTCAGGGCGCCCAGCAAGGCGTCGGGCCAGGCCTCGCGGAGGGATTCCTTGAAGGATTGGAGGGCGCGCCGATGTTTGCCGGCGGGAATCTGGTCCAGGAGCGGGCCCACGCGCGCGGATTCCTGCACCCAGAGGGCGAGGGCGGAAATCTCGTTTTCAGCGGGCGGGACTTCGACGGCGGCGCGGATTTCGTCGCGGACAAAGACGGCTTCCAAGGCGACGGCGGGCTGGGTGCGCTGGTGGGTGGCGATTTCGGTGTTCAAGGTGGGGATGATTTCCCTGGCGGCGGCGGCGCGGTCGCCCAGATCGGAGAGGTTTTTGAGGACTTCCGTGGCGGCGTTGAGGCGGGCTTTCAATCCTTTGGCGGCGCGGAATTCGGCCATGAGGCGGCTTTGCAGGGAGACTTCCTTGGCCTGGTAAACGATTGGCTCGGATTTTTTGAGAGGAACCTGGAAATGGCCGTCTTTTTTAAGCTCCCTCTTGGCGCCTTCCCACCATTTTTTCCAGTCGTCCTTGATGATGTCGGGAACGAGAACTTGCTGGATTTGGTCCACGGTAGCGCGGTCGCCAAAACTTTGGAGGACCAGTTTGATGAGGTCCAAATGATGCAAGGCGGCCATTTGGCGGAGGGCATCGAGGTCGGAAACTTTGCGGGCGTAAATATGGCTTTTGGCGATGGGCTTGAGGGATTCGGCGGCGAAGGCCATGTCCATGGTGTGGCCGGGTTTGTCCTGGAAATCTATGGTTAAGCGGCCGAAGACCGGATCGGTGGCGGTAATTCTGCCAAATCCCCAACTGCGATGGAAGCAAAAGCCGTCCTCGGCCAGACGGGTGAGGGGTTCGACTTGCTGGCGGCTGAGTTTCCCGGCGGCGACGAGTTTTTCAAATTCTTCTTTCATTGATAATGTCCCAGAGTCCATAAAGCATATATTATTAGGCTGTGAGCAGGGAAAGTCCAAGAGAAATTGCCATGCGTGTTTTGCGGCGGCGGCGGGTCAGCCGGGAATACGTGGAGGTGTTGCTGGAACAGGAGCTGGCGCGCGCCGCGTTGAGCAAGCTGGACCGGGCGCTGTGCCAGGAGCTGGTGTATGGGCTGGTCCGGTGGGAGATGACGCTGGACTGGCTGATTGCGCGCAAAACCAGCGCCCGGCGGCAGGAAGGGGTGGTGCAAATGTTGCTGCGGCTGGGGCTGTATCAGATTTTTTGGCTGGAGCGCATCCCGGCGCATGCGGCGGTGCATGAGACGGTGGAGTTGGGGCGGCGGCTTGGGTGCGGGGCGCAAACGGGATTTATAAACGCGGTTCTGCGAGGTTATCTGCGGGAGCGGGAGGCGACGGTGCGGGAATTGGAAGGGCTGAAACGGGAGGAGCCGGCGCTGGGCTATTCGCATCCGGCCTGGCTGGTGAAACGATGGGAAGGGCGGTGGGGGCCGGAGAAAACGGCGCGGTTGCTGGAGTGGGACAACTTGCCGCCGCCAACCTTCGCGCGGTTGAATCTTCTGAAGACCGATGCCGCCACGTTGACGGGGCTGTGGGAGGCGGAGGGGATCGGGTTCGCCGCGCGGCGGTGGGATTGGACGGGGGAGAACGTGGTGTTTGAATTGGAATCGCATCCCAGCCTGGCGCAATGGAGCGATTTCCAGCGGGGGCTTTTTTACATCCAGGACCCAAGCACGTTGCTGGCCGTGCGGGAGTTGGATCCGCAGCCGGGGGAAAACATCCTCGATCTCTGCGCCGCTCCGGGAGGAAAAACAGCGCAGATGGCGCAGCGGATGGGGAACCGTGGACACATTCTGGCGCACGACCCGCAACCGGCGCGGCTGCGGCGGCTGGTGGAGAATTGCGCCAGGCTGGGGGTGGGCTGCGTGGAGGCAACGGCGTCCAACCCCGGCGCCGGCGGCCCGTTCGACCGGATTCTGGTGGATGCGCCGTGCTCCAACAGCGGGGTGTTGCGGCGGCGGGTGGATTTGCGGTGGCGCATAAGCGAGGAGGAGTTGAAAAGGCTGGGCCGGGAGCAAGGGGCGATGCTGCGTGAGGCCGCGGCGCATCTGAAGCCGGGCGGCAGGCTGGTTTATAGCACATGCAGTTTGGAACCGGAGGAGAATGAAGAGGTGACGCGGGAGTTTATGCGGGAGCAGAGTGAATTCACTCTGGAAAGCCAGCGGCAATTGCTGCCGTTCGCGGAGGAGGTGGACGGGGCCTGGGTGGCGGCGCTGCGGCGGCGGGGATAGGCGGAGGCGGGCGATGCGAAGGTTTTTGCCGCGGATTACAGGATTACACGGATGATTTAATCGCAAATCAGTTGACTCCGCGCGGGCTTATGGAAAAGTAAGCCGCGTGCTATGTCAAAGATGCAACGCGCGCTCCTTTCGGTATTCGACAAAACCGGCCTGATTCCTTTTGCCCAAAAGCTGGCGGGAGCAGGCATTGAGATCATCTCCACCGGGGGCACGGCCAAGGCCCTGCGCGAGAAAGGGATCATGGTGAGCGATCTGAGCGCCTACACGGAATTCCCGGAGATGATGGATGGGCGGGTGAAAACGCTGCATCCGCGGATTCACGGAGGGCTGCTGTATCTGCGGGGCAATCCAGCGCACGAGGCGGCGGCGCGCAAGCACGACATCAAACCGATTGACCTGGTGGCGGTGAATCTGTATCCCTTCGAGCAAACGGTGGCGCGGACCGGGGCGACGCTGGCGGAGGCGATTGAGAATATTGACATCGGCGGCCCGGCGATGTTGCGCAGCGCGGCCAAGAACCACGAGAGTGTGACGGTGGTGAGCGACCCGGCGGATTACGAGGAGGTGGCGGGCCAAATCGCCGCCACCGGGAACACGACGCCGGAATTGCGGCGGCGGCTGGCGGTGCGCGTCTTTGCCCGCACGGCGGCTTACGACGGACAGATTGCGGCCTGGCTGGCGAGGACCTTCGGGGTGTCCGGGGCGGAGGCGGGCGCGATGTTTGCCGGGGCGCCGCTGGAACCGGGGCAGGCGTGGCCGGCGCGGCTGCGGCTGGACCTGGCGCAGGCGCAGGAGTTGCGCTACGGGGAGAACCCGCACCAGCGGGCGGCGCTCTACGGAGGTTTTGGGGAATATTTCCGGCAGTTGCACGGGCGGGAGCTGTCGTATAACAATATACTTGACTTGACGGCGGCGGCGAATCTGGCCGGAGAATTTGCCGGGGAGGGGCCGACGCTGGCCATCCTGAAGCACACCAATCCGTGCGGGGTCGGACGAGGGGCGACGTTGCGGGAGGCGTGGGAGAAAGCGTTCGCCACGGACAAACAAGCGCCATTCGGCGGCATTATTGCGGTGAACGGGACGCTGGATTTGCCCTGCGCGGAGGCGATCGCGGAAGTTTTCAGCGAGGTGATTGTGGCCCCGGATTTTGCGCCGGACGCTCTCGCCCTGTTGGAAAAGAAGAAAAACCTCCGGCTGCTCAAGGTGTTGAAAAGTCCACGCGAGGCCAGTCCGTGGGAATTCCGCGGAGTGGGGGAAGATTCGTTGCTGGTGCAGGAAAGCGACCGGAAAGAGGCGGGGGCGGAGGATTTGAAGATTGTGACGCGGCGCCAGCCGACGGAGGGGGAATTGCAGGCGATGCTGTTTGGGTGGCGGGTGGTCAAGCACGTGAAATCCAACGCGATTGTATATGCCGGGCCGGACCGGACGCTGGGAATCGGCGCGGGGCAGATGAGCCGTGTGGATGCGAGCCGTCTGGCGGTGTGGAAGGCAAAGGAGGCCGGTCTGTCGCTGGAGGGGAGCGTGGTTTGCAGCGACGCGTTTTTTCCGTTTGCCGATGGATTGGCGGCGGCGGGGGAAGCGGGCGCCACGGCGGCCATCCAACCCGGCGGCTCGGTGCGCGACGGCGCGGTGATCGCCGCGGCCGATGAGCGGAAGATGGCGATGGCGTTCACCGGGGTGCGCCACTTCCGGCATTGAATCTAAATCGTCTTATCGAACCAGGCGGCGGATGAGGGCGACTTGGGCGAGGCAAAGGAGGGCCAGCGCGATCCAGAGGAGGCATTCGCGCGCGCGGAGGCTGGATTGACGAACCGGGGCCAGGCCAAACTGAATTTTGATGGCGCCCATGGAAATGACATCTCCATTGCGCAGGACGGCCTGATCCACCGGCGTGCCGTTGACGCTGAGCAGGGCGCCGTCCTGGGCCTGACAAACCAATCCTTGTGCTTGACGGATGATCTGGAGGTGGCGCGGCCAGACGCCTGGGCCGTCCAGGGAAAGGTCGGCGTCGGGGGCGCGTCCGATGAGGACGGGAAAGCGCCTGGCGATGAATTGCGCGCCGGCCTTGTTGCCCGAGAGAATGAGAAGTTGCACCATGGGATCGAGACTCCAGGAGCGGGCGCGGCCGGCCGGGCGCGCGGCTTACTGGCCCGTAATCGCATCCCAAAATGTCCGTCGGGGAACATAGATCTGATCCCCGGGGAGAACTTCCAGGTCCAGTTTTGGATCCTTCAGGGCCTTAACGCAGTCCACTTTGAGAATCGTTCCGTCCAAGCGGGTCACCTGGACTTTGTGTTTGGCGGCGAACACACTGAAACCGTTCCCCGTGGCGATGGCCTTGGTGACGGTGATGCGGCTCTTATATAGCTGCCTGCCAGTGCCCACGTTGTTGACCTCGCCGAGGACATAAAAATAGCGCTCATTTGGGAGCACGGTGACATTAACAGTTCTGTAAATGCGCGGCACGAGGTTGGTGTGAATGATTTCCTCCAGCTCCTGGGGAGATTTTCCGGCGGCTTGGATGGGATGGTTGATGTAGGCGATGGAAATAGTGCCGTCGTCACCAATGACCCTGTCGAAAGAGGGAGGGTCTTGCGGGGTTCCCGTAAGGCTGATGGTAATGCTATCATTGATCTGGAGGGGAGTGGTCAGCCCCCGGTCCGGCTGCGAATTGGTGATTGCAGGAGGGGGGGGCGGAGCGGCGGGAGGGTGGGTTCGGCAGCCAGCCATGATGAGAGCGGTTCCAGCCAGGCAAATCATCCAGATGAATTCTCGGACGCTGCATTGTGACGATCTCATACTTAAATAAATGGGGCAGGCTGGCGGGGTTTGTCAGTATTTTTGTTTGATTTCGATTTTTGGCTTGCCTGCGGCGTCGCTGAGTTGGACAACGGTGGAATCACTTTTTGGGGAGTGGCTGTCGTACTCGTAGTAACCGCTGTAATAATAATAATTCTCATCCTGGCTCATGTTGATGTTGTTGAGCACCAGACCCATGAGGTTGCCGCCGACTTTTTGGATCATCTGTTTGGCGCGAAGGGTCATGGGGGTGGGGTAACGGCGGTACTGGATGACCTGGATGACCATGTCCATCTCGCTGGCGAGAATGGAGGCATCGCTGACGCCGAGGAGGGGAGGGGCGTCGAAGAAAACAAAGTCGTAGCGGCGTTTGAGTTCGCGGATGGCGTCTTTCATTTGGGCGGAAGCCAGGATGCTCATGGAACTGCTGGGGAGTTTGCCGCTGGGCAGGAAATCGAGGGTCGGGAGCTTGGTTTTCTGGAGGACCTGATCCAAGGTGATCTGTTTGTTGAGGAGCAGGTCGGTCAGGCCGATGGCGTTGCTGCAGCGCAACATGCGATGGACGTTGGGGCGGCGCAAGTCCGAATCCACCAGGAGGACGCGCTGGCCGTTCTGGGCAAAGACGACCGCGAGGTTGAAGAGGGTGGTGGTCTTGCCTTCGCCAGCGCCTCCGCTGAGGACGGTGATGGTGTTCCAGTTTTCATCTTTGCGGGAGAAGAGAAGGTTGGTGCGCAAAACCCGATAGGCTTCGGCGTGGGGGCTTTCCGGCCCTTCCTCCATGACATTGCCCACATTCTGCGGAATGACGCCAAGGACCGGCGCCTGGAGCGCGCGCTCGACGTCATCAATGGTCTTGACACTGGTATCCAGGTATTCGATGAAGAAGGCCAGACCCACGCCCACAATCAGCCCCATGAGGATGCCGGAGGGAATAATGAAAATGAGCCTGGGGCTGACCGGGCGCTTGTCGGGGCGGGCGGGGTCATGGATAATGACGGTGGAGCGGAGGGGCTGGTGGGCCTCGACGTTTTGTTGGGTGTAAAGGCGGTCCAATTCCTCATAGGTGCGAGTGGTGGCTTCGACATTGCGTTTCTCGGTGAAGTATTCGCGGTCCCTTCTTGCCTCCTCGTTGCTATTCCTCTTGGCTTCGTCTTCCTGCTGGGCAATAAAATCCAGCAAGGCCTTGTCATGGGCCACGACGCTCTCCCAGCCGGACATGATGCCCTGGACTTTGGCGTGGTAGGCGCTCTTGGCCTCATTGAGATTTTTGAAGGCGGCGACATAGACGGGGTGATCGGCGCCATACCCCCTTTCGGAGGCCTCGGTCAAGACATCCTGGGCATGGGCCACTCGCTCGGATTGGACGAACAAATCCTGGTCCACTTGACCCTTGACGGTGGGCAGGGCTTGTTCGAGAATGCCCTGTTTATCGAGGCTTTGGAGATTGGCCAGGATGTTGCTGTGGTCATTGTAATCCAGTTGCGCCTCGATGTAGCGGGATTCGAGGATGCGGATTTTTTCGGAATAAATGGTGGCGTTGACTTGAGGACTGCTGTCGTCCAATTCCGGGATGTCCAGGGTCTTGCGCAGGTTGTCCAGATTTGCCGTTTCATTGCTTAAGGCTTCTCTTTTGTTATCCAGCTCGCGTTGGAAGCTTTCCAAGCCCAGCTTCTTGCTCTCCCACCAGGAATCGAAGCGGTACTGCTTGTAGGTTTCGGCGATTTTGTTGGCGATGGCGGCCGCCATGTCGGAATCAGGGTTTCGGACAGAGATTTCGATCAAGCTGGTGCCGCGAGTCTGGTCCACGCTGACTTTTCTGGACAGAACCTTGTAAGTCTGGTCGAGGGTCCAGTCCGACTCCTGGACATCGTGGGCCAGAACATGCTGGAGATTCAGGTCCTTGTTGGTGATGACCGGGCATAAAATATCCCATGCGGTGATGATGCGGAATTGGGTGGTCAGCCAGTAAGGATCCCATCCCAGGGACGCCTGGCTGCCCACGACCTGGACCTCTGGGGCGTCTTTCTGGACCTCCATTCTGACGGTGCTGGAGTACTGTTTGGGGAGGCAGTAACTCAAAATGGCGCTGGAGATGACGCAGAGGAGGAAGACGGTGAAGATCAGGCTCTTGCGCAAGCGGATGACGCGCCAGTAGTCCAAAAAGTGAAGTTTGACCTCCGGTGAATCGGCGGCATTTGAAAGGGCGTCCATAGTCAAAAAAAGAAAGCTAGATCGTACTCAGATGATACGTTCTAGCTTTCCGACCAAAAGGTCAAATTTATTTATCAATATTCGCCTTTGACACCGAGGTACACCTGATTGCGGGTATAATCGCGCTCCAGATCGGCATTGGGAACCTCGGAAACCAGCTTGTTCCAATTGTAACCCGCCTCCGCGCTGAAATACGGGTTGAAGCGGTAGTTGAGGTTCACGCCGAAGATCATGAAGTCTTCAGATTTCCCATCTATGTTGCCTCCATCGAACTCGGAGTGCTGCCACTGGGCGAGCAGGCTTCCGGTCAGAGCGCCGGCGATGGTCTGAGTCAGGTTGACGTATCCCGCGGTCGCCTCGTCATCCAGCACGGGGTTCCCATTGGCCCCGACAGGCCCCACGACGTCCGTGGCATTGTGCTGGTGTTTGGCTCCGACGGTCAGGCTGGAGTTGGCCATGTAGAGCCAAGTGAGGGAGGCGTCCACATACGGATCCGTGGAGTTGACGTGGGTGGGGGCATTGTCGTACTCGATGTATTGAGCGCCCGCGCGGATGGATCCCGACAACTGGTCGGTGAATTTCTCGTCCGCGCCGATAAAGAAGAAATGGGAGTCGCTATTGCGCGCGTTGCTGTAAATATTGGGGGGGCCGTAAATAATGACTTGGGGGCTGGTGTAGCCGACGTGCTCATATTGGTAGCCCAACAGCCCGTGCAGGTCGCCCATCATCTGCCAATCCAGGGTCAGCGAAGCCAATTGGTCCATGCGATCCAGCAGGGCGGAGAGGCTGGCCGTGCCGGGAATGGGGGAGTACAATTGCCGGTAAGCATATAGGTTGTTGTCGTACGAGGCCTTGAGGGTGAGCGTCTTGCTCAACTCGGCCGAGCCGCCGATCGAGGCGTCGTTGTGAATGTTGTCGAGTGCCGAGCGCGTGAAATCGGCAGGGAGTTCCGTACCGGAATAGATCTGAGGATCTTGGGAGTAAATGAACGACTCCCCGGCATGCATGTTGTATGCTTCGGAAATAGTGTGGTTGACGTTGACGTTGAAAATGTGCGACTGATCTGCCGTCCCGCGGGCGTCAAAGTACTTTTTGAGGTCATAAACATAATTGACGTTCAGGGAGGTTTGTTCGGGCGTATAGTTGAACGAGCCTTGCGGACTCAGTTCGTAACCATACTCGCCTTTCTTGGGGAGCGCGGGATTATCGTTGGGCGCGGTGGCATAGTTGTCATCATAAAATCCACGGAGGGTGGCCGCCACGGTCCAAGGCTTGGCCATTTCCGCCGCAGACAAACCAGGGTTGAATTGAGCGTGCATTGTGGACGTGCCAACTGCCGCTATACCGACGCAAACTAAGAGTTTTTTCATAAAAATGTTTAATTTGTGCTGCCCTCATGCACAAAGCGCGTCTCGTCGAGCTTTGTTCATCTCCACGAGTTCTAAGGGTACCATGCAATATTGTCAAAAGAAAAGTTAATATATTTTCAATTTTTTTTTACCGCCTGCCCTCCCCCCACCAGCGATTTGAATTACTTATGAACATTTGGGCAGGCAAATAGTCTAATGGTTCGTTTGTCAGCCGGTACTTGGCCCCAAAATCAGTTGGCACCTCCGCTTCAGCCCAGTTGGTGGGTATGCTGTCGAGCATGAAATACTCCCAACTCTGTTGATTTACAAGCATTTGCGAAAGAAACTGCCTATCGGAAGTCCGCTGGGTCAGGTAGATCGCCCGCACGGGCTTGAGGCGGTTGATTTCATCGAACGTTGCGGCGTCATCGAGCGTGAGCCAAAGGCAGACATGCCCCCCATACCAGGCCACTGCCCAGGGAATATCGCTCATCATCTCCTCGTCGGGCTGCATCATGGAGGCGGTTCTTTGGATAAGGGTAGGCGCATAGGGCGAGATGGCTGGCTGGCTGGGAGGTCCTAAGAGGGCCAGGATCAAGGGCATGCACATGAAAACGGCAAAAAAAACCACCACCATATTGCGGACCTTGGGGTCCGGATGGGAAATCTGATCCAGGAGCGTAAAAAACACGCTCGTGCCGAAGACCATCACCATGGGCGCCAGCAGCACGAGCAGATTCTCGGAGTTGATTTCGGGTGAATCGCTGCTCAGATGGGTCTGGCCCAGGGCCTGCACGACGGCCAGCAGCGCCAGGGACCAAATCAGAAAAGACCGAAGGCGCCGCAAGGCCGGGTTGCGATAGGGCAGGAGCAAGCCGCAGAGAAAAAAAGCGCAAACCCAATTGCCGCCCAGCCGGGGCAGTTGGTTTCCCAGGATTTCCCCCCCGTTGATCAGGAGTTTGTTGACGACGTCCCGCGGCGCCACCAGGGCCAGGCCGGCCGCGCCGGGACTCAGCGAGCGTTCCAGGCGGTCGCCCTGGAGCGGCGGGGTGTTTTCCACCAGCGCGTAGCCGGCCGTGCCGAAAGGGGCGCCGCCGAGCGCCCAATTGCGCCCCAGCCAGGGCGCCATCACTGTCAAGAATGAAACCGCCGTCCACAGGCACAATCTGCCCCGCTGGCGGACGCAAAACAGGCGGACGAACAAAAGCGCCGGAGCGATCAGCCATCCAAGAGAATACCGGCTCAACGCTCCCAAACCCACCAGCGCGCCCGCCCCCGCCGCCAGGGCCAGCGAGGCGCCCGGCGTCGGCGTCTCCCGGCGTTGGCGCTCTTCCAACTCGACCAAACACCATACTACCGAGAGAAAAACCAGCAGCAGCCAGATGGTGGACAGCCCGGAAACGCTGAATTTCCAGTACGTCTGGCTGCCGGCAAAGAGGATCGCCGAGACCCAGGCCACGCCGGGGTCAAAGAGCCGCCGCGCCAGGTGGAAGAGGAGGAGAACCGCCGCAAAAAAAAGCAGTTCGTTGAAGCCGGCAATCAGGAATTCCGGCTGGTAAAACCAGTTTTGATCCGCCGCAAAATGGAACGGAAGGACTTTCATCAGGCCCGCCAGCACGACGGGGTAGCCGGGGGCGTTGCTCAAATCCGGCACCGGATGTTGGAGCACTTCTGCCGCGTGATTGGTGTCGGCCCGCTGGAGCAGGCCCAGCGTCAAGGGGCGAATGGAATCGGTCGTGAACCCTTTCCCCCCGGCCAACTGCCGCGCCAGGTGGGCCGACTCCATGGATTCCTGGTTGGAAAAACCGTGGTAGCCGCCCGCGTTATACCAGAACGCCAGGAGGGCAAAGGCCATGAGCGCGCTGGACATCTTGAGAATCCTGGCGCCGACGCCTTCCTCCAGCCCGCGAATAAAGGCCTGGATCCGCTCGTGCGTGCTGCGTTGCAATTAAAGTTCCTCCAAGTGGTAAAGATGGAGCTTGCGGTGCAGAGTGCGCCGGCTCATTCCCAGTTTTTTGGCCGCCAGCGTCCGGTTGCCTCCGCCCTCCTTGAGGGCGCGGACGATCAATTGTTTCTCGGCTTCGGACACGGTCAAGTCCGGTCCGGCGAGCAAGCGGGCCGGGCCGGGGGCGGCGCCGGCGGCGCGCAAGGTCGTCGGCAAATCCCGCAGGCTGATGCGCTCGCCTCGCGAGAGGACGACCCCGTGTTCGACGGCGGTGCGCAATTCGCGCACGTTGCCGGGCCAGGCATATTTCATAAGCGCTTCGAGGGCGTCGGGGGTGAAATCGTTCACGTTTTTATTGTTTTCGGAGGCAAATTCGCGGAGGAACAACTTGGCCAGCAGGGGAATGTCCTCCGCCCGCTGGCGCAAGGGCGGGAGGGTGATCTCCATGACGCTGAGGCGAAAGTAGAGGTCCTCGCGGAATTTTCCATTCTTGACCTCCTCGGCCAAATCGCGGTTGGTGGCGGCGATGAGGCGGACATCGGCGGTCAAGGTCTTGTTGGAGCCGACGCGCTCGAAAGTGCGTTCGCCCAGGAAGCGAAGGAGTTTGACCTGGACGGCCGGGTCAATCTCCCCGATTTCATCCAGGAACAAGGTGCCTCCCTGGGCTTGCTCGAAGCGGCCGATGCGCCTCTCATGCGCGCCGGTGAAGGCCCCCTTCTCATGTCCAAAAAGTTCGCTCTCCAGCAGCGTGGGCGCCAGGGCCGCGCAATGGACGGTGACGATGGGATGGGAGGCGCGCGGGCTGAGCTGATGAATCGCGCGCGCCAGGAGCTCCTTGCCGGTCCCGCTTTCTCCCAGCAGCAGGATGGAGGCGCGGGTGGGGGCCACCTGGCGGACCATCTCGGTGATCTCCTTCATCGCAGGGGACTCGGCCATCACGTTCTCCATCCCGTACTTTTTGTCGAGCTGCTCCCGCAGGGCGACATTTTCCACTTCCAGTTGTTGCTGGCGCAACACGCGGCTGATGCGCATTTCCAGCTCGTCAATTTGCAAACGGCCCTTGGCGATGTAGTCATCAGCCCCGTGCTTCATGGCCTCCACCGCCAGTTCCTCCGAGCCGTAGGCGGTCATCAAAATGCAGACTGGCGGATGGGAAAGCGATTTGGCGCGGCGGATCAAATTCATGCCGTCCTCCTGCGGGAGGCGGAAATCGGTGAGCAGCACCTGGAAGTTCTCCTGCTCCAGCAGGACCATGGCCGCCTTGGCGTCTTCGGCCACCCAGACGTCGTAATGGCCCTCCAGGGCGGAGCGGAGGCCCTCGCGGGTCGGCTTCTCGTCATCCACGATCAGGAGCATCGGCTTGGATTTGACTGCGGAGTTCAAAGGTTTGCAATGGGGTTGCGTTATTCGGTTGGCCAGGGCCTCAGCGCAGCAGTTTTTGCTGTTTTTCCCGCCGGGGCAGCCAGATGCGAAAGGTCGCGCCCTGGCCCTCGCGGCTTTCCAATTCCATGTGGCCGCCGTGCTGCCGCACAATCCGCTGGACAATCATCAGCCCCAGCCCGGTCCCCTTCTCTTTGGTGGTGTAAAAAGGCTCAAAGATATGATGGACTTGATCCCGCGGAATCCCTTGCCCGGTGTCGGCCACGCTGATCCAGACCTCATCCGGGTTCTGGCCCGTCTCCACCGTGATGGCGCCGCCGCGGGTGGTGGCCTGCATGGCGTTTTTGATGAGATTGACCAGAGCCTGTTTGATCTGGCCGGCATCCAGCGGGGCGGGCGGGAGACGGCGGGCGAGTTTTTCGCGCACATTGATGCGGCGGTTTTCCAGCTCCGGCCCCAATAGTTCCAGGGTGTCGCGGGCCACGTCGTTGAGCGAGGCCACGGTGAAATGAGGCGCGGAGGGGCGGATGGCCTGAAGAAACTGGGTGACGATGTAATCCAGCCGCGTGATTTCGCCCTTGGCCACCTCCAGATAATGTTCCAGTTTTCCGGCGGCCTCCTCCGCCTCGCCGCCGCCGGGCTGGCGCAGCCTCTTGACTTCGCGGCTCATCAACTGGAGATGAATGTGGAGCGCGTTGAGGGGATTGCCGATCTCATGCGCCACGCTGCCCGCCAGCAGGGTCAGGGAATGGACGCGCTCGCTCTCGATGGCTTCATAGGTTTTTTGCCGCGCCTCGGTGGCGTCATGCAGAATCAACGCCATGCCCGAACTGCCTCGCGACTCCCCTTCCAGCGGCGCGGCATAGAGACACAAAAAACGCGGACGCGGAAAAGCCACCTCAAACTCATGGCGGAGGACGCGCGGCTCGTTGCCCGTCCCTGGCGCGGTGATGCTCTTCCAATCCAACTCCGGCAGGAACTCGGCGATGGGCCGGCCCTCCACTTCCTCCGTCCGCCAACCCAGCAGATGGGTCACGGCGTGATTGAAATAAATCACCCGTCCCTGTTCATCGAGCACCAGAATGCCGTCCTCGATGGCGTTGAAGAGCAGCTCCAGGAAATTGCGTTCCCGCGCCAGCCGTTGGACGACGGTTTGCAGACCCTCGGTGTCGAGCCGTCCGATGCGGCCCAGCACCTTATCCAGAAAACTTGATTTGGACGCCATGTTAATCGCGCGCCAATATGTCACACCGCCAGGCCGGAGGGAATAAAAATGTAGGGATGTCCTCTTGCAGGTGCGGCTCCAGTTCCCGTGCGGGCGTTGTCAGGCGGCCAGACGCCCGTCGAGTTTCTGGAGCAATAAAGGCTTGATATTGGGGTCGCGGAACGAAACAGTTTTTGCATGATACAGCATGAAAAAAGGAAAGCCGTGGTGGGAGTTCCACTGGGACTTGTGCTTTGCGGCGCGGCGCTCTATTTGGCGCTCCAGGAACTTATCCCCGCGCCGTTTTGCCTCCTGGTGGCTTTCGGCGGCATCTGCGTTTATATTTGGGGCTGCGCCGCGCTCGCCAATGCCAAAGGTTACAGCACCGCGATTGTTCTGACGGTCATTTTGGGGGTGGTGTTCCCCGCGGTCGTGCTGCTCGTGCTGCCTGACAAGAACAAGATTCACAAGAGACGAAGCCGGGGCGAGCCTTAGCATTCCTGAGTCACCGGCTGATTCTGATTCCAGACTGGTTCTCCAGTTCCCCAAGCCAGGGACGGGCGCGTGACTCGAAGTGCCCGGATGGCTCCTCTTCCTCGAACAGCACCCGCTGGCAGAAAATCTTTCCGTCATTCATCGTGGCGAAAAACTCGACGGCACCGCATCCGCGCCGGCCTGGCTGGCCGGACGGAAGGAACTCCAACTTCGCCTCCAAGACGGTGATTTTCGGCTTCTCTTTCCTCAGCCATTCCGCGAGGGCCTCCCGGCTCAGGCCGGTCTCCTTCCAAAACTTCAATTTGTCCACCTCCAACTCCGAGCACCGGCGCGCGACGAAGTCCCGCTCCAGAAAAGAGAGCAGGTTGCCCGCCTTGGGGCCGGAATCGCGGTCGAGCAGGACGCGGTAAAGGGCTTTGAAGGCGCCCGGCTGGTCAATGGGGGTCAGCCGCGCCGCGCTGAACACGGCGCTTTGCAAGGCCTCGCCCGCCCACGGCGTTTTTGGCAGGAGGCCGGCGAAAATGTGCAGGAAGCCCCGTTGCGCGGCGGTCAGTTCCTGCGCGCGCGCCGGCAACGCTTCGCGCAGGCGGGTTTTCTCCTCCTCGGCCGCAAAGTTCTCCAGCCAGTATTTGGCGGCGCGGATGCGCAGGTCCAGGTCTTTGCGGTCCAGGGGGGTCAAAGGCGAGCCTTTGCGTTTCTCCAATTCCTGGACGGCATCCAGGTGCGGCATTTGGATCAGCGCGGTGACGAGCTGGAAATCCGCCACCCAATGATCCGGCTCCGGCGACACGCGCGAAAGCTCATACACGCGCTTCTCTTCGGCGGTCACCTTTGGATCGTGGAAATAGCGATGGCGCAAGCGGTCAAATTCGTTAAAGACCTTGAGGATGTGGACTTCCGAGGTGTCGAAATTGACATGCTGTTTGGGAGTCGTGCGGATCATCAGGAATCGCAGCACGTCGGGCGGCAGGAAATCGGCCATCCCGCGCGCCGAGGCGCCCACCCCCTTGCTCGAACTCATCTTGGCGCCCCCAACCAGAAAGAAGTCGTAGGGACAATTCAACGGCGGCTCCTGTCCGAAAATGGCCCGCAGGCAGGCGCCGGCCACGTCGCGCGAACCGCCTTTGGTGCTGTGGTCCTGCCCCGCCCCTTCGATGGTCACCGGGAAGGTCCGCCACTTGGCGCACCATTCCAGCTTCCAGGGCAGCTTGCCGCGTCCGTCGAAGGGGGAGACCTTGCCGCGATGCCCGCAGCCGGCCGCCCATTTCACCAAGTCCGGCCGGCATTGGTAAGTGACTTCCTTGCCGTCGTAGGCCGTGACCTCCGTGGTGCCGATGCGGCCGCACCGCTCGCAAATGACCTGGAAGGGATGCCAGGTGTCGGGACGCTCCGAGCCGCTGACTTCCTTGTAAATGCGCCGCACGACGGCGGCATGGCGCAGGATGACATCCATCGCCTCATTGAACTGCCCCGCGCGATAAATGTCCCGCATCCGGTAAAACTGCGGCTGGATGCCCAACTCCTTGAGCACCCCCCAGAACTCGGCAATGAAGTGATCGGCCATGTCTGTGGCCGTGGAGCCTTGGGGGGGCGGCACGTTGCAGAGCGGCGCCCCCAGGTGCTTCTCGAATTCTTCCCGCTGGCCGTAAGGGATTTCGTCCACCGGGTCGTAGTCATCGCTGCCGAAGAGGAACCGCGCCGGCACGCCCCGGTCTCTGAGCGCGCGGAAAATCGCGTCGTGGATCAGCGGCCCGCGCAGCGCGCCGACGTGAGCGCGGCCCGACGGCGTTTTCGAGTCGTTGATCGTCTGCGGCCCTTCGATCCCTGCCACCAGTTGATCGCACCAGAACATAGCGGTTATATTGCCGTAAGGTGACATACAGTGGCAGATTCCCGCTCGCGGTAAAGTTTTATTCGGGAAACGGCTAAAGTTTCATTCCAGAAATGCCGATCAGGAGAAGCCGATGTTGCGCCTTGAGAAAATGTTGTTGTCTTGAGAAAAATGTTTGACCAATGGCCGGGCCTGTGGCAGAATACAAATGAATTGCATCTGCCACGACTGCATTTTGGCTTCGCCAGGGCGACAAAAATCGCCGCCGCGGCCTTTTGCGTCGCTCTGGTCTTTGGGCTGTCGCTTCTGGCCGCCTGCCCGGCGCTGCATGAGTTGATACACCATGATGCCTGCGATCCGGACCACGAGTGCGCCATCACTTTGTTCGCGCACGGGCAGGTGAACCTCGCCGAGACGGTGGTTCCCATTGTCCAGCGGCCCGAGCCGGTGGCGGTTTTCGTCCAGACCTGGCGCGAAATTGGTTTTGTTTCCACCGATGTCCCCTTGCGCCCCGGGCGCGGCCCTCCCTCTCCCCTGCCCCTCCACAGCTAGTCTTTTTGTCCGTCCGTTCGAAGAGTAATTGATCCGGATAGCGGCGCATTGGCCGTGTGGCTTTTGGCCTGTTGATCCGGGCCGGTTTGGGAGTTGAAAAAAATTAAACCTTTTAACTAAGATTATGAAGAAGATGAAGTTAGCTTATCGGCATTTGCAAGGCATTGCCCTTGGACTGGCGGCGATGGCAGGCCAGGCGGCTTGGGGACAGACCAACAGCCCGTCCGCCAATTCCGCCAGCCTGACCAATAACCCCACAGAATTGGGAATCACCACCGTGGTGGGGAACCTGAACAAGGCGCGCACCCAGATCATGACCTCGGTGGGTGCCACCGTCTCCACCATCAACGCCGAACAAATCCAGTCCCTGTCGCAAGGGGAGAATGCCCCGATGAATCAAGTCATCCTGCGTTTTCCGGGCGTGGCGGAGGACTCGGCGGAGAACGACGATTTGCATGTCCGCGGCGAGCACGCCAATTTGCAATATCGCATCAACGACGTGCTCCTGCCCGAAGGGATCGCCGGCTTCGGTTTGGAACTCGACCCGCGCTTCATCAACAGCGTCCAACTGATCACCGGCTCGCTCCCGGCCGAGTACGGCTTTCGCACAGCCGGGGTCGTAGATATTCAAACCAAGACCGGGGCCGCCCCCGGCGGCGAAGTGGACTTCTATGGCGGCAGTTACGACACCTTCCGGCCCAGTTTCGAGTACGGCGGCTCGGCGGGAAAGTTCAACTTCTTTGTGGACGGCAGCTACGACCACAATGAACTTGGCGTCGAGAATCCCACCAGCAGCTCCACGGCGATTCATGATCAAACCGAGCAGTTCAAGACCTTTATGTACGGGTCTTACATCCTGGACCCGTCCAGCCGGGTTACGTTCATGGGCAGCGCATCGTATAGCGACTTCCAGGTGCCCAACACACCCGGCGTGGCGTCGGGAGCCGCCCCTTCGGGGGTGACCTATGCCTCCGCCATGACCGCCGATGGCATTCTTCCCTCGGGCACTTTCAATTCAGCCGACGACAACGAAAATCAAAACGAGGAGAATTATTACAGCGTCCTGACATATCAAAAATCGGCCGGCGATTTGGATTTTCAAGTTTCCGCCTTTGGCCGGGAAAGCGAACAGCATTTCACCCCGGACCCGATCGGCGACCTCTATCTCAACGGAGAAGCCAGCGAAGTCCATCGCACCCTCTACTCCGCCGGCTTGCAATCCGACAACAGTTATCAATTCGGCGACTCCCACACCATCCGGGCCGGAGGGTCCTTCCTGGCCACGGGAGATCAAAACAACACCTCCACCTCCGTCTTTAACCTCGACAGCGCGGGGAATCCAACCACCTTGAGAACCATCGGGGACAACTATCCCCTCTACGGCTTGTTTGCCGGCTTGTATTTGCAGGACGAATGGAAAATCGCGGCCCCGCTCACCCTCAATTTCGGTGCGCGCTTCGATGTTTTCTCCTCTTCGTTTGACGACGAAAATCAACTCAGCCCGCGCGTCAATCTCGTCTATAAACCGGCCGGCGCGACCACCCTGCACGCCGGTTACTCGCGTTACTTCACTCCGCCGCCGGTGGAGGATGTGAGCCAAGGCACCTTGAACTTGTTCAACAACACCTCCGGCGCCTCCACCGTCACCCAGGACTCCCCCGTCAAAGCCGAGCGCGCCAACTACTACGACGCCGGCATCACTCAAACCATCCTCCCCGGATGGAATGTGGGTTTGGATGGTTATTATAAGACCGCCCAGCAACAACTGGATGACGGCCTTTTTGGACAGACGCTCATTCTCTCGGCCTTCAACTACGAAAAAGGCCGGGTCTATGGTTTGGAATTCACCACCTCTTACCAGACAAACGGCTTTGCCGTTTATGGCAATGCCGCTTACTCCGTCGCCCAAGGTGAAAATTGGGATTCCGCGCAGTTCCTCTTTGGTGATTCTGCACCCGACAACAACGCGGATTTGAACTATGTCAAAAATCATTGGATTTATCTCGACCACGACCAGACCTATAGTGCCACGACCGGCGTGTCGTATCGTTTCAAGGAGGGGCGCGACTACAGCACTCTGGCTTATATGGACCTCGTTGCCGGCAGTGGATTGCGGCAGGATGGAGGCGGCTTGGAAGACGGCCCCGGCAGCAACCCCATCCCCAACGGAGCTTCCGTTCCGGACTATTACTCGCTGAATCTCGGCTTGGAACAAACCTTCAAAGTGGCCGACAAACAGTTCTTGAAGGCGCGCATTGATGTCATCAACGTGACCGACAATGTTTATGAATTGCGCAGCGCCACCGGCGTCGGCGTCAATGCCGCCCAGTACGGCATGCGCCGCGGCTTCTTCGGCACCCTGAGCTATTCGTTCTGAGCCTCCTGATGAAAGCGCGCCAATGAACGGAAGATTTGTTATTAAATCAATTATTTGTTTTATAATGAAAACATTTTCTTTGACACGACGCTTATTTTGTGGAATAAAACACAAAATATGGCTATATTTCAAAAACTACCGGAGATCGCCCGGCATCGGCTGCCGATGCTCCTGGCTCTCGCCTCCCTGCCTCTGGCCGTGGCCGGCGCTGATCCGCCGGCTTGGCCGGGAGATCCTGCCGGCATGAACACCAACCTGACAACCGCCCTTGTCGCGGGGACCACCAACGCCGGCGGCGCCAATTCCCCCCTGTCTCTCGGCACCGTGGTGGTGGCCGAAGATCTGGACGCCGCCCGCGAGCAAATCGCCCCCAGCCTGGGGGCCGTGACTTATACCATCAGCCCCAACCAGATTCAGACAATGGGCCAGGGCGAAAGCTCGTCTTTTCAGCAGGTGCTTTTGCAAGCGCCGGGGGTTGTGCAGGAGGAATTCGGGGAGGTCCATGTGCGCGGCGATCATGGCGATCTGCAATATCGCGTCAATGGCGTCTTGTTGCCGGAGAGCCTCAATGGTTTTGGGCAGGAAATTGACACGCACCTCATCCATTCAGTCACCCTGATCACCGGCACCATGCCCGCCCAGTTCGGCGACCGCACCGCGGGAATTTTTGACGTCGCCACCAAGACCGGCCCTCAACTTGACGGCACGGAGCTTTCGCTCTACGGCGGCAGTTACGATACCTTCAATCCCTCCCTCCAATGGGGGGGCGCCACCGGCAATCTGGACTACTTTGTCGCCGCCTCGTATTTGCGCGACAACCACGGCATTGACAACACGACGGCCAGCCTCAACCCGCTGCATGATCTGACGGACCAGGAAAAACTCTTCGGTTACTTCTCCCATCGCTTCGACCAAACCAGCCGCCTGACCCTGCTTCTGAGCAGTTCCGACGCGGGCTTTCAAATTCCCGACACGGCGGGACTGGCGCCCATTTATCAGTTGACGAACAGCCCTCCAGCCAACTCGGCCACGGCCAATAATTACCAGACCGAGCAGAATTATTACGCGGTGCTCTCCTATCAGAAATCCGCGGGCAACCTTTCCTGCCAGGTTTCCGCCTTGAGCCGATATACGGACATCAATTTTAGTCCTGACCCGGTTCAAAGTCTTCTTCTGGGCGGCAACGCGGCTCAGGTGGACAACAGCGATTTTGCCAATGGCCTGCAGGTGGATTCGTCTTACGAATTGGGCCTTCACCACACGCTCCGTGCCGGAATGCTTGCCACTTATGACCTCGAGCGGCTCGACACCACGTCCGCCGTCTTCCCTTCCACTGATCAATTCTCCCCCTCAGGCTCCGGTTACAATCTGCCAAACACAACCTCATCCCAATCCTCCACCACGCCCTCCAGCATCATCGCCGATGGTGGCAACAGCGGATTGACCGCCGGCGTTTACCTGCAGGACGAACGGCGGTTGACCGATCACCTCACTCTCAATTACGGCGCGCGTTACGACATTTTTGACGTTTCCTTTGACAATGAGTGGCAAATCAGTCCCCGGGCCAACCTCGTCTGGCAGATTGACACTGCCACCACTGCCCACCTCGGCTATGCGCGCTACTTCATGCCCCCCACTTTGCAATACATTCCTCCGTCCACCGTTAAAGCATTCGAATATACCACCGACGCTCCTTTCAATGACCACGATGATCCTCCAAAAGTCGAACGCGACAATTACTTTGACATGGGTCTCTCGCGGCAAATCACCCCAGCCTGGCAAATCACCGGAGACACCTTCTGCAAACTGGCCAAAAACCTGCTGGACGACGGACAGTTTGGCAGCGCGGTCATCCTCAACAATTTTAATTACTCCTCCGGCACGGTTTATGGCGCGGAGTTGAGCAGCACTTACAGACAAGGCCCTTTGTCCGTCTATGGGAATTATTCGTACGTCCAAACTTGGGTGCGGGACTTTGACTCGGTTGAAAATGAATTTCCGAACAACGAGTTGTCCTTCCTGACCACCAACGTCATGCAATTGGACCACCAGGGACGCTTCACCGGTTCCGGCGGTGTGTCTTACGATTTGCTCAGAAACCTCCGCGTCCATGCGGACTTCCTTTACGGCTCCGGCCTGCGGGCGGGTTTTGCCAACTTTAATGAATTGAGCCCTTATTGCCCGGTGAACCTGGGCATCGAATACGCATGGAACATGCGCGCCGCGGGCATCCGCCAACTCAAGTTCCGTTTTGACTGCCTGAATGTGTTGGACGAATCTTACGAACTGCGCAACGGCACGGGCGTCGGCATCGCCGCCCCGGCCTACGGCCCACGCCGGGCCTTCTACGGCGGGATCACCGCGAACTTTTGAGCCGCATCATGCAAACCACCCGCCAACACCACCTCGTCACCATGAATCTGCGTCCCAAGGTGGATCAACCCCGTCGTGGCAGGGCGCCTGGCAGGGCGCTTGCTTGGGCTGCCAGTTTTCCTATATTAACCGCCTGTGTGGGCTTGTGGCCTGAACATGAATAGCATCCATGCAAATGCGGGCGCGAGCGCCTACCAGTTGAAATCCGAGATGGCCCGGGTTTGCCTGCCCAGGCCGCATCTCCATGCCCGGCGCAATCTGGCTTGGACAAACTCCATCTGTCTGTTCTTCCTGCTCATTGGCCTGGTGGGCTTCCGGCCAAAGCCTCCGCCGCCATTAATCGTCAAACCCCTGGAAGAAGCCACGCCGGTCATCATCGAAGTAACTCCTCCGCCCCAAACCACCGTCGAACCCAAACCAGAGGACGAACCCAAAGACCAGCCGCCCTCCGACGCGCCCAGGGTCGTGGTCGTCACGCCGGATTCTCCCGCCATCATTTTCAGCGTGCCCACCCTCGGCAACCTCATCGTTCCCAACGCCCTGGCCCAGGCCCCGCCCGTGGCGCCGCTGCGGCGGGCCGTCCCGGTCAGCCGCCAGCCAATCCTGGTCAGCAACACCGGCGATCTGGGCGAACGCCCCAGTCCGCCCTACCCCAAACTGGCCGCCGAGATGGGCCAGCAAGGCGCCGTCGTGCTATTGTTGACTGGCGATGAGGCCGGCGTGATCACCTCCGTCGAAGTCAAGGAAACCTCCGGCTCCTCCATCCTCGACCGCGCCTCGGTGGATTTCGTCAAACGGCACTGGACCGTTCCGCCCGGCCCGCGCGGCCGCGTCTTCCAGGCAACCATAAACTACATTCTGAGCAAATACTAAAAACCCTGAATCTTATGATGGCAAATATCGTTGTGGAGTTCTTTGATAAAGGCGGCCCGGTCATGTGGCCCATCCTTCTTTCCGCCCTCGTGGCCGTGGCCGTGGTGGGCGAACGCTCCTTCTGGTGGTTCCGCGAAAGCCGCCGCCGCGATCCCAAAAGACTGGAGCAACTCCTGGCCGCCCTGGAAAATTCCGACCTGCCCGCCGCCATCCAAATCGCCGAAGGTTCCCAGGACCCCGTCGTGCGCATGATCTACCGCGGCTTGAACCACGTCCACGCCTCCATGGAAGGCGCTTTGCAACTGGCCGCCGGCATCGAACTGGAACGCGCCGGCCGCTTCCTCACGGTGATGGACACCCTGGTGACCCTGGCCCCGCTCCTGGGGCTGCTGGGCACTGTCACCGGGCTGATGCGCGCCTTTCTGGCGGTGGGCAGCGCGGAATTAGCCGTCGGCGCGGTCACGGGTGGCATTGGGGTGGCTTTGATCGCCACGGCCTGCGGCCTGGGCATCGCCATTTTTTCCCTCATCCCCTTCAACTTCTTCACCGCCAAGGTCGCCCGCCTCCAATTTGAGCTGGAAACCGCCGCCTCCAACGTGGAAGTCATGATCAAAAGCGGAAAAATAAAAACCCAAGAGTGAGAATCTCCTCCCCAGTCCAGCGCAAGCGTTGCCGCATCGAGATCATCCCCTTGATTGACATCATGTTTTTTCTGCTCGCCTCCTTCATGATGGTCAGCCTGCAAATGGAGCAGACCCAGAACATCAAGGTCAATCTCCCCTGGGCCACCCAGGCCGCCGCCGATTTCAAGCCGGGCATGATCAACATCGCCGTGGACAAGGACGGCGGCGTCTGGCTCGAAAAACAACCCATGTCCCTCCCCCAATTGACCCTGGTCCTGAGCAACCGTTTCCGTCTGGACACCAACCTGCCCGTCTATGTCAGCGGCGACGCCGACACGCTGGAAGGCGCGATGTCCGATGTCCTGCGCGCCGTGCGCAACGTCGGCGCCCAAAGAGTCGCCTTCCTGGTCGGCGACCGCGCGGAAGGATCCCCCCACCCGTGAAAATCCGCTCTCCCATCCTCCGCAAAAAAGCCCGCCTGGAAATCATTCCTTTGATTGACATCATGTTCTTCCTCCTCGCCTCCTTCATGATGGTCAGCCTCCAGATGCAGAAAGTCCGCACCCTCAAGGCCAGCCTCCCCACCGCCACCCTGGCCCGCGCCGCCGCCAAGCCCGACATCATCAATTTGCGCGTGGACAGCCTGGGCCAGGTCTATGTGGACAAAGAGCGCATCTCCTTTCCCGAACTGCAAACCCTCCTGACCAACCGCGGCAAACTCAACCCCAACGTGCCCGTTTACCTCAGCGGCGACCGCGACGCCAAACACGGCTCGTTGATCTACGTTCTGGATTTCGTCAAGCGGGCCGGCATCCAGCGCGTCGCCGTGGCGGTCACGGCCGATTCCCCCGGCCTCTCCCGATCACAATGAAAAATTTCCAACTGAACCTCCTCATCTTTCTGGCCCTCTGCCTCTGCGGCATGTGCGCCTGGCAATGGAATTTCCAAACCATCCAGCGTCTCAGGCTCGAGGACCAGAACCAGACGATCCACGAAAAGGACCTGGCCATCCAGGGCTTCACCAACTCCATCCATACCATGGACGCCAAGATCGCCGACCTGGACCAGCGCATTGCCGAATTGAAGCAATCCCTTATGCTCACCAACCAGTTCCTCATCGCCCAGGAGCGCCAGATCGCCCAACTCTCCGCCCTCAACGACACCCTGACCAACCAGATCCCCCAATACACCAACGCCATCGCCGCCCTGGAAACCCGGCTCAAGGCCGCCTACGATGGCATCACCAGACAAAACGACACCATCACCAACCTGGCCGCCCAGCGCGACGATTTCTTCAAAAAGCTCAACGACAGCATCAAAGACCGCAACGACGTCGTTGCCAAGTACAACGATGTCGTCGCCCGCCTCAACCAGTTGCTCTCCTCCACCAACGCCGCCGGCAAATAGGTGCTAAAAGTGATAGCTCAACATCGCCTTGAAAAGCTGCGAAGCCGCCATCTGATTGCCCCGGAAACACTGGAACACCGGCACCTCCACATCCGCGTAAAAACTCACCGGATACGGATGCATGTGAAACTCAAACCCCTGCGAAAGCATAATCCGCTGATAGCCCGAGTCGCTCCCCGGCCCGCCGTCTAACGCGCCGCCGGAGGCGTAAGGCCCCGTGTCGCTTGTCCGTTCAGAGGCAATGATTTGCTCCACGGGCGTGATCATCAGCCGGCCGAGCATCCAGCCGCTGTAATAGAGGCCCGCCGCCGTGTCCAGCTCCACTCCAGGACGATACTGGTTTTGGATCAGCGCCGGCACATCCAACAACGCCTGCGCGTACCAGCTCCAGTTTCCGCTGCCCCCCAGTTTATGGTGATGAAAGACCCCCAGCAATATATCCGTGCTCCCGGTTCCGATTTCACTGTCCCGATCAATGTCACCCCAATAATTATTATGCGAAAAATCGCCCGTCGGCAGCTTCAGCCCGAAGGTCAGCCCGGTGGACATATCCGCCGAAAACCCCGTGTATATGCCCTGCAATCGAACGTCCCCAAAACAACCCCAGTTGAACGTCACTATCGGGCTGCCGGGCGCGGCGGAAGTGGTCGTAAAGGAGCGGAAGTCATAAGGCAGTTCCGCCTGTATCCCCCAATTGGTGTTAAACATGTACTGCAACCCGTAAGTCGTGAACTGCGTCTCGATCCTTTTGTCCCCATTCTCCCAAGCCGGCGCCGGCGACGTTTCGCTCCAATTATGGTTCTGGTCCGAAAAGTCGTACATCAAATATAGCATCCCGCCCGACGCTTTGGGAAACATGTCGCTGGTTGCCACGTCGAAAACACCGCACCCGCAGGCGCACCCGCGCGCCTCTCCGGTCGCGGCCATCACCGCCAGCGCCGCCGTCCCCGCGGCCACCCACCCTCCTTTGCCCTTCCAAATCACATTATTATTCGTCTTCATATTTTTAAAATTCAGATAGTGAGAAAGCCGCACGCCTTCTCATTTTTAACCTCTCAGCAATCACCTGGGACCAGAGCCTATGACGCCGCCAATCCCTTTGAAACAGTCCAAACTCCAACTGCAAGTGGCATCAACCGGGGAAAACCCGTGGGGGCGGCGGAGCCGGGGCTTCAAACCGCTGCGGCAGGACAAATAAACACAAAGACCGCGGTTCCGCCGCGGGCGGGAAATGAAAACATGGCGAACAATCCGCGAACAAATCGAACTTCCTCACCGTCTGCTGGGCGGAGGCTTTCCTTTCCGAACTCTTGCCCGCGCGCACCAACAAGCACAGCGGGCAGGGATGCTTCCCGTCGAAAGTCTTTGCCACCGCTTCCTGCAACGAACCCTGGCGGGAATAATCCACCATCATCCCCACCCACGCCGCCGACTGCAAAACCGTCCAATGAATCCCCAGCGTCAACGACAGCATCGCCACCACCGCCCATTTGGAAATTCTCGCCAGCACGTCCCCTAACTAATCACCTCCCCATGAAATTGTCAAACCCGCCAGGCTCGTGCATGCAGGGGACTTTGAAAATGCAAATCAGGGCGCGGTGATTTTGCTCGCCAGGGGTCCGGCAAGTTGCATGAAATCGCGCACATTGAATGTGTAGATCCGGTCTGCCCGGCATTTCTCGGCACACGCCAGATGGAGCACATCATAGGCCTTCCCGCCCACTGCGTTGGTTTCTCCCAGCTTCAACGAAAGCTGGCTGTATTCTTTGGCCGTCAGAGCCACGACGGAAAAATGTTTGAGGATGTTGTCGGCAATCAGTGTCGAAGCCTGCATGGACGAAATTCGCGGCGCGCGGGGGAGCCGCGTGAGGGCGGTGTGCGTTTCCAAAAGACTATGCGCGCTCACATACCCTTGCGCTTTGCCTTGGTGGACTTTTTGAACGACCGGCAACGCGCGAGCGTGATGTTCGTGGTCGGCAACGCAGGCGGCCACGAGCACGTTGGTATCAAGGAAATCCTTCATCGGCGGCGGAGCTTCCCGGTTCCCGCGCGGGCTCTGTCCTCGCGGTCTTGGGCAAGGAGTTCATTGACTTTGGCAGTGGTAATCGGCTCGGCAAAACGACCCGTGAACACCAAAACGCTCCCCTTCCGCACAAGCTCTCCACCACCATCGGCCGGCTCAAGCCTGAATCCGTTTCCCTCCACCGAAAGGTGGAGTCTGTCGCCTGGCACAAGATTGAACTGCTCGCGCAGCGGCTTGGGAATCACCACCCGTCCTGCTTTATCAATTTGGATTGTTTCGTTCTTCATGCCATTCATGATACCATTTGTCAGACGAAAATGGAAGCACTCTTTTTTCCCAAAAAGGCGATCCGCCGTCGCCGACGCTATGGCGCGACAACTCCGCCTCCTTCAAGGCTTCCGCCCTGGCGCGGGCTTGAAACGGCGCCAAAACGGCAAGGAGCAGGGGTCGGAAAAAACCCTGCCATCTTTTGTGGCAAATTCATTTTTGGAATCAAAAAATCTTGCATTTTGACTATGCGGCCTTTAACCTGCCCGGGTCTTCATCGGGGCTGCTTCATCTGTTGGCGCAGTTGCCGAACGCAAAAAATGTGTTGCCGTGAGTGGATTGGAATATGGTGCATGGCGGCGCCAACTGTGCGAGAATTACAGCATGAAAAGATGTCTTGGAATCAGCGCCTTATTCTGTCTTCAATTTGCCGCCATTGCCCAAACGGCCCAAACGCAGTCCTTGCAGGGCCATGTGCCTGCCGCCCTCGCCCAATTAAGCGCGGTGGGCCGTCTGGACGGGTCGCGGGAGTTGAAGCTGGCGATTGGGCTGCCCTTGCGCAACAAGGAAGGCCTGACCAACCTGTTGCAACGGGTTTATGACCCGGCCAGCCCTGATTACCATCATTATCTGACGCCGGCGCAGTTCGCCGAGAGGTTTGGTCCGACAGAAGAGGATTATCGGGCGGTCAGGGCGTTTGCCGCGGCCAACGGGCTAAAGGTGACCGCGACCCATTCCAACCGGACGTTGCTCGAAGTCACCGGGTCGGTCTCGAACATTGAGAAGGCCTTCCATGTCACGCTGCGCACGTATGCGCATCCGCGGGAGAAGCGCGAGTTTTATGCGCCGGATGTGGAGCCGTCGCTGGACCTGGCAACCCCGGTTTTGCACATCAGCGGATTGGACAACTACCTTTTGCCGCATCCGATGAGCCTGAGAAGGAAACCCGCGGGCCTCGCGGCGGGGGCGGGACCGGCCAGCGGTTCTGGGCCTCAGGGCGGTTTCATGGGCAATGACTTCCGCGCGGCCTACGTTCCGGGCCTGGCGCTCACGGGCGCCGGACAATCGGTCGGTTTGGTGGAATTCGACGGCTTTTTCCCCAGTGACATTACCAACTACGCCCTCATCGCGGGCATTCCCGCCGTCCCTCTCAAGACTGTTCTCCTGGACGGTTTCAACGGGGTGCCCGGCGGGGGCAACATCGAAGTGGCGCTGGACATTGACATGGCCGTCTGCATGGCACCGGGACTCTTGTCCGTGATTGTCTATGAAGGAGAACTGCCCGATGACGTTTTGAACCGGATGGCGACCGACGATCTGGCCAACCAACTCAGCGCCTCCTGGACTTATCCCATAGACGCGGAGACGGAGCAGATTTTCCTGCAATTTGCGGCCCAGGGGCAGTCGTTTTTCAATGCCGCCGGCGACGACGACGCCTATGTTGGGCCGGTCTATCCGCCCAGCGACGACCCCAACCTGACGTGCGTGGGGGGCACCACCTTGACCACCAGCGGGCCGGGAGGCGCGTGGGTGTCGGAAACGGTCTGGAATTGGGATGTGGAGTATGGAGCTGAGTACGATGGGGAAGGCACCGGTGGCGGGATCAGCACCACTTACCCCATCCCCTCCTGGCAGTTGGGCTTGAGCATGACCGCCAACCAGGGATCCACCAATTTTCGCAACTGCCCGGATGTGGCGATGGTGGCCGACAATGTGTTCCTCGTGGCCGACGACGGCGAAACCGGGAGTGTTGGCGGCACCAGTTGCGCGACGCCGTTGTGGGCCGCCTTTATCGCCTTAGCCAACCAGCAAGGCGCGGCCAACGGCCGCCCGCCGCTTGGCTTCATCAATCCGGCGATCTATGCGCTGGGACAGAGCGCCAACTATTCCAGTTGTTTTCACGACATCACCACAGGCAACAACACCTGGAGCGAAAGCCCGACGAACTTTTACGCCGTGGCCGGCTACGACCTTTGCACGGGGTGGGGCACCCCGGCGGGAAGCAATCTGGTCAACGTGCTGGCGCCTCGGGATTCCCTGCAAATCTCGCTTCTGGGCGGTTTGGCTTCCAGTGGAGCCGTGGGCGGTCCACTCACCCCTGCGTCTCAAACCTATCTGCTCACCAACGTTGGAAACGCCGCCCTCTATTGGGCCGCCGCCTCCACCGTGCCCTGGCTCAACGTCTCGCTCACCGGCGGCGCGCTGACTCCCGGCGGAGGCGCGGCGACGGTGGTGGTGAGCTTGAACACCACCGCCAGCAATCTGTTTCTGGGAAGTTACGGCGGCGCCGTCTGGTTCACCAACCTCACGGATGGCGCCACCCAAAGCCGCCCCGTCTCTCTCCTCATCCTCAAGCCCCCCGTCATCACGGCCCAACCGGCCAGCCTGACATTGATTGGAGGAACCACCGCGACCTTCACCGCAAGCGCGGCCGGCGGATTGCCGCTGGCTTGCCAGTGGCAGTTCAACGGGACCAACTTGACCAACGGTGGGAGAATCTCAGGCTCCCAAACCACCCTGACCGGGGCGGGAAACCTCTATGGCTCTGTCGCCTCTGCCCTGACGATCAGCAACCTGGCCGCCGCCGATGGCGGAACCTATGCCTTGGTGGCCAGCAATGCCGCCGGAGTAGTCATCAGTTCCAATGCCGTTTTGACCGTGACTCCTTCGGCGCCTGTGATCGTGCAGCAACCGGCCAGCCAGACCGCGCTGGTCGGCGCGACGGTGCAGATGGCGGTGGTGGCGGAGGGCACCGCGCCGTTCTCTTACCAGTGGATGCTTAATGGGGCCAGCCTCACGGATGGGGGAGATCTTTCGGGGTCCCTCACCCCCACCCTGACAATCAATGGGGCGTCGTCGGCCAACATTGGAACCTACACCATCCTAGTCAGCAACTCCATCAGCACCGCCACCAGTACCGGGGCGGTCCTGACGGTGCAAGTGGCCGAGCCGGGCCAGCAATTGGTGCAAAACGGGGGCTTTGAAACGGGCAGCTTCTCCTCTTGGGATGAAACGGGCAATTTTGTGGATTGCTCCGTCAGCTCGAGCGCTCCCGCCGTTTTCTCCGGCCAATACGGGGCGCTGCTGGGACCCTCCGGCTCGCTGGGCTACCTCTCGCAGTCCTTGCCGACGACCGCCGGAGAGCCTTGCCTGCTCTCCCTGTGGTTGGACAGCCCGGACGGCCTCTCGCCGAATGAATTCCTGGTGGCGTGGAATGGCACGGTGATGTTTGATCAAACCAATCTCGGCGCCTTCGGTTGGACCAACCTCCAATTCTATGTCACCGCCACAGGCGCCAACACCCTCCTCCAATTTGGCTTCCGGGACGACCAAAGTTTTCTGGGCTTGGATGCCATTCAAGTCATCCCGCTGGTCAGCGCCGACGGACCGCCCATCATTGCCACCCAACCCGCCAACCAGGTGGCCCTCCAGGGGGGCGCCGCCAGCTTTAGCGTTCTGGCGGCCGGCCAACTTCCCTTGTTTTACCAATGGCAGTTTGACGGCGCCAACCTGGCCAATGCCACCAATGCCACGCTCTCCTTGACCAATCTGACCAACACCCAGGCCGGCAGCTACAGCGTCCTGGTTTCCAACTCTCTGAATTGGACAACCAGTTCCAACGCGCTGCTGACCATCCCGACGGGAAGCGCAGCGTTAATCACCTTCGACGACTTGCCCGGCCCCGGCTCGGACATACCGCCGGGTTACCACAACCTGACTTGGAGCAATTTCTATTATCTTAACGCCATGGCCTATGGCCAGCCGAGCGGCTATCTCGCTGGCATGATCTCGGCCAGTAATGTCGCCTATAACGGCTACGGGCCTGCGGCCATGGTCGCTTCCGGCCCGTTCGATCTTCTCTCCGCCTATCTGACGGCTGCCTGGAACGACAACCTGCGGGTCGAGGTGCAAGGATTCACCGGCGCAGTGTTGACCTACGACAACACCTACACCTTGAGCGCGACCACCCCGGCGCTGATTACGTTCAATTACGTCGGCGTAACCCAAGTGCAGTTCATCTCCTCCGGTGGCACCCAGCACCCCGGCTACTTGGGCAGCGGCTTGGAATTCGTGCTGGACAATATGACGGTGGTGCCCGCCCCGCCCACGCCCATGTCTGTCCTCTACTCTTTCAATGGTCCCGACGGGGGCTTTCCTGCTGCCGCGCTGGCGCAGGGCGCCGACGGCAATTTCTACGGCGTCGCATCCTATGGTGGATTGTACGGCGATGGCACGGTCTTCAAAATGACCACCAATGGCGCGCTGACCACTTTGCTCTCCTTCGATTACTCCAATGGCGCTTATCCTTCCGCCGGGCTGGTGCAGGGCGCCGACGGCAATTTCTATGGCACCACGCCCAACGGCGGAACGAGCGGCTACGGCACCGTCTTCAAAATGAAGACCAGCGGCGCGCTGACCACTTTGCTCTCCTTCGATGGCTCCGATGGCGGTTATCCCCAAGCCGGCCTGGCGCAGGGCGCCGACGGCTATTTCTATGGCACCACATCCGAGGGCGGAGCCAACGGCGACGGCACGGTCTTCAAAATCACCCCCAATGGGGCGCTGACCACTTTGTATTCCTTCGGCGCAATCAAGGGCACCAATGATGTCGCGCTGGATGGTTCTAATCCCAGCGCCCCTTTGGTGCAAGGCAGCGACGGCAATTTCTACGGCACGACAGAATCCGGCGGAAGTTACGACTACTACGGCACGGTCTTCAAAATAACCACCAACGGCGCGCTGACCACTTTGCTCTCCTTCGATTTCACCGATGGCGGCTATCCTCAAGCCGGCCTGGCGCAGGGCGCCGACGGCTATTTCTATGGCACCACATCCGCCGGCGGAGCCAACTACTCCGGCACGGTCTTCAAAATGGCGACCAACGGCGCGCTGACCACACTGTACTCCTTCGATTACTCCGATGGCGGTTCTCCCCAAGCCGGCCTGATACAGGGCGCCGACGGCAATTTCTATGGCACCACATCCAGCGGCGGAGCCTATTTCAATGGCGCGGAATCCGTTTACGCCAATGGCACGGTCTTCAAAATGACAACCAATGGCATGCTGACTACCTTGCTTTCCCTGGAGGGCACCAATGGCAGCTCCCCCCAATGCGGCCTGCTGCAGGGCGCCGACGGCAATTTCTATGGCACGACCACTTCCGGCGGCAGGGGCTTCAATGGATCGGGCTCCAGTGGCGATGGGATTGTCTTTCGCATCGGCGCGGCTCCCACGACGGCGCCGGCGGCGATTGTCGCGCAACCCGCCGGCCGGATCGTGCCCCTCAACGGCACGGCGGTCTTTAGCGTCACCGCCGGAGGCGCCGCCCCGTTAAGCTACTCCTGGGAGCTCAACGGCGTGCCGATAGCCGGGGCCGCCGCCAGCACCTACACCACCAACAACGTCCCCTTGCCCGCTTCCGGCGGCCAGTTCAGATGCGTGATCAGCAACGCCTATGGTTCGGTCACCTCTTCCAACGCAACCCTCACCGTCTTCAACGGCTCGGGGCCATTGTATTCTTTCAATGGACCGGACGGGGGCAATTCTTCTGCCCCGCTGATCCAGGGCCCCAACGGCAATTTCTATGGCACGACTGCTTACGGTGGTACCAACGGCCAGGGCGAAATCTTCAGCCTCACGGCCAACGGCACTCTCTCAATTCTGGCTTCATTCACAGATTATTTGAATGGCAGTTATCCTCAGGCCGGGCTTGTCCAGGGCGCCGATGGCAATTTCTATGGCACCACCTCCGGCGGCGGAGCCTACGACTATGGCACGGTATTCAAAATCACCCCCACTGGCACGCTGACCACTTTGCACTCCTTCGATTACTCCGATGGCTATTCTCCTGTGGCCGGGCTGGTGCAGGGCGCCGACGGCAATTTCTATGGCACCACAGAGTATGGGGGTTACGGCTACTATGGCACGGTATTCAAGATAACCACCAACGGCGCGCTGACCACTTTGCTCTCCTTCGATAACTCCAATGGCGGTGATCCCGAGGCTGTGCTGGTGCAGGGCGCCGACGGCAATTTCTATGGCACCACATCCGCCGGCGGCACCGACGGCTACGGCACGGTCTTCAAAATGAAGACCAACGGCGCGCTGACCACTTTGCTCTCCTTCAATTATTCCGATGGCGCTTATCCTTACGCCGGACTGGCGCAGGGCCCCAACGGCTATTTCTATGGCGCCACCTCCGGCGGCGGCACGAACGGCTTCGGCACGCTATTCAAAATGACGACCAACGGCGCTCTCACCTCTTTGCTCTCCTTCGATTACTCCAATGGCGCTTATCCTTACGCCGCGCTGGTGCAGGGCGCCGACGGCAATTTCTATGGCACGACTGAATCCGGCGGAACCAACGGAGACGGCACGGTGTTCAAAATGACGCCCAATGGCACATTTAGCAGCCTGTTCTCCTTTGAGGCCACCAACGGCCTCTATCCCCAAGCCGCGCTGCTGCAGGCCAGTGATGGCAATTTCTACAGCACGACCACCTATGGCGGTGTGGGTTTCGATGCCTCGTACCAAAGCGGCAATGGCACGGTTTTCCGTCTGCTCGGCGCGCCCGCGGCGCCGCCGCTGATCAGCGCCCAACCCCTCAGCCAGACTGTTTTGGTCGGCGGCGCCGCGACCTTCAACGTGACCGCCTCAGGCTCGCCCACTTTGTTCTACTTCTGGAGCCGGAACGGCGTCCCCATAGCCGGGGCCGCCACCAACAGCTACACCACCAATAATGTCCAGTTGACCGATAGTGGTGCGCTGTTCAGTTGCCTGGTCAGCAACGCCTACGGGACCAACCTCAGCTCCAATGCGACTCTGACAGTCACCGTGACCCTTCCGCCCACCAACCTCGTGCAGAATGGCGGCTTCGAACTGGGCACCTTCGCCGATTGGACGACCAGTGGAAACTTTGACGACTGCGCCGTGACTGCCAATGCGCCCTATGTCCACTCGGGTGAGTACGGAGCGCAACTCGGCCCGGTGGAATCCCTCGGTTACCTCTCCCAGACCCTCGCCACAACCGTCGGACAGCAGTACCTGGTTTCTTGCTGGCTCTATTGCGACGGATTAATTCCCAATGAGTTCTCCGTCTCCTGGAATGGCGCCACCCTCTTCGATCAGGTGAATATTGGCGCCACCGGCTGGACCAACCTTCAATTCCAGGCCGGCGCCACGCTCGCCAATACGGTGCTCACCTTTGGGTTCCGCGATGATCTAAGCTACTTTGGCCTGGACGATATCTCTGTTTACCCGTTGCTGCCGCCCCAGCCTCAAGCTCCGGCGTGGACCAACGGCACGATCCGATTTAGTTGGGGCACGCAGGCGGGCCAGACCTACCAGGTCCAATACACCACCAATTTGGCCCAAATCCAGTGGACCGATTTGGGCGGCCTTCTTTCTCCCACCAACTCCTCCATCACAGTCACCGATGTCACCACCGCCTCCAGCGCCCGCTTCTATCGCATCATCCTGGATCCCTGAGCTGGTGGAAATCAACTCAAGCGCACCGGCATCCGGCGGCCTCCCCAGCGGCCGGGCTGGCTTTCAAAGTGGCCGGCGATTTCAAATCCGCACCCGTCGCAGCGATTGCCCCGGAGATGCCACTCGCCCAGCGCAAACCAATCGCGCCCGATCAGTCGTTGACCGCAGCCCGGACACCACGTGCTGCTGCCCTCGCGGTCATGGACATTGCCGGTGTAAACGTAGCGCAGCCCTTTCGCCCGCGCGATGGCGCGCGCCCGCGTGAGCGTCGCCGCCGGCGTGGGCGGCTGATCGAGCATCTTGTAATCGGGATGAAACGCCGTGAAATGCCACGGCACGTCGGGACCCAGGTTGGCGGCAAACCAGTCCGACGCCTTTTCAATTTCCGCCTCGCTGTCGTTCTCGCCGGGGATCAGCAGCGTGGTCACCTCCAACCAGACGCCGGTCTGGCGCCGCAAATACTTTAAAGTCTCCAGCACCGGCGCCAGTTGGCCGTAGCATTGGCGGTGATAAAACTCCTCCGTGAATCCCTTCAAATCCACATTCGCCGCGTCCATGTGACGGTAGAATTCGGGCCGCGAATCCTCGGTCATGTAACCCGCCGTGACCGCCACCGCCGCCACCCCGGCCGCCCGGCAGGCGTCGGCCGCGTCCATGGCGTATTCGGCAAAGATCACCGGGTCATTGTAGGTAAAGGCGACGGACCGGCAGCCCAAACGCCGCGCCGCCGCGGCGATGCTCTCCGGCGACGCCTCCTCGGCCAGCCGGTCAAACTCGCGCGCTTTGCTGATGTCCCAGTTTTGACAGAAACGGCAGCCCAGATTGCAGCCCGCCGTGCCGAACGATAGCACGCTGCTGCCCGGATAGAAATGGTACAACGGCTTCTTCTCGATGGGATCAATGCAGAAACCGCTGCTGCGGCCATAGGTCGTGAGCACCATCCGGCCTTCCACGTTTTGGCGCACAAAGCAGAACCCGCGCTGACCGGCTTGAAGTTTGCACAGCCGCGGACAGGCCAGGCAGACAATTCGTCCGTCGGGCAGCAGTTTCCACCACCGGGCCGGATAATTGGATGGAGCCGCGCCCATGCTTTTTATGCAGCCTGCTCTTCAAAGTGATCCACCTGAAAGCGCTGCAGCAGCACCGGTTCGTCCGCCCCGATCCATCCCTTCTTCCGGGCAATACTCAACTGCTGCGCGGCCGTCTTGATCTCCGCGATGCCCGGCAGCAGCAGGCCGCGGCGACCGTCCTGAGTGGAAACTACCACCCCGTAGCGCGCGGGATCCAGTTCGCCGGCCGAAGAAATCCTTTCCATCGAGTGCAGCACGCTCACCTCAAAACGCAGGTTGGCAAGCTCCTCCGCTTCCACCGGTGGAAAGCGCGAGTCCCGAAACGCCGCCACGCGCGCGCTGCGCCAGGTTTCAGCAACCAGGTTGGCGCAGGCTGCAAGCACCGTCCCGGCGCAACCGCGCAACTCTCCGCTCCGCTCGCGCACCGTCACAAAAACCCCGTGTTGCGTGTTGAGATACGCACCGGCGGCCGCGGGCGCAAGCCCGGAACCGCCGCGCAGCGCCGCGGTCACGGATTGGCGGGCCACACCGGGCAGGATTGCCCCCTCGCCGCTGGCGGTGTGAGCGGCAGCCGCCGGCAGTTCGGCTGGAGTTGATTCTTCCGCGAAGAGGATCGCCACGCCGTAGCCAACCCCGAACGGTCCTTCGTAATTGAGAACCTTGTGGCCAGTGGCCCTCCAATCCACCGCCGCCGCCGCGACCAATGTGGAGTCCACCGCGTCTTCCGCCGCCAGTTCCCGCAGTTCCGGATCCATCTTCCCAACCCCATGGTAATCCCCCGCGCGGATGAGACCAATGAAAGTTTCATCGAATTGACGGGCCTGGGGATGAAAACCGCACGGAGCGCCCGGCGTCAAACGATGACTCATGTCACCACTGGCGACAATGGCGATGCGGCGATGGCAGGCCTGGGCGCCGGCGGCGATGGCTTCCCCCAGGGGACTCACCCCGCCGTCCTCAGGATAATTGAGACCGAACACAAGGGTGGGTCCAGCCCAGCCCGCCTCGGCCAGAAACCAAAGCGGCACCAGCGCGCCGTGATCGAGTGTTGGGTCGTCAATCATCCACGTGGCCAGATCCCGCGTCTTGGCCTCGGTAACGATCGCGCGGCCCAGCGGCGCGTCGTTGGGAAGACTCACACGCGCCTCCGGCGCGTTAAACTGAGCCAGCGAGCCTTGGAGTAGTTCCCCGGCCCAGAGGCCGAAGGCTCGCCGCCGCCGCGGCGAGTGCGGCGAAATCAACACCACCGTCTCCGGTCGAAATCTCATCACACACGCCGCCGCCTCGCGCATCGCCTGGCCGCTCGCCTGCGCCGCCGCGCCTCTCTTGCCGCCAACCTCAGGCACAAGGATGGGCGCGTGCGGCATCAACACCGCGCACACCACCGTTGCCGTTTGATGTTCCCGCGACAGCTCCGCCGGCTTCCCGGCGGCCGGCTTGGATAAAATGTTTGTTGCCATAAAATCCTCCGAATCATTCCGGCGATGCCCATCGTTCCACCTTCAACCCTCCCAAAAGCGTCGCCCTGGGCGCTGTGGACCTGATTCTCGACGCTCCTATTGCCTTTGATACGTTCCCATCAATTGTCCTTCGGCCAGAATGTGGCCCTCCATTGCCTTGAGCAATTCCTTTTTCGTCAGGCCGGCCTTCAGTTCGGGCTTCAGGTCCAGGGCGTAGAGCTTGAAAAAGTAGCGGTGCGCCTTGCCGGGCGGCGGAGCCGGCCCGCCGTAGCCGGTGCGCTTGAAATCGTTCACACCCTGCTTCGCCCCGTTGGCCAGCTCCGGCGATTTCGGCGCCCCTTCGGCCAGCCCGGCGGTGGCCGGCGGCAGGTCGTAAATCACCCAATGCACCCATGTGCCCATCGGCGCGTCGGGATCGTCGCAAATCAGGGCCAGGCTTTTCGCCGCGGGCGGCACACCCGACCATTGCAGCGCGGGCGAAAGATTCTGGTCCTCGAACGCGTGCTTCCGGGGAATCGGCTGCCCTTCGGCAAAAGCGGTGGTGGCGAGTTTCATAGTGGCTCCGTTGGTTGGGGGATTCTCCGCGCGGCAGGCCGTGCTCACGCCGGCCAGCAGCGCCGCGGCGAAAAGCATTTTTGCTCCCGCGCTCATCTGAACACTTTACCCCGGCGCAACGGAATGCAAAGCGAAAAGTAATGCGTCAGTGACGGCGGGGTGCGGAAGGGTAGGGTCGCCTCGCCAAGGCGACCGCTATAGCCAACCACCCCCGGACGGCTCGGCGAGCCGTCCCTACCAACCGTGACTGACGCATTAAAGCGAAAACTCCCGATCCCCTTACCATCCGAAGAAGCGGTAGGGGTCATCCCATTCGGCGGGCCGGGTCAGGTAGAGGCCGTCGAGCCATCGCCCGTCGCCCGGGTCCGGGATCGGCTCCAGGCGCACATCGGCCAGCCAGAGTCGGCCGGTGCCGGTGAACCAGATCTGGAACTTGGTCCCTTTGGCCGCAGTCTCCTTGGCTTTGAGCACGAAGGTGTTCGTCTGCCACTCCGCTTTGGGCTCCAAGTTCTGGTAGTCGAACAGCGCCTGCCAGTTGGCTGTATTCTGCACGGTCCAAGTCACCTCCCGGCTCGTCAGACCCTCACCTCGGGTTCGCAGCGACAGCCGATACCACTGGCCGCCTTGGATGGGCAGATCATGTTGGGCGATCATCACCTCGGGTGCTTTGGCCCCGGCCGCGATGGGCGGCACCGTGATGACCTGGGTCCAACCGCCTTGCTGCCCGGGCAGAGCCTCCCGCGCGCAGGTGGCCTCTTTGACGCTCGCGGTGAACTCCCATTCGCCAGCCAGGCCGTCGCCATTGCCCTTGGCGCTGAAATCCCCGTTCCTTACCACCGACACCCCACTGGACGCGCCTGCCGCCTCGCCGAACCTCTCCAACAGCGGCGTCGAGCCGGACACACCCAGGTTTCCCAGCAACCGGCTCACCGCGAAGGAGGTCCGCTCAAAGGTGCGGCGCAGGTTGAATTGCTCCGGGCCGTGGTTGCAGTACCACGACGCCAGGCCGCCCTCGAAGTTCCCATTCTTGAACAGGTTCAAATCCGGCGCTGCGGTGGCCGCTGCCGCCGGGTCGCCGATCGGGACGTATGATCCCTGGTACAGCCGCACCCGGTTGACTTGGAACTTGGCGCCTTCACCCGATCCGTTCAGATAAGCCTGCCAGCCCTCCGGATATGCCTTGTCCACCGCGAACGTGAGATGCAACTCGCTCCAATCGCCCGGGCTGACTGTAGTGTCCGGTCCCCGCACCGCCCGGTCATACGGCTGGCCCGCGCGCTCCACCTCCAGCCGCACCACCGCCGGGCCGCCGAGGGCCTTCACGCAGGCTGCGAAGGTGTAAGTTTTGCCGATCTGGCCTGCCGGCACCTTCTGCCCAAACTGGGCATAAACCAGACTGCCCAACGACACCAAGGCGCTCTTCTTCTGCTCCCCGGCGTTGTCCTCGGCCACACTAAGCGAACTCAACGCCCCCATCACTTTGCTCACTTCGAACGGCGGGAGTTGGCAGAAGACGACGTTGTCCGTCGTTGCCAGCACCCCGTCGCCATAGGCCGTCGCGCCCCCCGCCACCAGGGGCAGCTTGCGCGGGTCGCGGTTATGAACGTCCGCGGGCGACACCCCGGCCAGCGGCGAATGGGCGCCCAATGGTGGGAAGAAGGCGGCGATATGCTCGGCGGGCGGCATCGTCACCTTCATTGGCAGGAACGAGTTGGCCTCCACTTGGTCCAGTCCCAGGGCCAGGACGCGGCCGCCCATCTTCACCCACTCGCCGATGGCTGCGGCCTGGGCTGCAAGTTCACGGCCCCTGCCCGGCCCTGCCACCAGCACCTGGTCCGCCGCTGGCGGCTCGCCTTTCAATGGCGCCGCTTCAATCCCGCAGGCCTCCAGCCAAGCCAGGCCCGCCGGTTCTCCGGCATAAATTGCTGCGCGCCGCGGGGCTGGCTGCCAGGCATCAACATATCGGAGGATGTTGCCCGCCAATGTCTCCGCCGCCGGGTCACTCTCCGTCCGCCCGGTCACGTCCATCTGGCAGAAAAGAACCAGCCCCCGGCCCTCGTGGTATTCCAGCAGCGGGCTGTACTGGAGAGCGTAGCCACCGTCAACTATTGGCAGAAAATCTCCCCGCGGCGGCTTCTCTATCAGCACCGAGGCTGTGTTGCCCCAGTTGCCGCAGCGCCACAGCCGCGTGACTTCCAATCCGCACCAGCGCACCGTCGGCGCCCCGTTGTACTGCGGACTCAACGTATAATCCAGGGTGGGAGAGAGCAACGTGGAAGCGCCCCGCCAGTCGCGCAGGTTTTCGCTCTTCAGGCCGGCCAGCAGCGGGCTGTCCGGCACGCGCGGCCAGACCTGCCGCAGGCCGTATTCCTCGACTCTGAAGCCGAGCCGCTTCTCGAGCGCCTCGGCGGTTTGCTCGAACACAACCACCTTCAGCCCGTCGCGCACCCCCTTGAGATCAGGCGCCGGGCCGTCCACAGTCAGGGCGCCCTTGCCGATCAGCAGCACGTCGAAGCCCGATAGGTCGGTCGTGGCGCTCACCGGCTGGCAGATGACGCCAAGTTGGGACAGCAACTGGGTCGTCTGGCCGGGCGGGTCGAAGAGCGCGATCTTCGATACAAGGCGTGGCGGCGCCGCGCGCGGGATCACCTGCAGGGCGAAGGTGTCTTCCTGGCTCTCTCCGGTGCTGAACTTGAAACTCGCGGTGATCTCATAGTCGCCCGGCGCCAAGTCAGTCGGCAGCTTCACTTGCACCGGGATGCGCGCCTGGTCGCCAGTCGGTAGCACAATCTGTTTGGCGCCAACAACCGTTGAGCCTGGGGGCGCCGTCCATGTGGCCTCGCAACTCACTGTCAGGCGCGAATTGTTGATCACAATAAGCTGCTTCTCGATGGTTTCGCCGGGGTAAAATGTGTGCTCCTTGGTCGTGAAGTGCTCCGTCTTGCCCGCAATCCAGGCCAGCAGCGGCATGTTATTCCGGAGCAACGACGCGGCCGTGGGCGTGGCCACCCAGTCGGACCGCTGGTAAGCCAAGTCGAACCGGGCGTACGTCCGGTCAATGAAGTCCGGGCTGTAGCCCGGCTGCTGCAAGTTGTCCCAGTCCACGGGGAGATCCTGGCGGCGGGGTTGGAACCCGTCGCGCAATTTCCAGAAACGGTCGTGCTCCCAAGGCGAGTTGCCCGACAGGCCCCAGGCGCGGAATGCCCGCCAGTTGTCCGTCGTGTAAGCCGCTTGCACCGGCTGCAGCTCGTCCAACCTCGCGTCGCCCACCGGGTATGGGTAATCCCAGCGGTACCAAGCCCGCCCCTGGCGGAACTGCTCCGCCTCCCACCGCAGATTGCGCTTCTCCCGGTCACTGATCTGGTAAGCCGCGTCGCCGAGGAACTGCGCGTTCCATTCGGCGATGCAATACTCCCACGGCACCGCGGCGCTGCCGAACTCCCGCTGGCCGTTGTACCAGCCGCGGTACATCGTCCAGTCCCAGCCAAACGGCGCGCCGTACTCCACCAACACCAGCGGTTTGACCCCTGCGGTTGACCAATGCTCGAACCAGTCGTCCAACTCCTGGATCGGCACGAAGTTAGGGTAGAAATTGAGCGTGTACATCGCGCTCAGGTTGCCCGAGGAGTGATGATAGACGATTCGCGCGGCGTCCAGCCGCTTGACGATGGCTTCGCAGCGCAACGCCAGCCTGGCGTTGTTGCCGGCCCACCCTTCCCCCCGGTCATCGCTCAACCCGTCTATCATCTGGGGGTTCGTATCCTCGTTGTAGCCGGTGGCATTGTGGCTCATCGCGTAGGCCACCACCGAGGGGTGGCTGCCCGCCACGCCCGCGTAAAACGCCGCGTGGCGCGCGTAGCCGTTGGTTTGGTCGGCCTCTGGCGTCTTCCATTCATACGCGCTGAAGTGCGGCTGCGACAACGCCACCAGCATCCCTGTGTCGTCCGCCGCGCGCAGGATTTCCTCAAAACTCAGGTGCGAGCCAGGCTCGCAGTCGTAGTTGTGCGTGTACACAAAATTGATCCCGAAACTCTTCAGGCGCAGAAGGCTCTCTTTGGCTCCCGCATAGGTCGCCGCCGCCGCCCCCACCTCGGCGTTGTCCAGGGGCACCAAAGACAAGTACAATCGAGTGCCATTCAGGTAGAAGTCGCGGCCCTGGATCCAAAACTCCCGGAACCCGAACCGAACCGGCGTCGCCGTGTCCAACGCCTTCCCTCCGCTGTCCAGGAGCGACACTTCGGCTTCATACTGGTTTTGGGGCGTGTTGATGTCCCACAGCTTCGGCGGCTTCCACGACGCCGTGAACATCGCGCGGCCGTCTTTCACGTCGCCCCCAACGAAGGTTGGGCCGGTGAACTCCGCCACTGGGCGGCCCTGATCCCGGATCCTTGCCCGCAGCCTGTACCGTCCCTCGGCTGCCACTCCCTGCAGCCCGGCCCCGATCGTGATCTCGCTCCGGCGGAACGACGTGTCAATCTTCACGTCGGAGAGTCGCGCTCCAGCCGGCTCACTGATTAGCCAAACATCGCCGCAGAGGCCGCGGCGTTCGACTGCGCCCTTCTTCTCTTTGCCGGTGTTGGTGTCGTTGTAGGACTCCATCACCGCTTTGAGCGACATCGCCACCACCAGCAGGCTGAGCACATGCGTGGCCCCCGGACGCACCGCGGAGGAGAGGTCCACCTGGCCGCCCGGGAAGCGAATCTCCCCCGCCTTCCGGCCGTCAACATAAACTGCCGCGTAGGAATTCAGGTATTCCACATCCAGGGCAATGCGCCGCCCGGTCCAATTCTTCGGGATGGTGATCGTGCGTTCGTACCAGGCGCTCTGGACCTGGCTCAGATCCGTCTTCTTCCAGCTCGGGTCCGGGTAGAGCGTCTGATAGTCGCTCTGCATGTAGTCCTGGATGCCGGGCCAGCAGGCCGGCACCTTATAGTAACCCCAGGCCGCGGCGGGCGCTTGGAGGGCGTTTTCCGCTGCCGGCTGCCAGCGCCACAGCCCGTTGATGCAAAGGCGTTCACGCGTGGAGGTCGTCTCCCGGTGCGCCTTGGCCGGGTCCCATACCGCTTTCACGCCCGGTGGCAACACCACGCCGGATTGCTCTTGCGCCGCCGTCAAGCAGGGCAGCGCGAGCATCCCTAAAGCGGTCGCCAACAGCATGGCGGACCAGAGCTTCGAGCTGGGGCGTCCGGCCCAGGGGAACCCGGAGGACAGATGCGTGTTCGCGGTTGTCACAACTCGTTCCTCGACATCTCCACTGGACAAACGAGCAGCTTCTCTAAAGGCGTGGCGGAGCATGGTTCTTCAGTCACAAGCGACTTTGCATTTCATCGCCGCCCCTTTGCTGTGGAACTTAACGGGTCCCTAACGCCTCCTAACGGCAATTCTAACGGGTCAAACCTCAAAAATCCCCAATGTTGACGCCGGTCCTAACGCCCTAACGGCTCTAGACCCCCAAAGGTCTCCCTCCCGCCCCAAACCGGCGTCCGTCAGTCGCCCGCTGGTTTTCCGTCAACGGTAAAGGTGCTCCACCATAGGAGTGTTTTCGCCGTACCCGTGCCCGTGGTCTCGGACGCTGTATTAAATTGATTTGTCGTGATGAAGATAGTGCTGCCGTCAACCCGGGAAATATTTCCGCCACTCTTGTTGTGCAGCGGGCCGACTCCCTCGCCGCCAGGCGGGGTGGAAACCGGGGTGGACGGCGTATTTGAGCCGTCGTTGAACTCGAACACGCCACTCCCCGGGGGATACTCGTCAGGCTCCCAAAAGAGGTAGCAGGCCGAGCTCCAGATTTGGCCCAGTTTTGTGAATTGAGCCGGGCTGTCCTGCGTGGGAAAACCACAGGAGGCGCCATTCATCACATAGCTACAAAGCGTGTTGGCGCGCAGGTTATAAGCATACTGGCCCGAATAGATCGTTATATCCACCGGGCAGAGATAGTTTTTTGAATTGCCTACATATTGCCACCACGCTCCTCCTCCAACTCCCCGGTCGGGGCCATAGGCGATGCTCGGATTGCCCAGCCAAGGCGCTATGGTTATATTCGGTATTGTCCCGTTGGCCGTATAAAGCCAGCCAAACGCATCCGCGCCAGTTGAGTCCGTGACCGTGCCGCCGCCATCCCAGTTGCAAAAGGCCATCCAATCCCTGTTGTCGCCGCAGTACATGATTCCAGCGATCCCCAGTTGCTTTTGGTTGTTGATGCATTGCGTCTTGAGGGCTTGTTGCTTGGCCGAAGCCAGCGCCGGCAGCAACAAGGCCGCCAGGATCGCAATAATCGCGATCACCACCAACAATTCGATCAGCGTAAAGGCCAGGCCTCGTGCCCCTGGCCCTTTAGCTCCGGTGTGGGTCATTTCATTCATTGATTGCATAAAATCATTCCAGTCAATCTTTGAAATTATCACGCAGGCGGGGCGTTGCCGCCCCGGCTGCGCGCGACCTTCAAAGTCAATCCCCTTACAACCTTAATCGGTCAATTCGCCGGTCCTCTTAACCGGAAGAACTGCTGCTTATTCGTCATCGTTATCGTCACTGGCGAGGGATCCGCGATGTCCACCCAGGTTCCACCCAGATTCGTCGTGGTTTGGAGCACTCCCTCAGTCCAGGTGAATGTTATGGTCGTCGCCGTATTTGTCGCCGACAACGTCAGGTCGCTCACTGTGGGCGCATAGCTGACCAATTGTAGCTGGGCGCCGTTGAACGCCCCCGCACCACCGAATGTCACCGCCAGCGTCCCGCCGGCAACTTGAACATTCGTGAACAACATGGCGTTGTCACCCGGCGCAAAATAGGTGTCCGTGGTGTTCACGGCTGATGCCGTCTGAGTGCCGTTTGTGGCGTCCACATTGATATTATCGGTCTCGCTGGTGAATCCCCCGTTGACCCCGAGGATCAGCAGGTTATAAGTGCCATCCGGCACCCCGGTGAACGTCAGGGTGGTTGGAATATACAGGAATTGATCCAGCAGGGTTGAGAGGCTGCCGGAAGCGGCCGGCACGATCAAGGTCGAGTCATCCTGTCCATACACGGTGGCGTAAATGCCCGAGTCGGTCACGCCATCGGACTCCAAGTCGGTCACGGTGGAGAAAGTGGCGCTCGCAAACGCTCCCGCATTGTTCACAAACGCGTTCCAATACGTTCCAGTCCCCAGGACTCCGGGGCCGCTATAGCTGCCGCCGCCGCTCGTGGAAGTGGCGAAGCTCAGGGTATCATTGGTCACTTGCAGGTTCAAGGTCCACAGACCGGTGGGAATCGGAGTCACCGCAAGGGATCCCTGGCCGCTGGTGCTCACAGCCACACTGTTGCTCGCCACAACTTCATAATACAACGCATTAGTCACCGTGGCGTTACTAATGGTCAGCGTGGCATTAGTCGGGCTGCTGTAATTTTGGTTGCTCGGAACATTGGCAAACGGGCCGCCGCTGCTGGTGGAATACTTCCATTGGTAGCTGATGGGCGAGGTGCCCCCGGCGGTGCCGTCGAACGTGAACGACTCTCCACCAAACACCGACGCGGTCGGCAGCGCGGTCGGCGCCGTCGCCGGCGCGGTCTTGGAGTTGATGGAAGTCAGGAATATTTGCTGCACTTCATTCGCGCTCAAAGCCTTTTGATACAGCGCCACTTCCGCGATGGAGCCGTTGAAGGTGCGGCCGCTCGTCTGCTGCGTATCCGCGCCAATATAAATGGTGTTCGTGCTGAAGGTTTCCAAGGTGTTGGCAAGGGCCTTGGTGCTTTGAAAATAGTTGGTCGTGTTCGGACTCACGGTGGTGTCCACAAAGTACAGGTAAGCGGTCACGTTGCTGGGTGTGACGACATAAGCCACCAACGACCAATCACCAACCACAGGAAATAGACCGGAATTCCAGCTCCAAGTGGCTGAAGAGTTGTTGTCCCATGTAAATCCCAAGCAAGGCATTTTATTCCCATTTGGATTCAGCGTCCCATTGAACCCAAAGCCGGCCGCATCGGAGCCGTTGCGGTTAAAGAACAGGCCCGTGGACGCGTTCTGGGCTGCGGCGGGGTTGATCCACGCCAGGAATGTGACATTGGTTGAGGTCAGATTCAATGGGGGCACCGTCAGGTACCCGTTCGGCAGGGCCGAATAGGGCTGCGCCGCAACTTCGCTCGAACTGAAGCCTGGATACACCGGCGGCGTCGGGCCGGTGGCGCCGTCCGACATTTCGTTACCGTAGGTGGCGAAGAAGCCGTTCCCTGAATAATCATAAGCCACCACTGCCGGCGGAGCGCTTTGTGGATTGGCCGTTTCCTGCAAGCGCCAATAAGCCCACGGACCGTTGGTCAGTTCCACGTAGGGCACATTTTGGATGGGGCTTGTTGAAGTCGGAAGCGCCGGCGGGGTCAGCAGCGTCAGCGTGCCAACTTGAATCGAGCTGTCATTTGCCGATCCCTGCGAGCTCGTCGCCACCAACTGGTAGGTGCCGCTCAACTGCACATTGGTCACGTTCAGCGTGGTATTGGTCGCGCTCGGATTCTGTGTGCTCGGAATGTTCGTGTAGCCGGTCCCGGTATTGACCTGCCACTGATAGGTAATCGGCGTCGTGCCCACAAAGCTCGTATCCGAAAATGACGCTGTGACGCCTGCGTACGTCTGGATGCTGGCCGGTGTCACGCCAGTGGAACTGACTGGGGCCTGCGCTGCATTGACGACCAGGGCGACGGGCCCGTTCGTGGCCGATCCGGCGGCATTACTGGCGATGAATTGAAAATCCAGCGTGCCGGTGTCTGTATTCGGCGGGGTAATTGTCAGCGTCAAGTTTGTGGCGTTGGGGACATTCACCCATGTCCCGCCTAAAGCGCCCGACAGATCGGTGTTCGTCTGCCACTGATACGTCAGTGTGCCCGGACCGGACGCTGTGTCTGACAACAAGATCGGAGAAAGAGCATAGCAAGGATTGGGTTTGGCCGACGCAATGCCGACACTGGGATACCCTTGGAGAGCCAAACCAACGTCGAACGCGGCGGTGTTGGGGTCCGCGGGGTAGTAGGTAACAGCCCCGCCTGCGTCTTTAATGCGGCAAATCAAACCATTGGTATAAGGGCTGACAGTGGCAATGCCCAAGTCGTCATAGCCGGTATAACTGGGAGAAGAGGAGGTGTCAATCGTATAGGCATAAACGGTATTTGGCTGCAGAACCACATACATGCCGGAAAATGCAAGCCAATCGGGCGCGGTCGTGCCGGGCGCATCGCTCGAAGTTGTAATCGTCACCGATGTATTGGTCATGATTGCTGTTGCGTTTGTGTTTCCTGTGCCGCTTAACTGAAAAACGACGATCCTCCAAGATTGGCTGCCGGAGGCGTCCGCGCCGCCATAGGAGGTGCCCATGAATTTGACGGCCAGACTCGTCATCACATATCCGCCAGGATTGCTTCCAGTGGTGAAACTCTGACCGGACGCTCCCGGACTGCTGCTGCCGCTGTTGTTATCGTAATAATTGATGCCGCTGGTGGGGTCGGCCCCCGCAGAGTATAGCAACTGGGAGATGTCGTTCGCGCCGGGAGTCGGGTTGACGTTGGCGCCCAAGTTCGCCGCCGTCAGCGCCAGCTCGATGGGTGTCAATCCGACATCAAAGGTGGCGCTGTCGGCCACCGTCGGGTAGTAGGTCACCGCCCCGCCGCCGGGTGGAATCTCGCATATCGCCCCGCCCGTATAAGGTGTGCCGGTGGCATAGGCCATGTCGTCATAGCCGCTGCTGAAAATGGTCCAGGCATAAACGGTGTTCGGCAGCAGTGTTTCATTGAAACCGGTTATCTTTACCCAGTCTGCCCCGGTGTTCGTTGTTCCCGCCAGCGGCCCCACTGTGTTGGTGTAGATCCCCGTTGCGTTGGTGTTCCCGGTGCCGCTCAACTGATAGATGCTGATGATCCACCCCGGGTCCAGGGTGACATCGGCCCCGCCCGCATATCCGACCGTGCCCCCGCCGCCAAATTTCAGGGCCAGACTCGTCATCGAATACCCGCCAGGATTGGGTCCGGTGGTAAAGGAACTGCCCACATATCCCGTGCTGCTATGACTTCCAATGGCCGTATTATCGTAAAAAGCATTCAGGGGGCCGGGGCCGCTCAACGCCGTCGTGTCCCCGGTGGTCAGCAACTGGGCGGCGTCCGACGCCCCTGGCGTTGGGGCAGTGGAACCCAAGTCAGTCCCTCCCAACTGGGGGGTGCCCGCCGACAACCCCACATCAAAGGTCGCGCTGGCGTTGTCCGTAGCGTAGGTGACAAACCCGCCGCCGGGTGGAATTTGGCAAATCGTCCCGCCCGTATAAGGCTTGTTGGTCGCCCAGCCCATGTCGTCATAGCCGCTGCTAAGTATCGTCCAGGCATAAACGGTGTTTGCCAGCAGTTTTTTATTGAAACCGGTTATCTGGATCCAGTCCGCCCCGGTGTTGGCTGTCCCCGCAAGCGTCCCCACCGTGTTGGTATAAATCCCCGTTGCGTTGGTGTTCCCGGTCCCGCTCAACTGATAGATCGTGATCGTCCACCCCGGGTCCAGGGTGGTGTCGGCGCCACCCGCATAACCCACAGGCTGGCCGCCCCCAAATTTGAGGGCCAGACTCGTCATCGTATAGCCGCTGGCATTGGTTCCGGTGGTAAATGAACTGCCCACGGACCCCGCGCTGTCCGTAGTATTATCATAAAAATTATTGAGCGAGCCGGTATCCGGCAGCGCAATCGTGTCCCCGTTGGTCAGCAACTGGGAAATGTCATTCGCCCCTGGAGTCGGGGCGGTTTGGCCCAAGTCAGAGCCGCCGAGTTGTTGCGCGCTGGCAACGCTGGCGAATGCTGACAAAGCAACGGTCAATAGTATTCTTTTCATACGTTTTGGGTTCTGGTTTTATGAGTTCAATTGATTGGAACAGGTGATGAATCGCATCTCCATTGATGTTCTGGGTTCAACCGCTTGACCGGCAAACCTCTTGCCGCCCACATCCATAAAAACCCGGCTCCCCTCCAAACGCCCCGCGCAAACGCGATCACCCTTGCTCAAACGGTTGGATTTCATGCACATACTTTAGCACGCGTTTTTTTCAATGTGAGCAAAATCTGCGTCGTTAAAACTAACGAGGCACTGTCAACGGCCGACGGTGGCCCGAGGTCTCGTTGATGTGGGCAAATTTAGCCACCGCCTGGCCCCTCGAGCGCACATGCAGTTTCTCGTAAATCCGCCGAATATGCGCATTGACCGTCGTAATGCTAATCCCCAGCGTCTCGGCGATCTCTTTGTACAAATCTCCCGATGCCAGCAATTGCAGCACCTCCCGCTCCCGCGGCGTCAAATCCTCCATCCCCCCCGACGAACCAGGCCCACCCGGCGCGCGCCGGAAGGACTGCACCAGCTTGCGCGCAATGTTGCTGCTCATGGGCGATCCTCCCGAATGAATCTCCTTGAGCGCCTCCAGCAACTCCTCCCGCGACGTCCGCTTGAGCAAATATCCGCTCGCCCCTCCCGCCAGCGCGTCGAACAAGTGATCCGAGTCCTCATACACCGTAAGCATCAAAAACTGCGTGTCGGGCATGATCAATTTCAATTGCCGCACACATTCGATGCCGCTCATCGCCGGAAGATTAATGTCCATCAACGCCACCTCGGGCTTGTCGGACGGCAGCCGCACCAGCGCTTTTTCCGCGCTCCCGTAACTGCTCACCACATGAAAGCCGCGCGAACGCTTGATCCAGCCCATGAGTATCTCCCGCGTCTGCTCGTCGTCTTCAACGATGGAAATTCCGATGCTCATGTCATGTGCCGCTATAATAAGCAAATCTAACACCCCGCCCCCCGGATTGCCATCGTCAGTTCTCACTACCGGCCGCGATGCCCTGTCTGCTGTTCAAACCGCGCCGCTTTCATCGGCGCGTCAAATTTCACCGTCGTCCCCGCCCGCGGCGCGCTCTGGATTTCGCACCGCCCGCCGATCTCCTCCAGCCGCAGCTTCATATTGACCAGGCCGTGGCCGCCTCCGATTCGATCCGGGTCCGCGGAAGCCTCGCGCGGGACCAGATTGGGGCTGAACCCCCGCCCGTTGTCCTGCACCGCCAGCGCAAATCCGCTCGCCCCCGGCGTCAGCGCCACCCACACCTCCGTCGCCCCCGAATGTTTGACCACGTTATTCAGCGCCTCCTTGAAGGCGAGAAACAAACCGTGCCGCACTTCCGCCGTCAGCGCCCAGAGCGGCAGCTCTTCGGGCATGTTCAACCGGCACCGAATCCCGGCCGCCCGCAGGTAATCCTGCGCGAATTTTCCAAGGTAATTGGCCAGGCTGTCCAGCGAATCGTGCTGCGGATTGATCGCCCACACAATCTCATCCATCGTCCGCGTCAATTCCCGCGCCGTCCGGCAGATTTGATCCACCTGCGCCGCCGCCTCCGGCGAGCCGCCCAACTCGCTCCGCGCCGATTGGCTGAGCATGGAGATGCGCGTCAGGCTGGCCCCCAGATCGTCGTGGATGTCCTTGGCGATGCGCGTGCGCTCCCGCTCGATGGCCTGCTCCCGTTCCAGCCTTTCCAGTTTGCGCCGCATCCGCCGCCGGGTCGCCACCAACACGCTCCCGCCCAACACCGCCGCCCCGCCCAATCCCGCCAGCGCGCGAAACCACCATGTCTGCCAGAAAAACGGCAGCACCTGCAACGCCAGGGACGCCCCCGTTTCGTTCCAAACCCCGTCATGGTTGCACGCCGTCACCCGAAAAACGTATGGCCCCGGTGGAATGTAGCTGTAGTTGGCCGTCCGTTTCGCACCCACTTCCACCCATCCGCGATCCAAGCCGTCCAGCCGGTACTTGAAACGCACCCGTTCCGGCGCCGCCAAACTCAGTCCGGCATAGTCTATTTCCAAACGGTGCCGTCCCGGCGCTATCTCCACCGCCGCGGTCGTCCCGGCCCGGGCCGCCACCGGTTCATCGTCCACACGGATTTCTTCGATCACCACCGGCGGCGGAAACGGGTTGGTCGTGATATTCTTGGGATCCACCTCCACCAATCCTTTGACCGTCGGAAACAAAAGCCGCCCCCCGGCCGTTTTGCACCCAGCCGGCTGGATGCCCCCGGAGCATTCCAGCGACGGCAGCCCGTCGCTGGAGCCAAACGTCAGGCAATGCAATTGATTCGTCACCCCGTCGGCGCAACCCGCCAGGTCGCTCTTGCTCACCCGGATGATCCCGTTGTGCGAGCTCATCCAAAAAAAGCCCAGCCCGTCATCTTCCACATCGCATATCACATCGTCCGGCAGCCCCTGGCTTTTGCCTATCGCAACGAAACGACCCTCCTTGAAACGATCCAGTCCCCCTCCCGCCGTGCCGATCCATAGCGTGCCATCCTCTTCCAAATGCAGACACTGGACAAAATCACTCGAAAGACCATCGCTCCGCCGAAACTGCCACAGCTTTCCCTCCTTCCAATGCCCCAACCCGCCCCCGGACATCCCAAACCAAACCGTCCCATCCGCCCCCTCGCATATCGCCCGCACATCCGGTGAAAACAACTCAGGACTCCTCCCCAGCCAATTTGTCCGGCCCCCCTCAAATCTCAATAGCCCCTCGCTCGTCCCAACCAACACCCCTTCGTGGAGCGAAACCAGCAAGGCCCCGGCATATAGCTCCCCCAGACCCGGCGGGCACTCGAATCGGCTACCCTTGAGCGCATACACCCCGGTGCCCCAGCTTCCCACCCACACCCCGCCTGGCGCATCCGGCGCCACCGACCAATTGTAGTAGTTGCTCAACCCGTCCTCCGACGTGTAATTCCTCCAATTCCCGTCCCGCAACGAGTACAGCCCCGCCCCCTCCGTTCCCGCCCACAGCGTCCCATCGGCCCCCATGTCCACCGACAACACCGCGCGGCCCTGCCATGCGTCCGGCGGGTTGAGCGTCCTCATGTTCACCAGCCTCAACATCGCCAGCCCGCCATTGCCGGTGCCCACCCACAAATTCCCCTCCCGATCCTCGCACAGCGCGTTGACCCAGTCGCTCGAAAAGCCGTTGGTCCTGCAGAAATGCGACACCTCGTGCCCGGGAGAAATGAGGAAAAACCCGTGATCCGACGTGGCCACCGCCAGAGCGCCCCCTTTCAGCACAATTGTAGCCGGCGATGGTGTCCAATCCCAGGGAACCGTCGCCTCGTCCTCGATCCACTTCTGGTCCTTCCATTCCCGCGCATGCCGGTTCACCACCACAAAAAGGCCCCCATCCGGGGACGCCCAAATGCCTTGCACATACCGATCCGCCGAGGATTCATCAAACATCGGCCTCAACCGGCCCCGCTCCAGCAGCGAAACATCATCGTCCCGCTGAATCCAAAATCCCCCTTTCGGATTCCGCGCCACCGCCAGCAAATGCACCGTCTTGCTCGATGGCCAGGGAATCACAAACCCGTCCTTCACCCGCCCCAGTTCCCCATTTTGATTCAACAACCAAATGTCTCCGTCCGCATCCGGGCAGACCGCGAATATCTTCCCTCTGTGCCACCGCGCCCGTATCGGCACCGCCGTAAACTTACCCTCCTTATACGCCGTCACCTCCCCGTCGTGATGTCCGATCCACAACGTCCCCTCCTCCGCCTCAAACAAGCACGAAACATCGCTGCTCCGCATCACCGGCGTCGTGCTGCTGTTGAACACCGTGAAGCGCACCCCGTCAAATCGCACCAGCCCGCTGCGCGTGCCCAGCCAGAGATAACCGTCCCGCGTTTGCACCACCGACGTCACATTATTCTCCGGCAACCCGTCATCCCCCACCTGCCAGAGACGCGTGAAATAGTTCGGCTGCCCCGCCGCCGCAGACCGGCTCTCCCCTGCCCCGGCCCAAATCGCCAACAAAAGCGCAGGCACAGCCCACCCACCCCCCGGCAAGAGCCAAAAACCCCGCGCGCCGCCCGCTCGTTTGACGATGCACGAAGGCCATTTCCCGGCCACTGGAGGAGGTGTGAACACTTGCGTAGATTCTGTGAACACCAGCCACCCCGCGCAAGCATTATCCCCGATCAGTCACCCGTTGCTCTGCTCAGCTCGGCTGGGCTGTGTAGCGCAGGTAAGATTTTATTTTCCGGACCCCATCGGGAAATAGACGCGCCGCTTCCTCGTCGGACACCGCGGGGACCACGATGCACGCCTGGCCCTCCTGCCAATCGGCCGGGGTCGCCAGCTGGTGCTTCGCCGTCAGTTGCAGCGAGTCAATGCTCCGCAATATCTCGGCAAAGTTGCGGCCGGTGCTCGCCGGATATGTGAAGGTCAGCTTGATCTTCTTGTCCGGGCCGATGATGAACACCGACCGTACCGTCGCCGTGCTGTCCGCGTTGGGATGGATCATGTCGTAGGCCGTGGCCACTTTCCGGTCGGCATCCGCGATGATCGGAAAATTCATCGTGCAGACCTGTGTTTCATTGATGTCCTGGATCCACCGGTGGTGCGACTCCACCGGATCCACACTCACGGCCAGAACCTTCACATCTCTTCGGGCAAACTCGCTTTTCAGCCGGGCCATCGTTCCCAGTTCGGTCGTGCAGACCGGCGTAAAATCCGCCGGGTGCGAGAACAGCACGCCCCACGAATTGCCCAGCCATTGATGAAAGTCAATGATCCCTTCGGTGGTCATGGCTGAAAAATTCGGGGCCTCATCGCCCAATCGTAATGCCATATATCGTGCCTTTCTCTTATGGTTATAGTTAGAGTCTCTTAACCAATCTACCATCCGAACAAGCAGTGTCAAGCGCGGGTCTTTGGGTTTCTTGTTGATCGGGTGAAGCGAATCGGACCCTCGTCTCGGGCCTGGGACGCGCTCTGGAGACTCTGGCCCAGGCCTTGCGCCAAACGGCAAATCATTCGCCGACAATCTCCATTACAGCCACAGAGCGCGGTTTCATTTCGATGGACAAATCTCGCGCATAAGGCAGCGCCGCCATCGCGCCGGCTTCAAACCCTTCCTCACGGCGCTATCAACACGTAGAAGCGATTTCCGCTGCTGGCGTTGGTCGTGAACGTGTTGTTGCTTCCGATGACGGTGATGCCGCTGGTGACCGGCGTCCAGGGGATCGGTGGATTCAGGCTGGCGGACCCGTTCAACACGAACACCACGGCATTGGTCGGCCAGGAAAGCACCACATTCGGCAGGTTAGTCATAATTTGGAGAGATGGCGCCGTGATGTTGGCGGTCAGGGACGACGGCTGCGTCAGGGTGTAATTGGCGGCGCTGGCCCCGGTCAACGTCAGTCCGGTGACGGTGACCGCGATCCCATTGCCCACTCCCGCGCTGGCGAAGTTGGCAGCATACCCGTTGGTGTTCAAAGTCGCCGTGTCCCCGGTAATAACCCCCGCGAGCACGACCGAGTTGGAACTGAGCGTCGCGGTCGTGGTCCGGTCATAAACCTTGTTATTGGCCGTGAGGCCGGAACTGATCGTCACCGGCGCCGCCGTGATGTTGGCGGTCAGGGACGACGGCTGCGTCAGGGCGTAATTGGAGGCGCTGGCCCCGGTCAACGTCAGTCCGGTGACAGTTACCGCGACCCCATTGCCCACCCCCGCGCTGGCAAAGTGGGCGGCGTACCCGTTGGTGTTCAAAGTCGCCGTGTCCCCGGTGATAACCCCTGTGAGCACTACCGTGTTGGAACTGAGCGTCGCGGTCGTGGTGCGGTCATAAACCTTGTTGTTGGCCGTGAGGCCGGAACTGATCGTCACCGGCGCCGCCGTGATGTTGGCGGTCAGGGAC
>Ga0181536_10000267_pt1 | contig 62583 bp, 46 predicted proteins | sample PEATcosm2014_Bin_41_FD_121105 | JGI IMG/M metagenome (GOLD analysis project Ga0181536, IMG submission 121105) | Peatland microbial communities from MTU Mesocosm Facility, Houghton, MI, USA - PEATcosm2014_Bin17_60_metaG | ecosystem: Environmental > Terrestrial > Soil > Wetlands > Peat | place...
CACCGCAGCGCAAGCCTTGGCGGAGGCCGAGTCGTCAACGAGCGCGCCGCTGGACGAGAACGAGGTCTTCACCGAGGCGTACGAGGCGCTCGAGCAGTGCCCCGAGCCCGGCTTTGCACCGGCCGAGGTGATGTCCCACGCGATCGGGAGAGGCGTGATCTGGCTCAGCTCGTTGTAGGTGAACCAGTACGAGCTGTAGGTCCCATCGACCGAGAAGGTGACCGTGTCGGTCTTGTTGTTGGCCACGACGTTGGTGACGTCGCCGGGCAACTGGCCCGGCCCCGGCGCGTAGCCGGCCCAGGAGGTGGCATTGGCCTTGAGCATGTTCATCCAGAACACCACGTCCTGGGCGTCCACCGTCTCGCCGTTGCTCCACTTGTAACCCTTCATCTTGAATGTGACGGTCCTGTAGTGGTCCGAGTACACCGGCATCTTGGCGACCGAGAGCCCCTCGTTCAGGTCCGGGGTGCTCCCGACGCCGAACCAGTACAGCGGGCGGTACAACAGGTAGAGCAACTGGAAGGTCGCCACGCTGAAGTACGCCCCGCCCATCATCGGGAAGATGTAGTTCGGTCCGCCGGCAGGGGCTTCGGCGATCGTCAAAGTGCCGCCCGGGACCTTGACCATGTGGGTAGGTGCAGTCGGCTTGGTCGTGGTCGTGGTCGTGGAACTTGATCCACAGGCTGCGAGCACGAGCGCCGCGCACGCAACCGCCGTTCCCACGACCGCGAGCTTGCTCAGCTTCGGTTTCCCTATCAGCATCGTGCTGGACCTCCTGGACTCAAACTGCAGCTATTGGCTGGTTCGATGATCGACAAACGCAGGCCACCGCCACCTGGGCGGGAATCGGTCCACGTCACCGTGGTGCACCTGCAACATACGCACGCGCTCTTGGCGCGAGCCGATGCCCGGGCCTCGGGAGGGCCGCGGGATCGTGACCTTGACCGAGCCGTGCAAGACCTCGCGGATATAGTAGAGGAGACCCGCCCGAGGGGCATGAGTGCCCCCAGCGCGGTGTGCCGTCTCGACGAGGCGGTATTCAGCCGAGAAGGAGCCTCATGGCCGAGCCGCGCAGCACGATGATCGATCCACCGATCGAGGTCCTGCTTGACAAGGTCGACTCGAAATTCACATTGGTGACCCTGGCGGCCAAGCGGGGCCGCCAGGTCAACTCCTACTTCAGCCAGCTCGGTGAGGGCCTCGGGGCCATCGTGCCGCCACAGGTGGCATCCATCGCCCGCAAGCCGCTGTCGATAGCGCTCGAGGAGATCGCAGCCGGCAAGGTCGTCGCGGTCTGGCCCGCGGACGAGGAGACCGTCGATGCAGACCAAGGGCCAGCCGACCAGGCGAGCTATGCCCCCGACGGTGGAGAGGCGAGCTAGCCCACCGCCAGGCGCGCGAAGGCTGCGGCCGTGAGTGAAGCGGAGTCGGGATCGGACCGGGCTGGCGCCGTTGTCGGGCGCCGCGGGTCGCTCGTCGACGCCACAGTCGTGCTCGGCGTCAGTGGCGGGATCGCCGCCTACAAAGCCGTTGAGCTCTGCCGTCGCCTGGTCGACGCGGGATCCCACGTCGTGCCGGTCCTCACGGCGAGCGCGACGCGATTTGTCGGGGAGGCGACGTTTTCCGCGCTCGCTTCCGAGCCCGCCCGCCTGGCACTGTTCGCCGACGCTGCCCCGATCCCCCACACCGAGCTCGGGCGGCGCGCGGACCTTGTTCTGATCGCACCGGCGACCGCACGCGTGATCGGGGCGTACGCGGCTGGGATCTCCTCGGACCTGCTCGTGGCGACGCTGCTCGCCACGCGTGCCCCGGTGCTCGTCTGTCCGTCCATGCACACCGAGATGTGGCATCACGCCGCGGTCCAGGAGAATCTGGCGACGCTTCGCCGGCGCGGCGTTCACGTCCTCGAGCCGGAGACGGGCCGCTTGGCCGGCGGGGACCTTGGCGCGGGACGGCTTGCGGAGACCGACGCCATAGTCGAAGAGGCGGCCAGGATTCTCGCGGCGACCCGGGGCATGGCGCGACGTGTCCTTGCGCTTTCGGGCCGGCGCGTGCTCGTTACCGCAGGCGGCACCAGGGAGCCCATCGACCCGGTTCGCTATCTCTCGAACCGCTCCTCGGGAAGGCAGGGCCACGCTCTGGCCGAAGTCGCCGTCGAGCTCGGGGCGCAGGTCACTCTCGTGACCACCTCCGGCCTGCCGGCCGCACCCGGAGTCGAGGTGGTCGAGGTCGAGACCGCTGCCGAGATGGCTGACGCCGTGCTGTCCCGTGCCGAAGCGGCCGACCTTGTCGTCATGGCCGCGGCAGTCGCCGACTACCGGCCGGCTGTCGTGGCGACCTCGAAGCTCCACAAGGCCGACGGGATGCCGGAGATCCGTCTCGTCCCGACGCTCGACATCCTCGCCGAGCTGGGCCGGCGCCGGCGTCCAGGGCAGGTGCTGGTCGGCTTCGCCGCCGAGACCGACCGGCTTGTCGAGCGTGTGGCCGCCAAGCTCGAGGCAAGGGACGTGGATCTCATGGTGGGCAACGACGTGGCGGCGCAGGGAGTCGGTTTCGCGTACGAGACCAACGCGGTGACGATCTTTCACCGGGGAGGGGCCCGCACCGAGATCCCGCTCCAATCCAAGCGAGCCGTCGCGCAGGCCGTCCTCGCCGCCGCCCTCCCTTTGCTCTCGGGGGGAGCCCCGCTGCGCCCGGGCGACTCGCGTGGAGAGGTTCCGGACGCCGAGGCTGCGGTGGCTCCGGCACCGGTCCCACCGCCTGTCGCCGGCGGTAATCGAGAACGAGGAGCCTGACACCGTTGAGCAACTTCCATTTCACCTCTGAGTCGGTCACCGAGGGTCATCCCGACAAGATGGCGGACCAGATCTCCGACGCCATCCTCGACGCCATCCTCGAGGCGGATCCCCAAGGCCGCGTCGCATGCGAGACCCTGCTCACGACCGGGCTCGTGGTCGTGGCCGGCGAGATCTCGACAAGCGCGTACGTCGACATCGCCCGCCTCGTGCGCCAGACGATCTGTGAGATCGGCTACGACCGGGAAGAGCTGTGTTTCGACGGGAACTCCTGCGGCGTGATGGTCTCCATCGACGAGCAGTCGCCGGACATCGGCCGGGGAGTGTCGGCTGCGCTCGAGGTGCGCACCGGTGCCGCCGGTGAGGACGCGCTCAACGCTCAGGGAGCGGGCGACCAGGGGATGGTGTTCGGCTACGCGTGCGACGAGACCCCCGATCTCATGCCGCTTCCGATCTGGCTGGCGCACCGCCTCGCACGGCGGCTGGCCGATGTGCGCAAGGCTTGGACGATCCCCCATCTGGGTCCCGACGGAAAGACCCAGGTGAGCGTGCGCTACGAAGACGGCCGACCGGTCGAGCTCACGACGGTGCTCATCTCCACCCAGCACACAAAGGACGCCGACCTCGAGGGGTTGCCCGACGACTTGGTGCAGCACGTCATCACTCCGCTTCTCCCGACGGGGATAGAGACGGGCAGGTACCGTCTTCTGGCCAACCCCACCGGGCGTTTCGAGCTGGGTGGCCCCCGCGCCGACACGGGGCTCACGGGACGCAAGATCATCGTCGACACCTACGGCGGATCGGCCCGGCACGGCGGCGGCTCATTCTCGGGCAAGGACCCCTCGAAGGTGGACCGCTCGGGCGCCTACGCAGCTCGATGGGTGGCAAAGCACGTAGTTGCCTCCGGCGCGGCGTCCCGCTGCGAGATCCAGGTCGCCTACGCGATCGGCGTTGCCCACCCGATCTCGGTGATGATCGAGACCTTCGGCACCGAGACAGTGGCCCCGGACCGCATCGAAAAGGCCGTCGGGGAGATCTTCGACCTCCGCCCGGCTGCGATCGTGCGGGACCTCGACCTGTGCCGGCCGATCTACCGCCAAGTCGCGGCCTACGGCCACTTCGGGCGGTCGCCCGACGAAGCCTCCTGGGAAGCGACGCCGCGCGTCGGGGACCTACGCGCCACCCTCGGCCTCTAGCCGGGCACGCGGGGCTCGACGACCACGCCCTGCCCACTGCGGCGCTCTGCCCGGTCCGGGCGGGGGTCCGGCTTCGGCGCCAGCGCCGGGTTTGGCGCGACACCCAGGTGAGCGATGAACATGGTTGTTGAAGTCCTGCCTGACGTGAGCGGGATCGACCGCACGTTCGCCTACGACGTCCCTCAGGCGCTGGCCGGCAGCGTCAAGGTCGGCTGCATCGTCCGGGTGGTTCTCCACGGGCGGCGAGTCCGGGGATGGGTGGTCGCCGAGGCGTCCGTGGTTCCGCCCGATGTCGAGCTGCGCCCGGTGAGCGAGGTCGTGTCGCTCGGGCCACCGCAGTCGGTCGTCGAGCTCAGCCGGTGGGCGTCATGGCGCTACTCGGGTCGCCTGCGGCCGTTGTTGCTGGCAGCGTCACCGCCGCGCCTGGTTCGTGCACTACCGCCGGCGTCGGAACCCTGGGCGGGCTCGTCAGGCAGGACCGCAGGGCCGGCCGGGGACATCGAACCGGGCCGTGGCCTCGAGCGGGAGATCGCAGCGGCCACCTTCCAGGCACTTTCGTCCAGATCCGCGGTTCTGCGGCTTCCGCCGGCGGCGCCCAGGCTGGCGGCCGTCGAAGCGACCATCGAGGCGACAGCCGGCGTGCCCGGCGACGTGCTGGTCCTCGCGGCCTCGAGAACGGACGCGGTGACCCTTACGACTCGCCTGGAGCGGTCAGGTCATGCGCTTGCCCTTCAGCCAGACGCGTGGTCGGAGGCGGCATCGGGAGGTCGAGTCGTTGTCGGCACGCGCTCTGCGGTGCTGTCGCCGGTGGTCGATCTCCGCGCCGTGGTCGTCCTCGACGCTCACTCTGACTCCTACCAGGAAGAACGCGTTCCCACCTGGGAAGCCGCGGTGCTCGCGGAGGAGCGCGCCCGGCGCGCCGAGGTCCCGTGCCTTCTGGTGAGCGCCTGTCCGACCCTCGACATGCTGGTCGGTCGGCACCTCGTCACGTTGTCCCGTGGCGCCGAACGCGCCGGATGGGCGCCGATCGAGGTGATCGATGCCCGGGACGAAGACCCACGTGCAGGCGGATACCCGACTCGGCTGGCCTCGGTGATTCGAGCTGCAGCGGAGACACAGCCGCGCCGACCCGTCGTGGCGGTGCTCAACCGGAAGGGTCGCGCTCGACTGCTGGCCTGCGTGCGCTGTGGGAGCCTGCTGCGCTGCGAGGCTTGTGGCACGGCTCTGGTTCAGCTCGAACGACCCGCCCAAGGCGAGTTGGCACTGCTCCATTGCCCGAGGTGCTCGTCCTCGGGCCCGGTGTGCTGCGCCTCCTGCGGACCCACCCGATCACGGATCGTCCGGCCCGGTGTCGCCAGGGCGCGTGATGACCTTGCCGCACTCACCGGTCTGGAGGTGGCGGAGATCGGGCGCACGAGCACCGGACCCGGCGTGAGTCTTCCCGACGCGCCCGTGCTGATCGGGACCGAGGCGGTGCTGCACCGTGCGGTCTCGGCTTCGGTGGTCGTGTTCCTGGATTTCGACCAGGAGCTGCTTGCACCGCGCTATCGGGCCGGCGAGCAAGCGCTGGCTCTGCTGGCGCTTGCATCACGTGTCGTCGGCGGCCGGCGAAGGGAGGGGCGGGTCGTGGTCAGGACGCGGCTGCCGGACCACGAAGTCCTGGCCGCAGCCCTGCATGCCGACCCCGGTCGGCTCGTCTCTGCCGAGGGGCCGCGCCGGGCACTGCTCCGGCTTCCCCCCACAACCGCACTCGCGCTGGTGAGCGGGGACGGGGCCGACGAATTCGTCACGCGGTTGGCGTGCTCGGACCCGCCCGTCGAGGTGGGGAGCTTGGCCGCCGGCCGCTTCCTCGTCCGGGCGGCGGGATCCGAGGCGCTCGCCGACGCGCTGGCGTCAGCCGGCCAACCCGCCCAGGGGACCCGTATAGAGGTCGACCCTCGCCACGTGTGAGCCGGTGTCCCTGGTGTCTCGCGGCGAACGACCTGCTATCGTGATCGGTGCCGGCCCAGGCCGGCGCGGTCTGGCGCGTGCGCCACGGCCGAGACTGTTACTCCTTTTTCCCTGCCGGATCGGCGTGGCCGGCCGGTACAGCTAGAAAGCACGCCACTCACGCATGTCCGACAAGACGGCCACGATCACCGAGCACCGGCTTCACGAGACCGACACCGGCTCGCCAGAGGTGCAGGTGGCGCTCCTCACCGAACGCATCAATCATCTCACCGACCACCTCAAGATCCACCGGGGAGATCACCACACCCGGCGGGGGCTCATGAAGCTCATCGGTCGCCGGCGCCGCCTGCTCGACTACGTGAAGGACAACGATGTCGAGCGGTACAGGTCGCTGATCTCCCGGCTCGGAATCAGGCGCTAGGAAGCTAGGAACGCCCGGTGGCCAAGCCGTTCCGGGTCGACATAGGGCGGCGGTCGGAGCCATCTTCGCCGGCGTGAGCCGCCCGTAATAAGACAAGCGGCGCCGCACGGCGCCAGCTGCCAGTCGCCGAATACCGGGTCCGGTCCACGAGGACGGCTCCGGTGCACGCCGACTGGGAACTGGCAAGCGGGGCGCCCCAATCACATAGGAGTGCCATGGCTGATGCCATCACCGTGTCGAGCCCCATCAGTGGGACGGACCGTACCCTGTCCCTGCAGACCGGCAAGCTCGCCGGGCAGGCCGACGGCGCCGTCGTCGCCCGCATCGGCGACACGGTCGTGCTCGCAACCGCGACGGCTGCTCGAAAAGTGCGTGAGGGCACCGACTTCTTCCCTCTCACCGTCGACATCGAAGAGCGGATGTACGCCGCCGGCAAGATCCCGGGGTCGTTCTTCCGCCGGGAAGGCAGGGCGAGCGACCAGGCGATCCTGACCTGCCGCCTCATCGACCGGCCGTTGCGGCCGTCGTTCCCGGAGGGCTTCCGCAACGAGGTCCACGTCGTCGGGACGATCCTCGGCGCCGACCAGCTGAACCCACACGACGTGCTGGCGATCAACGCGTCATCGGCAGCCCTCATGATCTCGGGCATTCCCTTCGAGGGGCCGGTCGGCGCGGTCCGCGTCGCGTACTCGACCGATGGATCGTGGCTTCCGCATGCCACCTACCAGGAGGGCGACTCCTCGACGTTCGAGCTCGTCGTGGCCGGGCGTGCGCTCAGCGAGGAGCCGGGAGCCGACATAGCGATCGTCATGGTGGAGGCCGGAGGCACCGAGAAGGCGTTCGAGTACTTCGAACAGGGTGCGCCCCTGGTCACCGAGGACGTGATCGCAAACGGTCTCGAGGTCGCGAAGACCTGGATCCGCGAGTCGATCGAGCTCCAACGAGAGCTGGTCCGCAAGGCGGGTTCGAAGGAAACCATCGACTTCGTGCTTTTCGTCGACTACGCCGACGCCGTCTACGAGCGTGTTGCGGCCGTCGGAGCCGATCGTCTGCAGACTGCGAACGCGATCACGACCAAGACCGAGCGCAAGGCCGCCCTCGATGAGGCGACCGATGCGATCGTCGCCGAGCTTGCCCCCGAGTTTCCCGAACGCGAGCGGGAAGTCAGCTCGGCTGCGCTCGCCTACATCAAGAAGATCGTCCGAAAGCGGATCGTCGAGGAAGCCCTCCGCATCGACGGGCGCGGCCCGACCGACATCCGGCCGCTTTCCGCCGAGGTCGGCCTGCTCCCGACTGCGCACGGCTCGGCGCTGTTCGAGCGCGGCGACACCCAGGTTCTCAATGTCTGCACCCTCGGCATGCCCCGGATGAACCAGATGTTGGACACCATCGGCATCGACGAGTCGAAGCGGTACATGCACCACTACAACTTCCCGCCGTTCTCCACGGGAGAGACCGGGTTCATGCGCGGGCCCAAGCGCCGCGAGATCGGGCACGGCCTGCTGGCCGAGCGCGCACTGCTGCCGGTGATCCCGGCGGAGAGCGAATTCCCCTACGTGCTCCGTCTGGTCTCGGACGTGCTCTCGTCGAACGGGTCGAGCTCGATGGCGTCGGTCTGCGGGTCCTCGCTCTCGCTCATGGACGCCGGAGTGCCGATCAAGGCGCCGGTCGCCGGCATCGCCATGGGGCTCGTCTTCGCCGAGGGCAAGTACACGACGCTGACCGACATCCTCGGTGCCGAGGACGCATTCGGCGACATGGACTTCAAGGTCGCCGGCACCGCTGAGGTCGTGACGGCGCTGCAGCTCGACACGAAGATCGCCGGCCTGCCGGCCGAGGTACTGGCACAGGCCCTGGGCCAAGCTCGTGAGGCGAGGCTCAAGGTCCTCGAGGTCATGCTGGCGGCGATTCCAGCTCCTCGGCCAGAGGTCGGAGAGAATGCGCCGAAGATCGTGAGCTTCGAGATCCCGGTCGACAAGATCGGTGAGGTCATCGGCCCGAAGGGCAAGGTCATCAATGCCATCCAGCAGGAGACCGGCGCGGATGTGAACGTCGACGACGACGGCACCGTCGGCATCGTCACCATCGGTGCCAAGCAGCGCTCGGTGGTCGACGAAGCCCGTCGCCGTATCGAATTGATCCTCGACCCGCCGACCCCGGAGGTGGGAGCCGTCTACACCGGCAGGGTCGTCAACATCACCAAGTTCGGGGCGTTCATCAACATCCTCCCCGGTCGCGACGGTTTGGTCCACATCTCGAGGCTCGGCCAGGGCAAGAGGGTCGAGCGCGTCGAGGACGTCGTCACTCTCGGCCAGGAGGTCGAGGTCCGCGTCGACGAGATCGATCCGCAGGGCAAGGTGTCGCTGTCGCTCACGGGCGAGTTGTCTTCCGGTGACGCTCCCGGCAGCGGTGGCTCGACATCGGGCGAAGGCCGCTCGGAGGCCGACAGGAGCGGTGGGAGGCGTTCGGGCGCCAGCGCCGGAGCTGCCGCGAGCGGCGGAAGTGCCAACCGCGGCGCTGACGAGTCAAGCGGCGCGCGTCGCCGCGCCTCGTTCGAGGACGCGTTCGAGAGTGAGCTCGAGTCGGCGTTCGGCAATCTCGGTCCTGCCGACCTAGCCGGCGGGTCTCCGGCCGGCGGTGCGCGTCGCGCTTCGGAAGCCGGAGGAGGAGGCGGGGGCCGCCGTGGTCCCGGGGGTGGCTCAGGCGCGGCCCGGAGGCGCCCAAGGAGCGGGGGGCGCTGAGGCTGACGCTCGTGGGCAACTTCAAGTGGGCGACCATCTCTCGATGATCACGACCACCACGCTCGAGAGCGGCATCAGGCTTGTGACCGAGTCGATGCCGGAGGTCGCTTCGTTGAGCGTCGGCGTCTGGGTCGGGACCGGCTCACGCGACGAGACGCCCGAGCAGTCCGGAATCTCGCATTTCCTCGAGCACCTGCTTTTCAAGGGCACGCCCGCACGGACGGCGCGCGAGATCGCCGAGGAGGTCGACGCGGTCGGGGGCGACATGAACGCCTACACGACCAAGGAGTTCACGACCTTCTACGTGCGGGCGCTGGCAGAGCACGTCGAGCTCGGGCTGGACATACTTTGCGACATTCTCTGCCGGCCCGCGCTACGGCCTGAAGAGGTCGACGCCGAGCGGCAGGTGATCCTCGAAGAGGTCCTCATGCATCGTGACGAGCCCGCGGACGTGGTCCAAGAGCAATTCGCCGCTGCGATGTTCCCGGACCACCCACTCGGGCGCGAGGTTCTCGGTGAACCGGAAGTCGTCCGCAGGGTCACGGTGCCGGCGATCCGGTCGTTCTTCGACACGCACTACCTGCCGGGCAACCTCGTGATCGCCGCGGCGGGCGATCTCGATCATTATCGCCTCGCCGCTGGCATCGAGGCACGCTTTGCGGGCCGCCATGGTGGCCTTCCCCCCGTTCGCCATGCACCCTCAGCCTCCGCCAGTGCGCTGGTGGTCGAGTCGCGGGAGACCGAGCAGACGCAGCTTGTCCTCGGGGTGCGAGCGCCGGATCGACATTCGGCCGACCGCTTCGCCTTGGCCGTGCTCAACCACGTCCTCGGAGGAGGGCTGTCCAGCAGGCTCTTCCAGGAGATCCGGGAAGCACGGGGCCTCGCGTATTCGATCGGGTCCGACCGCAGCGCCTACGACGACGCTGGAACCCTTGCGGTCTCGGTTGGCACCGCACCCGAACATGTCCACGAGGTGCTCGACCTGCTTGGCGCCGAGCTCGACGGTCTCGGCGCCAAAGGGATCACTCCGCGGGAGCTCGAGGTGGCAAAGGGTCACCTCCGTGCTGACATGCTTCTTTCGCTCGAGGACTCCGGCTCGCGCATGTCGCGCATCGGTTCCGGCCTGCTGTTGTTCGGCACGGTGCTCACGACCGAGGAACTGCTCGGGCGCATCGAGGCCGTCACGGCGGACCAGGTTCGAGCCGTCGCCTCCCAGGTGCTGACGGGCCCGAGAACGCTCGCGGTCGTCGGGCCGTTCGCGGAATCGGACTTCGCCTGAGGAGGGGCTCGTCGGTCCCCCGCGGCTTGGCCGTCCGCCGTGGCTCCTCCGGCTTCGCCCCGGCCGCCCTTGAGCGCACCGGCTACCGTGATGCGATGAAGCGTGTGGGAGTGTTCGGAGCTGCCGGGCGCATGGGAGCGGCAGTCTGCGCCGCAGTGCTCAGCGCAAGCGACCTCGAGCTTGTCGCTGCGGTTGATCCTGTCGCGGCGGGCCGCCCGCTCGACGAGGTTGCCGCCTTGCGCGGGAGCGGGCTCGAGATTGCCGCCTCACCTGACTCGGTGAGCGAGGCCGGAGCTGACGTGGTCGTGGACTTCACCGTCGCGACAGCGGCGCGTGAGCATCTCCGTTGGTGCGCGGACCGGGGCGTTCACGTCGTCTGTGGCACGACCGGCTTCGACGAGACCGACCTCAAGGCCATGCGGTCCTGGTTCTCCGGTCAAGCCCACGCGGTCGTGGCCGCGAACTTCTCCATCGGTGCGGCACTGATGATGCGATGCGCCGAGCTGTGCGCCCCGCTGGCAGGTGGCGCCGAGGTCGTCGAGCTCCACCACGACCGCAAGCGGGACGCACCCTCAGGGACGGCCCTCGAGACCATCCGCCGAATGCAGGCCTCACGTGACGCGGCCGGTGCGGGGGACTGGGCTGCCGATCCGACCGAGAGAGAGCTCGTCTCGGGGGCGCGAGGCGGACGGGCCGACGGCGGCGTGCACGTGCACTCGGTGCGGCTGCCCGGGCTGGTCGCGCACCAGGAAGTGATCTTCGGCCTGCAGGGCGAGACCCTGTTGATCAGGCACGACTCCTTGGACCGGGCCAGCTACATGCCCGGGGTGCTCCTGGCCGTTCGCCGGGTCGCCGACCTGGAGGGGCTGACCATCGGGATCGGGGATCTGCTCGAGCTCTGAGAGCCGGACGGAAGATCGCCCCGGATCTCCAGAGCTCGGGCTGCTCGGCTCGGGCGACGACCCGCTTCGGACCGAGTTGGGAGTTGATCCGGTTTCAAGCCAGCGTGCTGCTAGCTTTCGATCCGTGACAAGGTCGCGACCGTTGTGACTGCGCCCCGGCGAGCTGGGCGGTTCGGCACGGTGGTGACCGCGATGGCGACCCCGTTTGATGCCGAAGGGCGAGTCGACATCGACGGTGCCGTGGCTCTTGCCCGCTACCTGGTCGACAACGGGAGTGACGGGCTGCTCGTGACCGGCACCACCGGCGAAGGGCCGACCCTGAGCGACTCGGAGCGCACACAGCTCTGGGCGGCCGTGGCGCGCGCGGTCACGGTGCCGGTGATCGCCGGCTCGGGGACGAACGACACGGCCCACTCCGTGGAGCTCACGCGGGCGGCGACCGACGCCGGTGCGGCCGGGATTCTCGCCGTGACCCCTTACTACAACCGCCCGTCCCAACACGGTATCGCTGCGCACTTCGCCGCTGTGGCTGGCGCGACGACGCTCCCGGTCCTCGTCTACGACATCCCGGTCCGCACGGGACGCAAGCTCGCCCTCGAGACGATGCTGCAGCTTCTTCATGACATTCCAAACATCGTCGGCGTGAAGGACGCCTCCGGTGACCCGGCCGGCACCGCGCGCCTCGTGGCCAGGGCCGGAGCAGGGTTTGATTGTTACAGCGGCGACGACTCGCTGACCCTTCCGCTTCTCGCGGTGGGTGCGGTCGGCGTCGTGAGCGTGGCGTCGCACTGGGTTGGACAGGAGCTGGGCGAGATGGTCAGGCGCTACCTCGGCGGTGAGGTCGAAGGCGCTAGGGAGCTGAATGCGGCCTTGCTCGATGCGGTCTCGTTCCAGTCCAGCGACGAGGCGCCGAACCCGCTTCCGGCCAAGGCCGTCCTCCGCGTGCTGGGCCTGCCCGCAGGCGAGTGCCGCCTTCCGATGGGACCTGCCCCGGACTGGCTGGAGCCGAAGGCTCGGTCCATGCTCGCCAACTTGGACTCATGGCGCACGAACCGCTCGGCCCGGAGCGCAGTGACGAGTCCGCATGCCTGAGGTCGTCCGGATCTCCTTCCTGGGCGGGCTGGGGGAGATCGGCCGCAACTGCGCGGTCGTCGAGCAGGCCGGCCGCCTGGTCGTCGTCGACTGCGGCGTGATGTTCCCGAACCCGGAGATGCCCGGCGTCGACTTGGTGCTGCCAGACTTCACCTTTCTCCGCGAGCGCGCGGAAGACGTCGACGGGATCGTGCTCACCCACGGGCACGAGGACCATGTCGGAGCGCTCGCTTATCTCATGCGCGACGTCGATGCCCCGATCTATGGCTCGGCCTTGACATTGGGCTTCGCGCGTACCCGGCTTGACGAAGCCGGCCTCGGCCAGAAGGCGCCGCTCGTGACAGTACGCGACGGCGAGCGGCGCAGGATCGGCCCGTTCGACGTGGAGTTCATCCCGGTGACGCACTCGGTGCCGAGTGGTTACGCGCTTGCTTTGCACACCGCACAGGGCGTTGTGCTCCACAGCGGTGACTTCAAGCTTGACCTGACACCGGTCGACGGGCGCCGGACGGACCTTGCCAGGATCGGGCAGATCGCCGCGACCGAAGGAATCCGCCTGCTGCTGGCGGACTCCACGAACGCGGAGCTGCCTGGCTACACCGGTAGCGAGAGCACGGTCGGCGAGTCGCTTCGCAGGATCTTCCTTGCGCAACGAGGTCGTCGAATCGTGGTGGCCTGTTTCGCGAGCCATGTGCACCGCATCCAACAGCTCGCCGACGCCGCGATCGCAAGCAACCGCAAGGTGGCGCTGCTCGGCCGCTCGATGCTGAAGAACGTCGGCATCGCCCTCGAGCTCGGGATGTTGACGATCCCGGACCGTTGCTTCGCCGACATCGACACGATCGGCGACCACAACCCAGGCGAGATCTGCGTCATCTCGACCGGTTCCCAGGGTGAGCCGATGTCGGCCCTGTCGCAGATGGCATCAGGCGAGAACCGGTGGCTGCGCATCGAGGAAGGCGACGTCGTCGTGCTGAGCTCGCACGCGATCCCCGGCAACGAGTGGGCGGTCGCGAAGGTGATGGACGGTCTGGCGCGCCGGGGGGCGGAGGTCATCCATGCCGGTGTCGCTCACGTGCACGAGAGCGGTCACGCCCACCAGGGCGAGCTGGCCACCCTGCTCTCCATCGCGCGGCCGCGCAGTTTTGTGCCCGTGCACGGCGAGTACCGGATGCTGGTGCGCCACTCTCGGCTCGCGATCGAGATGGGCGTCGCGCCCGACGAGGTCCTCATCTGCGAGGACGGCGACGTTGTGCAACTCGGTGACGAGGGGATCGACTTCGCCGGCGAGGTGTCCGCCGCGCACGTCTTCGTCGACGGAATCGTCGGCGACGTCGGCGTCGGGGTGCTGCGCGACCGGCGTGTGCTCGCAGAAGAAGGCGTCGTCGTCGCCGTGGTCACCGTCGACGGGCGCTCGGGAGAGATCGTCGGCGTCCCGGAGATCGTGAGCCGTGGCTTTCTCGACGAGCCTGGCGGAGAGTCGGTGGTCGACGAGCTGCGCTCCGCTCTCGTGAAGGCGATCGAGGTCGCGGTGAGTGAGGGCGGACAGGACCCTGACGCGCTCCGCCGGGTGATCCGCCGGACGGTAGGGCGCATCGTGAGCGATCGCACCCGGCGCAGGCCGATGATCGTGCCGCTCGTACTCGAGGCCTGACCAGGCACTTCCCGCACCGGGGCCGCTCCGGGGTCACAGTCACCAGGAGTGGCTGGTGTTAGCGTTGTGCCCATCGTGGCAGTGTCTCGACGTGTCGTCTCCAGCCAATCCGGGCCTTCCCGCGACGCTGTGACCAGGCGGAAGCCCGCCAGGCCCACGCGGGCCGCGGCCACGCCGAAGACGGTTGTGAGGCCGCGCCCTGCTGCCATCCCGGCCGCACGCAGAGGAACCGGCCGGGCGCGGCCCGCACGACGGAAGACGACTTTGCTCGGACGCGGCGCCGGGCGGCTCGTCGAGCTCATCGCGGCGCCCTCGGAGGATGCCTGGGGCTGGGCGCTCCTGCTCGTCGGCGTTCTTGCCGCACTGGGAATACATTTCAACCTGCTCGGGCCGGCGGGCCATCTGCTTCGGACGGGGAGTGCTCGGGCCTTCGGCTGGGGGGCTGACGTGGCGCCGGCGGCGCTGGTGGTCGGAGGAGTAGTCCTCCTCGCGGGGCGCGCGAGACGCGGCCTGGGAGGAATTCTCGCGGCCTTCGTGCTCCTGCTCGTCGTCTCTGCCGGCCTTGCGGACCTGGTGGCGGGCTCACCCCCGACCTCGGCGGCGTGGCCCCAGCTCGGGGGCGCCGGCGGCATCGTCGGTGCCGCCGTCGGCGGCGGGCTCTCGAAGCTCATCGGCGTTGCCGGAGCATCCGTCGTGCTCGGTGCCGTCTCCCTCGCGGCCATCTGCGGACTAGTCGGCATGCCTCTGCTCGCCGTCATGCGGGTGGTCGGCCGGGGTCTGGCCGCCGGCGCGCGCTGGACGGGCGGGCTCTTCGGCGCTTGGATCGCCGCGATGCGGGTTCAACCGCTCGAGCAGCGCTCACCCGCCGGGGGGCCCGGCATCTCCGACGGAGACGGCTTCGGCCCCTGGCCGGCCGATGGCGGTGGGGTCGCGCCCGGGACCGGTCACGTGTCGGTCCTCCCCGGAGGATCGGACGGCGACGAAGCTGGCAGTGCCCGAGAGGCTCCGGAGGCTGCCGCTGCTCAAGTTCGCGTGGGACCGGCAGATGCGGCGGTCGTTGGCGCAGAGCCGTCTGGTGGGGACGTGCTTCGCGCCGCGACGGTCGCAGGGAAGGCCGAGCAGCTCAGTCTGCTTGTTGCTCCGACATCCGGCTCGTGGAAGCTTCCGCCGCTCAAGCTTCTCAAGCGGAGCAAGGAACAGGATCTCGACCGGAAGGTGATCGAAGAGCGAGGTCGCGTGCTCGAGCGTGCCCTTGCCGCCCACGGGGTCGAGACACACCTGGTCGGCTACACGGTGGGGCCGACGGTGACCCGCTTCGAGCTGGAGCTCGGCGCAGGCGTGAAGGTGGCTCGGGTGACCACCCTCGCGAAGGACATCGCGTATGCCATGGCCTCACCTGACGTGCGCATCCTTGCCCCTATCCCGGGCCGCTCGGCGATCGGTGTCGAGGTGCCTAACCGTGACAGGCAGCTCGTCACCCTCGGCAGTGTGCTGCAGTCGATCGAGGCCCAGCGGTCGACCCATCCGCTCGAGGTTGCGTTCGGTAGGGACATCGCCGGGCGCCCCGTGATGGTGAACCTCGCCGAGATGCCACACCTGCTGATCGCGGGGGCCACCGGGGCCGGCAAGTCATCGTGCATCAATTCCGCCGTCACCTCGATCCTCATGAGGGCCACGCCCGACGAGGTCCGCCTCATCCTCGTGGACCCGAAACGGGTCGAGCTCGGCCATTACAATGGCCTTCCCCACCTGCTCACCCAGGTTGTGGTCAATCCCAAGCGCGCTGCCAACGCGCTCGCCTGGGCGGTGACCGAGATGGAGCGCCGCTACGACCTGCTCGCGGAGTGCGGCATGCGCGACATCACCGGCTACAACGCCGCGGTCGACCGCGGGGAGCTCGACAGCGGGCCGCTCCAGGGCTTTGGGAAGGCGACCACGGCCGACAGACCAGCGCTCGCCGACAGGCCAGCGCTCGCCGGCGCCGACCCTGCCGGGGCCGATCTCGACGGCTCCTACCCGGCCGATCTCGTCGAGGGCGGTCTCGCCAGCGCCGACCTCGCCGGGGCCGATCTCACCGGCGCCGACCTCGCCGAGGATGCCGTTCAATCGGACGACGAAACCGAGGGCGATGCGTGGCTGGCCGGCACCGAGGTGTCTTCGACGCCCGTCGTGGCTGGCGCCGGTCCTGGCGGCTCTCGCGGCGCAGGCTTGGGAGCCCGCCATGTCCGGTTGCCGTTCATCCTGATCGTGGTGGACGAGCTGAACGATCTCATGATGGTTGCCGCGCGCGATGTCGAGGAATCGATCTGCCGGATCGCGCAGATGGCACGTGCGGTGGGGATCCACCTCGTGATCGCGACACAACGACCCTCCGTCGACGTGATCACCGGCGTGATCAAGGCGAACATCCCCTCGCGGCTCGCATTCTCGGTGTCTTCTCTTGCCGACAGCCGCGTCATCCTCGACCAGCCGGGTGCAGAACGGCTTGTCGGCCGAGGTGACCTCCTCTTGCTCACCGCGTCCTCCAGCGTGCCGAGGCGGATCCAGGGTCCGTGGGTGGGTGAGGACGAGGTCCAGGCCGTTGTCGCCCACTGGCGCCGGCAGAGCGGCCCGCGTTACGTCGCAGGTGTGGAGGGTGAGGAGACCTCGGGGAGCCGGGCCGGCAGGGGAGTCGAGGACGACGACGACGAGTTCCTGCCTCTGGCACTGGAGTTGGTCGTCCGGTCACAGCTAGGCTCGACCTCGATGCTCCAGCGAAAGCTCCGGGTCGGCTTCGCTCGGGCCGGCCGGCTCATGGACCTTCTCGAGAGGCGCGGTGTGGTCGGCCCGTCCGAAGGTTCCAAGCCTCGCGCCGTCCTGATGACAGCCGAGGAGCTGGACGAGCTGTAGTTCCGGCGGCTCGGCCAGCGACGTGGTCAGCGCCATGTGGAGCGAAGTGGTCAGCTCGCCGTCCGTAACTTCGCCGCCGGAGGCCCCGCCCGCCCACGGTGGCACCTTGCCGGCCAAGGGCGGACGCCACCTGTCTCCGGCCAAGGCCCGCATGCGCCGGCTCTACTGGCGTCGGCGCTTGACAGTGCTGCTTGGCATCGCCGTGGTCCTGTCAGGGATCGGATGGCTGGTCTCGGGGCCCGGATCACCCAAGCTCGTCACCTCCAGCGATCCGGGAACCTCGCGGCCGCGGCCCGTCCAGCTGCCTTCGCTCGTGCCGCTCGTGCCGGAGCTGACGAGACTCCCCGGGGCGCTGTCGCCACTGCCGATCCCCTCGACGGGTCAGTCCGCCGTGTTCGTCCAGGGGGTCGGGCTTCTCGGGGCCTCCGCGGACGAGAGATCGGTGCCGATGGCAAGCGTGACGAAGGTCATGACCGCCGTCATCGTGCTGCGGGACCATCCCCTCGGCCTGGGACAAGGGCCGATGTTCAAGATGACCGCTGCGGACCACGCGGCATGGATCCAGGATGTGGAGAACGGCGACTCCAGCCTCGAAGTCGTTGCCGGCGAGCGCCTCACCGAGCGCCAGTTGCTCGAGGCGCTCATGATCCCCTCGGCCTGCAACATCGCCGACTATCTCGCGCGCTGGGACGCGGGGAGCATCCGTGCCTTCGTGCGGAAGATGAACGTGATGGCGGCCGCGCTCGGCCTGAAGCACACGCACTACGCGGACGCGGGCGGCCTGAGCCCCGACTCCCGGAGCACAGCGATCGACCAGGCGGTCCTCGGTGCCTACGCGATCAGCGTCCCGGGGATGATCTCCGTCGAAGATCACACGACGATGAGGTTCCCGACGGGGCTGGTCGGCGGCTACAACCCGGCCCTAGGCCAGGACGGCGTGATCGGCCTCAAGTCGGGCTTCACCGACGCGGCACAAGTCTGCCTCGTGACAGCCGCATTTCGCAGGGTAAGGGGCCACAGAGTTCTCGTAGTGAGCTCCACCCTCGGCCAGCCCTCGAGCTTGGAGGAGGCAGCGGAGATCGACCTGCAACTTCTCGATGCCACCACTTCCGAGCTCCAGGCGCGCCCGGTCTTGCGTGCGCATCAGCCTGTCGCCAGGGTCGTTGCGGGCTGGACCCACGAGCGACCGAGCGTCGTTGTGCCAGTTCCGGTCACGGTCGTCGGCTGGGCGGGTCTGCTCGTGAAGACGGTAGTGAAGGCATCGATTCCCGTTAAGCCGGGCGCCGGGCGCGGCTGGAAGTCGGGCACCACGATGGCGTCTGTGGAGGTGTGGACGCCGGCAGGTGTGCAGTCGGTGACCCCTGCAAAGCTGAGCCGTTTCCTGCCGTCGGCTCCTCCAGGTTGGTCACCGTCATCCGCGGCCAGATCCGTCGCGGCCTCCACAAGGGTTGGCTGAGGGACCGCATTGCGCGCCCGCGCCCCGGCGTCCTCGGCCAATCTCGGCCCGGGCTTCGACGTCCTGGCCCTCGCCCTGGCCCTCTACGTGGAAGTCGAGATGGTCCCTGCAGACCGGTTCTCGCTGTGCAGCGAGGGTGAGGGCTCGGAGCTTTCCTGCGACGAGCGCCATCTTGCGGCGAGCGTGGCCTCGGCGGTATGCGGTCACGACCGTTTCGCGATCCGGGTTCGCTCCGAGATCCCGGTCGGGCGCGGGCTCGGCTCGTCTGCGGCCCTCACTGTCGCGGCCGCGGCCGCCGCCGGAGCGGCCGATCCCCTGAAGGTGGCCGTCGGCTTCGAGGGTCATGCCGAGAACGCGGCGGCGTCGGTCCGCGGCGGTCTCGTCTCCGCGGCTCTCCTCGACACCGGCCCGGTGGTCCGCCGGTTCCCGCTGGACCCGGCTCTCGCGTTCGTCGTCCTCGTAGCCGACCGAGAGCTGTTGACCGTCGAGGCAAGGTGCGCTCTGGACGCCAAGGTGCCGCACAGCGACGCCGTCTTCAACCTCTCGAGGATGGGCCTGCTCCTGGCCGGTCTCGCCGATCGCACCCTGCTGATCGGTGCCGCGGGCGAGGACCGCCTTCACCAGTCGCAGCGGTTGCACCTGTTTCCCGAGGCTTCCGAGTTGCTGGCGCGGCTGACGAAGGCCGGAGCCCTCGTGTCGTGCTGGTCCGGCGCCGGTCCGAGCCTGCTCGGGATCTGTGACGGCCCGACCGCGGCGGCGCGCGTCCGCGATGCGGGAGAGGCAGCACTCGAGTCCCTGGGGGTTCCCGGGAGGGCGATCATGCTCTCGCCGGACCTCGAGGGCCTGGTCGTCGAGCGCTGATCCTCCGGCGATCGAGACAGCGCCCCGCCCGTGCTCTTCGGGCCATTGGCTTCGGGCCGCCCAGTCGGGCGACAGCCTCTGGCGGCTCTGGACAATTCTTCTTCCCGATCGTGAGAGCGTGCCCGGCGCGCGCCTGGGCATGTGTCAACCTCGGCCGGCAACCGCACGGTCAGCTCCGGTCGAGGACTGCGCGTTCGGGCTATGAGCCGCCGCGGGCTCGGGCATGTGGCCGTCCGCGTCACAGATCGAGCTCGAAGACCAATTCCTCGTCGTCGCTCTCGTCGATCTGGACGCCGGTCTGTCGAAAGCCAAGCTTCTCGAGGACCGCGAGCGACGGGGCGTTGTCCGGCGACAACGGGCCCAGTCGACCAGACCTTGGGCGGCCTCGAGCGCATATCCCTGCCGGCGATGCGGCTGCAGCACCGTGTAGCCGATCTCGGCCCGTCCGAGGTCCTGCGGCGGCCCGTGAAACCCGCAGTGCCCGATGACGGCGCCGTCCTGTTCGCGGACGATGACCCGGGCGCACCAGTCCCGTCCCGAAGGCCAGGACGTCATCGGGTCGATCTGGATCCTCAGGAAGACGTCATCGGCCGTCTCGAACAAGTCGTCCGGCAGGCTCCCTGCCCTGAGCCCGCTCGACGGCGTCCTTGTCGTGAGAAGCGAGGGCCTCGAGAGTCTTGGGCTGCAACGGCCCAAGGCGCAGCCGCGCGGTGAGGATGGGAGCGGTGCCCGTCACAGCGGGCGCCTTGTGCCGGGTTCCGAGCGTTGAAGACCGTGGGCTGGCCGACCATCTGGCTCTTGCAGCACACGTTCTGTCGGTATCCCGTGTACCGGCTGTCGGCGAGCTTCAGTCGGCCGACGGCACGCCGGCCGCGATCTCGTCCAGCCCCTGGGCCAGAGCATTCCACGACAGCGTCGCGCACTTGATGCGAACCGGGAACTTGACCACCCCCTGGAGAGCGGCCAGCTCACCGAGGTCCTCGGGCCTCAGTATCTCGACCTCGCCCCGAGCGTCGCCCTCCTCGGCGTCCTCGGCGTCCTCCTCGCCGCCCAAGGACTGCTCGCGGATCGACATCATCGCCTTGAAGGAACGGATGAGCCTGCGTGCCTCCTCGACGGGGCGACCTTTCACCGTGGCGGACATCATCGACGCGGATGACTGACTGATGGAGCACCCCTGGCCGGCGATACGCAGGTCCATGAGGGTGCCGTCGTCCACCTCGAGGTACACCACGACCTCGTCGCCGCAGAGCGGGTTGAACCCCTCGACGCGGTGCGCGGGCGGGACGGGCAGCTCGCCACGGTTACGCGGCGAGCGGTAGTGATCGAGGATGATCTCCCGGTAAAGGTCTTCGAGGCCGGCCATGGCGGTGTCGTGGCTCCTGTGTCGATTGGCGTGTCTCAGCCGAAGAATGCTGCAGCGACGTCGAGTGCGTCTGAGAGCGCTGCGATGTCGTCCTCACCGTTGTAAACGTAGAACGAAGCTCGTGCAGTCGCCGTGACGCCCAGTCGGCGCATCAACGGCTTCGCACAATGGTGCCCGGCACGTATGCAGATTCCCTCGGCGTCGAGGACCTGGGCGAGGTCATGAGCGTGAAGGTGGCGGAAGCCGAAAGACAGCACGCCGCCCCGGGCGCTCAGCTCAGCGGTCGGCCCGAAGATCTGCAGGTCGTCACCGTGCCGGTCTGTGAGCAGCTCGATCGCCCGTGCTGTGAGCCCGATCTCGTGCGCGGCGATCTTGTCCATCCCGACGGACTCGAGGAAACCGATCGCGGCGTGCAGGCCGATGGCCTCCGCGATCGGCGGCGTGCCGGCTTCGAACTTCCAGGGAAGATCGTTCGGGACGAAGCCGTCCAGGCGTACGTCACGGATCATCTCGCCGCCTCCCAGGAACGGCGGCATCCTCTCGAGCAGGTCCTCCCGCCCCCAGAGCACGCCGATGCCCGTGGGCCCAAGCATCTTGTGGCCCGTGAAGGCCAGGAAGTCGACTCCGAGCGCTCGTACATCGACGCCCCGCTGAGGAACGAGCTGGGAGCCGTCGGCGACGACGACCGCACCCACCGCGTGCGCCGCCTCGACGATGGGACCGAGGTCGATGACCGTGCCGAGCACGTTCGACATGCATGAGACGCCGACGAGGCCGACGCCGTCGACAAGCCGGTCGAGCTCGCTCAGGTCGAGCCGGTAGTCCTCGCCGACGGGAAGGTATCGGAGCTCGGCTCCGCTTTCGGCGGCGAGCATGAGCCAAGGCACGATGTTGGCGTGGTGCTCGAGCTCGGTGAGCAGGATCGCCTTGCCCTTGGGAAGAAGGTGCCGGCCGTAGGAGTGGGCGACGAGGTTGAGCGCCTCGGTGGCGTTCTTGGTGAACACGGTCTCGACATCCGGCCGCGGCGCATTGATGAACCGGCCTGTGGCCCTCCGAGCCATCTCGAACTGGCGGGTGGCCTCCTCTGCAATGGCGTAGACCCCGCGGTGAACGTTCGCGTGGGTGGTCTCGTAGTAGTGGTCCATCGCATCGAGCACGGCCCGGGGGCGTTGGGACGACGACGCAGAGTCGAGATATATGAGCCGCTTGCCGTGCGACTGTTGTTGGAGCAGAGGGAACTGTTTGCGAAGGGCGGCAACTTCGAGCCGGCCGGCCTCTACGGTGGAGGTCATGGGCGCAGGTCCTCGTAGCCTTCGCGGTCGAGGCGCTCCGCGAGCTCAGGGCCACCGCTTTCGACTATGCGCCCTTCCAACATCACGTGCACGCAGTCGGGACGCAACTCCTCCAGGATTCGGCGGTAGTGCGTCACGAGCAGGACGCCGAGCGCCGGGCGGACGCGACGGACCTCCTCGATTCCTCGGGCGACTATCCGCAACGCGTCCACGTCGAGACCGGAGTCGGTCTCATCGAGGATGGCGAAGTCGGGCTCGAGCATGGCCATCTGGAGGATCTCGTTGCGCTTCTTCTCGCCTCCGGAGAATCCCTCGTTCAGGTACCGGCCAGCGAAGGCAGGGTCCATGTCGAGACGTCGCATCCACTCCAGCAACGCGACGCGGACCTCGAGCACGGAGATCTCCACGCCGCGGCGAGCCGAGACGGCCTGGCGCAGGAACTGAGACACGGGCACCCCCGCAATCTCCTCCGGGTACTGGAATGCGAGAAACAGCCCCGCCCTGGCCCGGGCATCGGGCGCCCACATCGTGATCTCTTCGCCCCGCAGGACGATGCGTCCCCTCGAGACCCGGTAGCCAGGGTTGCCGGCTATGGCGTTGGCAAGTGTCGACTTTCCCGAGCCGTTGGGCCCCATGAGGGCATGAAGCTCGCCTTGGCCGACGACAAGGTCGACCCCACGAAGGATCTCGTGTCCGTCGACCTCGACGTGCAGATCCTCGATGGTCAGCACCCCGCCGCCGGCAACGCCCGTCCTGGTCAGCGAAGCAGTCCCGAGGCCCTCTGGGCCAGGCTGGGCCTCGGCGGTCACGGCTCCACTCGGCACACCGACCATGTTAGACGCTTCGTCGGATTACCACTACGTCCATAGGTGAAATACTCCGCGGCGTGGGTGCGGCCCCCGGTGCCGGAGCAAGCAGCGGGCGGTTGCCCTACCGGCTGGGACCGGGCCTCACCAGCCCCGCGCGACCCATTCTGCGAGGTGAGGACTCTCGGCACCGACCGTGGTGTCCAGTCCATGGCCCGGCATCACGATCGTCTCCGGCGCCAGAGTCGCGAAGATGCGTCTCTCGATCGACCCGATGATGGTCGGGAAGTCCCCGAGGTCGGTGGCCGTGTTGCCCGGTCCTCCCGGGAACAGCGTGTCGCCGGAGAGGAGAACCGGCGACCCTTCGACCAGGAAACACATGGATCCGGGCGTGTGGCCGGGGGTGTGCATCGTCCGTAGCCGTAGCCGGCCGACCTCGAGCAGTTCGTCGTCTTCGAGCAGGAGATCGTACGACGGGAGCATGGCGGCATCCTCGGCCCCCACCGCAACCTGGTAGCCGGCGTCCCGCAGCTGAGGGACCGCTTGGATGTGATCCCAATGGCCGTGGGTCTCCACGACCTTGCGTACCCCCAGACGCCGGCAGAGCTCGAGAAGCCGCTCGTGCTCGTTCGCTGCGTCGACGAGCACAGCGTCGCCACTCAGACGACAGCGCACCACGAAGACGTTGTTGTCCAAAGGGCCGACGACGACCTTGTGGATCTCGACCTGCGCGTCCCGGTAGTGCATGGGCGGCCTCCTGTGCCTTCCTGTCCTGCGGGCGGGGGCCCGCGACGAGCAGGGGATCGATCTGGATACAGAGTAAAGTTCGCCGGGAGCTGCGCCGGTCGTTCCGGCCGGCCGCGGCTGCCACCCCGCGCTTGGCGCCCAGACCGGGGAGGGGATCGTGAGTTTCGGCATCAGCGAGGAGCAAGAGGCCCGTCCTGTCACCACGAGAACCTGGCCCGGCGCGTGGGGACCTGATCCGATGCATCGTCCGGCGCGCTGGTGCAGGTGAGCCGGCGTGACCCCTGACAAGCCTGCCGACACCGGCGCCGGCGCAGGAGCCGAGGGCGGCCGGCCCACCGGGCCGCGGGCGTCGGACGCAGACCGGGAACGCTTCGCGGCGGAGCTGCATGAGCATTTCGCCGAGGGCCGGCTCAGCCTCGAGGAGCTCCAGCGTCGTCTCGACCTTGTCTTCGCGGCGCAAACACTTGTCGATCTGTACGAGCTGACGAGCGATCTGCCTCACCCGGGGCCACAGCTGCCACGCGGGCTCAGGGCCGGGTACGCCCGCCGGCCCGTTACCCGCAAGCGAGGCTGGTGGCCTTTCGGCTGAGCGGATTGCACACATCGGGGTGCAAGTCTCGATACATTAGGGGCCACCAGAGAAAGGAGGTGGTCCAATTCATGAGTAGCCAACGTCTTGGGACCCTGGAGGTGGCTGGCCGCTAGGCGGCACGCTGGACCACCTGGTGAAAACCATCCAGACACCCTCGGTTCCTCCGGTCGGGAGCTGGTCCCGCCCGATGCAGTCCGGAAGCCGAGCCTTTTTCAGCAGATGACTATGGCTGTGGGAGGTTCCCGCAGTCGCCTCGAGGGGCGCTCTGGCGCCCCTCGAGCGCGTGTGGGTGGACGACTCCGCCTCTCCGATCCCCTGCTCGAGCGCCCTGTCGTGTCTGTGGGGCCCGGATTCGGCGGACCGGCGAGACTTCAAGCCTGGGCGGGGCGTGCGAGTGCCTCGGCGGTGGCCTTGCGGCTGTTGATCGCGCGCCTGTGTTCGCGCATGGCGAGCAAGGCACCAGGGCTGTCGACGTCCGCCACGGACGCGAGCGATCCGACCTGGCCGAAGGGACCGGCGGCTTGCTCCCAGCCCTCCGGACGGATCCCGAGCCGCTTGCCGAGCAGCGCGACGAAGATCCGGGCTTTGCGCTCGCCGAAGCCGGGCAGCGCCCTCACACGCTTGAACAGTTCGTCCCCTGTCACAGCAGTGGTCCACACCCCAGCCGCGTTGCCGCCATATTCCTGGACCAGCAGGTGGCAGAGGTCCTGCACCCGGGCAGCCATCGAGCCCGGGAAGCGGTGGAGGGCCGGCCTCTCGGCGAACAGGGCAGCGAGCTCATCTGGGTCCATGGCGGCGATCTTCGCAGCGTCGAGACCGGTGCCCAGTCTCTGGCGCAGGACCCAAGGTCCCGCGAAAGCCCTCTCGAGCGGTACCTGCTGATCGAGGACCATGCCGATCAACAGCGCCAGGGGCTCGTCCAGGAGGTACTTGTCCGCACGGGGATCTCCGGTGAAGGGGAGACCCCCCGGCGTCTTTGCGGCTCGCGCCATTGCAGAAAGCCTAGGGCGTGCCACTCGCGGCGCTGCCTGCGCCGAACCCGCGCCGGGCGGGCGTCGCGGACCCCGTTGCGGCGTGAGCCGCGTCTCCATCACGTCGCGCTGACGCCCTCAGGTCCTGACGTGAGCACCTCAGTTCCGCGACTTCCCTGTTCATCGGCGGCCGGATCCTTCAGAGGTACTGGAGGCCCGAGCGGGCAAGCACCAGCCCGGCGGCATCGAGTGCCTCGACGGCCACACGGCTCGGATGTGTCGGCAGGGTGATCAGCGTCTCGAGGCCCATCTTGGGTGCCGTGCCGACCGCCTTCAGGCTGCCGGCCGACCCCGCGGCGAGCACACGCCAGCTGGCTACTCCGGTGGCGCCGTTCCAGCTCACGTAAAGGGCGGTCGTGTCGGGCAACCGTTCGGCCGCGAGCGCCGGAGGCTCTGACGGTTGACCCGACCAGGGCTGCTTGAACGCCCGGTAGGAGTACGCCAGGCCCTCTGTATCGAGACGAGCGTCGTAGAGAACCGCACCGGAGGGTTCGTACTCGGTGAAGTAGGTGGAGGTTCCCCAGCCCACAAAGACATGGCCGTTGGGGAGTATCTGCACGCTGCCGGCAGAATCCGACGTGACAGGCGGAGAGTGGTGGTACTGGTGCAGGAGCGTGGCGCGGCGCCGAGCCTCGTCGAGCTTGAGGACCAAGGCCCGGGAGGGAGGCCGCACGGAGGGCACCGACTCGTTGTCGAAGACGGTGTAGACGCCGCCGCCGTGTGGCGTGACGTCGTGCTGGAAGGCGAAACCGGTGCCGGGCCCCATCGAAAAGTCGCTCCGCTTGCCGCCGAGGCGCCACATGACCGCCCCGGTCTTGCGGTTCACCTTGTAGAACGCCCAGCAGTTGCGTGAGGAGATCACCAGGTTGCCGTCGCTCGGGTCGATGCCGACGGAGTTGATGTGGAAGTAGTCCCAGGTCTCTTGACCCTCGCTCGGGGGCGCCACGTAGGACTCCTGGAACTCGACGTGACGGTCGCTGCGCCAGGAGAAGAGCAGCTTCCCGGTCGTCACCTCCACTTCCTGCACTTCGCCGTAGAAGTAACTGCCCTCGTGCGCGCCCCCCAGCCCGGACAGGTCTGCGGTGCCGGACCCGTAGACGGTGAAGACCGCCGTGCCGCTCTCGGTGAGCAAGAACTCGTGGCAGTCCGCGATCATCCCGTCGGCTGCCTCCACGGTCGCCATCTGGCGGTATGAGGTGTCAAAGATCATGTAATGACCCAGGCCGCGATTGCCCACCACCGCTCCTTGGAACCAGGTGAGCACGGGTTTGCCCTGGAACTGCTGGACACGGAGATCGAACGCCCGCATTTCGGCTGTGCCATGGTCCGAGATAGGCAGGAACCACACGAGACCACCGTTGTCCCCGATAATTATCGGCCCCTGCTGGCCGGAGCCGTCGTGGCAGTCGGTCAGCACCACGCCTGGGGCGGTGCCCGGGTGGCGAACATCTACGGTGACCGATGGCGGCCGGAAGTCCGGCAGGGACCGGTACACCGTGCTCGCGCTGGCGGTGAGGGAACCACGAGTGAGCGGCGCCGGTCCGTGCTTTGTTGACGAGCGTCCGCGAAAAGAGGCGACGACCCCAGCGCCCGCAAAGCTTGCCAGCCCTCGCAGGAGGCTTCGTCGGCTAATGGGCTGGTCCATTCCTTTCACCGTCCATCATTGTTGCCGGCTGCGATACGGTCAGATGGCAGGACCTAGCCCGCCGGTGGTTGGAGACGCTTCGAACTGCCGAGGAGCCTAACACCCCCGGCCATCGGACCAAAGGCTCGGCGCCTCGACGGGTTCTGAGCGGCGATGCCGAGGCAAGAGCGCGCCTGGGCGCCTTAGCCAGAGCGTGCGAGCAGGCCGGGACGCTCTGGCTCGTGCGTGGCGACTGCCACTCCCGCGACAGGAGCGCCGTGTTCGAACTTCGTGCCCACGGGCGCGCTCGCCGAGTCAGCTGACAAGTGTCCGCAGGTGCCGAACCCCGGCGAGCCTCACGTGTCGAGCTCGAACTGCGATGAGCTTGCGATCACCCGGTCAGTTGTGTCGAGCGCCTCGACTTTGAAGACCTTGTAGCTCGGGTCCACCTGGATCGCTGTCTCGAAGCCGGACTTTGCCCTGTTCGCCACCACGGCCAGGTGCTCAGTGCTCGTTCCTGCCAGAACCCGCCAGGCAACGACCCGGGTTGCGCCGTTCCAGCTCGCGTACACCGTGGTCTTGCCGTTGCCCCGCCTTGCGGCGCAACTGGGCGGGTAGTACGGAAGCCCAACCCAATGCGCGACCTCGATTGCCCGGTAGCTGATGTCGGGCGCCGGGAAGACCGCGTCCAAGAGCAGCTTGCCTGACCTGGAGTACTCGGAGAAGTAGGGCAGCTCACCCCAGCCGACGAAGACGTTGCCGTTCGCGAGGGGCTCGGTGCTGCCCATGTAGGCAGCAGAGATGCTGGCATGTCTGTACTGCGCGACAAGGGTCACCAGGTGGCGGGCCTGATTGAGCCGCAGCACGACAGCCCGAGAGGGCCCGGTCGCGGCGAGATAGGTGCCGGCACCGGTGATCTCGCAGCACTCGTCGTCGAACAAGGTGACTTCGGAGCTGTGGGCCAGCATCACGTCGTGCTGCCATTGGAACTCGGCATTCGAGCCGAACTTGAAGCTCGAGTGCTTGCCACCGAGGACCCACTCGATCCTGCCGGTCCCGGCATCGACCAGGTACGCGGCCCACGTGTTGCGCATGGAGACGAGGAAGGTGCCCTTGTCGGTGACGTCGATCGAGTTGACGTGATAGGCGTCCCAGGGGAACCCGTTGGTCGGCGGGGGCGCGTAGGAGTCGGCGAGCGGGATGTGGTCGAGCGCATCCCACGACTGGACCAGCTTGCCGGTCTCGAGGTCGTACTCCTGCACCGCTGAGTCCACGAGAGCGCCGTTCCTAGCGCCGCCGTAGCGGGTGAGGTCCATGGGTATGTTCTTGTTCGCGGTCACCCAGGCATCGTCGCCTCTGATCTGCAGCGAGTGCAGGGTGACGATCCAGCCGTCTACCCCTTTCAGCGTGGCAACGGTCTTGTAGTGCTGGTTGACCACGACGTCCTCGCCGCTCTCGGTTGCGCCGGTACTCGTGACAACGCCCTGCCACCAGGCGAGGGCCGGCTTGGCGTCATAGGTCTGCAGGCTGAGGTTCGCGGCGACGACGTTCGTGGGCACCGGCTCGAACCACACGGGCTGCAGGCTGTTGTCGAGGATCAGCGGCCCGCTCTGGCCGACCATCGGGGGAGAGGTCACGTCGTAGAAGTTCGTGACCAGGATATAACCGGGTGCCAGGTCGCTGGCGGTCGTCGGAACATCCGCGCGGATCTTGGGTGGGTGCAGCCCGGGTGCTGACACGAAGCTGTAGGTGCTCTTGGTGGTGTAGGTCCCAATGGGGGCGCCCGGAGCGCCCGAGCTCACGAGGTCTGTCGCGACGAAACACGCGATCACGGCCAGGACAGTGGCCGGCACGCGTAGACGTGACCGAAGCGATTGGGGGGCGGCGGTCGGCTTCGGAAGCATCTCGAGGGTGACCGCCGCCGCCAACGCGGCGAGGCCCGCTCCGATCAGGTACGCGAGCCGGAAGCCATCGGTCAGAGCTTCCGGCACGGATCGGTTCTCGCCGATCAGGTGACTCGTGTACTGGGTGGCGAGGGATATCAGGAGTGCAATCCCGAGCGCACCGCCCACTTGGCGGGCGGTGTTCACGAGACCTGAGGCGAGACCCGCCCGCGCCTGGCCAGCGCCCTGAGTGGCGGCGATCGTCGAGGGAACGACGGACAGGCCGATCCCGACCGCTACGAGCAGTCCGGGCAGGACGACGAACCCGATCGGGCTGCCGCTCGCCCCGATCCTCGCGAACAACAGCATCCCGCTCGTCATCATGACGAGCCCACTGGCGAGCACCGAACGCACACCGAAGCGGCTCACGAGCCGGCTGGCTCCTCTTGCCGACACCATGATTGTCAATGCCATCGGCAAGAACGTGAGACCGGCCTCGAGCGGTGAGAGGCCCAGCACCTGCTGCAGGTAAAGGGAGCTCACGTACCACATCGGGAACAGCGCCGCGCTGAACAGCAGCACAATCGCGTTCGCAACCCGAAGTGGCCCCGTGAAGGCCTTGGGCGGTACCAAGGGCGAGGACGTCAGGCGCGCCTCGATCAGCGGGAACAGTGCAAGGAGGGCACAACCGATGGCGATCGGGACGAGGGCGCCGGCGGCACCCCAGCCGAGGTAGCCGGCATTGACTATCCCATACACGAGCACCATCAGCCCGCCCGTCAGCGCAAGCGCACCGCCGAGGTCGAACCTGGCGCGAACCTCGCCTGTCGGGCGGTCGGTTGCCACTACGTAGGCCACGAGCGCTGCGGCGGTCCCGATCGGCACGTTGACCAAAAGGACCCACCGCCAGCCGAGCTCCTGGGTGATGATCCCGCCGAACAACGCCCCTGCCGCGCCGCCGGCCCCGTTCATCGCCCCCCACAGGCCGATCGCGCGATGACGCGCGGGCCCCTGCGGGAACGACGAGGTAATGGTCGCCAGCGACGCCGCCGCCATCAACGCGCCGCTGAGGCCCTGCACTGCGCGGGCGGCGACGAGCATCAGCTGGTCGAGCGCGCTACCGCCGGCCAGCGAGGCGAGCGCGAATGCGACCAGAGCGACGACCAGCGTGCGGCGCTGCCCGTAGTGATCAGCCGCGCGGCCGCCGAGCATCAAGAAGCCCGCGAAGACAATCGCATATGCGTCGACGACCCACTGCAGGTCGATCGCGGAGAAACCGAGGCTGGACTGGATCGAGGGCAGCGCGACGTTGACGATGGTCAGATCGAGGATCACCATGAACTGCGCCACGCAGCAGACGGCGAGTAACCACGCCTGTCTCGAGCCCAGCCCGGCCTCAGCCGGCCCTGATTCTCTCTCGGTTCGGCCTCGCGAAGCGCCTACGCGAGGGCTCATCCCGGTGCGGGTCGCGCCTGCTGGGTCTGCCACTCAGTCAGCGCCGCCAGACATCCCTCGACAATCCAGCCGGTGAACATCTCGGTATCGTTGACGCGCGGGAACGGGACCTGGGGTACAGACGCCCCCAGGAACCCGCACAGCGGCCCCCAGCCGTCGGCGGGTGACCACACGAGCAGCCGATCCGACGGCACGGTCTGTATGACTTCTTCGTTGTATCGCTCCATGACCTGCGCAAGCGCGCCCGGTTCGGTGGCCGCCTCCATAGTGGTGAGCAGGCCGGTCCTCTGCCACATCTCCGTCATGAGTTCGATATAGCCGCGCCACCCGGGATCGATCCTGACCCGGGCGGAGGAGAGGTCGCGTAACATCGTGTCGCCATAGAGCGCACCCCAGATCGTCTCTCTCATGCTGCGTGCCCAGGCATCACCGTCGCGAACGCTGAGCAGCACCTTGGCATCCGGGTAAACCTCGATCAGCTCTCTATAGAAGAAGGCGCCCGGCCAGTCGACCGTGGCCAGGCAGCCCTCGAAGATCTCGTCCCAGTCGACGTTGCCTTTGAGAGCCGCATCCCAGTGCTGCACGAGATCGAGGTTGTTCAGCACATTGGCCATGTGGTAGCAGGGACCGAGCCCGAGCATCTCCAGGGCAATCTTCTGTGAGAGCGTCGCCGTGCGCGGCAAGCCCGCACCGATCAACTCGAGCTGCGTCATCTACGCTCCTTGTTCGGCTCATGGAACTTCCACTCTGCCTTGTCCCGTGCAGCTGGGAAACCACCCAGGACTAGCTGTGAGACAGCTGTGAAATCCCCGCCATCATGACTTCCCTTTTCAAGGCTATCTCGCAAGGCGGGTCTGGCGCGAGTCTGCAGCTAAGTCACGACCCCGTGTCCTGCAATGTCACCCGTCCGTGAAACGTCCGGCGGCCGACCCTGAAGAGCCGCAAGCCATTCGCCCTCGTTGCCGACGCGACCACTTGCACAGGTTTGCAAGCTGAGCGAAGATTCGGTCAGCGTCGGCTCATGGGTGAAAGCTCGTGTCTGAACAGCCGCAGCGACTCCGATCCGAGCTGAAGGGCAGGCACCTGACAGAGCCAGCATCTTGCGAGGGTGCCGGGGAAGGCGAGCGATGAACGCCCAGCAGGGGGCACCGAGCCGAGAGAGTGACCGCGTCGTGCACGCCCTCGGCAGCGGGCTCGTCACTCGCAGGCGGTTCATGGCCAAGGCAGCCGGCGGACTGGCAGCCCTGGGGCTGGCCGGTCTCGCGGGCTACGAGTGGCCTCACACTGCAAAGCGATCGGTCCCGGATCAGCCGGACTATCAGGCGTTGTCCGAGGTCCAAGGCTTCGTCACCCGGCCGGACCTTCGGCCGCCCGCGGTGAGGGTCACCACGCTCCACGGTCATGGGAGCCGAGCGAGCGAGTACGACCGGCCACGCCACATCTTCGTCTCCCCGATAACCCTCACGAAGGCACCCAGCCAACCGGGGCTCATGGTTCTGGACCGGCGAGGCCGGCTGATCTGGTTCAAGCCCTTCACCACAATGAGCCCTTACGACTTCAACGCCCAGGACTACAAAGGTCAGCCCGTGCTCACCTGGTGGCAGGGAGAGCCCGTGACAGGCCACGGCAGCACCGGTGTTGGGGAGATGGCCAACAGCTCCTATGACACCGTCGGAGCGGTTCACGCCGGTGACGGCCTCAGGGAGGACTACCACGAGCTCAACCTCACCGCCGCGGGGACTGCCCTCATCACGGCCTACCAGAGCACCACGACCGACCTCTCGGCAGTAGGCGGGGCGCGCCGGGGCAACGTTGTCGCCGGCCATGCCCAGGAGATCGACCTTGCGACCGGGAAGGTCCTTTTCGATTGGGACAGCTTGAGCCATGTGGGAGTCGAGGAAAGCTACGTGACGCTGCCGTCCGAAAAGGGCAACGGCTACGACTACTTCCATATCAACTCCATATCGGAGGCGCCCGACGGCAACCTTCTCATCTCCGCCCGCGGCACCTGGGCGATCTACAAGGTCGACCGTTCGAGTGGGCAGGTCATCTGGCGGATGAACGGAAAACGATCGGACTTCACGATGGGTCCGGGGACCCATTTCTATTGGCAGCATGATGCCCGCATGCCGGGACCCGCGACCCTCACCCTCTTCGACAACGGCTCTGACGGCTCTTTACCGACCCAGGAGAAGCAGTCCCGGGCGCTGCTGCTGTCGGTGAGCACCAAGGCGATGGAAGTGAGCCTGGAACGCGCGTACGTGCACCCCGCCGGCCTTTCCGCCGCCAACCAGGGGAACACGCAATTGTTGCCCGATGGACGGGTCTTCGTCGGGTGGGGCAACGAGTCCTACTTCTCCGAGTTCGCCCCTGAGGGTACCCTGCTCCTCGACGGAGAGTTCCCCCCCGGAGTGCGCTCGTACCGTGCCTACACCCACGACTGGGTCGGGCATCCCACTGAGCCACCGAGCATCGCCGTGACCGTCACACCGGCGGGCCCGCTCGTCAGCGCAAGCTGGAACGGGGCCACGGAGATAGCTAGCTGGACCGTCCTAGCCGGCAAGGACAGGTCCTCGCTTCAGGCTGTGGGATCGCAGGAATGGACCGGCTTCGAGACGGCCATAGCGGTCAATTCCGCAGGTCCATGTCATGCCGTGTTGGCTCTGGACAAGAACGGCAAACAGCTGGGCCGTTCGCGCGTCGTGGAATTGGCCAAGAAGACCAACGCCCTGTGAACAGTGACGGGTCCGGCGCGGCCGCAGCGAGGTTTCCGTGCTCGGGTCCGATCCCGCCGTGCGGGGTTGGACCACTGCTGCAGGTGTCTCAGCTCAGCCGGGCACACGGGGGAACCACATCGATGGGCCACCAATACCGGGACATGGCTGAATCGAGCGCCAAGGGCGCGACTCAACAGGTTTCGTGAACCACGAGGGTCAGTAGCCCGGAATCTGGGTGGTCGTAGTGACGCTGCCGCTGCCTCCCGGCCCTGTGTTCGAACCACAGGCCGACGCGACGAGCGGTGTCGCGGCGAGGACGATGGTCACGACGAGCCTCCGGAGCCTGGGTATTCTCGACCCCGAGCGGACTGCGACTCGCTCCATCGTGCTCCCTTCAGAGAACGTGCCCGATCCCCAATCCCGCGCAGTCACGGTATATCAGAATCGAGCGCCCTGGCTTGTTGGCGTTCTTGGTGGGGCGAAACCTGTCCCACGCCTTTCACATCTCGGTCCCGAGCCGCCGGTGGATCATGTCCGCTTCGTCTGGCGGAATCTGCGGCTGCTGGCCAGTGGCAAGCTTCAGGCGGTCCGGGGGTCGGGTGCCTCGGGGTCAACTCCGTACTTCTCGATGGCCGAGGCGACCTCGCTCGGCCTGCCCTCACCGGCTGCAGCAAGCCCGGCCAGGACCGCTACGACAATGTGAGCGGCGTCGACCTCGAAATGCCTGCGAAGTGCGGCACGGGTATCGGAACGGCCGAATCCGTCGGTCCCGAGCGCGGTCAGGGGCGCCCCGACAAAACGCGCAACCTGATCCGGAACCGACTTCAAGAAGTCAGTGACGGCGACTATCGGACCCCGCACCCCTTCGAGAGCACGAGTCACGTAAGGCACTCGTGGTGCGCTTGCCGGATGGAGCCGGTTCCAGCGCTCGACCTCGAGAGCGTCCTCCCTGAGCGCTTTGTAGCTCGTGACGGACCACGCTTGTGCCGACACGCCCCAGTCCGAAGCAAGAAGCTCCCGTGCTTGCATCGCGGCCTGCCATGTCGGACCCGAGAAGAGGATCGTCGCCGAGCGGCCGGCAGCCCAGCCGCCATCGCCGCCGAGGCCACTCCCAGCCGCGGTCCCGCCCGGCCCGGCATAAAGGTAGATGCCGCGCAGTATCCCTTCTCTTATGCCCGCAGCCGCCGCCGCCTGCACAGCCTCGTCGCCCTCCGGCACCGGGAGCGCAGGCATCGGGTAGTTCTCGTTGTAGAGCGTCAGGTAGTAGATGCAGTCCTCGGCCTGGGGTCCGTACATGTGCTCGATCCCGTGCTCGACGATGGTCGCCACCTCGTAGGCGAAGGCCGGGTCGTAGGCGCGCACCGTCGGCACGACCGAGGCCAGGAGCAGGGAGTGACCGTCCTCGTGCTGGAGCCCCTCGCCGTTCAAAGTCGTCCGTCCCGCGGTGCAGCCGAGCAGGAAGCCACGCGCCCGCGCGTCGGCCGCCTGCCAGATCAGGTCGCCGATGCGTTGGAACCCGAACATCGAGTAGAAGAGATAGATCGGCAGCATCGGTGTGGACCACGTCGCGTACGACGTCCCGGCCGCCTGGAAGCTCGCCATGGCGCCGGCCTCGGTTATGCCCTCCTCCAGGATCTGGCCCGTGCGGTCCTCGGAGTACGAGAGCAGCAGGCCGGCGTCGACGGCCTTGTAGAGCTGGCCGTCCGGGGCGTAGATCTTCACCTCGCTGAAGAGCGCGTCGAGCCCGAACGTCCGCCCTTCGTCAGGGATGATGGGGACGATGTACTTGCCGACGCCCGGGTCCCGGAGCAGGTTGCGCAGCAGCCTGGCGAAGGCCATAGTCGTGGAGACCGCCTGGCCGCGGGAGCCGAGGGCGAACTCGGCGAAGACCGCCGGCGCGGGCGCGGGTAGCCCGAGGAGCCCGCGACCGCGAACGACGCGGTTGGGCAGGTGCCCTCCGAGCGCCCGGCTGCGAGCCGTCAGGTACTCGTGCACGGGCGATCCGGCAGGGGGGCGGTAGTAGGGCGGCTCCTCGGCGTCGAGGGCCTCATCGGGGATCTCCTCGTGCAGGTGCAACCGGTCGCGCAGCACCCGGAGCTGGTCCTTGGTCATCTTCTTGATCTGGTGGGTGGCGTTGCGGGCCTCGATCTCGGGCCCGAGCGTCCAACCCTTGATCGTCTTGGCGAGGATCGCCGTCGGTGCCCCGATCTCCTCGGTCGCCGCCTTGTAGGCGGCGTAGAGCTTTCGGTAGTCGTGCCCGCCACGGGGCAAGGTCTGCAGCTCAGCGTCCGACAGGTGTTCCACCAGCTTGCGCAGGCGGGGGTCGGGCCCGAAGAAGTGCTCGCGGATGTAGGCGCCGGACTCGGTGGCGAGGGTCTGGAAAGCGCCGTCGAGCGTCGTGTTCATCTTGTTCACGAGCACGCCGTCGACGTCACGCGCCAGCAGCTCGTCCCAGCGCCTGCCCCAGATGACCTTGATCACGTTCCAGCCGCAACCCCGGAGCAACGCCTCCAGCTCCTGGATGATCTTGCCGTTGCCCCTGACAGGCCCGTCGAGGCGCTGCAGGTTGCAGTTGACGACGAAGATGAGGTTGTCCAGGCGCTCACGGGCGGCAAGGCTGAGCGCGGCCCGCGTCTCCGGCTCGTCGAACTCGCCGTCTCCGACGAAGGACCACACCCGCGACTGGGTCGTGTCGACAAGCTCGCGATGGACGAGATAACGGTTGAAGCGCGCCTGGTAGACAGCCGTCAGCGGGCCGAGACCCATCGAGACCGTCGGGAACTCCCACCAGTCTGGCATGAGGCGAGGGTGCGGGTAGCTCGCCAGACCCTCGCCGCCGACCTCGAAGCGGAAGTTGTTGAGCTCGGATTCTCCCAACCGGCCTTCGACATAGGCGCGGGCATAGATGCCGGGCGAAGCGTGACCCTGGAAGAACACCTGGTCTCCCGCCGTGCCGTTGGCCTTGCCCCGGAAGAAGTGGTTGAAGCCGACCTCGTAGAGCGAGGCGGAGCTCGCAAAGGTCGAGAGGTGGCCCCCGATGCCGGGATCGCGCATGTTCGCCCGTGTGACCATGACGGCCGCGTTCCAGCGAATGTAGCGGCGGACCCGGCGCTCGAGGTCCTCGTCTCCGGGGAACCAGGGCTCAGCGCGGGCCGGGATCGAGTTGATGTACGGGCTCGAGACGGTCGAGGGGAAACCGACCTGGCTGGCGCGAGCCCGCTCCAGCAGCTTCATCAGCAGGAACTGGGCGCGCGGCCTGCCTCCCGCCTCGACTACGGCATCGAAGGAGTCCAGCCATTCGGCGGTCTCCTCGGGGTCGGTGTCGGGAACCTGGTATGAGAAGCCATCGATGATCACCCGACCAGTCTCGCGCCCGCAGGGCGGTTTTCCGGTCGGCCGGCGAGAAGGCGTCCCGGGGCCCGACCGGACCAGGCAGAATGACTCCGTGACGCTGTTGGAGGACCCGAGTCCCGCCACTGTGGTGTTCACAGACGGCGCCTGCGTCGGCAACCCCGGTCCCGGTGGATGGGCGTGGGCGGTCTCAGCCGAGCGGTACGAGAGCGGCCACGCGGAGCGGACGACCAACCAGCGCATGGAGGTCACCGCGGTTCTCCGGGCTCTCGGCGCCATCAGCGGCCGCGTGCATGTCGTTAGCGACTCGACCTATGTCGTGAACTGCTTCAGGCAGCGGTGGTGGGTGGGATGGCGTGCGCGGGGGTGGAGGAACTCCCGTGGCGGGCCGGTTGCCAACCAGGACCTGTGGCGCCCGCTCGTCGACGAAGTCGTCGAGCGAAGACGCGGGGAGATCGAGCTGAGCTGGGTGAAGGGACACGCCGGCGACCCCATGAACGAGCTCGTCGACCGGCTGGCGGTCGAGGCCGCCCGTTTCCAGCGCGGCGCCCGCGCGCTGTAATCCGGCGGTCGGGCCCGACGTCGCCCTTGCGCCGTTGACGGCCGGTTCCCGTAGATTACGGCGGTGAAGATCAGCGGAGTGGGAGCACTGGTCTCGGGCGGCGCCTCAGGCCTCGGTGAGGCGACCGTACGGGCACTGGCCGCCAGAGGCGCCATTGTCACGGTCCTCGACCAGGACGCCTCCAGGGCAAGAGCGTTGGCCGAAGAGCTCTCAGGCGGTGCGTCGTACGTGTCGGGCGATGTCGGCGACCCCGAAGCCGTTCTCCGGGCCGTCGAGCGGGCGTCTGCGAGCGCTGAGCTACGGATCAACGTCAACTGCGCAGGCATCGGCTGGGCGCAGCGCACGACCGGCAGGCACGGCGAGCCGCACGATCTCGACGCGTTCAAGACGGTGGTCTCGGTCAATCTCGTCGGGACGTTCAACGTGATGAGGCTGGCGGCAGCGGCCATCTCCAGAACCGAGCCGCTCGATGACGGTGAGCGGGGAGTCGTCATCAACACCGCCTCGGTGGCCGCGTTCGAGGGCCAGACTGGCCAGGTCGCTTACTCGGCCTCCAAGGCAGGCATCGTGGGCATGACCCTGCCGGCGGCTCGCGACCTGTCGGCGGCCGGCATACGGGTCAACACGATCGCGCCCGGGGTCATGGACACGCCCCTGCTCGGACTACTCGCCGAGGAGAACCGCCGGGCGCTCGGAGGGGGTGTTCTCTTTCCGAGGCGACTCGGCAAAGCGCAGGAGTTCGCCGATCTCGTGGTCGCCGTCGTCGAGAACCGATACTTGAACGGCGAAACCATCCGCCTCGACGGTGGGCTCAGGATGCCGCCGAGGTAAGACGTGGGCAGGGCCCCCCCGCCGCGCGCTTCGGGGCCCGGTACCCGGGCCGCGGACCGGACCCGGCGCCCGAGGCCAGGGCTGCCGGTAGTGTCCAATGTGATGCGATATGTAGAAGTGGGCGGTGAACGGGTGTCGGCCATCGGCCTGGGCGCCTGGCAGTTCGGGTCGAGGGAATGGGGATACGGTTCCCATTACGCCGAGCACGACGCGGTCGACATCGTCCATCGTGCCCTCGATCTCGGCATGAACCTGATAGACACCGCGGAGATGTACGGTTACGGCCGCTCGGAGCGGATCGTCGGCCGTGCGATCGCGGACCGGCGGGCGGAGGTGTTCCTGGCCTCAAAGGTCCTCCCGATCCTTCCTCTGCGGGCGGTCGTCGCCCGACGGGTGGCGGGGAGCATCCGTCGCCTCGGCGTCACCCAGTTGGACCTCTACCAGTTGCACTGGCCGAACCCGGCCATTTCCCTCACCGAGCAGATGGCGGCGATGCGGGCTCTGCAACGCAGCGGCGTGATCCGTCAGATAGGGGTGAGCAACTACTCCCTCAACCGCTGGCAGGCCGCGGAGGGCGCCCTCGGCGGCCCGGTCTGGTCCAATCAGGTCCGGTTCAGTCTCGTGGACCGCCGCCCACTCAAAGGCCTGACGCAGTGGGCGGCAGCCAACGGCCGGGTCGTCATCGCGTACAGCCCGCTCGCGCAGGGCCTGTTGTCGGCGCGCTACGACGCGGAGCACCGCCCGACGGCAATGCGCGCGAACTCGGCCGCCTTCCTGCCCGAGAACCTCGACCGCGCCCGACTGCTGTTCGACGCGCTGCGGGAGATAGCCGGCCGCCATGACGCTACGCCGGCTCAGGTGGCCCTGGCCTGGGTGATCAGCCATCCCAACGTCGTCGCGATCCCGGGTGCCAGCACGGTCGCGCAGCTCCAACGCAACGCCGAGGCCGGAGATCTGGAGCTCACCACCGAGGATGAGCACCGGCTTGCAGACGCCGCCGAGGCCTACCTTCCCCTCCGCGGCCTGGCGGCTGTGCCTTCGCTGGTCAGGATGCGGGCCGCGAGATCCGGGCGCAGACGGTAGCAACGCCGAGCCAGGGGCTCGAAGGGGGGCGTGGTGGACGAACAACTGACATGGATGGATGCGACCGCACAGGCCGGTCTCGTCCGACGCGGTGAGGCGTCCCCGCTCGAGCTCGTCGACGCGGCGATCGAGAGGATCGACCGGTGCGATCCCGGGTTGAACGCCGTCATCCACCGCCAGTTCGCCGCCGCCCGCACCCAGGCGGCCGGGCAGCTGCCCGACGGGCCGTTCAGGGGCGTGCCGATCCTGTTCAAGGACCTTGGCGCCCCACAGGCGGGGGAGCCCTACTGCGAAGGGACCGCCTTTGCGAAGGCCGCCGGCTACCGCGCCGCGCGGGACAGCTTCCTCGTGCAGCGGTTCAAGGAAGCGGGCTTTGTCGTGCTCGGCCGCACGAATACCCCCGAGCTCGGCACGGCGATCACCACCGAGCCGCTCGCGTTCGGGCCTACCCGCAACCCCTGGAACACCGAGCACTCGAGCGGAGGGTCCTCGGGTGGCTCCGCTGCAGCTGTCGCGTCCGGCATGGTCCCCGTAGCGCACGGCAACGACGGCGGCGGCTCGATACGGATCCCGGCGAGCTGCTGCGCGCTCTTCGGCCTCAAGCCGAGCCGGGGCCGCGTGAGCAAGGGGCCGGCAGGGGGTGAGTCCTGGAACGGCTTCTCCGCCGACCACGTTCTGGCGCGCACTGTTCGCGACTCGGCGACCGTGCTGGACCAGATCGCCGGCTACCGGCCGGGTGACACCTTCGTCGCACCGGTGCCAGCCCGGCCATTCGCACAAGAGGTGGGCGCCAACCCTGGCAGGCTGCGGATCGGCCTCCTCGATCACCCGGCGCAGGCCGCTCATCGTGCCGATCCGGAGTGTTCGCAGGCGGTACGGCTCGCCGGCCGGATGCTCGAGTCGCTCGGCCACCGGGTCGAGATCGCTCACCCGAGCTCGCTCGAAGAGCCCGAGATGTACCGCCACTTCCTCGTTGTCATCACGACTGCCGTCGCCTCGGCACTGACCGAATGGTCGCTGCTCCTCGGCAGGGAGGTCTCCGCTGAGGAGCTCGAGCCGGCCAACTCGCTGTTCGCGGCTCTCGGCAGGTCCATCTCCGCCCCGGACTATCTCGAGTCGGTCCTCTGGTTCGAGGGCTTCAGGCGCCGGACCATCGCCTTCTGGTCAGAGCAGGGCTTCGATCTGCTGTGCACCCCGGTCCTGGCGCAGCCCCCGGCCCGTCTCGGCGAGCTCTCCGACCCGATGACCGGCGAAGCCAAGGTGGTCGAGACCCTCCAGTTCACCGGCCAATTCAACGCGACCGGCCAGCCGGCCGCCTCGCTGCCGCTTCACTGGACGCCCGCAGGACTGCCGATCGGGGTCCAGCTCGTCGCCGACTACGGGCGAGAGGACGTTCTCATCCGCGTCTCCAGTCAGCTCGAGCAAGCGACTGCATGGGCGGACCGCCGGCCGAAGGTGCACGCGTGATCGCCACAATCGCGCCCGCCGCGAGGCGATTTCGCCTCCGGGCGCGAAATGGTGACTAGTCTGCCTACTCTCAATGGCTCACCGTCTCTCCCACCTCGACACGCTCGCGTCTGAAGCGATTCACATCATTCGTGAGGTGGTCGCCGAGTTCGAGCGTCCTGCGCTGCTGTTCTCCGGGGGCAAGGACTCTGCCGTGCTGCTCCATCTGGCCACGAAGGCCTGCTGGCCCCAGCGCGTCCCGTTCCCGATCGTGCACGTCGATACCGGGCACAACTTCCCCGAGGTACTCGAGTACCGCGATCAGCAGGTGAGCAAGCTCGGGGTTCGGCTCGTCGTCGGCTCGGTGCAGGAGGACATCGACAGCGGCTCGATCATCGAGCAGCCGGTACCCGGCGCCACCCGCAACCGGCTGCAGACCTTCACCCTGCTCAGGGTGCTGGAAGAGAACCGCTATGACGCGATCTTCGGGGGTGGCCGGCGCGACGAGGAGAAGGCGAGGGCCAAGGAGCGGGTGTTCTCCCTGCGTGACGAGTTCGGTCAGTGGGACCCTCGTGCGCAACGGCCGGAGCTGTGGAACCTCTACAACACGCGGCACCGGCCGGGGGAGCATTTCCGAGTCTTCCCGCTCTCGAACTGGGCCGAGCTCGACATCTGGCAGTACGTCGAGGAGCAGCATCTCGAGCTCCCGTCGATCTACTTCGCGCACCGGCGCACCGTCTTTCGCCATTCCGGCATGCTCCTCGCAGTCGGACCCTGGACCCAGCCGCGCGACGGCGTCGCGAACGAGCAGGCCTTCGAGACGACCGTGCGGTACCGGACGGTCGGTGACATGACCTGCACGGCGGCCGTGGAGTCAACGGCGAGCACTCCCGCCGAGGTCATCGTGGAGACGGCGGTGACCAGAGTGAGCGAGAGGGGCGCCACGCGCGCCGATGACCGCTTCTCCGACGCCGCCATGGAGGACCGCAAGCGGGAGGGCTACTTCTAGTGGAGCTGCTGCGTTTTGCGACCGGGGGTTCGGTCGACGACGGCAAGTCCACGCTGATCGGCCGTTTGCTATACGACTCGAAACAGATCTTCCAGGACCAGCTCGAAGCCGTCCAACGCACGAGCGTGGCCCGGGGCGACGACTACGTGAACCTTGCGCTGCTCACCGACGGGCTCCGGGCCGAGCGCGAGCAGGGCATAACCATCGACGTTGCCTACCGCTACTTCTCCACCCCGAAACGCAGGTTCATCATCGCCGACACCCCGGGCCACACCCAGCACACCCGCAACATGGTCACGGGCTGCTCGACGGCCGATCTCGTCCTGCTTCTGATCGATGCCCGCGCCGGGGCGACCGAGCAGACCCGACGCCACGCCATGATCGCGTCTTTGCTCGGCATCCATCACCTCGTGTTGTGCGTGAACAAGATGGACCTGGTCGGCTACTCGAAGGAGCGTTTCGAGGAGATCGTCGACGACTTCACCGGATTCGCCGAACGCCTCCAGGTCTACGACCTCACCTGCATCCCGATCTCGGCACTGGCGGGTGACAACGTCGTGGACCGCTCGTCCGAGATGCCTTGGTACGGCGGGCTCTCGCTCCTGGACTACCTCGAGGGCGTCCACATCGGTTCTGACCGCAACCTCATCGACTTGAGGTTCCCCGTACAGCTCGTCATCCGGCCGATCTCGAACGAGTACCACGACTTCCGCGGCTATGCGGGCATCATCGCGAGCGGTGTGCTCGGCGTCGGTGACGAGGTGGTGGCTCTCCCTTCTGGATTCTCGAGCCACGTAGTGAGCATCGACGGCCCCGACGGCCCGCTCCAGGAGGCATTCCCGCCCCAGTCGGTCGTCGTCCGGCTCGAGGACGACCTCGACATCTCGCGCGGTGACATGCTCTGTCGGCCCAACAATCGTCCGAACGTAGGCCAGGACCTCTCGGCGATGATCTGTTGGATGGCCGAGGGGCCACTGCGGGCAGGTTCGACGTTCGCGATCAAGCAGACGACGCGGTGGGCGCGGGCGCTCGTGCGCTCGCTCCAGTACCGGCTGGACGTGAACGCTCTCCATCGCGACAGTCGAGCCAGCGAGCTCGAGCTGAACGACATCGGCCGGGTACACCTGCGCACGACCGCGCCGCTGTTCTACGACGAGTACCGGGACAACAAGGCGACCGGCAGCTTCGTACTGGTGGACGAGCAGACCAACGCCACGGTCGCTGCGGGCATGCTGCGCCGGCCGACGCTCTGACGGCTCGGACACCCAAGTGGCGGATCCCGATGCGCTCACGACCTCAGGCGGCACCGTGTGGCTCACCGGGCTCCCGGGATCCGGCAAGACGACCGTCGCGCAAGCGCTGCACGACCTGCTTCTCGAACACGGGTTGGGCAGCTACCTGCTCGACGGCGACGCGCTTCGCGACGGCCTGAACGCAGATCTCGGTTTCGACGAGAGCGACCGGATGGAGAACGTGCGGCGCTTGGGCGAGGTGGCGATCCTGTTGGCGCGCGTCGGTCACCTGTCGATCGTGAGCGCTATCAGCCCCTATGCTGCCGGCCGGAAGGCCGTCCGTGAACGCCACCTGGAGATGGCGGTGACCTTTGTCGAGGTGCACGTCGCGACCCCGCTCGAAGTGTGCGAAGCGCGTGATCCCAAAGGGCTCTATGCGCGTGCCCGGCGGGGCGAGCTGCTGGAGTTCACCGGGATCTCACACCCCTACGAGCCGCCGGAGTCGCCGGAGCTCTCGCTGAACACCGAGGGAAGCCCCGAGCAGTCGGCACTCGAAGTGTTCTCGGCCATGCGAGCAGCTGCGCTCATCGGCTGAGGCGATCGGCTCGGTATCGACCACAGCCGCGCGGTGACACGACCGACACGATGTTCGCAAGGCTTTAGGCTGAGCCCAATGGCGCCCGGCCGCTCGGGAGAGCACGCGCGTCCGGCTGGCGGGTGGCCGATCAAGCGGTCGAATCGTCGTTGAATCCAGGAGGTGGTCCGTCTGCCACAGAACCAGGCTGAGCCCGCGCCATACGATGTCGTTGTCATCGGTGGCGGCCCTGGCGGATACGCGGCGGCTCTGTACGCGGGCGCAGCGGGGCTGTCGGTGGCGGTGGTGGAGAAGGACAAGGTGGGCGGCACCTGCCTCCACCGAGGTTGCGTGCCCGCAAAGGAGTTCCTAGAGACCGCGACGGTGTTCCGAGGCGTCGAAGGGGCGAAGGAGTTCGGCATCCATGCCGGCCAACCTGTGGTCGAGTTCGCCGTCAGCCAGGATAGGAAGAACCAGATAGTCGATCAGCTATTCAGAGGGCTTTCGGGCCTGCTCAAGCAACGCAAGGTCGCGGTCTTCTCCGGTGTGGGGCGCCTGCTCCCCGGAAAGGTCGTCGAAGTCGCCGCAGCCGACGGAGCGGTGAGCCTGCTGGCAGGGACCAACGTCGTGCTCGCGTCAGGCTCGGTCCCCAGGACTCTTCCCGGCTTCGAAGTGGACGGCCGTTACGTTCAGACCTCGGACGAGCTGCTGTCTTTGCGCGAGCTTCCGAAATCGGTGGCCGTGATCGGCGGGGGGGCCATCGGTTGCGAGTTCGCCTCGATGCTGGCCGATCTCGGCGTGCGAGTCACAGTGCTGGAGGCCTTGCCCAAGATCCTTCCCGGTTGCGACCAGGACGTGGTCAACGTGATCCTCAGGTCGTTCGCCAAGCGCGGGATCACTGTGCGAACCGGTGTCGTTGTCACCGGACATGAGCCGGATGGCGACCACACCGCGGTGGTTCTCGGGGACGGGGACAAGCTCGAGGTCGAGACGATCTTGATGTCGATCGGCAGGCGACCGCTCTCCGACGCTTTGCTGGCCGAAGGCACGGGCGTCGAGATCGACGAGCGCGGCTATGTGCGCGTGGACGAGTGGATGCGCACCGGGGCGGCGGGGGTCTTCGCTGTCGGCGATCTCGTGGCGACGCCACAGCTGGCCCATGTCGGCTTCGCCGAGGCGATCCTGGCCGTGAAACAGATCCTCGGCGAGAGAGCCTTCCCGGTCGACTACGCCAGGGTCCCGTGGGCCATCTACTGTCATCCGGAGGTGGCCTTCGTGGGGATGACCGAACAGGACGCGCTCGACGCGGGCATAGAAACCGTCACGAAACGAGACCCGTTCGGCGGCAACAGCCGCGCCCGCATCCTGGGCGAGACGGACGGACTCGTCAAGGTGATCTGCGAGAAGCAGCCGGACGGACGCGCAGGACGCCTGCTCGGCGTGCACATGGCCGGCCCGTGGGTGACAGAGCAGCTCGGGCAGGCCTATCTGTCAGTGAACTGGGAGGCCACACCCGACGAGATCTCGCCGTTCGTGCAACCACATCCGTCGCTGTCGGAAACCTTTGGCGAGACTGTTCTGGCACTCACGGGAAGGGGTCTCCACCTTGCCTGACATCACCATGCCCCAGCTCGGCGAGACGGTCACCGAGGGGACGATCATCCGCTGGCTGAAGAAAGTGGGCGACGAGGTCGCCTACGACGAGCCCTTGTTCGAGGTCTCGACCGACAAGGTCGACTCCGAAGTCCCGTCGCCCGCGTCGGGTCACCTCGCCGAGATCCTCGTGGCTGAGGGTGCGACCGTGGATGTCGGCACAAAGCTCGCTGTCGTCGCCGACGAGGCGCCTTCGGGCGCTGTCCCGGCCGGCTCGCCCGAAGGCCCGGCGGTCGTCGCCGCGCCGCCCGACTCGCAGCCTGCGCCGGTGTCGCCCGTGCCAGCACCCGCGTCTGCGCCAGTGTCGCCCGGGCCTGCGCCTGCGCCGGTGCGCGAACAGGCAGCCGGATCTGTCGGGACCGAGCCGAACGGGAACGGACTGGTGCTGTCTCCCGTCGTCCGGCAGCTGGTCGGCGAGTACGGCATCGACCCGGCCTCTGTCCCGGGCACCGGCAAGGGTGGCCGGATCACCCGGGCAGACGTGCTCTCGTTCATCGACCGTCGCGCGACCGGAGGCGTGGCGGCTTCTGGACCAGCGACACCGCCGACTCCGGCCGGGCCGGCGGCGACCGCGCCACGGTCGGGAGCGGTGCCGGCTGGCCTGCCGGTGACCGGCTCAGAGATTGCCGCCGCCGGTTCGTACACGCCGGTCGCGGGAGCGCGCGACGAGGTCGTGCCCTTCACGAACATCCGGCGCCTCACCGCCGAGCACATGGTCCGGTCGAAAGCGACCTCGGCACACACCCTTGCAGTGATCGAGGCCGATTACGAGGGGATCGAGAGGGTTCGCAAGGCGCACAAGGACCGGTTCCGCGAGGAGGAGGGGATCGGTCTCACCTATCTATCCTTCATCGCCCGCGCCGTGGTCGAGACGTTGCGCGACTACCCGCAGTTGAACGCGTCGGTAGGCGACGACGCGCTTGTCATCCACCGGAACATCCACCTCGGCATCGCAGTCGACCTCGAGCAGCGCGGGGTCATCGTCCCCGTCGTCCGCAACGCCGAGGGCCAGTCGCTCCGGGGGCTTGCTCGTGCCATGGGTGAGCTGGCCGACCGAGCCCGCAAGCGCAAGCTGTCGGCCGACGACGTCGTGGGTGGGACCTTCACGATCACGAACCCGGGCCCGTTCGGCACGTTCTTGACTGCGCCGATCATCAACCAGCCACAGGTGGCGATCCTCTCGACTGATGGGATCAAGCGCCGCCCTGTGGTGATCACCGCGCCCGACGGGACCGAGGCGATCGGGATTCATTCGGTGGGCCTGCTCGCCCTCTCGTTCGACCACCGCGCCGTCGACGGAGCGTACGCGTCGGCGTTCCTGCACGAGCTGGCCCGAGTCATCGAGTCGCGCGACTGGGAAGCCGAGATTTGAGCCAGGCCAGGCGAGAGCTGCGCGTCCGCTGGCTCGGGCGCGTCCGCTACCGGGACGCCCATGTCCTGCAGCAGGCCTTGTGCAGGGCAGGCGGAGCGGAGTACCTGCTCCTCCTGGAGCACCCACACGTGTACACCCTCGGCGTGCGCGCTAAGGCCGAGCACGTCCTGGTGGACCCGGAGTCGGTCGGCGCGGAGCTCGTGCACGCCGACCGTGGCGGCGACGTCACCTACCACGGACCCGGTCAGCTCGTCGGCTACCCGATCCTCGACGTCCCGATGGGGCTGGGCGCCGTGCCTGCACATGTTCACGCGATCGAGCAGCTCGTCATCGACGCCATCGGTGATCTCGGGCTCGAGACGGCGGGCCGGCTACAGGGCTATCCCGGCGTCTGGGTGGATCCCGACGGTCCCCAACCGAGGAAGATCTGCGCCGTCGGGGTGAGGATCAACCGGGGACGGTCGATGCACGGCTTTGCCTTGAACATAGAGCCAGACCTTTCCATGTTCGGCCATATCGTCCCTTGCGGCTTGCATGACCTGGGGGTGACCTCGATCGCCGCTGAGGGCGTGAGGGTGACCATGCGCGAGGTTGTGGAGGCGATCGTGCGCCGGGCACCGGATGACCTCGCCCAGGGCGCGTCGATCGAACGCCAGGATGCGTCGTGGTGGCCGGGTCCTGCGCGCAACGCGCTGGCGGTCAAGACTGCGGACGGGGGGCCGCGCCCGACACGGGCACTCGATCGCAGGCTGGTCGAGGCTGGAGTGGATCCCGCCCACGGGGTGGCGCTCGCGAGCCCCAAGCCCGAGTGGGCGCGGGCTCAGGTCCGGATCGGCCCCGAGCTGGTTCGACTCCGCTCGACGATGCGCGAGCTCGACCTCGTGACGGTCTGCGAGGAAGCCAGCTGCCCGAACATCTTCGAGTGCTGGGCTGATGGCACGGCGACGTTCATGATCAACGGTGAGCGCTGCACGAGAGCCTGTGGCTTCTGCCTGATCGACACGAAGCGCCCGCTTCCGCTCGATCCAGGCGAGCCCGACCGTGTCGCCGAGGCGGTCGCCCGGATGAGGCTGTCACACGCCGTGGTCACCGCTGTCGCGCGAGACGACCTCGCCGACGGCGGGGCGCTGGCTTTCGCCGAGACGATCGCGGCGATCCGTCGCCGCAGTCCTGGTACCACCGTCGAGGTCCTCATCCCCGACTGCAAGGGTGACGAAGCTGCCCTCAACACCGTCTTCGATGCCCGCCCCGACGTGCTGAACCACAACCTCGAGACGGTGAACCGGCTGCAGCGGGCGGTCCGTCCCTCGGCCAGCTACGCGCGCAGCTTGTCGGTGCTCGCCCGCTCGGCCTCGGCAGGCTGCACGACGAAATCGGGCATCATCCTCGGCATGGGTGAGACCGTGACCGAGGTCGTGGCGGCGCTCGCCGATCTTCGTGCCGTGGGAGTCGAGATCGTGACGCTCGGCCAGTACCTGCGCCCGACAGCGGCACACCTGCCGGTGGCCCGCTGGTGGGCTCCGGCCGAGTTCGAGGAGCTGGCGGCGACGGCGCGGGCGATGGGCATCGCGCACGTCGAGGCGTCGCCCCTGACGCGCTCGAGCTACCACGCGAAGCGGGCGGTCGTCGCATCGAGTGGCGCCGTGGCTGCGACGACGGGCGCGCAAGTGCCGTGAGCACCGATGGCTCGCCTGGGCGCCTGACCGACGCGTCGCTCGCCAGGGCGGCGCGCTTTATACGCGTGCGGGACCGCATGAGGGAGCTGGAGGTCGATGCCCTTCTCCTCTCGCTCGGGGCCGACCTGCCGTGGCTGACGGGCTACAAGGCCATGGCGCTCGAGCGGTTGACGATGCTGGTGCTCCCGGCCGACGACCAGGCGACCCTGGTCGTTCCCGGGCTCGAGGCACCACGGGTGGACCACGATCCGCGTCTGTTCGACATGCGCCCTTTCCCGGAGCACGAGGATCCCACCGAAGTTGTGGCGGCACTGGTCGGCGGGAGAAGCCGGCTCGCCGTCTCGGACCGGTGCTGGGCTTCGCACCTGCTCGGACTGGAGCGCTCGATCCCGCAAGCGGACTGGCGTAGTGCGAGAGAGGTCGTCGGCCCGCTGCGGGCCGTGAAGGACGCTCACGAAGCCGCCGCGCTGCGCGCTGCGGGTTCGGCGGCGGACGGCGTGGCGGCAGCGTTGCTGAGTGGCGAGATCGGCCTTATCGGCAGGACCGAGGCCGAGGTCTCCGCTGAGATCTCCACACGGCTGCGCGATCTTGGCCATGACCGCGTGAATTTCGCAATCGTCGCAAGCGGTCCCAATTCCGCCAGCCCGCACCACGACCCGGGCCCGCGCGTGATCGGCCGTGGCGAGGTGGTCGTGTGCGACTTCGGAGGTTCTCTCCAGCTCGGCGACGGTGTCGGGTACTGCTCGGACATCACCCGCACCGTGGTCACCGGAGAGCCCGAAGCGCAGTTCGTCGAGCTGTTCGAGGTGCTGCGTCTCGCTCAGGCTGGCGCGATAGCCGCCGCGACGGTCGGGACGCCGTGCGAGCAGGTCGATCGTGCCGGGCGGGAACCGATCACGGCCGCCGGGTACGGACGAGCCTTCATCCACCGCATCGGCCATGGGATCGGGATCGAGGAGCACGAGGACCCCTACATGGTGGACGGGAACGCGACGCCGCTGGTCGCAGGCAACGCCTTCTCGGTCGAGCCGGGCATCTACCTGAGCGGTCGTTTCGGGGCACGCATCGAGGACATCGTGATAGCGGCCGACGACGGTCCGCTTGTTTGCAACCAAGCCGATCACCGCCTGGCTGTGGTCGAGGCCTGAGGCGTGGAGATGCGGTTGCCGGGTCCAGTTGCTCACATCGGACGGGTTGTCGGCCTGCTCGGCCGCCAGATAAGGAGAGGGAGCTGTCATGGATCTCGGTCTTGAGGGACGGGTCGCAGTCGTCGCGGCGTCGTCCAAGGGTCTGGGTCGCGCTGTTGCCGACGCCCTTGCAGGTGAGGGCGCCCGCCTTGTCATCTCCGCCCGGGGCGAGGAGGCGCTGGCCAGTGCCGAGGCGGCACTCAGGTCGAACGGCGCGGATGTCGTCGCCGTGCGGGCAGACGTGACCGGCCCGGGAACGCCTGAGCACCTCGTCTCGGTGGCAATCGACCGCTTCGGTCGTCTCGACATCGTCGTGCCGAACGCCGGCGGCCCACCGCCCGCGTGTGCGCTCGATCTCGATGACGATGCCATCTTGAGAGCGATCGAGGCGAACCTGCTCACGAGCATCCGGTTCGTTCGGGCGGCGTTGCCCCATCTGAGGCCAGCTGGGTGGGGCAGGATCTGTTGCATCGCCTCGGCGACCATCGTGCAGGCTGCTCCGAATCTCGCGCTTTCCAACACGGCTCGGACAGGTTTGTGGGCTTGGGCGAAGACTGCGGCCGCGGACCTGCGCGGCACGGGCGTCACGCTGAACCTCGCTTGTCCCGGGTTTCACGCCACGGATCGCATGATCGAGCTCGGCGCCGCCGGCAGCGGACGCCCGATGGGCGACCCGGCCGACTTCGGCCAGGTGGTGGCTTTCCTGTGCTCGCAGGCGGCGGCCAATGTGAACGGCGCGAGGATCGTCGTCGACGGTGGGGAGTCGCTCTCCCTCTAGGGCCGGTGCGGCCGTCATCCGACCGCCAGGAGCAGACCGGTAGCCTGCGGTTGTGAAAGGCATCGATTGGGAAGGAAACAGCAATGACTGTCCCGTCGTCCCTCTACCGGCTCACGGGTGAGCCGGCCCCGCCCTCTCCTGTGCTCGTGGTCGCGCTCGATGGATGGGTCGATGCAGGTCTTGCCGGTGCGACAGCCATGACGAGCCTGCTCGAGGCCGTCGAAACGCGGCCGTACGCGGTGTTCGACTCCGAGGAGCTGCTCGACCAGCGCGCCCGGAGGCCGAAGCTCAAGATCGTCGACGGGATCAACGAGGAGCTCGACTGGCCGCAGGTCACCCTCAGCGTCGGGGCCGACCGCCTCGGCTCGGGCGTCGCCATGCTCGCCGGTCCTGAGCCCGACATGCGCTGGCAATCGTTCTCGGACGCCGTCGCCGAGATCGCGACGGCGCTCGGGGTCCGGCTCTTGGTGGGCTTCGGTGGCTTTCCCGCCGGTGCTCCGCACACGCGGCCGGTGAAGCTGGCGGCGACGGCCTCGGACGGCCAGTTGGCTCAGCAGATCGGGTTCATCTCGGGGAGCATCGACGTCCCGGCAGGGATTCAGGCGGCCATCGAACGCGCCTGCTCGAACGTGGGCATCCCTTCGGTCGGATTGTGGGCACGGGTGCCGCACTATGTCGCTGCGATGCCGTTTCCTGCGGCGTCGGTCGCTTTGCTCAATGGTCTCGCGATCCTTTCCGGCCTCGTGATCGATTCCCACCTCCTCGCCGAAGCTGCCGAGGCCGCACGCAAGAAGATCGACGAGCTCATTGCTCAGAGCAGCGAGCATCAGGCGATGGTTCGCCAGCTCGAACAGCAGATCGACGAGCTCGAAGGAACACCGGCAGTGCTCGACGACCGGACGGTCCCCTCGGGGGACGAGATCGCAGCGGAGCTGGAGCGCTACCTGCGTGGCCGGTAGGCGAACACGTGCCCGAGCGGCGCGGCGGGCCTATGGGATGATGTTGACGAGCCGAGGGGGCCGCGCGACGACGCGTGTCGGTGGAGCGCCGCCCAGGATCTCCTGAATCTTCGGTGACGCCAGGGCCGTCTCGGCGGCGGCTTGTTCTGAGATGTCGCGCCCGACCTCGATACGGTCCTTCACCTTGCCACTCACCTGCACGACCATCGTCACCTTCTGCTCGGCGAGCAGGCGCACATCTGCGACCGGCCATGGCCGGGTGTGGACGTTGTCACCGCGACGGCGCTCGTAGGCCTCGGCGGCTAGGTGCGGGGCAAACGGGGCGAGAAGCTCCAGCAGGGTGTCGATCGACTCCTCGACGACGGCTCGGTCGGTACCTGACCGAGCGTGCCGGGAGATGGTGTTGGTCAGCTCCATGCACGCCGCGACAGCGGTGTTGAACGCGTAGCGCTCGATGTCGGCGGTCACGCGGGCGATGGTGTGATGGACGGCCCGCCTCAGTTCGTGACTATCGCCCCCCGTGTTGTGCTTGGCGGCGTGATCGGCACACCCCGAGGCGTCGGTCGCGAGACGCCAGACCCTGCCGAGGTAACGGGCGCAACCTTCGAGGATCTCATCGGTCTGCTCGGTCCAGTCGACATCGTCGACCGGAGGGCCGATGAAAAGGTGAAGCAGCCGCAACGAGTCGGCCCCGACCTTCGCGAAGTAATCATCGGGTGACACGACGTTGCCCTTGGATTTCGACATTGCCCGACCGCCGAGGCGGATCATGCCCTGGCAGAACAACTGGGCGAAAGGCTCTCGCACCTCCTTGGGTCCGAGGCCGGTGTCGGCCAAAGCCCGCGTGAAGAAACGGGCGTACAGCAAGTGCAAGATCGCGAGGGTGATCCCCCCGATGTACTGGTCGACTGGCATGAAGTGGCGAGCCGCTCCGATGTCGACTGGGCCCGCCTCCTCACGAGGATTGCAGTAACGCAGGAAGTACCACGACGAGTCCACGAAGGTGTCCATCGTGTCGGTCTCCCGGGTCGCGGGGCCACCGCAGATGGGACAGGTCGTCTGCAGGAACCCCTCGTCGAAACGGAGTGGGGACTCGCCAGTCGGCCGGAACTCGACATCGTCGGGAAGCAGGACCGGGAGCTGTTCGGCGGGAACCGGCACGATCTCGTGAGTGGGGCAGTACATCACCGGGATCGGGCAGCCCCAATAGCGCTGCCGGCTGATGAGCCAGTCGCGCAAGCGGTAGTTGACCTTGCGGGAGCCGATGCCGCGCTCCTCGAGGAAGTCGGCGGCCGATCGCTTTGCCGCCGGCACGTCGAGCCCGTCGAGGAAGCCACTGTTGATCTTGAGCCCGTCACCGGTATAGGCGCCTCCGGCGAAGCCATGAGGGGGCTCGACCGTGCGCACCACCGGCAGGCCGTATGCCTCCGCAAAGGCGAAGTCACGCTCATCCTCGGCAGGCACGGCCATGATGGCCCCGGTGCCGTAGCTCATGAGCACGTAGTCCGCGATGTAGATGGGCACGAGCTCATCGTTGAACGGGTTCACGCAGTAGCTGCCGGTGAAGGCGCCTCGCTTCTCGAGCGAACCTTCAGACGACTGGCGCTCGATGTCGGTGGCATGCCGGGCCCGAGCGCACAGCTCGGCAACCTCCACCTCGTGAGCATCGGTCACGAGCTCAGAGACCAGCGGGTGCTCTGGTGCGAGCACGGCGTAGGTCATGCCGAAGCTGGTGTCCGGGCGAGTGGTGAACACCTCGATCTCGATCTCCGGCCTGCCGGCAATGGCCAAGCGGAACTGGACGCCTTCGGATCGGCCGATCCAGTTCCGCTGCATTGTCTTGACACGCTCAGGCCAGTCCAGGCCGTCGAGAGCATCCAGCAGCTCCTCGGCGTACTGGGTGATCCTGAGGAACCACTGCGCGAGGTTGCGACGTTCGACGACGTCCCCGGATCGCTCGCAAGTGCCATCGGCGAGGACTTGCTCGTTGGCGAGGACGGTGTGGCATCCAGGACACCAGTTGACCGGCGCCTCGGCTCGGTAGGCGAGGCCCGCTCGGAGCATCTCGAGGAAGATGACCTGGTTCCACCGGATGTAGTCAGGATCATGACTGCGCAGCTCGCGTCGCCAGTCGTAGACCGCGCCCAGCCGTCTCACCGAAGCCTTGAGCTCGGCGATGCGTGCCTCGGTGTAAACGCGCGGGTGGTCACCACCTTTGATAGCGGCGTTCTCGGCAGGCAGGCCGAACGAGTCGAAGCCGAAGGGGCTCAGCACGGCGTGGCCCTGCATGGTGCGGTGCCGGACGAGCACGTCGCCGAAGGTGTAGTTGCGGATGTGCCCCTGGTGAGCGGGCCCGCTCGGGTAGGGATACATGCTCAGCACGTAGTAGGGCGGTCGCGGATCGTCGAGGTCGACCCGGTAAGTGCCGTCCTGGTCCCAACGCCGTTGCCAGCGCTCCTCAACCTCGCGAAAGTCGTATTCCGCCATGGGAACAGGTTAGTGGGCTGGTATGAGGCACTTCGGAAGGGCATGCGCAGGCGATCGTGGTGCGAACGGCAGGCCGGCGGCCGCCCGGTGCGCCCGCCAGAGCCGGAGGTGAACGACGCCAGGTCTTGGTGGGTGCATGCAGCGACCAACCGCGTGAGTTGTCTTCGGCCCAGGTCGGATAGAGTGCTGGCGTTCTTCGGGGGCGTAGCTCAGTTGGTAGAGCGCCTGACTGGCAGTCAGGAGGTTCGAGGGTTCGAGTCCCTTCGCCTCCACCGAGAACATCCAGGTCACAGTGCTATTTAGCCCTCCGTTACACCCCTGATCTAGAGTCGACCCGTCGATAGCCAAGAAGAAAGCCAACAACTCAGTTGGCTGAGGAGGCGACGGGATTGGCGGGAAGCCTGAGAGCGGTCGAAGGTAGGACAGGTACCTGGCAGCTCCGCGTGTACCTCGGTCGGGACGCGGAGGGACGCATACGCCATCACCACGTCACCTTCAAGGGGTCTCGCCGCCAAGCAGAGCGGGAGCTGGCTCGCCTCGTAGCCGACCAGGATGCACGACCCGCCGCGGTCCCTCAACAACGGACAAAGTGGGGACCGGCGACAACCGTCAACGACGCGATCGCCGCCTGGCGCGACAACGGCTGGGATGACCTTTCCCCGAGGACGGCGCGACATTACGAGGGCATCTGGAGGGTGCACATCGCCCCGACGATTGGTCGTCGGCGAATCGCCATCCTCGGCACCTACGACGTCGAGCACTACTACCGCTCGCTCAAGGCCGACGGCTTGTCGATGGCGACGGTTCGCCAGGTAAAGGCCGTGCTCCACCGTGCATGTCGGCTGGCCCACAAGTGGAGCGATGGTGCTCTCCCGAACCCGATCGCCGATGCCGACCTGCCTGTGTGGCGACTGGAAGAACAACGAGCGGAGGTACGCGCTCCCGAGCCTCATGAGGTTCAGGCCCTCCTTACCGCGGCCATGGCAGAGGACCTGCGAATCGGAGTGTTCCTGCGGGTGCTGGCGGCCACGGGCATCCGCCGAGGAGAAGCCTGCGCGCTTCGGTGGAGCGATCTCGACCTCGAGCGTGGCGTCATCAGCGTGGACGAGGGAGTGATAGCCGCCAAGGGTGGAGCCGCGGTCAAGGAACCAAAGACCCGAGCCAGCGTTCGAAGCCTCGCATGCGACGAGGGCACTGTTGCCGCTCTTGTCGAGCTTCGGGGCGAGCAGGAGCGGACCGCCGCGATTGCCGAAGAGAGCTTGACCGACGACTCCTTCGTGTTCTCTGCGTCCCCAGGAGGCGCCGTGCCGCCCCACCCAGACTCGATGACCCACGCCTTGACCCGCATTCGGGATCAGGCCGACCTGCCGTCCGACATCCACCTTCACTCCCTCCGCCACTTCCACGCCACCGCGTTGGACCCGGTGATCAGCGAGGCTCAGAAGCAGGCACGCCTCGGCTGGTCGACGGTGCACATGGCGCGCCACTACACCGACGGCGTTCCAGCGGAGGACCGGCGCGCTGCAGAGCACATCGGACGGCTGCTCGGCTGACAGACGACGGACTACGCCCCGGGGACCCCGAAGAGCCCCCCGCTCTGCTCTCCGGTCTCGTCCACTCCTTCCTCGCGGGCAGTCAGCGGCAACTCGCCGGCAAGGAGGCGCTCGACAGAACGACGGGCGATGCGGATGCGTCCATTGATGGTGAACACAGGCACGGGCAGGTCTCCCCGTCCGATCGCCCGGTAGATCGACGACCGACTTTGGCCAAGCAGGACTGCCGCGTCATCCACGCTCAGGAGCGGCTTACGGGACCAGCTCTTGTCAGTGTTGGCCATCAGTTTGCTCCATCTCCGACGGCGGGACACTCGGAGCAGTTGTGCCGCGTTCTTCTCGCGCTGCGCGGCGTTCCTCGGTGGTGCGATAGAGGTTGATGCCGGCTTGGCGAGCCACGTCGTCCAGGCTGTGGCAGGCGCGGGCGGCCTCGATGGTGGCGGGCTGCCGGGTCGTTCGCGATGACAACGACGTCAGGCGATCGTCATGGGTGGAGCGGAGCCGAATCATGGCGCGATGGTGCGCTGATTGGCTCACAGCACTTCTCACAGCAACACTCACAGCAGTGCTCACAGACGAGATCGCGGGACGGTTTCTTCGGTTCGGCATCACGCAATGGAGGGTCTGCGCGCTCCGGCAGCTCACAGCAACACTCACAGCAACACTCACAGCCCCAGGTCACAGCCCTGTGAGTGGCGGAAGGCCCGGTCGGAGACGCGGCTCATGATCGGGTTGTCAGCGAGAGCGAGGATAGGGAAGGGTACGTAGGAATGATCCTCCTGCTCTCCGGCTACGACAAGGGCGACTGCCCGAGCGCGCGGAGTCAGCAGCGGGAGATCGCCAACGCACTCCGGCACCTCACTCCGTGTCCGACGTGGTCCGAACCGGACGTCGTCAACGCGCCGCTCGTGAACGGCATCAAGCGGCGCGTGGTCCGCGTGCCGTAGCGACTACGCTCCGCCAACACGGAGCGATCGTGAGTGCCGAAACGCTCGAACGTCCGCACCCGGCGTCGTCGTCTCGTGGCACCCTGTGCTAAAGGTGTGATGCCCGGACGCCCCTTGTTGTGACGCCGATGCAAGCCATTAGCGCAGGTCCAAGACGTGCCCCGAGGTCGGTCCTGCCGCTCACCCGCAGCTCGTGCCTCAAGCGTGCCTCAAGCGCACACTCACAGCAGACGCTGGAGGAGCCGAAGGAGTGCCGGGTGTCGATCAGAGCCAGCGAACCGAGCTATGGATGGCCTCGTGGCCTGGGCAGCTGAATCTAAAGGCGAGCGGTAACGGCTGATCTGCACCGAGGTCGTTCGAAATAGGCATGTGGCGCCCAGCCGCGCGCCCCCGCCTTCCGGACCTGGCTACGAGCACTGGCACTTGTCTCCGGTGAGATCTCGGCCGAGCGTGGAGAACGAGGGACTCGTGGCGGGGTTCACAACCATCGTGCGCCTTCGGGCCTCGAATCCGACGAGCCGCTGGTTGCGGCACCCGCATATGTAGCTGCGCAGGCAGGCTGCGTGCTCAATGACTCCGGGCTTGATCATCGGGCCCGAGAAACCCAGCGCCTCCTCAGCTGACGGAATAGCGGGGAGGGAGTTGGCTACGGGCTGGCTGAGGCGTCGTGCCGAGCACGCCTCGCAGCTCCTGAGGGACCGTGTTGACAACCTCTCCGCACGATGGTACTCTCAGCGAAGTACCCCGAAGGAGAACGATGACTCAGAACCGAAGCAACCCTCTAGCGCTGGCAGTGCTGGTCTCCCTGTTGGAGCGGCCCATGCACCCCTACGAGGTGGCGACTACCTTGCGACAGCGGGAAAAGCAGCGAAGCGTGAGGCTCAACTACGGCGCCCTCTACCGTGTCGTGGAGTCCCTGGCCAAGAGGGGTCTGATCGAGACCAAGGAGATCGGACGCGCTGGTCGGCTCCCCGAGCGGACCATCTACCAGCTGACCGATGCCGGCCGGCTCGAGATCAACGACTGGCTGGCGGAGCTGCTCTCCACTCCGACCATCGAGTATCCCCAGCTTGTCGCCGGACTTTCCTTTCTCGCCGCCTTGCCCCCAGAACAGGTCATCGGACTACTGAAAGTGCGGCTCACGCGGCTCACCCTCGAGGAGGCCCAGGCCGGGGCGATCCGTGAGGTCGTGCAAAAGCGCGGCCTGCCTCGCCTCCTTTGGGTGGACGAGGAGTACCGGGAACGCTTGCTTGCCGCGGAGATCGACTACGTCCGCTCGTTGCTAGGTGAGATCGAGTCGGGAGCCCTCGAGGGCGCCGAGTGGTGGCGAGAGGTCCACGAGCACGGTTTCGACAGGGTTCCCCCGCCGTTCGACCCGGAGCAGCTCCTCGAGCTTCGCCAACGGGACACCAACGACCTCTCCGACATCGAGGAGGACCAGCCATGACTGCTCCCTCCCCGGCGATCGAAGCCATCGAACTGACCAAGACCTACCCGGGCGACGTCCACGCCGTGCGAGGCATCAGCTTCCAGGTCGAGCCAGGCGAAGCGTTCGGTCTCCTCGGACCTAACGGTGCTGGCAAGACCACGACCATCGGCATGCTGAACACCACGGTCACCCCGACCTCCGGGCGAGCGCTCCTCGGGGGCAGGGACGTCGCCAAGGACCCGATGGGGACCCGAGCTATCAGCAGCGTCGTGTTCCAAGACGCCGTGGTGGATCAGCCGCTCAGCGGCCGCAGGAACCTCGAGCTCCATCTCCGACTTTGGGGTGTGAACACCGCCGAGGGCCGAAACCGTTTGCACCAGCTGGCTGAGGACGTTGGCATGGCCGACTACCTCGACCGACCGGTCGCCACCTACAGCGGTGGGCAGAGGCGACGCATGGAGATCGTCCGCGCCCTGCTCTCCAACCCTCAGGTGCTCTTCCTTGACGAGCCCACGGTGGGGCTGGACACCCGTGTGCGACACGACCTCTTCGACGTACTCGCCACCCTCCGGGACAGAACGGGGGTCACGATCCTTCTCACGACCCACTACCTCGACGAGGCCGAGCGGCTCTGCGACCGGATCGCCATCATCGATGCCGGCCGGATCGTGGCTTGCGAAACACCAGCGAACCTGCTCGGTCTCCTCGGGGACGAGGTCCTCGAGGTTCGAGTCGACGACACCTCCACGGCCATCCAAGCCCTGAGGGCGGCAGGGCTGCCCGAGGACGACATCCTCGTCATCGGCTCGACCGTGACCGCGTCGCTTCGCGGGTCCAGCAGCGAGACCGTCCTGCACCAACTCCGTGGTGCGGGTGTCAACGTGCGCTCTGCGACCACCCGGATCCCGACTCTCGACGATGTCTATTTGCGCTTGACCGGCGGCCACATCACGGCCGCCGAGGAATAGGAGAGGACCATGACGACGACTCCCACCGCGCTCGCGAGCACAGTCGACACTCGGCGTGCCCCGCGCCCAATCAGGCCGGTTCGCTCTCTGGGCACGTTGACCAAGCGCCGGCTTGCGCTGACGGTGCGATCCCCCCAGTCCCTCGTGCTTCCGCTCGTCGCCCCGGCGCTCTTCGCCCTCGCAATCGCGCCCGCTCTCGCCAACACAATCCACGCTGGTCCGGGACGGACCGCCTACATGACTTTCGTCGCTCTTTCCACAGCAGGGCTCCTCATTCCGCTCAACTGCCTGTTCTCGGGGCTCGGCGTCATCGTCGATCGCCAGCAAGGCGCCATGCGAGAGCTGCTCGTCGCCCCGATCCGGCGCTCGTCGATCGTCTTCGGCAACCTCGTAGCTGCTCTCACGCTCACGGCCTTCCAGGTCGTGGTGCTTATCGCGCTGGCAGCGGCGCGTGGCTCGAATTACACAGTCGGTCTCCGCGCCCTGTGGTTCGTCGCGGCCGCAGTGGTGTTCGTCATCCTCATGTACGGCCTGGCTGAGATCCTGACCGTCCGCCTGCCGAGTCCGGTGGAGTACATCGGTGCCGTCCCCGCTTTGGCGATCGTCCCGTTCTTCTTCGCCGGATCGCTCTTTCCCATCACCGCCCTGCCGAACTGGCTCGACGCGGTGGCCAAGATCCTCCCCCTCACCCACGCCCTAGCGCTGTTCCGCTACGGCCTGACCGGCCCCAGCGGAGTGACCGCGCTGCACAACATCTGGGGACTCCACAACGCCACCACGATGGCCATCCTGTCGATGGCGGTCCTCGTTCTCTACGCCCTTGTCTTCGTGAACGGTGCCATCCGGGTCTTCACCAAGGCAGGCACCAGCTAAAGCCACTGGCAGGGGCGCCGTCCGACCGCGTCCGATCTTTACCACCTCGTTCCAAACACCTTGGGAGCACACATGTCTACGCAAGGAATCATCCCCACTCGCAGGCCGGTCCCCGACACCCTCTTCGGCGGACGGCTGCGCGGCTCGTACCTGCTCGACCTCGAGGTCGTCGATGTCCGAGACCTCGCGCCCCACGTGCGGTCCGTCACGGTGGCATCAAGCGACCTCGTCGGCTTCGAGTACGCGCCCGGTCAGGACCTCATGATCGAGTTCCCTGACGGTGCCGGCTCGGTTCGCAGGCGTTACACCATCCGGCACGCCGACTCGGCTGCTGGTCTGGCCGAGCTCGAGTTCGAGCTATACGACGGTATTGGCCCAGCGACTCTATGGGCCGCCCATGCGGAGCCGGGGGATCGGCTGGAGGCGATCGGGCCTCGAGGCGGGATAGGGCTTCGGACGGCGGCCACGTCTCACGTCTTCGTGGCCGACGACTCGGCGATGCCAGCGGCCTTCGCCATGCTCGAGGCACTGCCACCGCATGCCTCGGCGGCGGCTGTACTCGTGACCCCGCACGGTCCCCTGTCGCGGCCAGGGCCGAACGGCGTCGCCGACATGCGCCAGCTCTGGGTCACCGACGCCCAGCTTCCAGAGGTGATCGCCGGGCTGGACCTCGAACCTCCCGTTGCCAGCTACGTCAACGGTGAGCGACACCTTGTTTTTCGCGTCGTCGAGCTCCTGCGGTCGGCCGGACTGGACCAGGCCGCCACCGTCTCCAAGGCCTACTGGCGCCGCGATCAACCAAATGCCGCCCACGGCGAGCCATCCCACGACTGAAGGAGCCAATCCAATGTCACGAAACAACAGCAATCACGGCCCGAGCCGCCCCGTTCACAAGAGCCTGCTCGCCCGGCTGGCCGGCTGGTGCTACGACCACCGCCGACGGGTGCTTCTGGCATGGGTGGTAGCCATCGTGGTCTTCAACGTCATGGCCCACTTCGCCGGCAGCAGCTTCACCAACAACTTGACCATGGAGGGGCAACCGATCGAGAAGATCCTCGATCAAGCCTTCCCCGGTCAGTCGGGCAGCCAGAACGAGGTCGTGATCATCACGGCGGGTCCGGTCACTGGGCCCGCCGTCGAGGCTCGCACGGCCGACATGGTCCGCGCGCTCACGCCACTGGCCCACGTGTCCGACGTCGTCTCGCCGTTCTCGGCGGGCGAGCAGCACCAGATCTCATCCGACGGACACATCGCATACCTCCAGCTGAACTTCGACGAGTCCACCGGCACCCTGCCTACGGGCGCCATCAATAAGGTCATCTCCACCGCCCAGTCCTTCCATGCACCCGGCTACAAGGTGGTGCTGGGTGGACCGGCCATCGACCTTGTCGCCGGTGGTGAGCCCGGGTCTTCGGAGGGCATAGGCATTTTCGCCGCCATGATCATCATGCTGCTGGCGTTCGGCTCGGTCGTTGCCATGGGCCTACCGATCATCACGGCCCTGTTCGGAATCGGGGTGGGCGTCGGCGTCCTCGACCTGCTCACGCACCTGGAGTCCGCCCCGACCTTCACGCCCGAGGTGATGGCCATGATCGGCTTGGGTGTCGGGCTCGACTACGCGCTGTTTATCGTGACCCGCTACCGCCAAGGCCTGGCCGAGGGGCGCGAACCGCGGGAGGCAGCCGCTGTGTCGCTCGCCACTTCCGGCCGGTCCGTGATGTTCGCCGGCACCACCGTCGTCCTCTCGCTGCTGGGACTGTTCATCCTGCAGCTCTCCTTCTTGCGGGGCGAGGCCATCGGCGTCATCGCTGCCGTGCTCCTCGTCATGCTGGCCGCCGTCACCGTCCTCCCGGCCATGCTGGGATTCTCGGGACGCGCCATCGACCGGTTGCACGTCCTTGGCCTCCTCCACAGCGCGGCCGCATCCCAGACTCGGGGCTTTTGGTACCGCTGGAGCCGGACGGTCCAGCGCCGCCCGGTTATCGCCGGCGGGGTGGCACTAGCCGCGCTCGTCCTCCTCGCCCTCCCGTTCTTCTCCATGCGGCTGGCCTTCACGGACGAGGGCAACGACCCGAGAAGCTCCACAACCCGCCAGGCGTACGAGGCGCTTGCCACCGGGTTCGGTCCCGGCTTCAACGGCCCCCTGATCCTGGCCACCAGCGTCCCTCCGGGCCAACGGGCCACCGTCGAGAGCCTCCAACACCGGGTGGCGACGACACCAGGCATCGCCTACGCCACCCCGGCGCATTTCAACTCATCGGGCCAGGACGCGGTGATCATCGCCTACCCCACGACGTCCCCGCAGTCAGCCCAGACCGAGACGCTCGTCCACACCTTGCGCGACCGGGTCATCCCCGAGAGCACAGCCGGCACAAGAGTCGCCGCCTACGTCGGCGGTGAGACGGCGGCTTCCATCGACGCCTCGTCCTACCTCTCGGCGCGGTTGGTGTGGGTGATCGGGATGGTCCTGCTCCTCGCCTTCCTGCTGTTAATGGCCGTGTTCCGCTCCGTCGCCATCCCGATCAAGGCCGTGGTGGTGAACATGCTCTCGGTCGGCGCGGCCTACGGAGTGATCGTGGCCGTCTTCCAATGGGGCTGGCTGGGCCGCGTCTTCTCGATCGGCGCCACCGGCCCGATCGATCCGTGGATCCCGATCATGATGTTCTCCGTCCTGTTCGGCCTGTCCATGGACTACGAGGTCTTCCTCCTCTCCCGCATCCGGGAAGAGTGGCGCCGTACCGGTGATCCCTCGACCTCGGTGGCTGACGGGCTGGCCAAGACGGCCCGCGTGGTCACCGCGGGAGCGGCCATCATGATCTGCGTCTTCGGCTCGTTCGTGATCGGCGACCAGGTACACGTGCTCAAGGTGCTTGGCCTCGGGCTCGCCGCCGCGATCCTCATCGACGCCACGCTCGTGCGAATGGTCCTCGTTCCCTCGGTGATGGAGGTGCTGGGCCGGGCCAATTGGTGGATGCCACGGTGGCTGGATCGGGCCGTCCCCCGTCTCGGCACGGAGGTCGACGTCGTGCCGCCCAGCTCCCTGCAGCCTCCTTCGACGAACGGGGCTGTCCCCGGCTCGATCCGAGTTCTCGAGCCTTCTGCCGGCCTGCCACGACTCTGACGCCGATGACGTTCGAACACCACGTTCGGGTCTGGCCTGGCGACGCGCACCCGAGCACACCGGGGCCGGTCCCGGCTGAAGTGACGGAGGCTCACACCACGCCGGCCCGTATCGTCATCGTCGGCCGGCCGGGTGGCCTCCGTGAGGTAGCCGCCCGTCAGCTCGACACCGTCGCGCCAGGTATCGCCCAGGTCGATCACGCAACCCAGCTGACCGACATCGTTGAAGGGCGGACGGGAGCGAGCCCGCTCGCCGGCACGGCGGTAGTCCTTATCACCGAGCCACTCCTGCCCGGTCTCGCCACCAGGCTCCGACGCCGACACCGCGCCCGTGCCCTTGCAGCCGAGTTTGTCACCCTTGCCAGAGTCGCGAGCGACCTTGGCGCCGATCGACTTGTGGTGTGTTCCACCGCGTTCCTCTATTCCGACGACGGCGGACAACCCCTCGTTTCCTCCTCGCCGGTCGAGCCGGGAGCCGAGACGGTCGCCGCTCACGCCGCTGAAGCGGCCGCCCGAGTGTTCACCAGCCTTGGGGGCCGGTCGGTCATCCTTCGCCTCGGCTGGGTGTTCGGCGACCACGACCCCATGACCGCCAAAGTGGTATCGGTTGCTCAGAAGGGTTGGCAGCTCATCGACGGCCAGCCAACCTCCTGGGTGGCGGCGATCGCCAGCGCCGACGCGGCCACCGCCATCCACGCCGCCACCGACGCGCCGCCAGGCACCTACAACATCAGCGACGGTCGG